>Ga0213875_10000096_pt1 | contig 101907 bp, 80 predicted proteins | sample BarmaccomBMRX_R8_FD_160105 | JGI IMG/M metagenome (GOLD analysis project Ga0213875, IMG submission 160105) | Root-associated microbial communities from Barbacenia macrantha in rupestrian grasslands, the National Park of Serra do Cipo, Brazil - RX_R8 | ecosystem: Host-associated > Plants >... | reverse complement strand
AACTTACCGCCCGCTTTCCCAAGCATATTCATGCGGTGACACCACAAGGTTTTGTGCTCAAGGTGGTCTGCTTCCTGCTGGCATTCTCCATTGAGTGTCTACTTCGGTAGCAAGTTGAATTAAAATATATTGGGGGTATATCAATTGCTTCACCCTCACTATAACGTGCCATGTTGCCTGTTTTAGTGATATAAATCTTATTTACGATATCAGAATTATGAACTATTATATCTCGTGTGGCCTTAATTTCTACAATACGTAGTACTTCTTCTTGAGTAATGGATGCACGGCGTAAAACTTTATTCAAGAATATAAACCAGTCAACAACCTTTGCATATTTTAGTTCATTAAGTTCTCGATCAATAATTATTGAGATTAGCGAAGCACGATCAGGAGCAGAAAGTGCTATCTCTACATCTATCTTTTTATTCACCGCAATATGACTCGGTTCCTCTATGAGAAGCAGTCGTAGCAGATCGAAAAAGAAAGCCTCAAATAGTGTAACTGTGTGTTGAAACGATAATGTCAATAGGTATCCGTTTCTATACTTTAGGTACAATGGAAGCAAATCCTGTTTAGTATTTAGGATATTGGTGGCCATTGTAACAGTGACAAGGTTGTTAGGTGCCTTATCCTCAAAGACTTGGTATGCAAGATTTGTATGAGAATTAAATTCAAAAATAGCATTGAGTTCTGCAAGTGTATGGTTTGTAAGAGCCTCGATACCATCCATCCCCATTACCTCACGCACCAGTAAACTAAGTATATTAAATAGAATATCTAATCACAGCATAATTTACCGAAAGTCGAGTTTCACAAAAGACAAGTGAATTCAAGTAAAATACTTTAGCACAACTGCAAACGGTTATTAACCTTTAGAGACGTGGATCAACGGGTTCGCTTTCGAGAGCTAACACACCAAACACACATTCATGAGTGCGGCGCAGTGGTTCACGGCGCACGAAGCGTTCGAGGGCTTCGATGCCGAGAGAAAACTCCCGGAGGGCGAGGGCGCGTTTGGCGGAGAGGCCACGCGAGCGCAGGCGTTCGAGGTTTTCGGGGGCAGTGTATTCTGGGCCGTAGATAATGCGGAGGTATTCACGGCCCCGGCATTTGACGGCAGGTTGAGCCAAGCCCTTTTGCCCCTTTACGATGAAGTCGAGTGACTTGACCACCATCCCTTCGCCGCCGCGCCCGGTAAGTTCTTCCCACCACTGGATGCCATCTGCCTGACTTTGCTCATCACTTAAATTTACCACTTTATAAGGTGTTGCCATCAGCAGCGCATGAGCGGGGAGCGTGGTGTCAGGCTCATCCCGACCGCACAAGCGGGCCAGATTTTCCATGTGCCAAACGTGGTCTTTATCTGTGTGGACAGTGCCTTCGGTGGCTAAAAGGTGAAAAGGAGCCAGCTTTAAATCAGCCAGCGAATGGACGGGCCAGCAATAGCGGCGGTAGGCATCCACATATTGCGAGGCCATTGATAGACGATCTTGATAATGCTCTTGTAGATTGAGCACATCCGTGGGGTCTATATCGCTCCGTTGTGCGGCTTGGTCTAAGACAGCTATAGCACCTGGTAGGGCGGCGCGGGAAGCGGCTCCGACAGCGGCATACTGTTGGCGCAACAGTTCCTGCGCTTTGGCCGACCAGGGCATCAGTTCGCAATCAAGGCACAGCCAATCGGTGCTGAAGTCGTCCCAAAACCCGGCAGTGTCAGCGGCGTGACGCACCGTTTCTAATAGCTCGCGCTCAAGAGTCGAATCTTCAAAGAAGCGGCGTCCGGTGCGGGTATAGCAGATGCCGATTTCGGGTTCTAACACACCAAAGCGGGTGCGCGCCACGGCTTCATCACGACAGACAATCACCACAGCGCGGGAACCCATGTGCTTTTCTTCGCAAATGACCTGCGCCACGCCCTGGTTGTGGTAATAGGCAAATGCCTCGGCGGGATGTTCCAGGAGGCCAGACTGCTTGGTCGTTTCCGAGGGCGACATAGTGGGCGGGAGATAGATCAACCACTTAGGGTTAGCTGCAAAGCGGCTCATCACTTCCAGAGCAGCGGTGGCGTTTTCCTCGCGGATGGTGATGTTATGAATCAGGCGTGTGCTGATAAGACGCTTGCCGGAGACATCTTCCATATCCAGCACATCGTCCTGCTGCTGTTGAGCGGATAGACCAGCAGTGCCAGCCGGGGCATCCGTCGGTAAAAAGGGTCGTGCTGGCTCCGCGTAAACGTGTGCTGCCGGAACGGAGATAAGCTCCATTTCAGGATAGCGCAGTGCGGTTAAGGAGCCACCGAAGACGCAGCCTGTATCCACATTAATAGTGCCGTTGAGCCACTGCGGTTCGGGCACAGGGGTGTGACCATAAACTACCAAGGCTTTGCCGCGATATTCAGCAGCCCAGTTATAACGAATCGGCAAACCAAACTCATCGGTTTCCCCCGTCGTCTCACCAAAGAGCGCGAAAGAGCGCACCCGACCCGAAGTGCGGCCCTGCAACTCTTCGGTCAACCCGGCATGAGCCACGACTAATTTGCCTTCATCAAACACATAATGACTAACAAGACCATCCAGAAATGTAGCCGCCTCTTTGCTAAAGGGTTCACGTATCTCAGGTGGCATAGCTTCAATCTCAGCCAGTGTCTGCTCCATGCCATGACTGACTTTGACATCCTTGCCCCGCAACTTGCGCAGCAGCTTCATATCGTGATTGCCTGGCACACAGAAAGCCACGCCGTGCTGCACCATAGTCCGCACCAGTTTGAGGGTATCGAGAACGCGAGGGCCACGATCTACCAAATCACCCACAAAAATAGCCTTGCGCCCCTGTGGATGCTGATAAAGTTTGCTGTAAGCTAATGGATCATCAGCCGTTGTAGGGATTGCCTCATAACCGAGTTTGCCCAACAGAGCTTCCAATTCATCGCCGCAGCCATGCACATCGCCAATGATGTCGAATGGCCCATGCTCCTGCTTGAGATTGTTCCAGAGGGGCTGTCGCACAACGGAAACTGCCGCTACATCTTCAGGAGAAGAAAGCACATAAACGTGGCGGAAACCTTCTCGCTCCAGGCCCCGTATTGAGCGTCGCAGTTGCTGGCTTTGCTGGCGCACCACATGCGGGCCAAAGTTGCGGTCGGGCCGCGTCGCGTTGCGCTCCTGACAAATCCGCTCCGGCATATTCAACACAATAGCGACGGGTAAAACGTGATATTGGCGGGCGAGGGACAGCAGCGGTTGGCGGGCTTCCGCTTGTACATTCGTCGCATCCACGACTGTTAGTCGAGCGGCTGCCAATCGTTTGGCGGCGATATAGTGCAGCACTTCAAAAGCCGCTTTAGTGGCCGACTGGTCATTTTCATCATCGGCCACTAAGCCGCGACAAAAATCAGACGACAACACTTCTGTCGGCTTAAAGTGCGTGTGGGCAAAAGTAGATTTGCCACAACCAGATGGGCCAATGAGGACAACCAGGGCAAGTTCAGGAATGGTGAGCTTCATCGCTAAGGCTGCTCATTTTACCAACTTTCCTGGGGAAGTGTCAGCACCACGCGGGTGAACTGGCCCGGCACGCTTTCCGTAGCGAGTGAGCCGCCGACAACAGCCATCATGGTGCTGTGCAGGGCCAGGCCATGCCCACTACCACCGTTGGCAGGAGAAGCTGCCTCTAAACCCACGCCGTTATCTTCGACCACTAATTCCAAACACTGTCTTGGAGAGCATCCGTTCCAGGCGATGCTCACGCGCAGGTGTAACGGTTGGTGCGTGTTATCACCTCGCCCGTAGCGGGCGGCATTGCGCATCGCTTCACGGGCGGCATAGAATAGCACTTCGGCAGTCAGTGACGGAATAGCCTGGGCGTGCTGTTCGGCGGGTGGGTCAATTTGCCAACTCACCTCATCAAAGGCATGGTTTAATTCTTCGTTTACGGTCTGACGCAGTGCGCCCACTAAACCTAAACGAGCGACGGCGGGGGCCGTAGTCGTTGGCATCTCGTGCAATAGATTGGAGATTTGGCGATGCACATCAGCCATCTGAGTCAGGGCATCAGCATGAGGGCTGCCTGCTGGCGCGTGCTGGCTGAGGGTGAGCATGGTAGTATGCAGGCAGGGCAGGATGTCATCGTGCAAGATGCGCCGCGTGCGCCGATCCAACAATTGACTTTCAGCCAGGCGTTGTCGCTGTAAGCCCATCAATCGCTGAGCCATTGCGGCACTGGCTTGCGTGTCAATTAACCGTTCCCCACTGGCGCGAGCTATCTCCATTTCTTCCTGCGTATAAAGCCCCCCATCGCGTTTTTCGCCTAAAAACAAAACCCCGATTAAACCACGTTCGCTCCACAAGGGCACCGCCCACACCGCATTGCTATAGCGACTCGCATCTAGCTCAACACACATGGCGCGGGGTGAGTTGAATTGGGCAATGAGTTCATTGAGAGCAACTAAGGGGGCCTCAATACCAGGCGGGTAAGTCAAGGCCGGGCCAACTAAGGGAGCCAACGGGCCAAGCGCCACCAGATAAGCAACTTGTGCGCCGAGGACATCTTCACACAGAGCTCGAAAAGGAGTGAGGGCATTGAGTTCCGGGGCGGAAGGAGGATCATCCACACCCGAAGAGTGTGTCAAAAGATGCTCATATAAGTGCTGACTGCGCACAAAAGGTCGTAAGCGGGCCATGTAGTCTTCCCGTTCCACATAAGAGCGCCAGCTAAAAATCGCATAAAAGATGCTGGTCAGCACGGTCGTTAAAAGCAACGGATAAACCAGCCGCAGTTTCGGTATCGCCCAACTCAAACTCACTAAAATGCTATAAGCAGCGGCCAGAATGACAATACTGCGCCATTGCCGTAAGAAGCCGCTGCGCGGCAGTGTTTTTCCAGTAAAGATTTCATAAGAGACAATCGCTTTGCCCAGCAAAATCACGGCAGTCGCAATCAGCAGCGTGATAATGAAATCGAGGATATTGACCACGATCAACATGGAGTTGAAGACCGTGTTGATCTGCCCTAATTGTGAATCAAGGACAATCCAGAGTAGCGTCCCCATAACGAGTAAGCTAATAACAAGTTGCACCAGGGACGAAGCCAGGAGCCAGGGTCGCGCGCGGCGACGGGCTATATCGCCCATCATGCGGCTGGTTGGTCCCGGTCGGTACAGAGCGTCTATAGATAAGACTAAACAAAGCAAGAGAAAAAATGGAAACAGCACGAGGATGAGCGAAACGCCACGCAAGGGCAGCACCGATTTAGAAAGGGATGTTGTCACCTGATGCAACAGCACCGTCGGGTCAACACGGACGACAATCGCCATCAAGACCAGGGCCAGGAAAACATTCAACAGCAGCAAAGGGCTTTGACGCTGGTATAACGCGGACTGGCGACTCTCCCAGAACCCCGCATAGGATAGCATCAAGACATACCAACCCAGCGGCAAAGCAATAACCGAAAGCCAGCTCAAATACCACCACGACGTGATACCCAGCAGCAATGCTTCCAGGCTGTAATCCAAAGTGGCCGTGTGGCACAGAAAAAAGACACCGCCCAGCAGCAGCCCGCTGGCTGCCAACCACACACTCCAGGTGCGCTTATCGGCATTGAGTAAGACCGTCAGCCCCAACCAGAACAACACAATGGTGTTGAACATCGAGACCGTCGCCAAACTCCAATCGAACAGGAATTCCGTTATCATTTGGATTCACCACAGAGACCCAGAGGCACAGAGAGAAATCGAGGATAGAGGGTAGTTATGGTAGGTCGTAACGTAATTTCCTATCGGTTCCGCTCCACCCTTAAATTGCCTCAACTAATGATCATTAAGTGGGGCAGCAGAGTTTGTCATGCTGAGCGCAGCGAAGCATCTACTACCAGCTCCCATAGAGTGATAGCTTAACTATGGCCCTATAACTCCGCATAATAGATGCTTCGCTGCGCTCAGCATGACAGTTGGCGCAGCTATAATGTCCCTCCATTCTGCTCCCCTCATTTTCCCTCTGTGCCTCGGTGTCTCTGTGGTTCAATAGAATTTCTAACTCTCCCATGAAACCCATTTACCACGCTCGTCTTGCACGCGGGCGGTGCCGTCGTCATTCCAGGCAATGAGGCGGCCTTCGCGGACGATGAGGGCGGCGCGGGTACGGGCGACTTTTTCGTCGGTGGCGGTGTCGTTGAGGCCCCATGTAAGATAAATGAGGCCATTGGTGCGGCTGATGGTGCGCTTATCGCGGAAGCCCATTTTGGCGGCGATTTGCTCGTTGGTCATGCCGCGTCCTAACATCCTGGCAACAGCTTGCTCGTTTGGCTCTAAGAGAGCCATTGGCGAATGCTCATCTTTATGGCGCACTTCCTGAACCCGCGATTCAATTTCAGGGTCAATGAAACTGCGGCCCGCGACGGCATCTTGTAAGAGCGGCACGATCATCTGGGGCAGCAGGTAATTGGATTTGCGCACATAGGCATAGTGGCTCAGGATTCCTGAACGGCGAAAATCGCGGTAGTAGGCGTCATCGTCCTGGATGGAATAAAAGACAATGGGTAAGCGGGGAAACTCGCGGCGCAAGGCAACAGCGGCCTCAATGCCGTTCATGGTGCCTGCTAATTGCACATCCATCAGCACCACATCAGGGCGATGCTCCAGGCAATAAGCGAGGGCCGCTTCCCCACTATCGCAGCCATACGGCACTTGCACCGAGCCAGTCGCTTCCAGTGCGCCCTTGAGTGTAACCCGCAACTTCTCGTTATCTTCTACCATTAAGAGGTTTAGCATCATCAATTCTCCAGTAGCGTAATCTAAGCCATTACCTTGGCTGCTTAGAATGACGTTATGATTTGGCTGATGGCTAAAGGCTAAATGGCAGAGGGTAATGTGTCAAGCACTTGTGTGTAAGAGGTAGGTAAATGGTAGGTAGCAGAGGGTAGGCGGTAGGTAGGACATGGGAGAGTCGAACTCCTATATGCCATCTACTACCTACCATCTACCTGCCTCTTACCCTCTACTCCCTACTATTGATAACGTAGTGCTTCGATAGGATCGAGTTGAGCGGCTTTCCAGGCGGGATAGATACCGAAGGCCACACCGATAGTGGCGGAGGAGAAAAAGGCGATGAATACCCAGGTCATGGAGATAATTGTTGGCCAACCTAACAGCGAACCAATCAGACTGGACGTGAGAAAGCCAAAGCCAATGCCAATGAGTCCGCCGCAGACGCTGAGGGTCATAGCTTCAATGAGGAATTGAAACAGAATATTGAAATTATTCGCGCCCACCGCTTTGCGAATTCCAATCTCACGCGTGCGCTCAGTGACCGAAACCAGCATGATATTCATAATACCGATGCCACCAACTAACAACGCAACAGCGGCAATACCCGTGAGCAGGAAGGTAAAGGCTTCTCCGGCCTGTTCCTGGGTCTGCATAAACTCGGCCTGGGTGCGAATCATAAAATCATTATCCGCGTTCGGCAGAAGTTTGTGGCTTTTGCGCAATGCAGTTTCTATTTCTGCAACGGCGGCAGTGGTGGCGTCCACAGTTGCGGTCTGCGTTGCAATCTGCGACACATAATCTACGCCGAATATCATTTTCTGAGCGGTCGTGACAGGCACATAGACCCGGTCATCGGGGTCACCAAACATGGCCGAGCCTTTGAGAGCCATCAAACCAATGATCTTAAAATTAATCCCTTGGATACGCACGCTTTTTCCGATAGGCGCGGAATCGCCAAAGAGAGTTTGCGCTGTGGTTTTTCCAATGACGCAAACTTTGCGCATTCCCCGCACATCTTTTTCCGTAAACATCTGGCCCGTCTCGACGTGAAAAACAGCAATCTGAAGAAATTCAGGGGTGGTGCCTAAAATGGTTGTGCTGGTGTTCTGATTGCCGTATTTGACCTGGGCATTACGCTGTAATTGGGGCGCTACAGCAATAACATGCGGGCAACTTTTACGAATGGCCTGAGCATCCGCTAATTTTAGAGTCTGGGTTGATCCAAAGCCGAATCCAACGCCACCCTTCTTTTGCTGCCCGGCAAAGATCGTCATCGAATTACTGCCCAGAGCTTGAATCTTCTCCAATACCTGCTGACGCGAGCCATTGCCAATAGCCGTACCCAAAATGACCGCCATGACCCCGATAATAATACCAAGCATGGTGAGAGCAGCACGCAGCTTATTAGCGACCAAACCTTGGAGAGCGACAATGACATTTTCCCAAATATTCATGATGATAGTTTTGAATTATGAGTTTTGAGTTTTGAATTTCGGAATTGCTATCGCTGCTCACTTGTAGTTTTCACGATAGAGGTTAGGATTTTAATAATTTCGGTAACGCTATTTAATTGATCGGAAACATCAACAGTTGCAAGTCCAGATTGTTGAAGCAGACTTAACCAATAGCGAGTTTCTCTGGCTTCTTTGGAGGCAATAGACATTTTTGCAATAAAATCGTTACGGCTTTGCGCTGCACTGGCCTCTTCAACATTAGCACCTATACTCGTGCCACTACGCAATAACTGCTTGGAGAGTACATATTCTCTTTCGTTTTGCAGTTCTTGATAAAGGTAGATGATCTGCAAGGCAAATTGGAAACTCTTCTCTTGAATAACACTGGTTGCCATTTTGCCTCCGTCCATTCAAAATTCAGAACTCAAAACTCATAATTATTAATCCTCTTCTTCGGGAGGTAGCGTACGGAGAACTTCTTCGGCGATAAGACGATCCTGCACCGGTTCATCAGTCATGATGCGGCCATCGCGGAAGCGAACAATGCGCCGCGCGTGCTGGGCGATGTCTGGCTCGTGGGTAACCATGACAATGGTGCGGCCTTCGTCGTTGAGGCGTTGAAAGATAGCCATGATTTCTTCGCCCTGGCGGGTTGCCACGTTACCCGTTGGCTCATCGCCCAAGATAATGACCGGTTCATTAACAAGAGCGCGGGCAATGGCAACACGTTGCTGCTGACCACCCGAAATCTCGGTGGGTTTATGGGCGAGGCGATTGCCTAAACCAACCGATTCCAGGGCAGCGGCAGCCCGCTCCCGTCGCTCTGATGGCTCGACGCCCGCATAAAGCATCGGCAGTTCGACATTGTGCAATATTGTGGTGCGCGCCAAGAGATTAAAGGTTTGAAAAACAAAGCCGATTTTACGGTTACGCACCATCGCCAGTTCATTGTCTTCTAACTGGGCTACATCTTCACCATCCAACCAGTAAGAGCCTTGAGAGGGCCGATCCAGGCAACCAATGAGATTCATAAAGGTAGACTTACCACACCCAGACGGCCCCATAATCGCCACGAATTCACCCGGCGTGATGTGTAAATTCACACCCCGCAGGGCATGGACGCGCACCTCGCCCATTTGATATTCCTTGTGGAGATCAATCACACGAATGATGTCGCCATACGCTTCGTGCGAGGCTGTTTCTAGTTGATGAATCGTTTCAATTGCCATGAGATGCCGAGAGTCACTTGGACAATGAGTTTTTCGTTTCCCGTGAGTGTCATGCTTCGCTGCGCGAAGCATGACACTCGCACTAAGTCTTCGAGCTGCTATGTTTATAGTAGCTCAATTAAATTAACGAGCGACCTGCGCCAGCTTCGCTAAGAGCGCCACACGCGCTTGATAACCTTTGGTAAACCGATCTTTCATGCGGTCTGGCATCTGCTTGAACTCTTTATACGAAGTGGGTGGGTAGAATGGGTTGTAGGTCTTAAAAAAGCCCTGCATCTGCTGCATCTGTTGACGGAATTTTTGGAAGTCCGCGGGATTGCCGCCACCTGGCCCGCCAGGGCCGCCGCCCTGCCTGCCACCGCCACCAAAACCGCCACCACCGCCCATCAATCGCCGATTCTGCGCGGCTGCGCGATCTAACTCATTCTTCTGCTTGGTATTCAGGACACCATTGATTTTCATATAGAGACCTTTGGCCTCATCATCGTTCATGTGCGGTTTGCCCTGCCAGGGACGCACGAAACTGAGAACTTTACGGGCCTGATCTTTATTTAATGAGGCTTTGTTACTTTTCTCTAATTCACCGATGCCACGGATAACGCCACTGAGCCGCCCTTTCATACTGCGTTGCCCACCACCACCCCCACCAAAACCGCCGCCACCGCCAGGCCCCTGGGCCATAACTATGGTGGGGACAATCATACCCACCACTAAACCTGCTACGACTAATGACTTTTTCATTTTTTCTCCTTTATTTTCGACTTTTAATCCAACTGCTATGAAGAGGGACAAGGTCCCGGATACCTTATCATTTACTATAAGCTGGGACGTATCTGGCAACTCGTTGTTCACCTTGTCCCTCTTCACGAATTTACGCTTGAACTTAGCGGCGACCACCGCCTCCACCGCCTCCGCCACCGCGACCGCCGCCACCAAAGCCACCAGTTGGGCCGCGTGGTGCGCCACCGCCGCCGACGGCTCCGGCAGAAGTTGTGGTGAGCGGTTCAATAATTTGTGTGACAACGGTCTGCCCTTCTTTGAGGCCGGATGTAATCTCGGTGGCTTCGTCGCCGCGCAAACCGACTTCCACCGTTTTCTTCTCCTGGTTGCTCTCATCCCATAGCGGCTTTTTCGGGTCTTTGATGACTGTCACTTCGGATGTATCGCCAGTATCTTTAACCGCTTCGGTTGGCACCGTCAGCACGTTCTTTTTCTGATCCACCAGAAATTCACAGGTCGCGTTCATGCCGGAGCGCAAACGCTCGTCTACATCTTCTTCATTAATCTTGACTTGCACATGGATATAAGTCACATTTTGCACGACTTCGGTCTCTGGATAAACTTTGCGCACTTTTCCGCTCTTAGGAGAGTTCGGATAAGCATCCAGGGTAATATCCACATCTTGACCAGGTTCGATGGCGGCAATATCCGCTTCATCTACATTGGTGTCCACATACATGCTGCTGGTATCCGACAACTGCACGATAGGTGAGCCAGCCGAGAAACCGGAGAGACCGGATTGGATAATGGTGCCGACATCCACATATTTTTTGGTAATGATGCCGGGGCTGGGAGCGACAACTGTGGTTTGCTCCAGGTTAGTTTTGGCATTGTTCGCAGCTAATTGCGCCTTAGCCAACCGCGCTTCGTCCTGGGCAATATCCTGAGCTTTGGAACGGTTAGAAATCGCATTGGCCTGCGTAGTAGCCAGGGCCGCTTCGGATTGGCGCAGCGACGCAGTGGCCGCATCCACGTCTTCTGCCTTGAGCTTAATCTGGCGGCTATTGGCATTAGCCGTCGCTAAAGTCGCTTGTGATTGATTGAGCGAAGCTATGGCCGCCGTCACATCCGCTTGTTTGAGCGCAATCTGCCTGCGGTTGGCTTCTGCCGCCGCTAACGCCGACTGTGACTGACGCAAGGTGGCGCGGGCCGCCAGCACATCTTGCTCTCTTAAATTATTCTGCACCGAGTTAACCTGAGCGTTATGTAAAGTCGCCTGTGCCTGGCTCAATTGACCCTTAGCTTGAGTTATCCTCGCTTGCTGCGCCTGGACTTGCGCCGTTTGTTGCGATTTAAGGGTATCCAATTTGGTTTGTGCGGTATGCAGAGCAGCCGTGGCCAGGTCTAACTGATTCTTGGCAGTGTCTACCGTGCTGGCCGGAACAAAGCCTTTAGCTAATAAGTTTTGCTGGCGCGTTAAGTTGGTTTGATTGGTTGTAACGTTAGATTGCGCCTCGTCTACTGCCGATTGTGCGGCGGCCACATCCTGGGGCTGGGTTGCACTTTGCAATAACTGCAAGTCCTGCTCGGCGGAGGCCACATTGGCCTTGGCCGCATCTACGCCTGCCTGGGCCTGGGCGATAGCGGCATTTGTTAGTTCAGGTTGGGCTTGTGAGTTCTGCATTGCTTGCTGGAGTTTGGCTTGTGCCGATGCCACACCCCCACGCGCCGTTGTCACATCGGTCTCGGCGGTTTGGCGTTGCAGGGCCAGAGCTTCACGCGATTGATTTAATTTGGCCCGTGCCGCGACTACAGCCTGCACTGCTTCTCGAATCGCTGGGCCATTGGTCTGGCGTTGCAGAATCAAAGTATCGCGGGATTGGGCTAATTTGGCTCTGGCGGCGGCAACGGCACTGCCCGCCTGTTGAATTTGCGGCCCTAACTGAGTGTTCAGGAACTGCTGATTTTCTCTCGCCTGCTGCAAGGCAGCCTGCGCCGTCCGCACATCGGCCTGGGCCTGCTCATACGCGGATATGTTATCCGTTCGGTCAATGATGCAAATCAGTTGTCCCGCCTTAACGCGCGTGCCCTCTTCCACTGCCATCTTCATCACTTTGCCACCCGCTTTGGACTTAACATCCACCTGGGTGAATGGCTGGAGGGTGCCAGTAGCGGATACGGTGCTTTTAACATCGCCACGCTCGACCACAGCCGTTTTGACTTCAGGTTTTTCTGAGCGGTCAGTACGCATCCAACGAAATCCAAACACCAGCAACATCAGAGCCGCTAACGCGGCTAATATCTTGAGGAACGGTTTGGAAATCCAGACGGAGCGGCGCTTCGGGGCGCGGGGCGCTTTGGTACGCGGACTCTCCACTTTGCCATTCGGACTGCCCTTGGGCAAGGTGGTTTCCGGCACCACACTGGGGGGCGCAATGGGAATAGCTTTACCTTTTAACATGAAATGATACTCTCCTCGACAAAACCATTAACGCGCGGCGTTAGGGTTGGCATTAGGGTTGGTGAAATTTGCCACATTAACCGGATTCTGCTTCAGCGTAGCCAGACTGGGCGCGGCTGTCGGAGCCGCTGCGGGCACCGCCTGACCGGGATTAGCCCAGGCAAAGCGACCCACCGCTCGATCTAAATCGGCCTGGGCGGTCTCATAGTCATAGATAGCCTGGGTCAGACTGGTATCGGCATCAAAAAGCTGCGTTTGGGCATTGACAATATCGAGCACAATACCTAATCCATTACGATACCTTTCAGTCGCTGTGGTTAAATTCGTGCGCGCTGAGTTTTCAAGGGCCTGGGCGCTATCAATGCGTTGCCTAGCTCCGGTGATGTTCACATAAGCCGCCTCAACATCGGCCTCAGCATCTTTTTGAACTTGCGCCAATCGAATGCGATTGGATTCTAAATCGGCACTGGCCGCGCGCACATCAGCTTTGCGGCCACCCGCATCGAAAATTGGGACGGCAAGCCCGGCAGCCACGGTAAAACCGCGATCTCCCGTCGAGCGTGGGTCTAAGGAGTAACCAGCACTGGCCGTCACTTGAGGCCGGGACTGAATTTTGGCGAGATTGAGGGTAGCCTCAGTGACCTGCACATTCGCTGTCGCTTGCAGCAAGTCTGGCCGGAGGCGATGCGCCTCCGCTATATAATCTTCTAAGGTACGCACGGGTGGCGGCGAAGCGGCTGTAACATCTTGTAGCTTCAAAGCTGGCCCCCGGCGCAGTCCCAGGGAGTTGCGAAAAGTTGTGGCCGAAGTGCGCGCGGCATTTTGCGCTGTGACCAGATTAAACTGCGCCTGACTGAGCGTGACTTGCACGCTTTGCACGTCTACTGCCGCCACCGTGCCTTCTTGCACTTGTGCCTGAATTTGCGCTAATTGCTGTTGGGCGAGATTCACTTCCGCCCGACGCTGTGCGACGAGTTTATCATTCAATAATTGCGCGTAATAATTTTGCGCCACCTGAAAGGCGAGGCTGCTTCGCGTCAAGCCTAAGTTAGCCACAGAGCCTAAAGCCTGTGCTCTGGATTGGCGCACTAAAGTGCGCGTGCGGCCTGAATCAAACAGATTTTGAGAGACCGTAACGCCTGTAGTCGTGGTAGAAGTGAAGGAAGTACTCTGTGAAAATACTGTTGTGCCCCCAGTGCCCGTACCGGTTCCGGTTCCCGTGCCTGTTCCAGTACCCGTGCCCGTGCCGTTACCTGTCCCAGTTCCGGTGCCTGTCCCCGTGCCGGTTCCCACTTGATTAGCTATGGCTTTATCAAATCCGGTGGTAGTGGTGCCGCCAGTGCCATTATTGATGGTCGTTACCGTCGTAGAATTTTGGACTGTCCGCGGTAGAGTATTACCCCGGAAATTAACACTGGCATCTACTTGAGGATACAGGGCCGAACGCGCTGAGGTAATACGCTCAACAGAACTAATCACCTGTTCCTGAGCCGCGCCGATATTCCCATGATTCTGCAAGGCAATCCCAATCGCCTCGTCCAAGGTCAAGCCAGGCACTGTGTCCACCGGAGTTTGCGGCGCGGTCATGACGGGGGCCGATGGCCCGGCGGGAGTCACTGGCGTAGTGTTGCCTATTATTGTGGAAGGTAACGGTGCCACCGGCGCGGTCGGGGGGATAGCTGCATCCGGGGTAGCGACATTCGGGATAGCAGGAGCCGGGCTGCCATTTTGGGTTGGCGCGGCACCGGCTGGCAACGCTGGGGTCGTTGGCACAGGGGGAATCGTTGGTGTGACGGGAACCGTAGGCGTAGCAGGCGTTCCGGGAACTGGCTGTTGCGCCATCGCACCGGGTAATACAGCCGCGAAGATCACACCCATCATCCAGCACCCGCTGCGCGTTGCTTTTATTATTTTTATCTGGAGCGGTGACATTTGATTCAACCGTGCCCGCATGGTTAACCTGTTTCCTTTCCGGCGGCTTCAACCTGGTAGATTACATCGTTGAGTTGTTCGAGCGCACCAAGCATAGTGTGGCGCTGTTCTTTGGTCAGGCAATCCAGGAAAAGGCGAAAATGGGCGTGCTGTTGCTCCTTATGTTTAGCAAAAAGCTGATGCCCCTTCTTCGCCAGATGCAAGCGCACGACGCGCCGGTCATAGTGATCGGTTTCGCGCTGCACTAATTGAGCGCGCACCAGAGCATCCACTAATTCACTCGCGGTGCTGGGAGTGACACCCAGCGACTTGCTTAGTTCTCGCAAGGTACAGTTTTCGCTTTTGGTAATGGCCCACAGGCAGCGCCCCTGTGCCATTGTTAGATTATAGTCAAAAGGCTTCAACGCTTTTGGCTTAACATCCCGAAACACGCGTCCAATATGAAAGAACAGTTCACCAATGCGTTCTGCTTCCTCTGCGGGTGTGCCCTGCCCATCCCGTGAGTCATCATGGGCTAAAATACGCTTGCGGTGAGATGGCTCCTTGGCTAGCCTCAGCCCCGGTTCGCCTGTTTTGGCTTTTTTAGATTGTTTAGCTTTTTCAAAAGTTGCTAACACCGGACTCCATCTTTCTGATAATGTCCAGTAGAGACGCGATTAATCGCGTCTCTACTAAATAAGGATGTGCTTAACATTAAGCATTGGTTGCCGGGGCAGTAGCTTGCGCATTGCCTGCTGCACCACCGTTACCAGGGGTGGTATCGCCACCGTTGCCGCCATTACCACCACGCCTGCCGCGTCCACCGCGCCGCCCAAACCCGCCATTGCCCTGTGCCCCGGCACCGCCTGCGCCCCCCGCACCAAGCCCAAACCCGCCACCAAATCCTCCACCGGGGCCACCCATGCCACGCCCCATACCACCCATGCCCAAGCCGCCCATACCGCGACCCATGCCACCTGTGATGAACGAGGATTCGTCACCAATGATACCCAGCACGGTTAGCAGCGCCTCTAGATGGGGCTTTTTAGTGTAGCTAACTTTGGCATCCAGGTCTTTCAGGGCCTTTTCATTACGCGTCTTTTCATCGGCTACGGCCTGGCGCAAGTCATTGAGGGAAGCACTGAGTTCCGCATCGGTGGCGGCGTTGGCACGCAGAGCCTGGGCCAATTTTTGAAAGCGGTCAAGCAAGGGTTGGCGAGCTTTCTCCTGCGCGTTAGCGAACGCGACGATAGGGTCTTGGGTCGCTGCGTCTGTAAAACCGGCAGCGGTTAAGACGCGGCGCGTCCGCTGTTCCTGGAACTGCTGTATCATCTGCTGGCGCTGCTCTGGCGTCATATTCTGAAAGTTACCACGTTGGTTGTTTTGGTTATTGCCCTGCGGCCAGTTTGGTGGATTAGCGCCCTTATTAGCATCTGCCGGATTAGGTTGGGCTTGCACGGCTCCCGCCAAGCTCAAAGACGCGGCTAAAGCCAACGTGCCGACACTGAATTTGTGAAATTGTCGTGTGCTGAATTTCATCTGTCCCTCCATTTACATTGACAACCGGATTGTTCGACTTCCGATGAATGTACTCTTTCGGATGCTTATTTACAGCTCAAGTTGCGTGGCTTAATAATTCCTTACAATCCTCTTAATGGGGTATTTGTAAATTATTCCTACGCAATCTCCGTCAGTGGTAATCCAGAGTGAAGATTACTCCCCAGTCATTAAAAAGTCATTAATGTTTTGCCGTTCCTCTGGCTCTCCGAATTTTTCGGACGCCGAAGCAAACCCGAAAACATCTAGATTTAAAAATCCAGCCCGACAGCCGCATGTGTGGGCACAAGCACTCAAGTGCTTCCAAAACTTTTCCAGGTGCCCGGTAAATCTCCCTCAAAGCGTGGTTCGGTTTTTCAGGCAGCTTTAGAATGTGAGCCAATGAGTCGTTGCACCTACTGTTGTACGCACTCATTTGCACTGGAACACCGTGCCAGAAAGGAAGCTGCGATGAAAGTTAAAATGATTCTGCCAGCGCTCACCGAAGCCACCAGCCCGCATTTTCGGCCTATTAAATATTCTCTCTTTCCACCGCTGGGCTTGGCTGCCCTCGCCGGGTATTTAGATGATGCCGATGAAGTGGTGATTCAAGATGAACACGTCGAGCGACTTGATTTGAATGATGAACCAGATTTAGTGGTGATTCAGGTTTACATTACCTCCGCTTACCGCGCCTATGAATTAGCCGACCATTATCGTCAGCGCGGTGCTTATGTGTGTCTGGGTGGGCTGCATGTTACATCTCTACCTGAAGAAGCCGCGCCCCATGCGGATACGATTTTCTTAGGCCCAGGTGAAGATATTTGGCCTGCTTTCCTGGCCGATTACCGTGCGCGGCGACCCCAAAAACGCTATTGCTCGACTGTGCGCAGTCTGGTCGGGGTGCCAAAAATCCGCCGTGATTTAATCAAGCGCCATCTCTATCTGGTGCCCAATTCCATTGTCGTCTCACGGGGCTGCCCCCACCAGTGCGACTTCTGTTATATTGGCGCTTTCTTCGAGGGCGGCAAGCACTTCTACACCCAAGCCGTGGATGAGGCGCTGGCGGAAATTGAGCGGCTGCCCGGTCGCCACCTCTATTTTCTGGATGACCATTTACTGGGCAATAAGCATTTTGCCTCCGCTCTCTTTGATGGCATGAAAGGCATGGGGCGCTTGTGGCAGGCGGCAGGCACCGTGCAATCGGTCTTGCAGCCGGGACTACTGGAAAAAGCCGTTGAAGCCGGGTTGCGCAGCCTATTTGTTGGTTTTGAAACGCTCAGCCCGGAGAACCTACGCGAGCAGCATAAATATCAAAACCTGAACCGCGATTATAATGCCGCCATCCGTCGCCTGCACAGCCACGGGGTGATGATTAATGGCAGTTTTGTCTTTGGCATGGATGGCGATGATGCCACCGTGTTTGAGCGCACAGTAGGTTGGGCCGTAGAGCAGGGCATCGAAACGGCCACTTTCCACATCATGACCCCCTACCCTGGCACCCCCCTTTATAAACGCATGGCCGAACAGCATCGTCTGCTGCATAGCGACTGGGATTTATATGACACCCGCCATGTGGTGTATCGCCCGGCTCAATTAGCGCCTGAAGCTCTGGAAGCAGGCTACTGGCGAGCCTATCAAGATTTTTACCGTTGGGGTTCCATCTTCCAGGGTGCCTGGGCCAAAGACGGCTGGCGCGAGCGAATGCGCCATGTCGCTTATGCGGGCGGCTGGAAAAAGTTCGAGCCACTGTGGGATTGCATTATCCGTGCCCGCCGCGCCACCAACATGCTGCCGATGTTAGAGAACATATTGAGTGGTTTTGGCAATCATCGCCCGCTAACTAAGCCCCAACCGCTATCACCTTCTGACACAAGTTTAGGACAGGAAGTGGCTGTCGCTTGATTTTAAAGATTTTGTTTAATGGGACGCAAAACTATGTTTCGCAAGCTGCGCCACGCTGAGAACGATAGCTGCAATCAATAGCGGTTAGCGGCGCATGAAATCGGGTGACCTTTGGGCAGATTGCCGTAGGCATGGCGTCCCATATCATCTGAAACATCAAAGGAGAACACAACTTATGGAACTGATTGAAAGAGTTGAAAAACGGAGTACGGTTGGTGAGTGGCTTAAGACGCTTGATGGATTGTTGCGCGGTGATATAACGCGGCCTTCGGCTTTGCGACGTGGCACCATTGACGTACCCTTAGATGGCCTCGCCATGATGATTCTGGTGCTGGGGCTACTCTATGGACTGTGCATGGGATCGTATGCCGTCTCGAATGTGGGCAAAATTGGCCCGCAAGCTTATCTTCAACTGATTGCAACTACGGGCAAAGTGCCGGTGCTTTTTGTTCTAACGCTACTAGTTACTTTCCCCTCGCTCTACGTCTTTAATGCCCTGGTTGGCTCACGGTTATCACTGGGGGCGATGCTGCGTTTGATCGTGGCGGCATTGGCGGTCATGCTGGCTATCCTTGCATCCTTTGGCCCGATTGTGGCGTTCTTTTCGGTGAGCACTACCAGCTACCAATTTATGCTGCTGTTCAACGTGGCTGTCTTTGCCGTGGCAGGTTTCCTGGGTTTGCGCTTTCTGCTCTTTACGCTCCATCGCTTGAGCGTAGTGCAAGCCGAAGAAATGAAAAAGGCAGAAGCGGCCATTACACCCACCGATGCAGGGGATAATGCGGCTGAACCAATGGGGGCGTTAGATCATTTGGAAGGCACGGCGCTAGGTTCCAATATAACGACAATCTTTCGTATCTGGATCATAGTTTTTGGCTTGGTGGGGGCGCAGATGAGCTGGGTGCTACGTCCCTTCATTGGTGAGCCGAGTCACGCTTTTACACTCTTCCGCCTGCGCGAATCGAACTTCTTTGAAGCGGTCTTTCATGTTATAGCAGCAGTGTTGAGATAGAGGCTGGGGACTGGAGGCTTGAGACTGGATGCCAGTCACTTGAGCTGGATGCAAGATGCTCGATAGCGAGAACCTAACAGCGGAGTGATTTGATAGTTGAGTGACTATCCAGTCTCAAGCCTCCAGTCCCCAGCCTCCCGAATAGGATTTCATTATGCACGCGCTTTTCTTACAAGCGGATGCGGTGCTGCGGGGGCAGACGATAGCAACCCCATCTCAGCATTCACAGCATCGTCTCTGGCAACTGATCAGTTGCATCTTATGTTTTGGTGCTTTCTACGGCATGGCGATGGGCAGCCGCAGTATTTGGCCCACTCCGCTTTCTGGTGCGCCCAAATTTCATCCCGCGGAAGCAGATCGTGTCTGGTTAATATTTTATTCCAGCCTCAAGGTGCCGCTGCTGTTGCTGGTAACCTTTGGCCTGAGCGTCCCCAGTTTCTTTGTCTTGAACACATTATCAGGCTTGCGCGAAGACTTCAGCCAGGCATTGCAGAGCTTGATGGCGGCACAGGCAGGATTAACCGTGATTCTGGCGGCGCTTTCTCCCTTTACTCTCTTCTGGTATGCCTCTTCGGCCAGTTACCAGAGCGCGGTTCTCTTTAACGCCTTTATGTTCGCAGTGGCCAGTGTGAGTTCTCAATATCTGCTGCGCCGCTCCTATCGTCCCCTCATTGCGCGCCACGAGCGGCACCGCCTCATGCTGCGCCTGTGGTTAGTGCTCTATGGCTTCATCGGCATCCAAATGGGCTGGATTTCGCGCCCCTTTATCGGCGACCCGAATAGCCCCGCGGCTTTTCTCCGCACCGAGAGTTGGGGCAATGCTTATGTAGTTTTAAGCTCCATGATCTGGAAGATGCTGCATTAGTAGACTTTCACACTCACAGGTCAACTTCTGCCACAGGTAAAGACAGCCATTTGGGTAGGTGCACCAATTTCTGGTTCTTCCGGCCCTATATTGCTAATTTGCACCGCATAGCCGTAGTTATTTTCAATATTCTTAGCCCACCCTTGAAATTCTGCGCGTGTCCATTCAAAACGGTGATCTTTGTGGCGCAGTTTGCCTGCGGGCAAGGTTTCCCAATGCACGTTGTATTCGCGGTTGGGCGTGGTTAGCACGACGGTGCGAGGTCGAGCGAAGCCAAAAAGGACGCGCTCAAAGGCGGCTAAACGCGCGGGGCCAAGGTGTTCCACGACTTCTACCACTGCGGCTGCATCGTAGCCGTTCAGACGCTTATCGCGGTAGGTCAACGCGCCATGCAGCAGTTTGATACGCTCGCGTTGGCGGGGTGACATCTGTTCGAGGTGTAACTTTTCGGCGGCGATTTCCAGGGCGCGGTGCGACACGTCCATGCCGACGATCTCCTCGAAACTCTTATCTTTCAGCAGCCGTTGCAAGAGCCGCCCTTCGCCACAACCGAGGTCTAAGACGCGTTTAGCGCCGCCCTCTTTTAGCACCGACAGCACAGCATCTAACCGCTGCTCATGTAGCCCTAACGTTTTTTCAATAGCGACTTCTTCTTGCGCGTGCGATTGTTCTGTTGCATCCGGGTCTGGCGTATCTTCAACCAGGCGTGTTAGCGCGACACGGGCCAGGCTGTGTCGGTGCTTCAGATAGCGTTTAGCGATAGCCTCTCGTTCGGGATGCGTGGCCAGCCAGCCCGCACCGTGACGCAAGAGCTTGTCCACTTCATCATCGCCCACCCAGTAATGCTTTTCATCATCTAAAACGGGGATGAGGACGTAAAGATGCGACAGTAGATCGCGCAGACGCACCGTCCCCTGCAACGCGACGGTAAAATAGGGGCTGTCGCCCCACTCTGGGAATTTATCGTCCAAGATGTGATGTTGTAAGGTGAGGGTATATCCCAGAGGTTCAAATAAACGCTTTAAAAAGCCTTCGCCACCACGACAGGGCACTACGGCTAATTGAGCAGTTAATGGCAAGGCGGCCTCAGTCAGTTCCGGTCGCTCCTTGCTGCGGCCTGAAAGTGCGCTGCCAAAAACCTGGGCAATCGCTACACTAAGAAACGAAGAGGCCACGTAAGGACGATCATTCACATATTGTCCCAGCAGTCCGGCTTCATTCCCTGGCCTCTTGCGGCCTCGCACCAACCCAATGGGGTCTACGTCCAATAACAAGGCCGCCGTGCAACGCTCTGGCCTAGCCTCGGAATAGAAAACATGCGCCTGCCCAAAAGCAAGGGGGAAGGTTTGCCGTCGGGCTGGATTTTTGTGGAGCAGATAGCCCAAATCAGTCGCGGGAGTCTGGGTGTTGGTGATGGTGAGCAGCATAGGGAGCCTGACGGAATCTGGTGGTTATTTTATCTTAAATTCGGTCTAAATAAACCTCAGAGCCTGGCTGCCTTCTATAAATTAGGCATTTACTGTTAAAGACGTAGTAAAATGAGAGTATCTGACGTTGCTCTGGCCGCAAGGGTTGACAGGTAGAGTCCTATGCAACGCGAAAACTTCGTAAAATCTAAGCTCTCAATCCTGGGTCTGACAGGCTTTTCTGTAGTCTCTGCGCTCTCGTTCGCGCAAAATGGGACAGCCCCCGCCCAAGAACCTCCTGCGCCACAACACATTCAAATAGGAACTCAAGAGCCTACGCTGTCCAAAGCGGCCAAACCTAAAACCACGATCCAAAAAGTCGCAATCCCCAAAATTGGGGTGCCAAAAATGGCGGGGATAAAAGCTGCTACACCCATAAATTCTACGCCTAGTGTAATGAGGCCGGGGAAGCTACAAACTTCGTCAATACCCCGCGCAGCGGCGACGCCCTCAATCTCGAAGATTTCCCATATAGGCAAGATGGGCAAAACCAAGCCTGCCGCCTCGACCTTAAAGGGTAGCAGTGCGCTGCCGCCACTGGGAGTGACCTCATTTAAATTAGACAATGGTCTCCAGGTCATTCTTCATGAAGACCATTCCACCCCGATTGTGGCCGTTAATGTCTGGTATCATGTCGGTTCTAAAAATGAAGTGCCGGGGCACACTGGATTTGCCCACCTCTTTGAACATCTGATGTTCCAAGGCTCCAAACATTATGATGAGGATTACTTTAAGCCGCTCCAGGAAGTAGGAGGAACCCTCAACGGCACGACTAGTTCCGACCGCACCAACTTCTGGGAAGTGGTGCCCTCTAATTTTCTTGGCCTGGCGCTCTCAATGGAAGCCGACCGGATGGGCTATCTGCTGGATACCCTGACTCAAGAAAAGCTCAACACCCAGCGCGAAGTAGTCAAAAATGAAAAACGTCAAAATTATGACAACCGGCCTTATGGTTTAGCCCATACCAAATTAGCCGAGGCGCTCTTTCCCTCAGATCATCCTTATCATTGGATTACCATTGGTTCCTTAGACGACATTGATAAGGCTTCTCTAGAGGATGTTAAAGAGTTCTTTCGACTTTACTATGTGCCCAGCAACGCCAGTCTGGTGATTGCCGGGGACTTTGATCCGGCGCAGGCACGACATTTCGTTGAAAAATATTTCGGGCCACTCCCTACAGGTTTAGACTTGCAGCCGGTAACGGCTCCGCAACCCAAGCTGGCGCATGAGGTGCGGGTAACGATGGAAGATCGCGTGGCGGTGCCGCGCCTCTATCTTTCATGGCCCACCGTGCCTCAGTGGTCACCTGATGCCGCCGCGCTGGATGTGTTGGCCAATGGCCTGGCCGATAGCAAATTGGCCCGTCTCTATAAAGCTCTCGTTTATGATCGCCAGATTGCCCAGGATGTGTCGGTTTATCACGATGATCGGGAGATTGCCGGGCAGTTCATTATCGCGGCCACCGCCCGGCCAGGCAAAAGCTTAACCGAGTTAAAAACTGCCATTGATGACGAATTAGCGAGGCTTAAAGCGGCACCCCCCACGGTGGGCGAAGTTGACCGCATTTACAATGCCTTAGAAGCCGCCTTCGTTTACGATTTACAAACCGTTGAAGTGAAAGCCGATCAGTTAAATCGCTACGGCACATTCTTAAAACGTCCCAATTATTTCCCGGAAGATTTAGCCCGCTATCGCCGGGTGACTCCCGCCGATGTCCAGCGAGTGGCCAATAAATACCTGACCGATAAGCGAGTGGTGCTCAGCGTGGTGCCGACAGGTGGGGATAGGAACAATCAACCTAAAGCCCAAATTGCGCAGCAAGATTCCCTTCCTGCCAGTTCGTCTGCCGCGACTTCACCAACCACTATACCACCCGCTAAAGCGGAGATTCCCGCCGCTACCGCCGGGCAAGAAGCTGGCTCTCCTAACAGCACTCACAACGCGGCAAACGCCACATCTAACGACACTACTAATATTTCAGCATCCCCGGAGGCTAGCGCGGCCCATAGCAGTTCACCCACACCTGCTGGTAATAATACGGTGGCAGCCGCCCCCACCACAGATTCTTATGAGCGGCCTACGCCCCAACCAGACCCGGTATTTAGCCTGCCGCACCTGCAACGCCGTCGCCTGTCCAATGGGCTGCCCGTCCTCATTGTCGAACAGCATGAGTTGCCCATCGTCAGTTTTAATCTGGTGGTCAAAGCGGGAGCGGCAGCCGACCCACCAGAACGCGCCGGTTTAGCCGCATTAACCTCCGACCTGCTCGATGAAGGCACCGGGACGCGCTCCGCCCTGACCATATCCAGTGAATTGGCAGGTGTTGGAGCGAGGTTAAGCACCTGGTCGGGGTGGGATGTCAGCAACGTCAACCTCTTGACGCTCACCCGCCACTTAGATCAAACGTTGCCAATTTATGCTTCGGTAATTGCCGACCCCGCCTTTCCCGTTAAGGAATTAGAGCGGATGCGCACGTTGCGCCTGGCGGCGCTTCAGCAAAAAAATAACAACCCGGATGATATTGCGGCGGTGGTTTATGCCTCGCTGCTCTATGGCCGCAATCATCCCTATGGCCATCTGCCGGGGGGCGTAACCGATTCCATCAGCACCATTCAGCAGGATGATGTGCGGCACTTCTACGATACTTATTATCGTCCCAATAACGCAGCTCTTATTGTGGTGGGCGATGTAAAACCGGATGCTCTGATGATTAAGTTAGAGCGGGCCTTCTTTGGCTGGAAAAAGGGCAGACCCAAGCCCGTGAATATCACCACCCCACCGCCCCGCGACCGCTCCGAAATTTATCTGGTGGATAAACCGGGCGCACCCCAATCGGTGATTGCAATGGGGCAAGTGGGCGTATCGCGCTCCACTCCTGATTACTTTCCGCTCTTAGTGCTAAACGATATATTAGGCGGCCAATTTACCTCGCGCCTGAACATGAACTTGCGCCAGACGAAAGGCTACACCTATGGGGCGCGCACCTACTTCTCCTACCGGCGCAGCCCCGGCCCTTTTACAGCGACTGCCGGGGTGCAAACTGCGGTGACAAAAGATGCCATCTCGGAATTCCTGAAGGAATTAAGCGGTGTGCGCGGCTCCGCACCCATTACCGCTGCCGAAGTGGAATATGCTAAGGAGAGCATCATTCGCGGCTTTCCCCGCACCTTTGAAACCCCCGAACAAATTGCCGACCATCTCACCGACATTGTGCTCTATGACCTACCCGACGACTACTTTGACCATTATCTAGAAGGGGTGCGCTCGGTGACGCTGGAAGATGTGCAACGGGCCGCCAATCACTACATTGACCCGGCACACATGGCGGTGCTGGTAGTGGGAGACCGTAAATCCATCGAACCCAGCCTGCGCTCGCTTGACCAAATCGGTTCTACCTTGAAACTCCTCGACCCCCAAGGTCGCCCCGTTACACAGTGATGAATATACCTCGGTAAAGAAGTGCGTAGTTGGCTTGAACCTTGCACCTGCTCGTAGTCCCACCAAAGTAAAATCGCTTTTGCTATTATGAAAACACTTTTAAGGAGCAAGAGAAACAACCATGAACAAGGTTTATAAATCATTTGTTGCACTGGGCATTTTTGTAGGAGTTACTATAACTAAACCAGCTTTAGCGCAAAGCACTGGCCCCGTCCCGGTGCGGGTAAAACTCGGCGTTTTGCTGCCTGCACAAAGCACAACGAAGAATTTTGCGGGCAGCACACAGTTTAATGCTGAAGCCGATGTAGCTATTCCTTCATTGGGAGCGGGTCGCACCCTGGTCGGGCTAGGTTACTCGCAGGGCAGCAAAAATGGTGGCAAACTGCGCTCCATTCCGCTCACAGTCACGCGCCTCTTCTCACCGCCTAACCCGGTAGCAGGCGTCACGGGTAATGTTTACTTTGGCTTGGGCGCTGGTGCCTATTTTCTGCGAGCTTCTGGCCCTGGTGGTTCCGCCAGTAAAACTCGCCCTGGTGCTTTTGGCGTGGTTGGTTACCAATTCCCCAACCCGTTTTTCGTAGAGGCGAAGTATCACATCGTTGGCAAAGTCGTCGGGGTCTCGCCCACTGGCTTGTCATTAATGATTGGGCGTCGCTTCTAAACGATAGGACGCAAAACTACGTTACGCTAATTTCATGCGCAAAAGGACGCTATTCTCGTTAATAGCGTCCTTTCGTATTGTGCCGCATAGTATTGCTGTAGGCAGTGCAGCCTATCACTCGGCTGGCTTTAAGTGGCTTGTACCAGAATCGTGCCCGGCCCATTTTGCTTGGCGCGGCGTTTCACATCAGCGGCGAGGGTGCCGACATGCCCCAGTGAGACCCACTGCGTTGGGTCAACCAGGAGCACGGCTGCCGAGAGTTGAGTCATCGGAAATTCGCGCTGACGGCCATCACGATCCAAGCCCGTAAAAGTGCCGCGTGAGGTGGCTTCATCGCCCATAATGCGCGCCACTACTTCACGGAAGCGGGCGGAACATTCGCGGGCCACTGATTCGGCCTGTTCGATACCTGTGACAATAATAAAATCATCCCCGCCAATATGCCCAACAAAGTCGGTGGGGCTACCCTTCTCTTCGATCACTTTACGAATGATGGCCCCGGTCTCACGGATGACGGTATCGGCCACTGTAAAACCAAAAGTATCCGCGAAGGGTTTGAAGTTATCTAAATCAAGATGGCAAATCGCAAATGGTTCGTTTTGTCCGACGCAACGCTCAATCTCTTCCTGAATGGCACGACCACCGGGCAAGCCGCTCGAAGGGTTACGATCACCTTCCCGCCGCACCAGGCGCAAGATGGCCAGCACACGGGCCAAGAGTTCCTGCGGGTGAAAGGGTTTCACCAGGTAATCATCCGCGCCCGCTTCAAAAGCTTCGACTTTATCTTCAATATCGCTTTGTGCCGTAAGCAGCAAGACTGGGATATGCGCGGTAAAAGGATTCTGCTTGATGGTGCGGCACACTTCGATGCCTGTCATTCCTGGCATGGCGAGGTCAAGCACCACGAGTTCTGGCTCGCGCACCTCCAGGGCCGCTAATGCGCTGCGGCCATCCGGGAAAGCCTGGACTAAATGCCCGGCATTCGACAGGATTTTGCAGACCAGCATACGGATACTATCGTCATCATCCACGCACAAAAGATAGCTCACGGTAAAACTCAATTAAAATGCAGAAACTCCACGTCCAGAGATTGGGCCGACATCAAAAACAATTTTCGTCGTTTTATATGGCAACTTTTCTGCCGAAACCATCTGCTTATCTGTATTTATTCGACAAAGTTGCTATTTCTATAAAAGTTAAACGTTAGAACACATGGTCATGTTCAATGCAAAGGCGCAGTTTTTGCAAAAACGCCACTCATGCTATCTGAGCCACTGCCACCCTTGAACCCAACCGCCTTGAAGCAAAAGACGCTCCTGGTGCATGAGCGGTTGTGCGTGGCTTACAAGTGTCCTATTGCTTACTTTCACAACCTCGACCCTCTTAGCGAATTAATCTCTGCTTTGCTGTCGCATCGAACCAAGAACGCTGACTCCAGTCGTGCGTTCCGCGAACTCCGTTCCCGCTTTGACGATTGGGCAGCAGTCCGCGATGCGCCCACGGCAGAAGTCGAAGCCGCCATTGCCGCTTGCACTTGGCCTGAACAAAAAGCGCCGCGTCTTCAGCAAGTGCTCCGCCTGATTACGGAAAAGTGTGATGGCAACTTAACTTTGGACTTCCTGGATGACCTTGAGGTGTCTGAAGCGCGAGCCTGGCTCGAAGAGCTGCCAGGGGTGGGGCCAAAGACGAGTGCGGCGGTCTTAGCCTTTAGCTCGTTACGGCGTCCGGCTTTGCCAGTAGATAGCCACCATCATCGGGTGGCGGCACGTTTGGGGTTGATTCCCGCTAAGCTTGCGGTTGGCCCGGCTCATGCTGTTTTAGAGGCGCAGTTGCCGCCCGATTGGGACGCGCAGCAAGTCTATGACAACCATGAAGTTCTGATGCTGCATGGGCAGAAAGTGTGTTTCTTTCATAATCCGGCGTGTAGCCGTTGCGTTGTCCTCGACCTGTGTCCCTTCGGGCAAAATCGAATGAGATCAGCCAAGACTAAAAAGGCCCATTCATGACCGTACCCGCGAAGCTAACCTGGCCCCAGGGCGGTTTTGAACACGGCGTTGGTGGCTTTGAGGTGGACAAAGAAAACCTCTCGACGCTGCGGCGGTGCATCGGGCGCGTTGGCGTGGGTGACGATGAAGCTGCCCGGTACGGTAAATTCAACTTGTAAGTTTTGCCCATCCGGGTAGATCACAGTGAAGGCGGCTCTGTCGATAAAGGTAGCTGAGGACACTTCTTTCCAGTAGCTGAAACCAGCAGGATGCGGAGCGGCTTGCATAGTGTTATCCGGCTGGAAAGTGGCGGGCAGTTTGGCTTTCCCTTGCAATTGCAATAACAGGCCCAATTCATGTGGCTGACCATCGGTGGTGGTCACCTTCACGGTATCTAACAGTTGATTGCCGTTAATCGTTAATTCACGCTCGGCCCCGGCGTTTTTGCGATAGTCGGGCTGGCTGGCCGCGACGTGGGCCGGAGCGCCAGCCGCAAAGGAGAGCAGCTTGCCGGGATGCCAGCCATCTTCGCCCACACCATCTATCAGAGGCACGTTATGCGCGAGGCCCGTCGTATAGAAATCGCGGTGCAGGGGCGATCCATAGCCGACGGTGCCAGGGTCGTGCGTGACATCCGTCTGGTTATAGAAGGCTTCATAATTGAGGGCTTCGGCCTGCGCGTGTGAACGAGTAAGTTGTCCAAAATGGAAATAGATTTGCCAGGCACCCTGTTTGAGCACGGCCATGCGGCTCGATTCCAGGTTACGGCTCTCGATGGGAGGGAGCGTTGCAGCGATGGCCACTGGGGGAATGGGGTCTAACAGGGTATTCCAATCCTGGCGCGTCTGGCTGGCTGCGATGCCCAGAGTTGTGGGAAAGATGCGCGCCATGTCAGAAAGCAGAGGCGTATCAGGGGCTTTGCCCTGCCGAGCGCCATCCGCCGGGCTGGGTAGTTGTCCCGTTGTAAAGCGCAAGAGAAGGGGCGAGAGCATCAGGTTCTCGGCGATTTCCATTTCGCGTGCTAATTTGGCGACATCGCCCGCCAGATGAGGGCCGACGCCGGGCATAGACGCCATCTCGAAAAATGGCGCTAACGCTCGCACCACATAGGAATTGTAGCCCAACGATTGCTCGCGCCAGAGATAATCACTCGTGACACCCTGTGCCAATTGACTACGGATACCGAATGGCCCTTCGACGGCGTCTTTCCAGAGCGCCGAATCATCGTAAACGAGCGCGACGCAGCCAACTGCGGAACGGTGCCAGCAGGCGATGTTGTGAATCGAATGCAGCGTGGCATTGAGGAGCACGCATTCGGGCTGAAAGAGTGCGGTGAACCAATGCTGCTTGCGTTCCGGCGTCACCGCGTCACCCAGGATACGGGCCACGTTAGCATATTTGGTGAGATCAACCGCTTCATCCAGACTTTGCCACATGAAATGGACACCAGCCTGGTTGGATTGCTTAGGCCACTGCGCATAATTATCAGCATAAAAATCAAGCTGGCCCGCCGCCCAATCCGCGTATTTTCGCTCTCCGGTCAAACGGTACAACATGGCGGCGTTCAGCATCTTGGTCGCGTGGGTCGTGCGAAAATTATAGACCCAGGCGGCGCGCAGCTTGGGCGTAAGCGGAACGCGCGGATCGGAGGCGCTGTGCAGGGTAAATTCGCCCGGTTCATCCGGCGTCCAGATGAGGTGCGAGCCATCTACTGGGCTGACAAAATCGTGATACCAGCCGCAAATCCACTCGATATGGTCACGACGCTTGGCCATCCAATCGTCCATGTCGGTGCGTTGCGTCACCAGCCATTTCCGCCAGGTCGCATCGTTGCCCACGCGTTGGCGAGCACCATTCCAATCTTCGACGGCGGGACGTAGCGGGCTACCATCTTTGGTGTAAATTTTCATTTCCGCAAAGGCTCGCGCCGGATCGGTCTTGGGAAATGGCTCCGGCGGCGCAGCGCGTCGGGGTTGCCTGGCTGCTGGCGCGGCGTCCTGCGCAGAGGCACCTTGCACCATCGCCATAAAAGTCAGAGCTATGAATGTGGCACAGCAACTGGTGATGACGGTGAGGGTTGTAGCCATCACGCGACCCGCAAGCCAGAAGCGGTGAGATTGGTGAGATAAGGTCAAACTGTCCTCCTGAATGATAGGCTAAAAATGGATTATGCTGGGAGTATAACGTCAAATTCATCTTACACATTTGAGAGCGGTTACGGCTCAGGATGAAGTATGAGAGCTTGGCGGGATGGCGGATAGCAGTGTGCCTTGTGTGGTGCCCTCACTCACAATAAACTATGGCGTGATTTGATTAAGGGGCTGATACCGTCACGGCCATTGCCCCTGTGAAGGTTCAGGATTACGCTATCTCAAGTTTCCGCGACTACTTTTGGTCTCAGGGTGAACCCTGGAACAGCATCCGCACCTGGGGGCTACCACGCTTCTTAAGAGTTGTCCATTCGGTGCTGATGTGTACTTTGCGCATTAGCACTTCGGGCGTGCGCCAGGCCGATGCTCTGCTGGGCCAAGAAATGGGTGTAGTCTTCATCACCTGGCATGACCTCACTTTAATGCCGCTCCATCTTTTTCGCCACAAGAATATCGGCGTGATTATGAGCACTTCCCATTCGGGGCGTATTCAAGCGGCACTCTGGCGGCTGTATGGTTGGCCCACCACCTGGGGTTCTACCAATAAACGCGAAGGCATCAAGGCTTTGCGCGAAGTGCTGCGCTTACTGCGCGCTGGACAGTCGTTCGCCTTTACACCCGATGGCCCGAAGGGGCCACGCCACCAAGCGCACCCTGGCGCGATTTATCTCGCTTCCAATGCACCAACCGTGCTGATGCCCTTGACAGTGGCGGCTTCGGCCTACTGGCGTCTGCCGACGTGGGATCGTTATCTGATTCCCAAGCCCTTTGCCCATGTCCATGTTCATATAGGTGATCCGGTGACGGTGCCCACGGATATTCCCCGCGACGAGATGGAACAGTGGCAGCAGTCCGTTACCACCATAATTAATGAAGCTGCTGCCGAAGCGTCGCGCCAATTATACCTGAACCATAAGCGCAAGGATAATAAGAATTAGCAGCAAGTTAAAAATAACAATGTCTGGTGAAATTGAGCTTTAGTAATTTATGTCTTCTCCGTCTTCCACGTCACGCGATCACCAGCGGCTTGAGGCCGCCCGTAAAATCTTGAGTCACCTGGGGGATTCCCTGGATGCACACTTTTCCGTGCGACTGTGGGATGGCTCCCTTGTGCCACTGGGAAAAGATGTAGACCCTCGGTTTTTCATTTCGATTAGCGGGCCGGGTGTAATTGGTTCCATCTTGCGTCGCCCGACCCTCGAAAATGTGCTACGCCATTATGCGGCGGGAGCGATTGATTTTCACGGTGGCGACCTGATCGAGTTCGGTGATGTCGCCCGTGCCAAGCGTGCCCGCACCAAGCTGCGCGGCTTGAGCAAAAGTCTGTTACTGCGCGAGGGCCTTGTCCTGCTGTTGACCCCGCCAGACAAGGCGGAATTACAGCATGGCTTTGCCGCCGACGAGACGGGACGCCAGGAGGTGCGGCGCAACAACAAAGAGTTCGTGCAGTTCCACTATGATGTCAGCAATGAATTCTATGCTTTATGGCTCGACCCGGAAATGCAGTACTCCTGCGCCTACTTTACGGATTGGAACAACTCCCTCGAACAGGCCCAGCGCGACAAGTTAGAAATGATCTGCCGCAAGCTACGTCTGCAAGCGGGGGAAAAGATGCTGGACATTGGCTGTGGCTGGGGTGGCCTGATCTGCTACGCAGCGCAGCATTATGGAGTAAGCGCGCATGGGGTGACGCTCTCGCAACGGCAGCATGATTTCGCGCAGGAAAAAATTCGGCGCATGGGATTGGAAGATCGGGTCACGGTGGAATTACGCGACTATGCCGAAGTGACTGGCACCTATGACAAAATCGCCAGCGTGGGAATGTTTGAGCATATCGGCATCGCAAATTTTCCGGCTTACTTCAATAAAGTCAATAGCCTGCTGCGGGATCGAGGTATCTTCTTGAATCATGGCATCACGCGGCGCGCAAAAGCCGATAGCCGCAACTTCCGCAAGATCACACCCGAAAAACGCTTGATTCTCAAGTATATTTTTCCTGGTTCAGAATTGGATCACGTTGGCCATGTGCAGGAGTCAATGGAAGCGACCGGATTTGAAATTCACGATGTCGAGGGCTGGCGCTGGCATTACGGCCTGACAACGCGCTACTGGTGCCAACGCCTATCGGCACGCAAGGATGAAGCGATTGGGCTGGTTGGCCCTGAACGTTACCGGCTCTGGGTGGCTTACCTGGCTGCGGTCAGCTTCAACTTTGCCGATGGCCCCTTACGCCTGTATCAAATTGTCGCCACCAAACACAAAAACAAAGGCCCATCGGGAATGCCGCCCACCCGCCGTGATCTTTATGAACCTCCTATGGACGGCCAGACATCGTAAGTCTTCCCTGCTTTTCGCTTAGAGTGATGCGAGACAGCAATGAACCGCTTATAGAAGCATCTGGAATTTTGTCGCAAGAGAAATGCTTATGGAGTTAACCCGAAACGCTGCTGAGTTACGCCTAATTCAAGTACTGGGCGCTGCCTTAGAACGCGGCTCATGGAGCCTCTGTCGTCATACAGGTGCCTGGATGGGTCTGGTTTTTTACAAAGCAGCACGGCGGCGGCGTGAGATCGCTATTGATAATCTGCGCCTGGCGTTTCCGCATCTCAGTGTCAGTGCGGCCTCTCAGATCGCGCGCCGCTCAGCCCAAAATTTCGGCATGTCCTTCTGTGAGTTTTTGCACCTGCGTACAGCCTCTGCGGAGGAAATTAAGGCGTATAGTGACTGGTCTGGTGTGGAATACATCCAGCAAGCTTTGCAGCGAGGGCACGGTGCGCTTGTAACGACAGCCCATTTTGGTAGTTGGGAAGTGATGGGCACTCGCATCGCCCAGGAATTTCCCTTAACCGTCGTGGTGCGACTGACCTCCAATATGGCACTGCAAGAGCATATTAAACGGGTGCGCAAAACCGTTAACATCAAGATGATACTCAAGCAAGAGTCGGCCCGTGCTTCCTTAAATGTATTGCGTAATAATGAAGTGTTAGGCATCTTTCCCGATCAATACGCGACGGCCAATGCCGCCCTGCTGCCGATGTTTGGCCATCCCACGCGCTTTGTAACTTCACCCGCTCGTTTAGCCCTCTCTTCCCAGGCTCCTATTATTCCGACCTTTGGCGTACGCCGTAAGCCGTGGTTGGCTGATGGTCGCGTTCTTATCAACGTCTTACCAGGGCTATATCTGCAACGTCAGCCCCAGCAGTCCCGTGAAGAAACGGTGTTAGAAGGCACCCAGTTCATCATAAAAGAGACGGAGAACATTGTGCGCCAACATCCCGACCAATGGTTATGGCTGCATCGCCGCTGGCGCAGCCAAGACCTAACCGCTCAAAATGGCACAGACTCAATAGCATGAGCGACGGGCTAACATAAGAGTCTCCTGAGACTCCGGTGGAAGCCTATCGCTTACGTTGCGCATTCGTGAGATGTTGCGCCGCTTCATTTTGTCCCTCCCTAGCCAATTTAGGCTGTTAGAAAATCTTTTCCTGAGCTAAACTACAGGTCTCCTATGGGTTTGCGCGTTAAATCGGCGTTGGCCTTATTTATCTGCATTGCTCTCGTCCTGGCCCTGGCTGTGTTGGCTGGTTATCGAGCTTTAGGGGCCATTGAGGACAACCTGGGGGCGGCGTTTGCCCGCAATTATACGCAATATAACAAACAGCGCATCTTAGCCCCGGTATTGCGCGAGTTAGCTCTTTCCCAACGCCTGGCCGACTCCGAAGTGTCGCGCCGTTGGTTGCTCGATGAAAACAACCCGGACAAGAAAGCCCTCTTCTTTGCCGAGGCTGAACGCTATCGCCACGCCTTCGCGGACCGATCCTATTTCCTTATCTCAGCCATTACGCAACACTACTACTTTAATGATAGTCACAGCGCATGGAGTGCACAGCCACGTTACTCACTTAAGCGCAACGATCCTCACGATGCCTGGTTTTTCACGACGCTTAAGAACACGCCCGATTTTAATATCAATGTTAACCCCGACACCAAATTAAAAGTCACTAAAGTCTGGTTCAATGTCCTTGTGAAAGATGGCCAGCGCAAACTTGGACTGGCTGGCACCGGACTCGATTTAACCCAGTTCCTCAATCGTTTTATCACGGCCAGTGAAGCCGGTGTAACGCCAATGGTGGTCAATCGGGCCGGGGCAATTCAAGCGCACCCCGACAAGAGCTTGATTAATTACTCATCCGTTAATAGTAAGGGGAATGACCAGCACACCGTATATCGCCTGCTCACGCGCGACAGCGACCGCACGGCGATGCGGAATGCTTTGCAACGAGCCGCTCAAAATCCTGACCAAATTCAAGTCTTCTGGGCCAAATTAAATGGACATCAGGAGCTGCTGGCGCTTTCTTACATTCCTGAACTGCAATGGTGTGTGGTCACAGCAGTTGACCTTAAAGCGGCGCGAGTCATTGATGAGCAACTCTGGCTAACACCTTTACTCAGTGTTAGCGCGTTGTTAGTTCTCTTAGTGTTGGCTATTGTGATCGCAGTCAACCGGATTCTGCTGGCTCCCCTACTCAAATTAACCGATTCGGTGCGGGCTGTGGGCGCGGGCCATTATGAGGTTGCTTTGCCACCCGCCGGTAATGATGAGTTGGGGGAATTAACACGGGCCTTTGGCACAATGGCGACCCAGGTGCGTTCGTATACGGATGAGCTTGAAACAAAAGTCCAGGAGCGGACGCAGGAGTTGGTGGCCGTCAACGAACAGATGGCTGCCGCTAATAAAAAGATTGGTGACAGCATTAAATATGCAAGTTTGATTCAGAATGCTATCCTGCCCAACCGCGAGTTAGCCCGCACCCTGGCTGACCACCACTTTGTGTTATGGCGTCCGCGCGATGTGGTCGGTGGCGACTTTTATGTGTTTCGCGCAGGAGAGCACAGTTGCTTGATTGGGGTGGTGGATTGCGCGGGACATGGTGTCCCCGGCGCGTTTATGACGATGATCGCACACACTGTCATTAGTGTGGCGATAGATACCATAGGTCTGTCTGATCCGGCTAAGATATTAACACAGGTAGATACTCAAATCCGTGCCATGTTACAAACTGATGCGGCTTATGCCCAGCTTGCCACGAACATGGATGCGGGCTTAGCCTATGTTGATTTCGACACGCGCACTGTCACGTTTTCGGGCGCGAAAGTTTCGTTATACTGGTGCGATGGAGATAACGTTGGTGAAATCCCTGGTGACCGCTATGCTATCGGCAGCAAGCGGACATCTGTTTTCTCAAATCGGAGTATGCCACTAGACCCGGATAGGACGTTCTATTTAACGACTGATGGGCTATTAGATCAGGCAGGTGGGCCTAAAGGTTACAGTTTTGGCGAGTCTCGTTTTGCGTCGCTTTTGCAACAGCACGCGCAACGGCCCTTTGCCGAGCAACAACGCGCCTTTGCTGAAGCATTAGCTGCCTATCAGGGAGAACTGGCGCAGCGCGATGACATTACAGTTTTAAGTTTTCGCTTTACAGAACCTTAGTCGTTCCGGCTTTAGAAGCCTATGGTTTTAGGAGGCCACATGGATCATGTAGACCTTTATCTATTACGCGAGACCTATAACGAGAAGCATATATCGTTGTGCTTCAATGGCCCCTTCTCGCAGGGTCTAATCGAAGAAATTGGCGATGCGCTCAAACGCTATATGCAAAGTCAGACGGCCTCGTCTTCCGCCACCCTGGATGTATTCGCCGTGTACATCGAAATTGCCCAAAATATTCAACAGTATTCGGCAGCTAAAGGTTATACCGAAAATGAGGCATCCGCGACAGTAGTCATTGGGCGGGACGACGAAGGGCACTATGAAGTTTTGGCGGGCAACGTTGTAGAATCCGCCGACGGTGAAGCTTTGGTCGAGCGCATCAATGCTCTGGCGGCGATGGACAAAGCGCAACTTAAAGCGGCCTATAAGGAGCAGTTGCGCAAGCCGCGTGACCCCGGAGCGGACACCGGCGCAGGACTGGGACTCATTGACATAGCGCGCAAAGCCAGCGCCCCGATCTCATGCTCACTGCGCCCGGTGAACTCTGGAAATTTCTGCTTCTTCAGTTTACGCGTCGTCATATAACCTGGCAGGCTGGGCTACCATCCAACTCAACACTACGGATTGCGGATTTCATTTTATGAATGACCTTAATATCATCGCTACTCAGGCCACCCCCTCTATCATCACCGATGCGGCTGCGGGCACCGTCGAAATGCGGGGTGACTCTTACCCTGAAAACTCATTTGAATTCTTCACCCCGATCCTGGAATGGGTGAAGCAGCACTTAGCCGCTGCCGATGCCAAGTTGCACATGAATCTCTATCTGCTTTATCTTAATACTAGCAGCGTTAAGGCTATGATGGATATTTTCGATATGCTCGAAGCCGCTCATGGTCTTGGCCAAGACGTTTCCGTTAGCTGGTATTATGATGCAGAAAATGAGCGTATCTCGGAACTGGCCGAAGAATTCAAAGAAGACTGCACTTTTCCTTTTAACATTGTGCGGCTGGATGCTGCCTCCAACACTTAAAACTTAGCCACCACCAAACACTATGCGTGACGACGGCCAACTGGAACACGACATCGCTCAACTGCTGGATGATCCTCAATATGCAGGTCATCCTCTACGGGAGGCGTTGGGCGCACTGTTGCAGCGTTATGACGACCAGTTGACACAACTCGAACGATTAACTTCTATCTCCGATGGCTATCAATCGGTGCTGCGTGCCCGCAACGAATCGCTAACCGAACGCTATCGCAAGCAGATTCGCCAATTGCAGAAGATTGTGCGCATCTCAGATCATTATCAAAAGATGCTTCAGGAGACGAATGAAGCCTTGAAGGTCGCCTCTAGCCAAGACCCACTAACGGGACTGCCGAATCGCCGTTTAATGATGGAGCGACTGAAATCCGAGGCGGCCTTAGTCGCACGGAATAAATCACCGTTCTCTCTGGCTCTCCTGGATATAGACCATTTTAAGAGGATCAATGACGAATACGGCCACGACATAGGCGATGCGGCTCTGACTTCAACGGCTCGTGCCTTATGTGCCGGGGTACGCGCCTATGATTTTTGCGCCCGCTGGGGTGGAGAAGAATTTATGGTGCTATTGCCGGAGACTTCCGGCGAAAGCGCAATGGAGATTTCCAGTCGCGTCTGTATGTCAGTCTCTACCCTCCAGCACTCCTCATTACCCGCCGATAAGCGTATCTCAGTCAGTATCGGTGTGGCGGAACATGCGCCCGGCTCCGAAATCGCGGAGACCATCAAGCAAGCTGACCTGGCACTCTATAAAGCGAAGCACGCCGGGCGCAATCGAGTTATGCTGGCGACCTAACCCCCGTCCCCTTTCTGTGAAGTTCAAAGAGTAACCCTCACCCCCGACCCCTCTCCTAGAACAGGAGAGGGAAGCACAAAGGATGGCTAAATTACTTCAATTATGCTTAATCCCTACTGTCAGATTATGTCTTTAAATTATGAGAAGACTCTGCCTGTGGACTCCCCTCTCCTGTTCTGGGAGAGGGGTCGGGGGTGAGGGGCAAAATCACTCTTGCAAGTAGGGCAGATAGTAGCGTCATTTACCAGAAACGTTAGTCGTCTCGACGGGATACATCTCTTCTAACCAACTCATCACTTTATTCAATTGCAAGAGCGTCATGGTGGCACGGGGGCGTTTGAAGGTCTTGGCTACGCGCTTGTTGGTTTCGCCCCATTTCCTTTCAAAGAAGCGTAAGTCCACCTGCTTGCAATAATTGCTAATCTTCTCGCGCATTTCCGCTTCCTGCTGGCTGGGCGTTATTTCCGGGGCACGAGGGCCGGAATGCGACGACTGCGCGGCAAAATGCCCTACCCGGCTCCAACGTCGTGGCCCGCCGGAACTGCCTACGGGCACGATAGAATTGCGCTCTTCCGGTGGGGTGCGGTCGCGGGAGGGGGAAGGCAACTCACCTTCATCTATATCCTCAGCCATGTGCTTGATGGCAGTGACCTGGTCATCCTGCATCCGCTGAATAATCGAACACATGTTGCGGTCATCCGGCGTATAGACAAAGGCCATTTGCTCTTCCCACGGGCCAGCAGGCTCATCGAAGCGGGTGGCGCGGGCAATCATTTGCTCGATCCACGGTTTAGAGCGAATGTGAGTGAGGCAAGCAATATGCGTAATCGAGGGCACATCCAAGCCTTCATAGGCCATTGCCACCGTGACTAGGGCATCTAAGGAGCGGGCCTTGCCGACTGTGCGATAATCTTCGATGTTCGCTGCCGCCTTGGTGGAATCGTCGCTGGTGGCAATGGCGGCTTTAATGCCCTGCTTGCGCACATGGTCAAGATACTTCTTCGCGTCTTCGATGTTAGCGGTCACGACCAGCAATTTAGAGCGGGGGTGAGTCTGGCGATAGACCATCCAGTGCCCGATAGTCTCTTCTAAAAGCTGGTAGGCGAACTGGGTTTTTAACGCGGTATAAATCGCTTCGGGCGTATCCTTCGCCGCTTCGGAAAGGCGCGTGCTGTAAGTGGCACCATCGCGCCCGATCCATTCTGCCGTGCCGTCCATCAGCTCAAAATGAATCGGTAGAATAGCGCGTTCCAGCAGGGCTTCGCGGCGCGAATAGCTAATCGCTGCGGTGCCGGGGCTGTTATTTAAATCAACAGTTTCGCCTTCCATGCCCCAGCCATAAGGCAAAAAGGCGATGCGCTTATGGTTACCCCGCTCTAAGGTGCCACTCATATAAACTGTGAGAGCGGCGCGTTTCACTAAGGGGGCGAGGGCTGTTTCCCATGCTCCACCTTCTTCGACGTGATGCGGTTCGTCGAGGACGAGGATATAGCGGCGTTGGCTAAATTCCTGGCGCAGATAGGTGTTGCCCATGCCAATGGCCTGGTAAGTCGTGACAAAGCCAGAGAGTCCACGACAGGGGTCGGCCTCGTTGGTACTACGGCGGATAACGTGGCGATTGCCCAATAACTCGCGCACTTTGGGTTTGAGGAACTCTTGCTCGGCCTGTTGTTGAAGCGAACGGCGCGGCACCACCCAGCAGATGCGGTCGGCGACTGGCCCAATTAATTGCGTAGCAGCGATAACGGGCAGCATACTTTTGCCGCCGCCGGGCGTGATGCTGCAAATAATGCTATGCAAATGCGAAGTGCGCCCGGTGCGCAGGGCGTAGCAAAGCTCACCAAATTGATCCTGATGCTTACGAAACATGCTTCAAAGAGTGCGGCTACGAAAGTGTTATTAAGGGTGCAATGAGTGCTGTAACGCAGGGCATCTGTAACGGATGCTACCTGCCGATTTTGCATCGGACTTTTCAGTGTGCCAGAGTTGCCGTAGCGGTTCCAGGGGAGATAAACCCCAAATACGAGGGCGGATAGCCTCTATAATCGGTTCTGATGTAAATTGCGCCAATAAGTGGAGTGATAGGGAAAAGTGTAGGGACAATTTTGTGCTTAGACCCGCCCCTGAACGAGCGAACTGAGAGCAAAAGCCCCGTGAACCGGGATGAACGGATGCAGTTAGCTGATGTGCCAGTAGACCGTTCAGGGGGCTTGCGCTTTCAGCCCGCTGCTTTAGCGGCAGGTGGCGTTGCCGTTGTAGCAGCCGCGTTATTCGGCAGATTGTCGGGAGTGGCCACCAGCGCAGAGGTGGGAATGATGTGGGGGGTAACGAAAACCACTAGCTCGGTGCGCACCACGTTCTTTTTATTCGAGTGAAAGAGGCCACCCAAGAGAGGCAAGTCGCCTAAGACGGGAATTTTGCCCTGAGTGCGCTGCTCCTGGTCAAGAGTTAGGCCGCCAATGGCGATGGTCTCGCCATCTTTCACCCGCACATAGGTTTCTGCACGGCGGGTGGAAAGCACCGGCAAACCGGTCTGCAAATCCAGTTCGGTGATGTTGGAAACTTCTGGGACAATACGCGTGGTGATTTCACCGTTGCCACCCGTGAGGGGAGTAATGGAGAATTTAACTCCCACGTCCACCGGCTGAATGCGCGTCTGGGTATTACCGTAACCGTTAAACTGCACCTGGATAAAGCGTTGCGCCCCAATGAAGATGTCAGCAGTGCGGCCATTAACCACAGCTAACCGAGGCCGTGCCCGCACCCTCGCTTTACCACGCAATTCCAGGGCATGAAGGTTGACATCAAAGACCTTCGGTAGCTTACCTACGCTACTATAAATCACAGACCCACCCGCTACATTAATCGAGGAAAATTGGGCCGGGTCAGGGTTGCCCAGCAGCAGACCAATGTCACGATTCGTGGTGTCGGTTAGTTCAACAGCAATGGCTTCAATGAGAATCTGCGGCGAGGGGACATCCATCTTATCCAGGTCGGCCCCGATTTTGGCCAGCATCTGAGAGGGAGCCGTGACGACCACAGCATTTTGCTCCGCGTTGACTTTGACATAAGAATACAGGAAGTTGGGCAATAGGCCGGAAGCGGTTTGGGCCTGCGTGTTCTGCATTCGATAAGAGGCGGTGCCGGAAAGATGGTAGGTTGCCAGGTCGGTCGGCACACCTTCGCTCATCATGTAGATACCGTTAATTTGCGAGAGAGCCAGACCATAAGCTGTGGCAATGCTGCGGATGGCTGTCGCGGGATCAACACCAGCCAGGTTCAAACTCACTTTACGATCCACCGCGTCATCAATGGCAATGGCCAATCCTGTTTTCTTGGCTATGGCTCCCATCAGTTCATGAATATCTACGCGCACAGCTCGCAACGAGAGCACGCCCTTGTCGAATTGGATTTGGGTTGAAGTGGGCATCGGATTCTGGTTATCAGCGCCAGCTTCAGTCCCGGCTCCATTTTCAGCATCTGCATTGCCGCCCCCGCGCGTGCTGCTTTCGATGGTGCGGTCAGATTGGATAGTCAGCAACACACCCTGACCTTCAGGGGTGCGTGAAACAGAAGCATTGGTAGCCACAAAGTTATTGATTTGCATCAGCATCCCAATGCCGTTGGCGGCCCCTTGCGGAGTGGTCAGTTGAATATAAGAAACTGGATAACGATTGACGTTAATAAAATTCTTGCCTGTGCCATTGCGCGCATCGGGAAACAGCAGGCTCATCTTCGAGCCGCTGGTGTCGGGGTCACGAAACTGTAGAATACCATCAGAGGTGATGCTAATCTGCACGCCATTAGAAAGCGGTGTCACGCGCACTGCGGTAACGGTGGTAAAAGACCGCACGCCGCCGTTTTGCCCACCAGCTTGCCCCGCCGTTGTTTGAGCAGTTTGAGCATAGGCGGAAGTTGTCACGAGGCCCGTTAGTAAAGTTAAAAATAGAATTTGATAGATATATCTAAGCATTCGTAAAACCTGTTTAATCTGCCGTGTCGTTTACTCTTACACCTTATGGGCGGTTACGACGAGCATGAATGTTGTCTTCTCGCGGTCTTTAAACCGGGCGCTCAAGAGCGGATCAAGCACGGGAACCCCTTTGGTTAAAGGGAAATGCTGGCGGCGACTCGAATTGAGGTCGCTATCTAAACCGGCCACAATAATCGCATCATCTTGGCGCACACGCATGACGGAGCTAATTTCGCGGATACCTAAAGTGGGCAATCCGGTATTGGCTTCTAAAGTGCTGACATTGGAGGCACGAGGGCTAATGTCAAGGGTGATGTCCCCCGCCACACCAACAATAGGACGCACCGAAAGCGTATAACCAATGTCCAATTTGAGGGCGTCCACCTGCTGAAACCCATTCCGCGAGCGCAAAATTTTAATGTAGCGACTTTGCCCTAAGAATAGCGTGCCGCGTTCCCCGGATGCCACCACGACAAACGGCTTAGCGGCCAGATGCACTCGCCCCCGGCTTGCCAGTGCCTGGAGGTTAGCGGTAAAGGCACGCTTCAAATCACTCTGCACCACCAGCGACACCTGCCCGGCATTAGTATCCACCGTCTCACTATTGTCACTGATGCTGCGGGTGGCACTCAAGGCATACGCTTCATCATCGGTCGAAACGAATTCCCACACACTCACTTCGACGCGCACTTGAGCGCGCGGTAAATCGAGCTTGGCTAAGTCACTGCGCACCCGACTCACCAAAGCTGGCGAACCAGAAACCACTAAGGCATTATTTTCTTTGTCAGCACGCAAGAGAGGTAGCAGAAAATCGGGGAATAATAAACGGGCATGTTCAGGATCAAGATTATAGACTGGCAGTCTTTCTAACACTTCACCACTGCTGGGATCGCCACCCGCATGACCGATGTCAAAGCCGCCGCCCGCTTCGGTTGCGCGTGGCGCGACAATCAGGCCATAGCCCGTTTCAATCGCTTTGAGAAATTCTCCTGGAGATACGTCCGGCAGTAAAAGTGAAACGTCCACATCTTCGGCATCCGGGCGTGCTACTAAGAGCAAATCTGTGGCGCGGGAAACAGCATCCAACACTTCCGCTAATGAGGTATGGAGGGCTTCGATGCGCAAGCGCAGATTCGGAGCCACTGTGTTCGGGATCGGGGTCACACTTAATCGGTGATGATGGCCCGAAGCCGGAGAGCGTTGCAAACGTTTAGCGCCATTGGTATCGAGACGATCTGTAATCACAGTGACCACAATCGAACGTCGGTCACGCCCCAGTTCCACCGATACATCGCGGGGGCCAAGAAACTCGTTAAAATCAATACTGTAATCCCCATCACTTTCATCACTGCTAGAGTTCCTCGTCTCTCGATCAACCAGAAACCGTTGCACCGTTACAGGCACGAAAAAGCGGAGTTGAATGTCTACTCTGGGATCTCCTGCGTCGTTGCGCCCACCACGAGAAAAACCTGAGCGATAGCTAAAGAAAGGGTTGACAAATTCATCGGTGCCCAACGACACAACCGCCGAATCCACAGGATACTGACCAATATTAATGAAGGCTGGTAAGCGGGCGCGGGCATGGAGCAGGCGCAGACGCAAGGCCGTGATTGGCTTAGGATCAAAACGACTGGTGCCAATATTTATAAAGTCTTTTAAATCGCCGCCGAAGGCGACCGTGCCATCGGTTTGAATCGTCAGTTGCACGGCATTAGGCAGCACCCGCGTCTGGATACCCGTGACATTATAGAAAGAGCGAGCCAGTTGCGCCTGCGCGCCATCAGACACACCCAATACAAGCGTACCCAGGGCCAGCCATAGCCCCCAGAACCGGCACAAAGGAAAAGTCATCGCGTGGTTCCGCCAGCCGGTTGAGCCTGCGTTGGGGAAGTAGTGGCAGGAGGAGCGGTGACAGGGGGAAGTGTCGGATTGCTATCTAGGAAGACTCCTATCGCACCTGGCACCTGAAGCGTAATCGGGCCTGCGGGTGGTAACGGGCGATTTAAATTAGAGTCCAAGAAATTCTGCTTTAAGGTCTTTTCTTCGGCATCGGGTAAGTGACCCGTATCAGAGAGAATGCGCGGCGTGATAAAAAGCACTAACTCCGTCTGCGTCGTCGTGATATTCTTGGTCTGGAAGAGCAGGGGGCCAAGGACGGGAATGCTGCCCAGCACCGGCACTCTGGTACGCACATTACTGGTCTCTTGCTGCTTTAGGCCCCCAATGACAATAGTCTGCCCATTGCGCACCCGAATCGTAGTGCCCGCAGTGCGCGTACTTTTCTCTGGCAGATTGGTGACCGGATCGGGCGGCGATAGGGTGGAAACTTCGGCATCTACGTCTACTAATATGGTGCCCTGTCCACCCGTATTGGGAGTGATCCCCAGACGCACACCAGCATCAATAAAGTTGCTCTGGCCCCGGCCATTATTAGTGTCAATAGGCGTGGCGATATAACGTTGGCGGCCCACGAAAACATTAGCGCGTCGCCCGGAGACAGTCGCAATGCGCGGGTTAGCACGCACCCGCGCTTTGCCCTGCTGTTGGAGAGCCTGCAAGGTGGCACTAAACTGGCGCGGCAAGGTGGTAATGCCATGAAAGACGACGGAGCCGCTACCAGAATTAAGGGCAAAGCCCTTCCCGGCGTTCTGTTCGCTCAGATTAAGACCTAATTGATCGGAAGTCGTGTTGGTTAACTCCACCAGTAGAAGGTCTACCAGGATTTGGGCCGCAGGAATGTCAAATTGCTGTATATCCTCACGAAACTTTTGCAGCACCTCGGTGGGTGCAGACAGCACCACCGCGTTTTGTTCGCCATTAACCTTCACATAATCCTGCAAAAAGACTGGCAGTAGGTTGCGTGCATTGGCCGCATCCACATATTTGGTGGGAATGGAATCAATATCAGATAGCAAGTAAGAGGAGGGCGAACGCGGGATGCCTTCTGAAATCATCGTCACGCCATCCACATCAGCCGCCGAAAGACCATAGGCACTGACAATATCATCTACCACCTGGCGTGCTGTCTTATTTAATATATTCACTGTCAACCGGCGCGAAACGGTATCATCTACCACCAGGCGTAAGTTGGCCTTACTCGCCAACGCCGTAAAAAGCTCCTGCGCATCTACAGAGACAGCAAAGACGGACAAGGTATTGGCATTGCCTGTAACCTGGTAAGCCCCTCGCGCTGGCAGCACATCATTGTTATTCTTAGCTGTCTGCGTTGCTGGAACAGCATTACCTGGCGCAACGTTGCCCGGCACGGTAGTTCCCACACCCGGAGTTGTTGGCGCTGCTGGAGCCTGCGCGCCAGGTGCAGCGGGCGCGGTAGCAGGCGCGGGCGCAACCGTTCCAGGGGCAGGCGCAGTCTGGGCCAGAGGAGACGGGTCAATGCGATCCTGGCCTGCGGGTAAGGGCGCAGTTGGTGATGTGGTGGGTGCAGTTGATCTGGGTTGCGTTGGGGTTGTAGGTTGTTGTGCCCTGGCCGAAAGGATGAAAAAACAACTCACAGCCGGAAGCAGCAAGCGACATTTGTTAGTTTGAATTAAAGGCATGATGATCGTTCTAAGATGGCCGCACGACAGGAAGGACATGCTCACACGGGGTTGTCAGTATAGTTCAGGTTGCAACGCAGGGTCAACCACCGCGCTTATTTGCGTTAAGCTTCTCAATAACTGGTTAATAACTTGGATGCTCCCAAGTGTGACAAAGTTCGCGGCATCAGAGTTGCAAACTTTAGGAGCGGTTTTCGACATCTTAACCGTCAACTTGGTCTTTTAGGGCATAGTTAGAATAGAGGGAGAATAAGCGATGAAAGCAGTCTGCTGGCAAGGCAAGGAAGACGTGCGTGTTGAGACGGTGCCCGACCCGACGATATTAAATCCGCGTGATGCAATTGTCAAGATCACCACAACCGCCATTTGCGGCTCGGATTTACATCTTTATGATGGCGTCATTATGACCATGAAAGAAGGCGATATTCTCGGCCACGAGTTCATGGGCGAAGTCGTAGAAGTCGGGAAAGAAGTCAAAAACCTCAAAGTCGGTGACCGCATTGTAGTGCCTTTCACTATCGCCTGTGGCCAGTGCTTCTTCTGTGACCATGCTCTGTGGTCACTGTGCGATAACTCCAACCCGAACGCCCGCATGTTGGAAAAGATGTATGGCTATTCCGGCTCAGCGTTATTCGGTTACTCTCACCTCTTTGGAGGCTATGCCGGAGGCCAGGCGCAATATGCTCGCGTGCCGTTTGCCGATGTCGGCCATGTTAAAATCCCCGACAGTCTGACCGATGAGCAAGTGTTGTTTCTTTCCGATGTTTTCCCCACTGGCTATCAGGCGGCAGAGAATTGCAATATTCAACCTGGCGATACCGTGGCGGTGTGGGGCTGTGGCCCGGTGGGTCAGTTCGCCATCAAGAGTGCTTATATGTTGGGCGCGGGCAAAGTCATCGCCATTGACAATGTGAACTATCGCCTCCGCTTCGCCGCTGATGCAGGCAAAGCCGACACCATTGATTTTGATTTCGACGAAGTCAACCTGTTCGATAGGCTCAAAGAAATGACGGGCGGACGTGGCCCCGATTCCTGCATTGATGCAGTGGGCATGGAAGCGCATGGCACCGCACCCGGTATGTTGTATGACTGGACAAAGCAAGCCCTACGCCTGGGCACAGATCGCCCGAATGTGCTGCGCCAGGCGATTCAAGCCTGTCGTAAGGGTGGCACTGTTTCAATTCCAGGCGTGTATGCTGGCTTTCTGGACAAGATTCCCTTTGGCGCGGCGTTTGGTAAAGGCTTAACTATGAAGATGGGTCAAACCCACGTTCATAAATACCTCCCGCCCCTGCTTGAGCACATCGAAAAGGGCGATATTGATCCCTCGTTCATCATCACCCACCGCCTCCACCTGGAAGATGCACCCCAGGCGTATGAAACATTCAAACACAAACGTGACAATTGTCTGAAGGTCGTGATGAAGCCGTGGGAAGATAAGCAGGAATTATCGCAAATCAGTCAGGCATAGGAACCCGTCACGGCAGAAGCCACTGCTTAATGCAACATTCCATAATTAACGACCATTAACAACAGGAGAATAAAATGGCAGACCAAGATAAGACAGCCGACTTGCAACCAACTCCCAGCCAGGCGGAGGGCAGTGAAAACCCCGGACATCAGCCGCCACCCAAGACCACGCCCAGCCAGGCCGAAGGCGATCTGGAAACCGTAGAGCAAGACATAGCGGACAAAGAAGGCAAAGGTTAGCCCATTTAGGACGGTAAAGCTATGCGTAAAAAAGCCCTGTTAGCAGCGGCGGGCCTGAGTTTTGGTTTTGCGGCCCGCGAATGGTATCTCCGACAGCATGAGTCGAGCTTGGAAGCGCAGGTGGTTCTCATTACTGGTGGCTCGCGCGGCCTGGGCTTAGCGTTAGCTCATGAGTTTGCGCGTCAGGGTTGTCGCCTGGCTATCTGTGCGCGTGATGCAGAGGAGTTGGAGCGTGCCCGCCACGAATTAGAGCAGCAGGGTGCCACCGTACTCACTATCCAATGTGATATTTCCGATCAAGCGCAAGTAAGCCAGATGATAGACCAGGTGACGCGGCACTATGATGGCCTGGATATTCTGGTCAATAATGCGGGTATCATCACCGCAGGCCCGGTGGAGAACATGGCCTTGCAAGACTTTGAAGAAGCCATGCAAATCATGTACTGGGGCGTGGTCTATCCTACCCTGGCGGTATTGCCTCAAATGCAACGGCGGCGCAGCGGGCGCATTGTAAATATCACTTCTATCGGGGGCAAGATAGCCATGCCGCATCTCTTGCCCTACAGCAGTGCCAAGTTCGCGGCAGTCGCTTTTTCCGAAGGATTGCGGGCGGAGGTAGCTAAGGATGGCATCAGTGTAAACACCATTTGCCCCGGCCTGATGCGTACTGGCAGTTACGTCAATGTCAATGTAAAGGGCCAGCAGGACAATGAGTTTATACTCTTTAGCTTGCTCGATAATCTGCCGGGTATTTCTATCAGCGTCGAGAGTGCGGCACGGCGGATTGTGCAAGCCACCCGGCGCAATGAAGCCGAAGTGGTGCTTTCTTTACCAGCCAAGTTGCAGGCGCTTTTTCATGGCGTCTTCCCCGGCTTAACCGCCGATATGCTGGGCATTGCCGCCCGCTTTCTGCCGCAAGCGCCCGCAGCAGGCACCGACGCAACACGGGGCAAGGATATTCAAGAACGCTTGAAATCGCCCTGGTTTGATAGTGCTACGGGTTTAGGTCTGGCCGCGGCCAAACGTTTTAATCAACCTGTGCCTGCACACTGCGCCACCAAGGAATTGAACGGCCACGCCTCAAAAGATTGAAGCAAAGATTGGGCTTTTATCAAAACCACGCTTGACTTAGAGCGTGGTTTTTGTTTTGTTCATCATACACCAACCGTTTCAGCGGCGGGTCTCCTCGCAACCTTAAAACTTCAAGCGGAGTGATGATGAACAAAGAGCAATATGTCATTGGCGTAGATGTTGGCACTGGCAGCGCACGGGCCGGAATATTTGATCGTAATGGCACCATGCTGGCCTCTGCCGTGGAGCCGATTGAACTCTGGAAACCCAAGCCCGATTATGCCGAGCAATCATCGGAAGACATCTGGCAGGCGGTCAGCAAAGTCACACGCGAGTGCCGAAAAAAAGCCAAAGTTGACGCTGCCGACGTGGTTGGCATTAGCTACGATGCGACTTGCTCCCTGGTGGTGTTGGATGCCCAAGATCAGCCATTGCCCGTTAATGAGGAAGGGGACAATAACCGCAATATCATTGTCTGGATGGATCATCGCGCCCTGGAAGAAACGGAAGCCATAAATGCCGGGCACTATGACGTGCTGCGCTACGTCGGCGGGCGGCTGTCCCCGGAGATGGAAACGCCCAAGCTGAAGTGGCTAAAAAATCATCTGCCCCAAACCTGGGGCACGGCTGGGAAGTTTCTAGACTTAGCCGACTTTTTAACCTATCGTTCCAGCGGCGTTCATGCCGGGAGCCTTTGCACGGTCGTATGCAAATGGACTTACTTAGGGCATGAGGGTCGGAAAGGCAAATGGGATAAAAACTACTTCAAACAGATTGGCCTGAGTGACATTTTCAAAGGCGATAAAATCGTTGCCGATGTGCGGCCAATGGGCACAAGGTTAGGGCCACTTACACAGCAGTCGGCTGCCGACTTAGGGCTGACCACGAACTGTGTTGTTGGCGTTGGCATCATTGACGCTCATGCCGGAGGTCTGGGCTTGTTAGGCGCGATATGGGAAGGCACGGATAAGCCTGAACTAGAAAAATTAGAAAGTGCCCTCGCCTTGATTGGTGGCACCTCGAATTGCCACATGGCCGTCTCGCGTGAACCGCGCTACATTGATGGCATCTGGGGGCCATATTATGGCGCGATGGTGCCAGGGATGTGGCTTACTGAAGGGGGGCAATCCACAGCGGGCAGCGCCATTGACCACATCATCGCCGACCATGCCAACGCGCCTGCCCTCGCCGCCACTGCCAAGAAACAACGCAAAACAGTCTATGAATTGCTCAACTCGGAAATTGCCCGCATTCAAGCGCAAGCAGGCAAGGGGCCAGAGATTACCAAAGATATTCACATCCTGCCTTATTTCCTGGGCAACCGCTCGCCTCATGCCGACCCGCACGCGCACGCTTTAGTAGATGGCCTGTCACTCGATGAAACTATCGCTTCGCAGGCTCTACTTTATTACGCCATGATTCAGGCTGTTGCCTATGGCACCCGCGACATTATCAATGAGATGAATAAAAAGGGCTATAACATCCACACCATGTTTGTCACCGGTGGCGGTACTAAGAATCCGCTGTGGGTGCAGGAACACGCCGACGCCACGGGCTGCACTATTATTCTGCCCGAACAACCTGAAGCCGTCCTGCTGGGTTCAGCCGTCCTCGCTGCTACCGCCGCTGGCATTTATCCCAATATCTACACCGCCATGCAAGGCATGAGCAAGGCAGGCCAGGTGATTAATCCCCGCAAAGAAACCGCAGCCTATCACAAAGCCAAGTTCAAGATATTCCAGCAACTCTATGGGGAGCAAAAGAAGCGCCGCCAGGCGATGGAGAAGTTCTAATGTGATGCTCTTTAAAGGCTCTTGATGAATACACCGGAGGCACGCCGCAATGCATTGGAGTGGCTATTCGTAGCACTACCCTTTTGCTTACTCATTTTGTGGCGTGTTGGCTGGGTTTTGCATCTGACTTCGCATCCAGCCAATCCAGCACATCCTGTGGATATTACACAGTTGGTGGAAGTCCTTCTGTATTTTGGTCTTTGCGCCATTATCTTCTGGTGGTACTACAGCGCGCAATGGAAAGCCAAACTGCTGAAGTCTTTGCCACTTGATATAAGCTTTGTCCCTCTCAGCCTGCAAGACTATTCTCAACTCGACTTTTCTGCTCTGCTCCGCTCCACCGCAGACCTGGAATCCGCCGGTTTTACTCAAGCTGGCGATTACGAAATGCAGGCATTTTATGGGCGTAACGTTGCCAAACGTCCACCGAAGATGATGCGTGTTTTCCTCCATCACGAACATCGTTGTCTGGCTGTAATCGCCCCGTCCCTGGCTCCCTCACAAAACGGCGCAGCATTAACAGCGATTCAATGCACCATCTTAAGCTACCTCAGCCGAAATAGCGGGCCAAGCAACGATCCCGTTACACCATTCATAAACTCTACCCATCAGAATGCAGGTCATAAACAAAAGCAGAAGGTACCGCGCTCATCTGAAACTTGGTCACTCTCCACGCTCAACTATCAGCCACCAGCCATAACTTATATATTGCGCCAACCGCGAAGTCTCTGGGTTTGTAGAGAGAATAACTCAAGCGCCGAATTGTTAGCGTCACACCTATCGTGGCGCGAGCAGGTTGCAGCAACCCGTAAGCTAACCATTGTCTCTAACCTTGGAGCAGAAACTTATTTCGCCCACCAAAAGCAGGCCAATACTAAACGTCGCCAAGTGCTGCGACGTAAGAATATGCTTATTGCCTTGATCGAGCTAAAGTGGATTGCCCCACACTTACAGAAGTGGGAGGATTAGCTGTTGTTGTGTGGCATCGCACGGCGCTGCTACATGTCATACTTTTAGTGATGAAATATGCGACGCTATTCATCCTCTTGAGCTGCACTTGTGTGTTTCTTGCCACCAGTGCTGAGAACCTGTTGATCAGATTTGTAGCGGGTTCATCAGCTATTGCTTTTGCGGGTGTTGGTTTAGGCTATGGATTCCTTGGTGCAAAAGTCTTTCTGAAAAAAGATAATGGGCAACTGAGCTTTATCAGCTATATTTTGTATTGGCCTTACCACCTGCTCAACAGCTTAAGCTTGTTTGGCTTTCGCCATAGTGGAAAGGAAAACGCTTACGATAAGATTGATGAGAACATCTATTTAGGCTGTCGTCTGAGTCCTCGTGATGCAGGGGCAATGGCCCAACTGGGTATTCAGAGTGTGCTGGATTTAACCTGCGAGTTCAGCGAGGTTCCTGCGCTGCGAGGGCTTGCGTATCGTTGTATTCCTGTCCTGGATACTTGCGCACCTACGTTAGATCAGCTCACAGCAGGAGCAGCATGGATACAGCAACAGGCAGCTAAAGGCCCGGTTTACGTGCATTGCGCGCTAGGGCATGGCCGTAGCGCCACCTTTGTAGCGGCTTATCTGCTCATGTCTGGCAAGTCTCACACAACACAAGAAGCGGTTGATAAAACTGCGGCACTGCGACCTAAGATCGGCCTGAGTAAGTCTCAAACGGCTCTGCTGCAACAGTTAGAATCTATATCTTTAAGCGGCCCAGGTACCAAGTAGTTTACAGAGTGAAGATAATTCTGCTATCTTTTCCTTATACCCACACCAAGGAACACCTTCCATGAACACACCTGACAATGAGCCACATCACAGCACCAATGGCTCATCCACATTATCACGACGAGATTTTCTTAAAGCCACCGCTGCCGTTTCCGCTGCCGGACTGATGGCCAATTTAGGCACTAACTACGCTCATGCCCAGGGAGCCGATAGGTTGCGAGTTGGCTTGATTGGCTGTGGTGGTCGTGGCACCGGCGCGGCGGGGGATTGTGCTCACGCGCATCCCAGCGTGCAGATTGTGGCAATGGGCGATATGTTCAAAGATCGTCTGGATAGCTCACGCGCCAGCTTAAAGGCGCTGGGTGACCAGTTTAAAGTGACGGATGATCACTGCTTTGTGGGTTTCGATGCTTACCAGAAAGTCATTGATAGCGGCGTGGATTTAGTGTTGTTGGCGACCCCACCCGCTTTTCGTCCGATGCACTTGCAAGCGGCGATTGCGGCAGGCAAGCATGTATTTGCGGAGAAACCCGTGGCCGTAGATGCGACTGGAGTGCGCTCGTTTATCGCAACTTCGGAACTGGCAGCCCAGAAAAATTTAGCGATTGTCGCCGGGACTATTTACCGGCGCTATGCCAGTTTCGTGGAGGTTGTTAATCGCGTTCATGCAGGTGCCATTGGCAACATTGTCTCCGCGCATTGCTACTTCAATGTCGGTGGTCTCTGGATGCACCCACGCCAGCCGGGGTGGTCGGATATGGAATGGCAACTGCGTGACTGGTATTACTTTACCTGGCTCTCCGGCGATCATATTGTGGAGCAGTTCGTGCATAACCTCGACACCATGAACTGGGTGATGCAAGCGCATCCAGTTTCGGCTTATGGCATGGGTGGACGCCAGGTACGTACCGACCCCGCTTTTGGTCATATCTACGATCACTTCACGATTGAATACGAATACCCGAATGGTGCCCGCTTAACGGCCATGTGCCGCCAACAGGACGGCACCGATAGCCGCGTCACGAATACGGTTTTCGGCACTCAAGGCGTGGCTAACACCCAGAGTCTGGGCAACACTGGCAGCACCATTAAAGGAGAGCATCCTTATCGCTTCGATGGCGAAGCGCCTAATCCTTACGTGCAGGAACACATTGATCTCATCAACAGCATTCGCAACGGCAAACCCCTTAACGAAGGCCACCAGGTTGCCGAGAGCACACTCACGGCCATTATGGGACGTGAGTCAGCTTACACCGGCAAAACGGTGTCCTGGGATCAAGCGATTAACTCTAAACTCGATTTAATGCCCAAGAAATTAGAGTTCGGCCCATTGCCAACTCCACCAGTCGCTATTCCAGGGAAGACGCCGTTGGTTTAACCTCTCCCCGCCCTCTCGCTCCCAAGTTAATAGGCGGCGAGGGGAACAAAGGATGACTGTACTGTAGAACCTCAACTCAACTTATACAATATACCTCTGACACCCCTTCCCGTGCCGGGAAGGGGGACGGGGGGTTAGGTCAAACCATCATGAACACTCCACTCAATCGCCGTGATTTCCTCAAACTCACTACAGCCGGTGCAGCCGCCACCTTATTATCCGATAAAGTCCTGCGGGCAGATTCTCCTGCACCAGTGGCTACTACAGGGCCACTAAAAAAAGCTGTGCTCATCAGCATGTTGCCGCATCAGATGAGCTATGAAGATCGCTTTAAGCTGGCCGTAGATGTTGGCTTTCAAGGTGTGGAAGCGCAAACCACTGCTGACCCGAAAGAGGCCGATGAAATCAAAGCGGCGGCAGATAAAGCGGGGCTGCGGATTCATTCCGTCATGAACATGGATCATTGGGCCTATCCGCTTTCCAGTGCCGACCCTACCGTGGTGGAGCACAGCTTGAAAGGTATGGGAACCTCGTTGCGCAACGCCAAGTTATGGGGTGCCTCCACCGTGCTTTTAGTGCCCGCTGTGGTAGATAGCAAGACCAGCTACCGCGATGCTTACACGCGCTCGCAAACGCAGATTAGAAAGCTGATTCCCCTCGCCCAAGAGTTGGGCGTTATCATCGCCCTGGAAGAAGTCTGGAATAAGTTTCTGCTCAGCCCATTGGAGTTCGCACGTTATGTTGACGAATTTAATAGCCCGTGGATACGCTCTTATTTCGATGTCGGAAATGTCGTGCAGTATGGCTATCCCCAGGACTGGATTCGCACCCTGGGCAAGCGCATTGCAAAGTTTCATCTCAAAGATTTCAAGCGTGAGAATAACCAGTTTGTCGCCCTACGTGAAGGCAGCATTGACTGGCCCGAAGTGCGTAAAGCCATAGGCGAGATTGGTTATAGCGGCTTCTTAACTACAGAATTAAACGGAGGCGATGAAGCTTACCTGCGTGATGTGGTGGCTCGCGTGGACAAAATTTTCGCGGGCATATAAATTTCATTGATCTCCGATTAAAATCAGGGGCTATTTTATGGGCACTCCCATACCCAGATTCTGCATCACAAACGCCCAGCGGTCGGCTTCTTCTTCGATAATCTTAGCGGTTGGCTTACCTGCGCCATGTCCCGCTTTGGTTTCAATCCGAATCAGCACCGGGGCATCGCCAGCCTGCGCCGCCTGAAGCGTAGCAGCGTATTTGAAGGAGTGGCCTGGCACTACCCGGTCATCGTGATCGGCAGTGGTCACTAATGTTGCCGGGTAATGCGTGCCCGGTTTAATATTGTGCAGGGGCGAATAGGCATACAGACTTTTGAATTGAGTTGGGTCATCGCTGGAGCCATAATCGTAAACCCAGGCTGAGCCAATGGTGAACTTATGGAAGCGTAGCATATCCATCACGCCCACAGCAGGCAAAGCAACACCGAATAAATCGGGCCGCTGATTGATAACCGCCCCAATAAGTAAGCCGCCGTTGGAACCACCCGCAATCGCTAATTTGCTGGGTTTGGTGTAGCCTGCTTGTATCAGGTATTCCGCTGCGGCAACAAAATCGTCAAAGACATTCTGCTTGTGTTCCTGCGTCCCCGCTTTGTGCCAGGCTTCGCCAAACTCACCGCCGCCGCGTAAATTAGGAATCGCCAGAATCCCACCATTCTCTAACCACACTGATTGCGAAATCGAGAAATAGGGGGTAAGGGAGATATTGAAACCACCGTAGCCTGTGAGATAAGTCGGGTTGGAACCATCACGCTTGAGTCCCTTGCGATGGGTGATGAACATCGGCACGCACGTGCCATCTTTGCTGGTGAAGAAGACCTGGTAAGTCTCATATGGCGAAGGATCGAACTTCGCTTCTGATTTGCGGAAGACGGCACTTTGCCCGGTGGTGACATCATAACGATAAATCGTAGGCGGATACAGAAACGAAGTGAAGGTATAAAACAGTTCATGCTCGGTGCGCTTACCCGACAAGCTGCCAACCGTGCCCAGCCCTGGCAGTTCGAGTTCCTTTTGCAATTTGCCCTCTAGATTGTAGAAACGTACGGTGCTGTAGGCGTTATGCAGGTAGTTCACAATCAACTGATTGCCAATCAGTGACACACTTTGTATCGTATCCGGCCCTTCGGGAATAATCGTGCGCCAGTTGGCTCGGTCGGGGTGCTTAATATCAATAGCGATGACACGCCCACGCGATGCATCTGAATCCGTCTCGAAATAGAATGTCGTTCCATCATGACCGATAAAGCTATAGGAGGCTTCAAAGACATCTATGAGTTTGACGACTTCGCCTGTGACAGTAGGCTGTTGAGGGTCTTTCAGGTCTATGTAATAGACGCGGTTTTTCGGCCCGGTCTTGCTCAGTGAAATAATGGCATAGTCGCCTTCTTCGGTCACTCCGGCGTTCATCAGCCACTCTGGTTCGTCTGGGCGTTCGTAAATTAGTTTGTCCTGCGCCTGTGCTGTGCCAAGAGCGTGATAATAAATCTTGTGCAGGCGGTTAGCACCTTGCAACACACTTTTCTCATCCGGCTGAGGATAGCGCGAGTAAAAGAAACCGCGATTGTCTTTTGTCCAGGAGGGGCCAGTAAATTTGGCCCATTGAATATCATCTTCGAGGTCTTTATCGTCGGCCACATCACGCACATGAAACTCCTGCCAGTCGGAGCCAGCCTTGGCTAAACCATAGGCAAGGCGTTTGCCATCATCAGAAACGGCTAACCCCGAAAGCGCGACAGTGCCATCCGGCGAGAGGGTATTGGGGTCAAGCAAAACACGCGGCGGCGCATCGAGGGACGATTGCACATAAAGCACCGCTTGGTTTTGTAGCCCTTCGTTCTTAAAGTAAAAATACTGCCCTCCTTCTTTGAAAGGCGCACCGTATTTCGGGTAATTCCAGAGTGCAGTAAGCCGCTGGCGCAATGGCTCACGCTGCGGCAAATTCTTAAGATAGCCGAAGGTGACGGCATTTTCGGCTTCCACCCACTGCGCTGTTTCCGCTGAGTTGGCATCTTCCAGCCAGCGATAAGGGTCGGCCACTTTGACGCCGTGATAATCATCCACCTGATTCACTTTGTGAGCTTGGGGATAATGAAGCTTTTGTTCTACTTTGGCCGTGGTGTCTGCGGCGTTAGATAGGTGAGACATCAACACTCCTAAAAACAACGTTAAAGATAATACGTAGCGATTCATGTATGTTTTGCAGAAGCAACTACTGTAGTATGAGGGTTCTTACCGCGTTGTCACCGCTGGTTTAACCGTCCATGCTTGGAGACGAATCATTTCTAAGACATTCAGCCCTTCAAAATCGGGCGAGAGTTCCGACCAGCTATTTTTGAAGCGTTGACGCACAAAGTCGTGGCGCTGGGTGATGGCGGGATATTCACTGACTGGCTCAACGTCTACCGTGGACGGAATTTCTTGCTGGTTTAAGACACGCGCGGCGGCTTGCATGAAAGCGTTAGGACCAACAGCAGTGTCCCCAAGCGGAATAACAGCAGGCACGCTACGGGTGCGTAGACAGAAATCATCGGCCCACCGTGCTGCATTTATAAACTCGCGCCACGACACTTTACCAGTAGCAACCTGTTGGGATGGGGACACTGTGGGGCCAAGTAAGCGACGCGCTGAAAGAGGAGCTTGCTGACCTTCCTTCCCATTAGCAATAGCCTGAACGATAACACTGAATTGTTCAGCAGGCGAAAGGTAATTGCTCTTATAGGATTGATAATTGAACTCCACTGCGCGGGCGCACACCTGCCGCACTTCATCTTGGTTGAGCCACGGCACCGCAGGCTGTTGCCATTCCTTTAACAAGGCGCGGTGCGTGGTCAGTTCCACCTGGGGCTGCTGCACGACCCAGCCCAAAAATTGATCAAAGTCTTTCTGCAACTCGTGAATCTCTTGTTCAGGGCGCAGCGGGCATGGCTTCCACTGCTCGCGGGGTGGATTCTTACCGCCGCTGAATGTATCACTCCATTGCGCCGTAAACAGGCGACAGGGATGAGTGAACATGGCTAAATAGCGGCCATCATGTTTGTCGCACAGTGCTAAGAAGTCTTGCTTCATCTTCTCCAAACGCCCGCTATGCGGCACCTCAAAGTAGCCGTCGAAGTGATGATGGTAGGTCAGAAAGAGACAGTTGTCATACCAGAGTGGATGCCCTGGTGAAATCTCGAAAGGCGCGTCACAGAAAACGGGCACATCCATCTGCACCATTGCGTGGGCGACTTGCGGCCCCCAGCTTGAGCCAGGCTTGCACCACACGCGGGGACGCTGGCCAAAAGTCTCCTGCACATCAGCGATGCCTTTGCCTTCATCGTGCAGCACACGCGCCACACCCTCGTCCCAACTTAGGGTGTCCAGATATTCCGCCCAGGTAGGATAAGCCGAGTGCATATCCGAATGGTAGGCAATGTCATGACGTGCCATCGCCGCAATGACATCTTGCCGCCCCCGTTGGCACAAGGCACGCGCCAGTTCGCCCACCACATTAATGCAGACGGTGATGCCATGCTTGGTCATGGTCTGTGCCCACCATTTTTCAGCGTCATCCGCTGCCGGGGTTTCGTAGTCCTCACTATCAAAGAAGAAGATCAGTTTTACTGCCATGATGGATGCTCCCAATAAGTTGCCTTGACCTTTAAACCAGGCGATTATCCTCTGAACCGGGGCTATAAAAGCCCCGGCAGGAAGGCTAAAGCCAACCGTCCTCACGGACGGTACACCCATTAAACTTCATCCTCGTGGCGTCCAACGGACGCTTGGCCGCATGGCCTTCCTGCCGGGGCTTTTATAGCCCCGACTCCTTAGTCAAAGTTAAGGAACCCGGCCTTCTTTTTTAATGTCGAAGATGTGGAAGATTTTATCACGCCGCAAGCGTCAGTCCGCAGCTATCATGCCCAACCCAAGCTACTGCTAATGGCGAAAGGGTTGCGTTCACCAATAAGGTTAAGACTGACTCGTTGGGAAGTAATCGTGAAAATTATCAAGCCAAGTGTCCTAATTGCCCTGTGCATTTTATCAACCAGTTTACTATCTGGTTGTCGTAACAACCCCGCCGGGGCGCAGCAGCCCGTCGCGGAATATCATGATGTTGGCACCGCCGCCGACTTTGACAAGAACCAGAACATCTACTTCGATAAGGATAGTTCTTTCGGTGGCAGTGGTTGGCCGCTCTACTGGAACCTCACCTCGCCGCAGAATCCTGGCGTCTTTTATGAAGACGCGCCAAGTTTCTGGTGGGTCACCGCCCCTCCTGCCGGGGCCAGTAGCGTCATTGGCGCACGAGCCGTTAAGTTGCATCACTACGCCCGATTTCGGGTGCGCGCCACAAAGTTTTCAGCTTCCGGCAATCTCTATTTGACGCTGCGCTTTAAGGATGACCTGCTGGCTCCGGTGCCGGTTTTCAGTTGGAATGGGAATGACTGGACACAACTTGGCACGATTGGCGGTCTGCGCGATCATCGCTGGAAAACCCAGCAGTTAGCTGTCGCTGAGGCTGCTCGCCAGCGCGATGGCAGCACCTATGTTTTCAAAATCGGGGTAGACCAATATAATGCGGCGATGAAAGGCGAGTTGCTCATAGATCAGATTAAGCTCGCTAATAATGTCGGCCATAGCGAGTTTCCACCCGATATACCCGGCTTGTGGCCGACTCTGCCCAAGAGCAATTTCAGTAATATCGGGCAAACGATGGAGTTCGTCCCTGGCGAGGGGCCATTCTTTCCCTTTGGCGTTTATGACGACACTTGGTTCACCGATGGCGGCTCACCTGCTAAGGCCGGGCAAGGCAAGAAAGATAGCTGGCGCATCCTCGAAGAAGCGGGCATGAACTGTTATGTGATTCACGGCTGGGAGCAGAACTGGGGGAGCCGTTGGGACACCTTCCCCGATGAACCAAGCACCCAGTGGAGCAAACCTGCCTTATTCGTGCGGCCCGGCTTAAAAGAGCATCTGGCGCAGGCCGCGGCGCATCACCTGAAAGTGATTCCCAACTTTCTCACCGATACCAGAGCCGCCTGGATTAAAGGCACTTATCAAAACGAAGCCAAGGCATTGACCGTATTGGGCGATGTCATGGCGAAATATGATAACGACCCCAACCTGCTGATGTGGTATCCAGTGGACGAATGGGATCACGAAGATGACAGCTACGGCAAACCGCACCTCTATAGCCACCTGCTATACAACACGCTCCATAAACGGTCGCCACACCGTCCTGGCTTCTTGCTGTGCATGGGCTTCCTGGGAACCGACACCTGGAAACTGGCGGCTGAAGATGGTGATGTTTTAGGCGTGGATGTTTATCCGGCGGATAACGAACCCTTTGATAAAGGCTTAAGTAACCAGGCGCAGCGACTTAATGAGATTCGCTCGGTGGTGGGCCGCACCAAGCCTTATATTTTAGTGCCAGAGCTATGGCAAGCTGATACCAAACCATTGACTCCCGCTCAGGTAGTGGCGCAAGCTTATGTCGGTATTGTGCATGGCGCACGCGGCATCCTTTATTTTCGCTACGGTCATCCCGCCGACCCCAAAGTTTCGCCGCGTTTGTGGGATGGCGTGAAGCAGATGGGGCAAGAGCTATTTGGCCCCACGGGGATTGCCAAGCTCTTGTTGCCGCCTTCCAAACCCATAGATTTTTTAGGCGAGAGCAAAGTGGTGGCGTGTTCTAACCCGGCTATCCATGCCTCGCTCTTTCAAGACGCGCAAGGTCATCGCACATTGATCGCTCTCAACATGAAAAACAGCCCGATCAAAGGCGTTAATTTCACCATTGCGGGATTAGCTTCGAGCACGGTCAAAGTCCGCTTCGAGCCTAACCGAGTGTTATCTGCCAGAAACGGGTCTTTTACGGATGACTTCGACCAAATTCAGCGACACGTTTATGACCTGGGCAGCTAACTCTCCATCTGGGCCTGGAGATGCGTCTCGGCATCGCTATCAAAGAAACTGGCCGTCATGCTCATGCGGTTGCGGAATTCTTGGGCGATAGCAGGCCAATCGGCCTGCGCCAGTTGCGAGCGTATTTTTTCACTCTCCCCTTCGGCTAAAGAGCTGGAAGGTTCCTCTAACAAATCTGCCACCCGTTGGTGTAACAGCTCAGGGGCATCGAGCAGTTCAAGATCGGTGGTCTCTTTGCCAAAGGAAAGATCAGGGTGGTTGAGAAATTCAATGACATCCTGCGTCGCCTGGTTCATCGTCGCTCCATAGATAAGTGCTTATAGGTTTAGGAGCATTTGCAAAATGCACGTCGTGTACGTGCAAATGGGACGCAATGCGAGGGCGACGCTAATTTCATGCGCTATTTAATCGCTATTTTATATGGCGTAAGTTTGCGCTGCGCAGCATAGCGTAACGCAGTTTTGCGTCCCATTTAAGCAGGCGGCCACTGACTGAGATCAGCAACGTTCTGAAACTTATCCGCAGCACCTAACTTGGAATAGAGATTCTTCGCCCATTCATAGGTTGAGGGATAATCACCAACGAAGACCAATGTGGTCGGATAAAGCAGTCCAGTGACATAAGGCAAATCGGTAATGCGTAAGCAGTTGAGCATTTCGATTGCCGGGCCATTGCCATCGGGTTGGCTATGGGCATTCTGCGTGGCAGGTGGGTTTTCTAAAATGAGGGTGCTCACCTGACCATCCAGTAAAGCCGCATACAGGGCAATAGCTGCCATTTCACCTCGCGCCGCTAATATTAGTCGGTCACTATCAATTTGAGGCAAAGTGCGAATAGCTTCTATCGCACGCAGGGTATCATAGACGCGCATACTGGCTGAGGTGCGGCCTGTCCAAGCGGCAGCGCGGCGCAGGTGCCATTGCAGTTTGTCTGCTTGAGCATCTTTGGCACTAACGGCTTTCCACAACCCGCGCCGTGCTGATTTCTCTGACTCTGCCTCCCGGATACTGCGCGTTTCAATGATGATCTTTGTCCCCGCATCCAGAGGAGCAATCCAGGCTGCGGCAGCATCTAATGCTTCGTCGGGTTGGCATAGAGCCACAACGCACTGGCCCGCACCTGCCACACAGCATTGACCCCGCAAGCGCACGCCCTCTTCAGCAGAGAAAGCAAACTGCCATTGCTGAGCGTTTTGCACATTAGTTGCAGGCTGAACTTTTACATCTAATGGCACAGGAGATGCGGGGAAAGCGGCAAAGGTTTTTTGTCGTAGGGCTGACACGACTTCCTCGCGTGTTTTTGCTAATGCAGCCTCATCAGCAATTTGTGGCGCGGGAGACGGAAGGCAGATTTCGTCTTGAATGGTGAGAGCACGGTTGGATTGAGGGGAGCCATTTACGAAAGCACGCAGGGTTTCTTCTGATTCCTGTTTGCTCTTGGATTCGTCAATATCTCCCACTTTTTCAGGGGGCACTTCTTTGCCCTGTAAGTGCTTGAGGAACCAGGAGAAGATCGCGGTGCGGGAACGTTTATGATAGGAATGGGGGCCGGGCGTTTCAATGAGCTGCAAGTTCTCTGGCACCTCCAGAGTTTCATACAGCCGTTGCAGTTGGCTATGGACTTCACGAATAGATTCAATGGTATAGAGAGCATCCCGGTTGGCGGAAGCGATCATCAAAGGGCGAGGTGCAATGATTCCGCCGACATCGGCTAAATCCCAGCCATAGCTATTAATCCACCACATGCAGTCACAGTGCGTGTCTATGGTGCCATCGGCTAAGTGCGAGGCCAGTGTTCCAGTGCTGCACACGGGCACGGCCACCCGCACTCGCTCATCAACGGCGGCTACCCACCAAGTCGTGGCTCCGCCACCAGAGATGCCCGTCACTCCTAACCGTGAGGCATCTACTTCCGAGCGTTGGGACAGCAAGTCCAGTCCACGAATACCGCTCAGCATTTCAATTGCAGCAGGTGTATAGCCTCGACTATACCAATCGAACCAACCTTCTAAGTAACAACCATGATGATGGCCCTTCACTTCACCTAATTGTATCGTTTCAACGATAAGGCAGACAAAGCCTAATTCTGCAAAGCGGCGCGGATGCGCTTGATAATGCACCTTCTGAGCGGCTGAATGCCCACAACAATAAAGCACGCCAGAAACCGGGCCAGTTAGGTCGTTAGGTATATAAAGATTCGCCGTGACGTAAAGCTGGGGCAGGCTTTCATAGTAGAGTTTCTCAATACGATAGGCGGGTCGCTGCACCACTCCTGTCACCTGCACATTAAGCGGGGTGCGCTGCTCTGGGGGCAGCAATTCCTCCAAACCCATCATTTCCCAGAACTGCCTGCGGCGTTGGGGCGCAAGAGTTTGCCAGGCGGTCTTATCTTTGTAATCTATGAGGGCACGGTCTGTTATGCGCCGTGCTTCACGCGCCAGGTAATCAGGGATCTTTATTGAATCCATTGAGGTTTAAGCTTTCGTTACAAAAAATGGTTGATGCCAGTTGCTCCAGGCTGACCATACACCCAGGTTATTCTGTTGGCGGACGCGGCAGAAATACATAGGCCCCGCCGCTAAAGAATTCTGGCCTTCTTGAAGGTCAACAAAAGTGCCAGTTACGGAGGTGACTGCTACCCTGCTCTGCGCAGGCTCGATCTGATGCGATTTCCAGACAACGTGTTGTCCCTGAGAGTCTGCTGCAATCTCGACTTCCCACTTGCCACCATTTGTGATGGGAGTTTTTATGAGAGTAGGATTGACCGTAGCGGTCAATGGGCCAATGGGCCGGGTGCTGACGACAAAATCATCATACCAGCGGTATTGATCTACTGGCGAACCTTCGTTCCAGTAGGCTTCTAAGAAAATCGCGTTGATGGTGTGCTCTGTATAGGTGCCCCGCAAGTCGAGGTTCTTGCGTTCAGTATCTAAGACACCATCTATCCATAACGCTGCATAACCATCCTGTTTACCAGGAGTATTAAGCTTTAACCGAGACTCAACGCAAACCCAACGCCCGGACTCCTCTGTTGAATGGATCGGGAACTTCCCCGCCGGGCTATTGCCGAGCCATTTAAAGTGGGCGAAGTCGTTATAACCAGTGGTGACAACTTGACCATCTTGCACAGCGCGCACCGGATCAAGCGTTAGGTTCGGGCCATGTGACCACACATGCGAAATAAAAGCTTGCGTCCAACGCTCCGAAGTCATGCCAGTGGCCCGGCTCATCTTGGCCGGGCTACCGACCCAGCCCTTCTGATGCTTCACATAAATGCGCCAGTAGATGTCCTCGAACTTCTCACCGGGGCGGATAGGGTGCCCAATGGGACTATCGCCAAAAACCAATTTACGATTGCCAACGCCCTGTTTACCCTTGGGGTAGAAACACTCCATTGATTGGCCCGTGCCGCCTAAGGCTTCAACCTGCGAGCGTTTGGCATCGGGTGAACCGACTTTCGGCTCTAAGTATTTCGCCTGCACCGCGTCTGGCCCGTCGAAGTTGTCATACCAGATAACTGCCGGATTATTGATATGCGGTTGAACCGGGGCTAAGACGATGCTTTCAATGCGTGGAGTTTCCGCAGGAACTGCGTTAGCGAGCGCAATTGTGTCAGCACTTGCACGGTGGCTCGCCGGGCACAAGCCTGCTATCAACGCCACCATAAAACTCAGCGTGAACGAGAGAAAAGCCGATTTTAGATGCAGCCTTTTGGTGTTTGGCATGTCTGATGGGCAACCACTAAACTTGGGGATACTGCCACGGCCCACGATAGGGGCGGCTCAGTAATTTATTGGCGGCGGGATCATTAACAATCAACTCTTTTTCCCCATCCCATTGCACGCTACGCCCCAGCTTATAAGACAGCATTCCCAAGAGGGCCATGCTGGTGGAGCGATGGCCAATTTCAATATCGCACATAGGCGGTTTATTGTCTTTGATGCTTTGCAGGAAATCTGTCCATAGCTCGCGGATGTTTTGCTGGTCAGGATTATTTAGCTTTGCATCTTCGTGCTGGACTGGCTTGTTCTTATCGGCAGGATAAAATGTCCAGCCATCCAACCAGCCCATATGGAAGGTGCCCTCGGTGCCGTAAAAATAAGCGCCAATATTCGTTTTCTCGGCTTCATTGCCCGCATAGAGGCGATGTTCCCAGGTCGCGGTAAAAGACTCAAATTCAAAAGTAGCAACCTGCGTGTCCGGCGCATCCGTGCTATCTTTTTTGATAAAGCGCCCACCGGTGGAATAAACGTTGCGCGGATATTTTTCATCCGTCCACCAGAGAATCTGATCGAGCCAGTGAATGCCCCAGTCACCTAATTGCCCATTGGCATAATCAAGGAAGAGACGGAAGCCTTTGGGGTGAATGGCGCGGTTATAATGGCGCAACGGTGCCGGGCCACACCACATATCCCAATCTAAGCCCTGGGGCGGGTCGGACTCTGGCGAAGGGCGACCGGGGCCACCGGGATAATGCACAAAGGCGCGCACCATGCCAATCTTGCCCGCTTTGCCCGACTTCAAGAATTCCATCCCAGAGCGGTTATGGGGTGAAGCACGACGATGCGTCCCCACCTGCACAATGCGATTGTTAGCACGCGCCGCCTTGACCATTGCTCGTCCTTCGTTGAGCGTGTGGCTAATCGGCTTTTCCACATAGACATGCGCGCCGGATTTAACCGCCGCAATCATTGCCAACGCGTGCCAGTGATCGGGCGTGGCTACAATCACAATTTCCGGTTTCTCTTTGTCGAGTAACTCACGGTAGTCTTTATATTTGTTGGGCTTGTCACCCGACAGTTTCTCAACTTCAGCCGCCGCCGGGTTTAGCTGGTTATCATCCACATCACACAGCGCCACCACTTTGCTCTGCCCTGCCTCCATCGCAGTGCGCAGAATGTTCATGCCCCACCAACCACTGCCAATCAGGGCAGTCTTATACTTCTGTGCAGGTTGGGCACGGAGAATGTGAACAGAGGAAGCCGCCACACCGGCGGCCATTGAAGCTTTCAGGAAATCTCTACGGTTCATGCTTAAATTGTGCATTTCAAGCACATATTAGTCAAGCGAGACAGGGGTTAGGTTCTGATTTATACTTAGGTTAAGACCGAGGTGAAGCCAATATGTCTACTATTAAACAACTCCACATTAATGGCGAAAAACGAACCGTCGCCGCCGACTCAGAACGCAGCCTACTGCACGTTTTGCGTGAAGACTTGGGTATGACTGGCAGCAAATATGGCTGCGGCGAAGGGCAATGCGGCGCATGTACTGTCCTGATTAACGGGCAGCAAACGCGCTCCTGCATTACTGCCGTGGGCGACGTAGCAGGCAAGCAAATCACCACCATTGAAGGACTGGAGCACAATGGTCATTTGCACCCTCTCCAGGAAGCGTTTCTGGAAACGGGGGCTATGCAATGTGGCTACTGCACGGCAGGCATGATTATGTCGGGCGTGGCGCTCTTGAACAAAAATAATAACCCTACCCAGCAGGACATTGTAACCTCTATGCAAGGTAACGTCTGTCGCTGCGGCACCTATACCCGCATTATGGCTGCGGTTCAGCAGGCCGGAAAGCAGATGCAGAAGGGGGTCAAATGAGCAAGTTACAACCCTCTATCACTGCTTCACAACGCCCACCCATTGAGCCAGAACGCTACGAGCTTTATGCTCCGCCGACCTATCAATTCACTCTGGTGCGGCGTGACTTCTTCAAGGTGTTAGGTGGTGGTTTGGTCGTGCTATGCCTGCTACCGGATACGCTAACACAAGGCGCAGAGGCGCAGGAATCAGGCGGTGGACGACGGCGGGGTGGTGGCAACGCAGCCCCGCAAGACATTGGAGCCTGGCTGCACATTGGTGAAGACGGGCAGGTAACGGTTTACACCGGCAAGGTCGAGGTGGGCCAGAACATCCGCACTTCGCTCACTCAGGTGGTTGCCGAGGAGTTGCACGCGCCAGTTTCGCTGATTACTATGGTGATGGCCGATACGGACGTAACGCCCTATGATATGGGCACTTTCGGCAGCCGCACCACGCCCACCATGAGTCCCCAACTGCGCAAGGCCGCTGCCGCCGCACGCGAAGCCCTGCTCGACCTGGCGGCTCAGCAATGGCAAGTGGAGCGTAGCTTGCTCGTTGTGAGTAATGGTAAAGTTACGCATTCCGGCACACAGCAAACAGCGAACTTCGGTCAATTGACCAAAGGCCAGCAACTCGTCAAGACGATTGAGGCTGCTGATTTAACACCAGCCGACCATTGGAAAGTAGCGGGGCAATCGGTGCCCAAAGTAGATGGGCGTTCCATTGTCACTGGCAAACATCAATTTGCCGCCGATGTGCAGCGTCCTGGCATGTTATATGGCAAGGTTTTGCGGCCCGCCGCTTTCAATGCCACGCTTTCATCCCTCGACACCAAACAGGCCGACACAATGGCCGGAGTCAAAGTGGTGCGGGATGGCGATTTCGTGGGTGTGACCGCGCCCAACTCGGATGTTGCCGAAAACGCCATTGATGCTTTAAAGGCCGATTGGAAAACCACCTCACAACCTTCGAGTGCAGAACTTTTCGATTATCTGAAAAAGACTGCTAAGGATGCGGGCAATCCAGCAGCACCCAGTCCCATTGCGGATGCGTTTAGCGGGGCCGAAAAGAAATTGGAAGCGACTTATACGGTGGCCTACATTGCCCATGCGCCGTTAGAGCCACGCGCCGCCGTTGCGGAGTGGAGCGACGGCAAATTGACAGTCTGGACGGGCACGCAGCGACCTTTCGGGGTGCGTGGTGAATTAGCCAACGCCTTTGGCATTCCTGAAAGTCAGGTGCGCGTAATTGTGCCCGATACAGGTTCGGGTTACGGCGGCAAGCACACCGGGGAGGCAGCAGTCGAGGCGGCGCGTCTGGCTAAAGCGGTGGGCAAGCCCGTTAAACTGGTATGGACACGCGAAGAAGAGTTCACCTGGGCCTATTTCCGGCCTGCGGGTGTGATTGATGTTACCAGTGGCGTGAGTCACGATGGCACTTTAACGGCCTGGGAGTTCCACAATTATAACTCTGGCGGCTCCGGTATTGAGACACCGTATGAAGTGCCTCACAAAAAGATTGAGTTCCACCAGACGCAAGCCCCACTGCGCCAGGGTTCTTATCGTGGCCTGGCCGCTACCGCCAACCATTTTGCCCGTGAGTCGCACATGGATGAGTTAGCGCATACTCTCAATCTTGATCCACTTGAATTCCGTCTCAAGAACTTAAAAGATGCCCGTCTACGTGCGGTGTTAGAAGCGGCAGCAAGTCGCTTTGGCTGGGGTAAAACTAAGCCTGCTGCCAATCATGGTTTTGGTATTGCGGGCGGCAACGAAAAAGGCGGCTATGTCGCTACCTGTGCCGAAGTCGCTATTGACCGCCCTTCTGGTCGCGTCAAAGTGGTGCGGGCTGTGACAACTTTTGAATGCGGCGCGGTTATCAACCCCGACCACCTCAAGAATCAAGTTGAAGGCGCAACCATGATGGGTATTGGCGGTGCGCTCACCGAAGCTATTGAGTTCGCGGATGGCAAGATTACCAATCCCCACTTTGCGCGCTACCGTGTGCCACGATTTGCCGATGCACCCACCATTGAAGTGGTCTTGCTCGACCGCAAAGATTTACCCCCCGCAGGGGCAGGCGAAACTCCCATCGTAGCGATTGCCCCCGCAATTGGCAATGCAATTTTCGATGCCGTTGGCGTGCGACTGCGCAGCCTACCGATGGCTCCCAAAGGGGTAAAGCTTACCTGACAGAGTTATGAATTCTAAGTTTTGAGTTTTGAATTAGAGCAAAGGCGGCGCATGATCTTGAGTCATGCGCCGCCTTTCTTTTGGGTTATTATCGCTTAGTTCTGCCCTTTTTCCTTTGGCGCATCGTCTGGGATTGCGGGGGCTAAGGGCAAGGGCGGAGCCAGTTCAATATCACCGTTCTCATCCGGGGCCACTAAAGGCGCTGGCGTTAAGGGTGGCGGAATAATAAGGTCGTTGCCAGCGACAGGAGGAGGCACAATGACATCATCTTGGGGCACGACCGGAGGTGTCAGCACAAAATCATCGGCCTGTCCTGCGGCTGGCGGCACGAGTTTTAATGGCGCGGCATTGCGTGGGGCTGGGACGGTCTGATTGCCGCCCGGTGGCAGCACATAAACGCGATATTGTCCATATTGGCCCCGCGCATTGGGCGTAGGCGGTGCCGCACGAACCCCCGGACGAGGCGTAACAAAGAAGTTGTTGCCATTGGCCCAACCTTGCCCGCCGCCTGGGAAATTAAAAACCTGTGGCCCATTGCCACCCGCTGGAGCGCCGGGCATTCCCCACACGTTCAGTTGATTACCTATCATGCCGGGTGGCATCATCATGCCGCCCAAGTTACCGCCAGGGCTGCCGAGAAAAGTGGATTCATCGCCAATCACTCCCAGCAGCATCAGCAGGGCTTCCAGGCGCGGCTTTTTGCTGTAACTGATCTTGCCATCCAGAGCTTTGAGCGCATCGGCTGTCCGTGTTTTCTCGTCTTCTATAGCGGCCCGAAAATCATTGACCAGGGCGCTCATTTGAGCATCGGTAACGACATTATTGTGAATCGCTTCCGAAAGTTTGCGGGCCTTCTCGCGCAGTGGCTGACGTGCCTTTTCCTGAGTATTCAAGAACTCCACGACCGCATCTTGCAGGGTTTTATCCGTAAATCCCGACGTACTCAGTTGCATCCGCACACTTTGTTCTAAGAATGGCCCCGGCTGCATCGGCGCAAATGGCATTCCGGCCATTTGCTTTCCATCCATCGCCCATCCGCCAGCGAATGCCCCATTTTTGATAACCACATTGTCCCGCCAGACCATCGGAGGGCCGCCAGGTTGAGCCGGAGGATTCTTGCCTTTGGGCAAATCGTTTGGGTCGGGTTGAGCGTGGGCGATACTTAAAGTTCCACCGCACACCAGCAGAGCAAAAAGTTGCACTAACCATCTTCGCTGTCTCATAAATCTCCTCCCATTAGGCCATCTGTCACCACAACTTTGGCTAATTTGGACAGCTTTCTGGGTTATAAGTTGCACAGTACAAAGCAAAACAAAGGCTCCCAATGCTTTCTGCACTGCCCAATCCTGTAATATGGGGAAGCCGGGGTGCGGTGCGGCCTCACGATAAAGCTGCAAACGATGACCATAAAAGCCCCACGCCAGTTCAGGGTCTTGCTAAACCAGGCCGGATTCGCTAAATCAACAAAGGAAAGACCCAACCAGGCGGCGAGAAGGCAGTTAGATGTAACGCCCTGTTCAACTTTGTCTGCCGTTTCGATTTCAAATTTAGTTGATGCCCAATGTGTAAAGAACACAAGCTTCTACAGCCGCCATTGTAGCAACACTCACTTGACCAATTTTAGATTGAAGCCTTATCTCATCTAAAACACGGAGTTGATGGCACAATAATACGGATTCAGCCGTCAGGCCACCCTCGCCCTGTGTGACTTGGACGCACGATGGCAATGCAGCACGTCGCAAATTAGTTGTAAATGGAATGACCAAAGTTGTGGATATAGCTTTGTTGATCTTGTCGTTTTGAAAAATCAGAACGGGCCGTATGCCCGCTTGCTCCGAACCTTGGACTGGATTAAGATTGGCATACCAGACTTCACCCCGCCGCGCCATCATTGTGCGTCCTCTTGGGATAGGGCTTGGGAATAATCGTTCATTCCGGCCTCAGCCAATTCCTGGTCTTCCTGCGCGAACTCACTGTATAGGGAGGCTAAGTGCGCTTCAGCTGCGGATGTGCGCGAGCGGAATTTGAGGAAAGCAACATATTCAGCAACTTGCTTAAGCTCGTTTTCACCCAGAGTTCCCAACTCGTGTGCCACATATTCCTTAAGAGACATGGCTCAACCTCCCTAAATAAGTGTGCCATATTTACTGAATGGACACAGCCAAGACGGGCACAGAGGCCGTACAGATGAACTTCTCTATAAGCTACCCTGATAAGGGTTAGCCCGGCGATAATACGGGCATAAAGGGGGAGGCGCTGCCATGTCCCCAGCAGCCCTTTAGATGGCTCGGCGACTGGCCCTTCGGCGGCGGCAGCACTCTCAGACATTCAAGCTCCCTCTAAACCACAGAGGCACAGAGATTTTGAGGATGGAAGATGGAGGATAGAGGAGCGCAGGGGAAGTTACTGTTGCGATCCCCTATCTTCTATTCTCTATCCTCAAAATCTCTGTGCCTCTGTGGTTAAACCTTCTTAATTCGGCTGGACGCGCAGCACGACTTTGCCGAAAGCGATCTTATCGCCCATATTAACGGGTTGGGGCACGTTATCTGGCAACGGGCGGTTATTGATGCGTGTTTTGTTGGTGCCGCCTAAATGGGTGACGGTCAGGTGGCCGTTGTCGAATTTCAAGGTGGCGTGGCGGCGATGCACATAACCCGCATCCTGGTCGCTCAGGTCGAGGTCAGGATAGATACCTTCTTCTTCGTCTTCACGCCCAACCAGCATTTCATTATCACCCAGCACAAATTGCTGGCCGACTGTCATGCCCTGCTCGACTGTCAATTTCACTCGACCCGGTTCCAGATTACCAGCCGCCGCTGGAGTTGCCGGGGCAGAGGGCATAGTAACATCCTGAGCCGCTGCACTGGTCGTTGTGCCTAATGAAGTTGTGTCTAAAGGAGCTGGAGTGGGCGGGGCAGAGACGGATGAGGCGGAAGCCGCATCGCCTGCAGGCGTGTGATCGGGGAGAGCTGAATCAGCGCCGGTGGCTATGGCCGGGACACTGGGCGAAGTGCCGGAGTGCGTGGCCGATGAATCCAGCGCCGATTGCCCCGTGCTGGCAGGAGGAGAAGCCATGCCACCTACGGGCGCGGCAGTGGCGGGAACAGTGACAGTGCCTGTCAAACCAGGATTATCAGCACCCACGCCACCCAATAGACCAGCGCCGCCAACCGACCCGGTGGTCGTATCGTGAGTGGGATTGGGCGTAGCGCCCCGAACCGGGGTGGCACCAGGGGTGGCATTTAATACGCCAGCCACAGGCGGAGCCATCGCCGCATCGGGCGTCATGGTGCCGCCTCCCGTGCCCATGCCTTTGAGTTCGGTGCCACAGACTTCGCACACTACGTTATCCGGGGGGTTGAGATTATCACAGGCCGGGCATTTGATGCGGTTGTCGCCAGTCGCCGGAGCCGCCGCAGTTGCTGCCGCGCCTGCCGCATGGCTCTGCGGCAACTCCTCGCCACACCCTTCGCAAAATTGCGTGCCATCCACATTCTGATACCCACAGTCGGGGTTAGGACACTTAATCATTTAGTGCTCTCCTCAAGGCTTTTCACCACAGAGACACAGAGGCACAGAGAAGAACAAGGGTTTGAGGATGGAGGATAAAGGAATGAGGATAGTAACAGATGCTTGTATTACGATCTTCGATTCTCTATTCTCCATCCTCGTTTTCTCTATGCCTCTGTGTCTCTGTGGTTTATTCAAATCATCCTAAACGTTTTGTCTTTTTTGATTCAACCGAAGACACCGCCAGGGCATCGGGTGTAATATCGCCACCAGCATCCAACGTGTCCTGCATATCGTCCAGGACTTTGGTGGCTGTCGTCTTACCCAGACGTTGGGTCATTTTCTTTTTGCGCTCCAGTACACTCGTCATCTTGCGCTTGTCGCCTGTTTTAACGGCTTGTTCCAAATCCATTTGAAGCTTGAAATCCACCGCTTCTTCCATCAGTTTCACAACTTCCTGGTTGCGCTGAACCAATTCCAGGTCATTATCCGAATAGCTAATCAGCACGTTCTGTTCGCTGCGATGCTCGGTGCCACCCGAAGCGGCAATCGCTGCCACCTGGCACAACATACCACGTCCTATATTTTCCGCCGGTGCCCCCGTAACCACATCGAGCAAGTAGGCTTGAGGTTGGTCGTTTTGAATCGAGCCGACAGGAACACGGAAGCCGCCGTTGACGACTCTGGGCGGATCGAAGATTTTCTTATCTGGCACCACGCGCCAGAAACGGCGCACTGTGCCATTAAGTCGGTTCACTTCGATAGTCACATCCGAAAGCACCGTGCTTTGAATGCGACCGAACTCATCCTGGAAGGCATCGGCCAGGGCATTGGGGTCTTGGGCTAATAAGAATTTACCAGCGCCCCGATCCCCTAAGTCGCGCAGGAAACCGGCGTCGTAGTCAGATGCGGAGCCTAAGCCAATCGTGGAGAGCGAGACGCCGTTGGTTTTGAATTCCGCATCCACACGCGTGAGAAATCTATCAAGGTCAGTATCAGCATAGCCTTGGGCATCGGTTGGCTCACCATCGGAGAGCATAATCACGAAGGTTGTAACCTCAGGCGAACGAAAAGGCGCAACTTCGGCATAAACCTGATTGAGTCCAGCCATAATTTCGGTCGCGCCTTCGACGCGCAGGGCGCTAATGGCCCGCGAGGCATCCTGTTTGGCCTGGTCACTAAACATCTGCGAGCGCACTACAGTGCGCGCCCCGGATGAGAAAACGCAGACCGCTGCCCGATCTTGGGGCGAAAGCTGGTTTAACAACAAAATACAGGCTTTTTTGGCGTTCTCCAACTTCGATCTATCATGCATCGAATTGGAGACATCGAGCAAAATGCCGAGGTTGAGCGGTAATGAATTCAGTCCCCGTCCGGGGGTTAGCTCAATCATGATCGTCTGCAAAAAGTCGCCGCGCAAAGGGCGAAATTCTTTATCGAGTGCGGTGCGGATTTGTAACGCGTCAGCCATTGAGTTCTCCACTGATTGCGATGAATTCGTGCGTTATCGGCTCAGGCATGTTCAGTCATCTCTTCGAGCCTCTAGTTGCAGAGACTTTCTCTTGCTCCCAGGATAGGTATGAGCCACAAATTCTGGGGGCTGAACCGCTTTGCCGAAATTGGTGCATCCTGCGTGTATCATGCCATCACACGGTTTAATTTTCCGTCTATAGTTTACTATGCGGCAAAGGTGGCGCAGACGGTGGTGATGTTATCTCCCCCACCAGCAGCGTTGCTGGCGTCTACCAGATTGCGGCAGATGGTGGCGGCGTCCGGCCCGCTCAGGTAAGTCTCAATCTCTCGGTCGCGCAGCATATCTACCACACCATCAGAGACCAACAGCAGAGTATCGCCCGGTGCGAAAAGTCGCACAAAGACATCACGGGTGCGCAGCCGGGGGTCACCGATATTGGCCGTAATAATGGAGCCTTCCGGGTGATCCCACGCTTCATCTTCGGTAATCTCGCCGCGATCCACCAGGGTTTGCACATACGAATGGTCTTTTGAGATGCGCTGCAAGCCACCCTCTTGGTTATATTTGTAGGCGCGGCTATCACCGACATTGCCGATAAAGACGCGGCTACCAACGCGCACCGCAAACACTAATGTCGAGCCAGGCTTGGCGCGCATCATGCGATAGTGCGGGGTTTCATTGAGCGCGACCACATCCGCGTTCACGGCATCAATAACTTCCAGCAACGCCTGCTTGACCGCGACGTTATCGCCCCAGTTAATACCAGAACGAGTCGCTAAGTTGCGTTGCAGGGAAGCGAGGGTTAAATTGCTGGCAACTTCCCCGCCTTCATGCCCGCCCATGCCATCAGCGACCACATAAAGATCATACTGATAGGCCCCTAGATGGGCCGCTCGTTGCAGACGAATAATCATGCCAGAGTCTTCATTGAGTTCGCGCTCCTGACCGACATCTGAAAGCAGGGCAGCGTCCACTTGCAGGGTTGTCCCCGGTTGATATAACGCGGCAATAGCCTCTACGACCTGCTGCACAGTGGTATATTCGTGCTCGTGTAAACGCCGCGCCAATTCCTTGACTTCTTCGCTCAGGCAAAGCGAGCCGAACTCATCACCAAGGCGCATGGTGGAGGATTCCGCAAAAACGCGCTTCAAGAGAAAACTATTGATTTCGCGCAATTGTTCTAAGGGCGGTAAGGTCTCGGTGGCGTCCGGTGTGGCCGCAAGGGACTCTCCGTTGATAGGCGGCTGAACATCAAAGAAACCGTAATAGTGGAGCGTGCCTTTATCATCGAAGCGTAGCGTGTCACGGGTGAGCGCAGCGTGCAGCTTCCTATTTTCCAACTCGGCCAGGCCACGCGCGAGGGCGTCCAGCACCTGGAGATAGCGCACATCGTTGCTTGGTTCACGATAATCCTGCATCGCCGTGGTGTTGGCAAAATCGAAAACCTGATACTCTCGGTCTTCCTGCACAAACTTTTCACACGGCGGAAAGAGAGCCGCTTGCAGCGTTTCGTTCAACTCCGGCGGAGTAGCTTCTAATGGAGTAATCTCCTGCGGGTGAGTTTGGCTCTGGCTCTCCACAGCAGTGTTGCTGCCTAACGTTGTCTGGTCGGCTATAGCTTCTTGCAGCATCGCGCCACTGGTCATCTCCTGCTCGTCTTCCGACGAGATGGCTTGCCCGCTGCCCGGTGTGGCTTGCGGTGTTGCCACTTGCGGGTCAACCGCTGCCGCAGACGTTGTGCCGGCAGTAGAAGTGCTGGCGGCGGTTGCAGTGACAGGCGCAGCAGCAGGGATACTCGGCACTTCACGCTCGGCAATGAGCTTGGGCACCGTCGCGCCATAATCTCCGGCTTGCGCGAAATAGAGATTGGTAAAGCCCCGCACCAAGACTTGTTTAATTTCAAATTCGAGTCGCAAAAATGCACCAGGCACAAGCGCACGCGGCGGCTCCGGCAACGGATTTTTCGGTAATGCTGGCGGCGCTTGTGCCTCCAACAACTCCTGACTTTGCACCTGAGAAGGCACGGACGCCGCAGCCACAGCCGCCGTCGGATTCGCAGTTTCGACAGGAGCCGCCACGTTTTGATTTTCTGCGGCTAACTCAGCCTGGAGAGTCGTTGGGGGTAGGGTATTCTGCGTTGCAGCAGGATCAGCTAATGGATTCTGGGCTAAAGCTGCTCCCTGCTCCTCAGTCGTTGCTGGCTCCTCAACCGTGGCTTGTCCAGTGCTTTGCGCGGCTGTTACGTCAGCCGCTTGAGCGTTGGCAGGAGCAACAGGAACATTGGTTGTCGCTGTCGGGTCTTGATTAGCCCAGGTCGCTTGAGTGTTTTGTTGGTCGCCACTGGCCGTAGCGCCACTTTCACTGGTGTTATTTTCTGTAGGAGGCAGTAGCCCCGCATTTGATGCATTTGATGGTTCAGTAGTCATGGGGTCAATTCAAAGATGCCGATGAACCGCATTTTACCAGATGCACTGCTTCTCTCCAATGTAGTGCAAGAGCAGCGTCCGCCACCAACTCTGGCCCAAATCGTCATCGCTCAACGATTCTCCTTAGCCGTAACATTAATAGAACCTTGATAGAACCGTTTGATGGATACGACTTTTTGGCATCAATATCGCATCTTAGGCGCATCCAGACATTTTAGGTGTCTCATAAAAATCACGGGAGGCCGAAGGAGTGATTATACACGTCACAGCGGAAGATATTCAAGAGTTTGGTTATAAAGCAAGAAATAATCCTATTACACGAGCTGTGCAACGCGAGACCAAACAACAGTGGATCGTTTTTGATGGTCGGACAGCCCATGAACTAACCCCGCCTTATCGTTCTATTCACCTGCCCGCTGAGGTCGCCGACTATTGGCATAATTATCAAGCAACGGGTGAGATGTCACCTTTTAACTTTGAATTTACAGCTTATCCTTTAACCTCAACTTCAGCACCAGCAAACACAAAGTCGTCATCTTTAACATCGAACTCCCAACCGGTGCAATTTATGCAAGGGTTAGATGCAAACCGGAGAGCCATAAGTTCACAACGGCGGGCAACGGCGGTTATGACTTTGGAAGAATCTCGCCCAACGTTAGAACGCCGCCGTCAGGAGCGTCGCCAGGGCGAGCGACGCTCCTACCATGACCGTCGCCGGGGTAGCCGTGCGAATGCGCTGGTGTAAACCTACTGCTGCACGACTGGGCGGATGACGAAATTACAAATGAGATCAGCAAACTCCAGGCGCGCACCGTCTTGAAGCGGCACAGTGGTTTCCGGGGCGATGGCGAAGCCATCTATGCGGGTGGGATTTAAAGAGCGATGCGCCGTGATGAAGAATTGAGTGCCATCGCGCTTGATAGTGGCATGACGACGGCTGACATACCGCCCAGCATCGAAACGGCTGAGATCAACATCGGGGAAGATGCCAGTATCCGGGTCAGTGCGCCCTAAAATAGATTGCTCTTTTTGCAAATAGAGCAGTGTGGGCGGCGTATTACGGGGTAGCACGCGCAGCATCACGGTGTGAATGGGCGTCCGACATTTGCCACAAAATACGGCCCGCTCCGTGCGCGGCACCGCTCCACAATGGGGGCAAAAGCAAGACAGCAAAGGGTGCAGGTTAGTGGCACGCGGCGCTCCGACCGCTTGCAGCGCCGGGCCTGTCGTTTGCAGCCCCAGAGCGCGCAGGGCATCACCCATCGCGCCTGCCGTTTGATAGCGCCGCAAAGGGTCAAGCTGCAAAGCGGTCAAGACAATGGTCTTGAGGCCATCGGGAATACGCGGGTCAAAGCCTCGAAAGTCGCGCGGCGTGCTCTTAGGCTCTGGCGATTCCCCCGTCAGCAACTCATACATCACCGCGCCAATGGTGAACACGTCTGCTGAAAAGGTGACATCGGCTCGCGTTGAATATAACTCTGGCGGCGCATAGCCTTCAGTCCCTAAACCCTGGGTCACTTTGCGGCTTTTGGCCGAAAAGCGCGCGGTGCCAAAGTCTATCAGCTTGCAGACTTGCTGATTCGCATCCCACATCACGTTTTCCGGCTTGAGGTCACGATAAATAATCTGCCCCGGTAGCTGATGCAGGTAATGCAAGGCATCACAAATTTCGATGCCAACGGCGGTGACAGTTTCCGGGGGAAATGGTTGATTACTGTTTGCGATACGCCAATCGTCGAAGACTTTGCGCAGACTATGCCCTTGCACCAACTCCATGACGAAGAACAGGTCGGGGTCACGCTCGATCAGTTCAATCCCATGCACGATTTTCGGGTAGTTGACCTGGGTTAAAATTTCTGCTTCGCGGTGAAAGAGCTTGCGCTGATACTCAAAATCTTCGGCACTGCCGGAGCCAGTATCGTAAAGCTGCTTTACGACGACAAAGTTGCCCTCGGTATCACGGGCACGAAAGACTGTGCCATAGGCTCCCTGGCCGATAACCTCAATCATTTCATAGGAGCCGTGCGCCCCCTGTAACTGTTCACCCGGTTTTAACAGCATCCAACGCTCTCCCTCAAAATGATAGCTTAGATTAAGTGGGTATTCCCTTTTTAAGTATCGCAGTTATGATATATAACGCGAAGGGGGTTCGCTTGCCATTGGATGCTACACTATGACTTGTGACGAGCAATGCCCCAATTTTAAGGAGGAGCAGAGATGCCCTATACACTGGACGGACAACCGCTTAACGTTAGTTTGGAGCCACAGCAGAATGGCGGCACTTTATGGGTGCCCTTACGACCAATCGGCCAAGCCCTAGGCGGCAATGTAGATTGGGACCCGGATAACCAGGTCGCCATCCTTTATCTCAATTCGCGCATTGCTACAGTTAAAATGGATGACGCTAATGTAGATGTAGATGGCCAACAGTATGCGTTGCAGGAAGCACCGTATGTGTCAGATGGCGAAAGCTGGGTGCCAGTTCGTTTTTTCAATAATCCCCTCGGCTATGCGTTAAACGTGGATTTAGGCTCGCATCAAGTGGATTTCACCAGCCCCGCCGCTTAACAATCTATAACTAGCCTTGCTGTTGCTATCCAGCCGGGGCTTTTATAGCCCCGGCTCAAGACTTGAATTAAGTAGTAGCTTTTCCACCATGTTTCAACGAAGTCAAGATTCTGTAAAGTTGCTGGACTAGCAGCTTACTCTAAAGTGGGCAGACTCTCTTTATACTGTAGTTCCACCAGAGGACTATTGACGCCGCTCAGCGTGCGCGCTAATATATCGCTTTGTGCCTTGTGAAATTTAGCACAACCATCAATAGGCAGGTATGGCAAGATGATAGTGTGTAACAACAGGGCAGTGGAGAAAGCATGAACGTTTTGATCGTCGGATGTGGTCGCGTTGGCGCGAGGCTCGCTATCCGCTTAAGTCGCAGCAATGACCATGTGGATGTCATTGATATTTCGCGCGAGGCTTTTGTGCGATTAGGGCCAAACTTCGATGGCCACACCTATCAAGGCTCTGGCTTAGATGGCGAACTTTTGTGCCGTGCGGGGGTGCAGCAGGCCGATGTCGTAATTGCTGTCACGGGCGGGGATAATCGTAATCTGACCATCGCGCAATTGGTCAAGCACCGCTTCAATGTCAAACGCTCGATAGCACGTCTCCATGACCCGGTGCGTGCCGCCAAGTTCCGCGAGCTGGGTGTTGAGACACTCTGCACGACCACCGTTTTAGAAGGACTCTTAGAGCTTTATGTTAAAAACGGCGAGTTCCCAGACCTACCGGGTGAAATGTCAGTTTTTGGCGACGACAGCGCCCTGGAAGATTAAATGGCTATCTCTTAACATGTCATTGCTTGCGGAGTGACCGCAGGGAACGCAGTCGAGAAATCTTGCTGTTCAAAGCTAGAGTAAAATTTAAAGATTCCTCGACTCCGCTTTGCTTCGCTCGGAATGACAAGAACCTAGAAATTAGCGGCAAAACTGGAGCACGATTAAGATGGCATATGCAATCATCACGGGTGGCGGCAAGATTGGCTATTACCTCGCCCGGTCTCTGATTAACAATGATTATGAAGTGCTGATACTCGAAAAAGAGCCTGGCACTTATCGCCTTCTTGCTTCCGACTTGGGCGACGTGGTGATGCAGGGCGATGGCTGTGACCCACTTGTCTTAAAAAACGCGGGCATTCGCCGCGCCGATTTAGTTGTCGCCGCCACTGGCGATGACTCAGATAACTTAATCACCTGCCAGATAGCGGCCCACGTTTTCGGACGCACCCGCATTGTGGCCCGCGTTAACAATCCCGATAACGAAGAATTGTTTGAGACTTTAGGCATCAAAGAACGCGTTAATGGCACTTCGGCCATCCTCAACCTGGTTGGGCAGAAGGTGGGGCGCTCCAACGTGCTGTTGTTAGGCGATATAGCGCGTAGCAACATCGAAGCGATGGAAGTCATTGTCGGCGAAGATTCACCCTTTGCCGGAGCACGCCTGGGCGAAGTTAAATTTCCCAAGAATACCCTCGTTATCTCCGTGCTGCGCAACGGCGATGCGACCGTGCCCACCGCCGATACAGTGTTTGAAGTTGGCGACGTTCTGGTCATGCTCATCCCCCGCGAGTTAGAAGCCGCTTTGCGCGAGTTTATTGTGTGATGAGGTAGACCCACGCTTAGCCCTCACCCCCGGCCCCTCTCCCAACCTTGGGAGAGGGGAGCACAAAGGCCGCGCAACTCGTGTAAGTTCAACATTGATTTACGCTGTGAGAAGCGTCTGCGTATGATCTCCCCTCTCCCAAGGTTGGGAGAGGGGCCGGGGGTGAGGGCTAAGGTATTCCCCGTTTACCCGTTATATCCCGCCAGGCATTGATGCCACTGAGAGCACAGGCAACCGTGCCCTGCCCTGGAAAGGTGGTATCGCCTACCACCCACAAATTCCGCAAGCCCAGCCGTTGCGGAATGGCATTCAAATTCGTGTTGCGCAAAGTTAGTGGCACTCCACCCACTGCGCCTGCGGGTCGCCGTGTATAGCCTTCCCACGTCTTAGGCGTGCCGGTGATAATGAACTTGCGGCGTGCATCGAACTCCGGCAAGGCGCGGCGCACACCCTGGAGCAATTTCTCGCGCCACGCTCGTTTGCGTTCTCGATATTCAAGGAGCGACAAATCACGCCATTGCCCCAGACGGGTATGAGATGAGACCGTTAACGTCCGCCATCCGTTAGGAGCTTGCTCGTTATCACCTGGGGCAGATAAAGAGAGGAATATATCGCGGCCATCGCCCGAACGTGCCGCATAATCCAACAGCACCTGCTGGTGCAGTGGCGTTCCAGCGGGCACCGCCGTTTCACGCACGGCTGCATATAATGTCACAGCACCCCACCCTTCGCCACCACGCTCTTCAAAGCGGCACGCATTGCGGAGCGCACGCGGCGGCAAATCCGCCAGATGCGGCACACTTTGCAGCGGTACATTCGCCACCACGCGCGGCACCTCATATTCGCCTTTAGCGGTGATGACAGAGAAACTCCGCTTACCCTTTATAGTCTTCGGCAGCACACGACAAACAGTCTCACTGAAACGCACCACTCCTCCGTCACCCTGAAAAGCGGCTAAGAGGTGGCGAGCGATAGCACCCATGCCACCGCGCAGGTGAAACCCACCATGTCGGAATAAATCCATGCCAGCACAGGCATTGATAAAAGGCGCACAGGCCGCTTCTTCCTGCACAGTGATGATCAATAAGAGGTTAATAACAGCCAGGAAGGCGCGGTCATATTCCAGTCTCAACCAGCGCAGAATATCGCCCATTGTGCAGCGCAGAAAAGGGGCCAGGGGCGCGAGCTTAGGATTTAACAGCTTTAAGTTACGCATCCAGTCACGAGAAGTTTGTAGCGGCAAGGAGGGCAAACGCTCTAATGCCCGCCAACTGGCATCGGCCACAATCTCCAGCAAATGCCAGAAGAGTTCCTGCGTTAGCCGATGTCCTGGTAAAGTGCGTCGTGCGGCTTTCCATTTAATTGGGTCGTGCCAGATCATTAGCTCGCGGTCTGGCAACAACATGCGCAGACCTTCTAAAAGTTGCGCCTGGTAATCTGTATAACCCACATAATCAAAGACACGCCGATGCAAGCCGCCGGGTTCAAAGCCTAATGCTACAGTTGCGCCTGCATCGAAGGAAAAGTCGCGGATAGGAAAATACCCGGCGCAGCCACCCGGTTTATCATGCGCTTCAAGTAGTAAAACGCGCACTCCATCATGCTGTAGCAGCGCAGCGGCAGTTAAGCCCGCGATCCCCGCGCCGATTACTGCGACATCAAATTGTTTTGCCATATGGGGCAGTGCCAGCAGGCGCACTCTTAGGCCAATCCTCTGCTGACTAATACTTTCAGGCCGGATTTAACTGCTACTTATGGTAGAATATTGGGTTAGTAGCATTACCAGTAGGACTTATCCCATGAAAACCCAAGCTTTCCGCCGCAGGGTTGGTCGTGGCTTCACCCTTATCGAAATTTTGGTCGTCATCGCCATCCTATCGCTGCTGGCCGCGATTTTGTTCCCCGTCTTTTCGCGCGCCCGTGAAAGCGCACGGCGCACATCTTGTGCCAGCAACTTGAAGCAATTGGGTATGGCTTTTATGCAATATACGCAGGACAGTGATGAGCGTTTGCCACTGGCTACGGATGGCGGCAATGGCGGCTCTAAAGTACCGGGAGGTTGGGTTTATTTTGACACCTGGCCTTACAGCGGCACGCAACACTTTGATGTGACCAGAGGCAATGTCTATCCCTACGTTAAAAATCCACAAGTTTACATTTGTCCCTCAGACACTTATGGCAGCGATTCAGGCGATTCTTATGCCTATAATGCCTGCATGACAGCCAGTACCTTATCTCAACCGCATAATGGTAAAAACCTCGCGGTGTTTCCTGATACGTCCATCTGGATGCTCTTGAGTGAAGAGAGTATGGGCTGTTGTGACAGCACCGATGATGGCTTTGAATACCCCGGCAACACCTTCTCATCTCGGCATCTCGGCGGCTCCAACATCGCCTTTCTTGATGGGCACGTTAAGTTCTTTCGGCAAGACAAAATTGTAACCGAAGCCTACCAATACGGTGGCGGCACGACCTGTCCTGGATAAATGCGCCGGGTAGAATCGCTTTATCAACGGTTCGGGGAAGAGCCTGTCTGGAACGCTTTAGGCTGGCCTTCGTTATACTTTGAAGTAGTAAGCAAAATGTGCTGCCAAAATAATCCAGCGAGATAACATGGCATTAGAAAAGGTTCTTTTAGTGAAGCCGCGCGGCTTCTGTGCAGGTGTCGTGCGTGCCGTAGACATTGTCGAAGAGGCGCTTAAAGTCACCCAACCGGTCTACGTACGCAAGGAGATTGTCCACAACAAATTTGTGGTTGAGAGCCTGCGCGAACGCGGCGCGATTTTCGTGGATGAGTTAGAGCAAGTCCCCGACGGCACCTCCAAAAATCCCGTGGTTTGCGTCTTTTCGGCACACGGGGTCAGCCCCGCCGTGCGTCAACGCGCCGAAGAAAAGCACCTCTTTATCATTGATGCCACCTGTCCCCTCGTTACCAAAGTTCACCTGGAGGCTATTCGTTACGCCAAGCAAGGTTATTCGATTATCTTAATTGGGCATCCCGGTCACGAGGAAGTCGAAGGCACAATGGGCGAAGCACCTTATGCCATGCATCTGGTAGCCGATGTCCAGGATGTCGAAAAGCTGGAACTGCCTCCGACGGATAAGATTGTCTACCTGACTCAGACTACGCTCAGCGTGGACGACACCCAAGCCGTCGCTGAGGCGTTGAAGCAGAAATTTCCCCAGATTACGCAACCCGCTAAAGACGACATTTGCTATGCCACCACCAATCGTCAGGCAGCCGTAAAAGAATTGGCGCAACTGTCTGATTTAATTCTCGTGATTGGCGCGCAGAATTCATCCAACTCGCAGCGTTTGCGCGAAGTGGCCGAAGCGTGCGGCACCCGTTCTTATCTCATTGATGACGAAACTTCCCTGCGCGATGAATGGTTCGATGGCGTTCGCACCGTTGGCATCACGGCAGGAGCTTCCGCGCCGGAAATCCTGGTAAACCGGGTCATAACCGCCTTGCAGCAACGCGGCGCGCAGCAGGTGGAAACGCTACAAAACATCACCGAGAACGTGTTCTTCCCGTTGCCCAAGACATTACAAGAACTGCCAATGGTGGCTTAACCAACGACTCGCTTAAAGCCCAGACATAACAAAGGCTTCCCTCAGTATTTTATGCAGAGGGAAGCCTTTAGCTTTTATCTTAGATTCCGCTACTTTAGGCTGCTATGGCTTTCCCGCTTAGCCTTGGTTGCAAACGCCACATCTCAGTTACCCATCTTTTACACAACTTATACGTTTTCTTAACTCTGCTGTAACGTTCTTGAAACGAGCGGATGGCAAAATCTTAAGTAAGCCCGGCATTGATAAGAGTTCCAGGCAGATAACAACCAAATAAACAGCAAATTTATTTCTAAGTGTAGTAACTGGCAATAAAGACAACTATGATCCCCTAATCCCCTACCCCATTCCCCTACTACCCCTCGGATGATTCCGAACACGCCGCCGCAACCGATTCCTCGTCGGACGGCGGCGCTGGCATTTTAGGAAGTTTGGAACCACGAATGAACACGAATAGACACGAATAGAATAGAAAATGAAGAGAGGAAATAGAGAATAGCAATTGCACCTCGTCTCTAATGCTTTTTGAGCTTCTCACCTCAATCCTCTTCTTAATTTGTGTCTATTCGTGTTCATTCGTGGTTCCACAATCTCTTCCGCCAGAGGTTGAAGAGGACGCGCATGGCTTCGAGAATGATACGGCGGCTCATTTTGCTTTTGCCAAACTGACGGTCAGCAAAGATAATCGGCACTTCACCGATACGCGCTTTAGCATGGTGACAACGGTCAAGAGTGAGAAATAGAAAGGCGTAACCTTCGACTTTAATATCCAGAATGTTGGTCTTTTCAATCAGTGAGCGACGCCAGCAGCGGAACCCCCCCGTACAATCGCGCACGGGCAAGCCTAAAAGCGTGCGCGCCAGAGTATTCGCGCCCCCCGAAAGGATTTTGCGATCTAAGCCCCAATTGCGGGTGCCACCACCGGGCACATAACGCGAGCCGATGACGAGGTCATAGTTTTCGCTCTTTTGCAGCAGGGCTGGCAGTGACTTAGGATCATGCGAAAAGTCCGCATCCATTTGTAATACTAATTGCGCCCCATGTTCGAGCGCAAAGCGCATCCCATCCTGCACCGCCGAAGCATAACCCATCTTGCGGCCACGCTCTATAAGATGAATACGCGCTGCGTCAGGAGAAGCTTTGTCGTCGGCCATTTGGGTGACGACCGTATCCGTGCCATCCGAGGAGCCGTCATCTACCACGATGACATGCAGGCGCGGATCAGCCGCTAAGATGCCTTGCAGCAGCGCGGTAATATTATCGTGCTCATTAAGCGTAGGCACCACCACGGCAGCTTCTATCGTCAGCGGCTGCGTTGCGACCTTCGCTCTTTCGGATGCTGTATTCAAATCGTAGAGAGACGGCGGCAGCCATGCCGGATATCCTCCGCCATTGGCTGTATCGCGCCCATCCCTAACTGCGCTCCAGGAAGTTAAATCTTCTTGTTTGACTTTCAATTCTAAAGTCTCCACTGCTGCCTCCGCCATTACAATGCTTATTAAATTGTTATTGCAAATAGCATGAAGCAACAAATTGGCCGCATAGCATTATATCCGCTTAAGAACGGTGTCCCACTGCGCGCCTTAAGACAATACAGGTAGCTCTCATGAAAACAACCCCATTGAACTTTCCTCAATGGGGTTGTGACGACTATAAGACGATGAAATGGCTATCTTTTAGGTCACTCTTTACGAACCCTGCACCGGGCCTTGGCGAGCGGACTTCTGCACAATTTGCATAAAGTCGGCGTTCGTTTTGGTATTCTTCAGGCGGTCAATGAGCAACGTAATGGCTTTGTCATTATCCAATGCGGCCAGGGTGCGGCGCAGGTGGAAGGTGGCGGCCAGGTCTTCCTTGGACAACAACAAGTCATCACGGCGTGTGCCGCTCTTGTTGATATCAATGGCGGGGAAGATGCGCTGGTCAAAGAGGCTGCGGTCTAGGACTAAATCCAGGTTGCCAGTGCCTTTGAATTCTTCAAAGATCATGTCGTCCATGCGGCTGCCAGTATCAACCAGAGTGGTCGCTAAAATCGTGAGTGAGCCGCCTTCTTCGATGTTACGCGCCGCGCCAAACATACGCTTGGGGCGATACATCGCCGCCGGGTCAAGACCACCAGAAAGCGTGCGTCCCGATGGAGTCACCACGAGGTTTGAAGCGCGGGAGAGACGGGTAATCGAATCGAGGAGAATCACCACATCCCGCTTCTGCTCGACCATGCGCTTGGCTTTCTCCATCACCATATCAGCCACGCGCATGTGGTTCTCTGGCATTTCATCGAAGGTCGAAGCCACGACTTCACCTTTGACACTACGCGAAATGTCAGTCACTTCTTCCGGGCGCTCGTCAATTAAGAGCACGATGAGAACTACTTCCGGGTGATTGAGGGCTATTGAGTTGGCGACGTTCTTAATAAGCGTTGTCTTACCGGCTTTGGGTGGCGCCACAATTAGACCACGTTGGCCTTTGCCAATGGGTGAGACGAGGTCAATAATACGCGCCGTGATATTTTCCTGAGTTGTTTCCAGCTTGAACTTTTGGGTGGGAAAAATCGGTGTGAGTTTTTCAAACTCTTTGCGCGTGCGCATCACATCGGGCGCTTCACCATTGATCGCTTCGACCCGTAGCAAGCTAAAGTAACGCTCCATCTCTTTAGGCGCACGCACCTGGCCCGATACGACATCGCCCGTGCGCAAGTTGAAGCGTTTGATTTGTGACTGTGAGACATAGACATCTTCATCCCCTGGCAAGTAGCCATCGGTGCGCAAGAAGCCTTTACCATCCGGGAGGATTTCCAGGATGCCTTTCTTGAACAGGTTGCCCGATGTCTTGGCCTGAGCTTCGAGAATGCGAAAGACCAAGTCGCTCTTTTTCAACGAAGTGGCAGCAGCAATGTTCAATTCTTTAGCGACTTCACGCAACTCTGGAAGATTCATTTCTTCTAGGGTGGTGAGGTCTAAATCGTTGCGTCCGCGCACCACATCACGCTCGTTGTTGCGCCCACCATCGCGGCCAAAGTTATCGCGTCCATCGCGGCCTCCTCCATCACGGCCCATGCCATCGCGCGGCACTCCGTTGCGAGAGCCACCATCGCGGCCATCACGCGGCCCGCCGTCGCGCGGGCCACCGTGACGTGGAGCATTATCGCGGGGAGCCATACCCCGTGGCGCGTTATCACGATCACGCGGCGATGCAGGGCGTGGGGGCATAACGGGCGCACGCATTTCGCGGGCTACTATGGGGGCAGCGGTTACAGGCGCAACCGCATCACCCTGGCCCTCAGCTTCACGCACACCATTTTCGGTCGTCGAGCTATCCGATGCCACGCTCTCTTGGGATATGGTTTCAGGAGCCGCGTTTACCGTTGCAGGTGTCTCTATGGGAGATGCCTCTACTGAAGATGCTTCAATTGCCGGAGTTTCAGACACAGCGGCAGTTCCTTCACCATCAGCATCGCCACCAGTGGCTACAACAGGTGCCGCCACCGCGTTTTCGCGGGCCGACTTAGCCAGCCGTCCCGCCGGGGCAGCGGGGGCACCATCAGTTTCGGCTTCGGCCCGCCTACCCCGGAAGGTGCGCGTGGCACGGGGCCGCACTTCGGCGCGTCCCTCGCGCCCACTAAACCGCAAAGCGCGGCCTTCCGCCGCTTTTTCGGCACGAGTCTGTGCAGCGGTTGGAGCTTCAGCCGAGGTGGCTTCCGCAGCGCCATCCGCAGTGGCAGCCATGCCATTGGTTTGCCCCTGGCTATCGTCAGCCGCATCGGTCGCGGTGCCGTTACTAGTCGATTTCTTATTGATAATTTCACCCTGATTACTGTCGTTATTATTAGATAGTGCCGTGGCCTCGGCAGCCATTGCATTCGTGTTCTCGTTTGATGCCATTGTTATAGATTCCCTTGATACTTGATCAGGAACGAATTCCTGCACTTGATCCTGATAACTTTGCTCACTTTCACTATTATTAGTTGTTATCGCTGCGGCATGAGCACTTCCCGCTTCACTTATAACGCGCACTTCAAACTATCACCCTAAAACCATCATCCTGATTCAAGTCGTTGTGGATTGATTGCACCTAAGGCTTATATGAAATTTCATCCTCGAATGATGCCCACCTAGCAACACCACAAGCTAAGCCACGATACACGCCAAAGATTAAACAGACTTTTATAAATTCGCTGCACGCCGTCTGAGTACTATGAAAATAGAAGGCAAGACGGGTGGAAAGTATGCAGGCACTTGTTTTAAGGGCAGCGCAGAATACGTCTGGCACAAGAACTTTAAAAGCAAGATGTTGGAATGGAGGATGGAACACCGAGGAGATGGGACTGCGGTTTCTACCCTTTACACAAAACCAGTTATATACCCTGCATAAACGACGGCAGCTCCAACAAATTTATTGGCTCATACTATGGAGTTAAGTCGGTATCTGATGCGACGATGAGATGCTACTTGCCACCATAAACTTCCGGGCGCAGGATACCAACATAAGGAAGGTTACGATAACGTTGAGCAAAGTCGAGGCCATAACCAACCACAAACTCATCTGGCACCTCGAAACCGATATAGTCTACGTCCACGCTGGTTAAGCGGCGCGACGGTTTATCGAGCATGGCGCACACACGCACACTGGCCACATTGCGATGCCGCATAATATCGAGCAAATAATTTAGGGTGAGGCCCGTGTCCACAATGTCTTCCACAATCACCACATGACGACTCTCGACACTCTCATCCAGGTCTTTGAGAATCCGCACGACACCCGAAGAACGCGACTCTTTACCATACGAGGAAATCGCTACAAAATCCAGGGAACATGGCACGGTGATATGCCGCAACAAGTCAGCCGTAAAAACCGCTGCCCCGACTAAGACACCCACCAAGACAGGGTCTTTACCCTCGTAGTCACGCGAAATTTGCGCGCCTAACTCCGCGACGCGCTCCTGCACCTGCTCAGCGGACAGCAGCACCGATTGCACATCGGATTCCGAAGGCCGCACGTCAGACGACAATTGTTCAGGCCGAAAAGGATGGAGCATAAGCTTAGGGGAATTTTAAGTTTTGAGTGTTGAGTTTTGAATTAAGGATGGGATGCAAATTGTCTGGCTTTAACGAAGAACTTTGCGTTTGCATTTCTCAACTCAAAACTCATAACTCAAAATTATTAGGGTATAGTATGTTCGATGTTGTTATCAACAGGATCAGAAACCAAGCGCAGGAGAATCGTGCGCAACAAAGCCACTTCGTGCTCTAACTCATTATGACGCTGCGCTAAGCGGCGCACCGTTTCTTCCAGAGGTATTCCTTCGGCGAACAGATCCTCACGCTGCTGCGCGTCCCCACGCTGCATCTTGCGCATTTCTTGCTCGACGGCCTGGCGAAATGCCAGCACAACATCTTCTTCATTTACCGAAGGCATAGTTCTCCTCCTTCACCCATTTTCTACATCACGGTACATCCAGGGAACGGCTAAAACGGCGTTGTTGTCGGTTTTAAGCTTAGAGAAATATCTCTTATAGGTTCGCCCGGCTGCTTTGCACTCACTCTGGCACTTACCTTGGTGTAGTGTCTAAAACTCAGCTTGGTGCGGCAAAACGTGGGCGGTATGAAGGTAGAGGGCAATTCTCGTTCCGAATTTCGGCGCTTATAGAATACACGCGTCAGACACTCAATGTCATTTTACCGGGAATAGAGTCACTTCCGCAACTATTCCCACTCAATAGTGGCCGGTGGCTTGGATGTTACATCATAAGCCACGCGGTTAATACCCGCGACTTCATTAACGATGCGGTTCGCTATCCGTTCCAACACTTCATACGGAATGCGCGCCCAGTCGGATGTCATGCCATCCTCAGAGGTCACCGCGCGAATAATAATCGGATGCGCATAGGTGCGTTGATCACCCATCACTCCCACCGATTTCAAGGGTGGCAAGACGGCGAAACACTGCCATATCTGGCGATAAAGACCAGCCCGCTTAATTTCTTCAATTAAAATGGCATCGGCTTCGCGCAGAATCGCCAATCGCTCTTCGGTGACTTCACCAATAATACGAATCGCCAAGCCGGGGCCGGGAAACGGTTGTCGCCACACAATTTCCGTGGGCATTCCCATTTCTTCGCCTAATTGCCGCACTTCATCCTTAAACAGGGTACGGAATGGCTCAATCAGCTCAAAGTTCATCTTCTCCGGCAAGCCGCCAACGTTGTGATGGGTCTTAATTTTGGCAGCAGACCCGGTGCCACTTTCGATGACATCAGGATAGAGCGTGCCCTGAGCCAGATACTTCATACTGCCCAGACGTTTGGTCTCACGCTCGAAGGTGGCGACAAATTCATTGCCGATTTTCTTACGCTTCTCTTCGGGGGAAGTCACGCCTTTGAGCAGACTAATAAACTGCCGCGATGCATCCACATATTCAAAGGTAATGTCCGCTTTAGAGCCACCGAAGGTTTGGCAAACCTGCTCGGCTTCATTCTTCCGCAAAAAGCCATGATTGACAAACAGACAAGTGAGTTGGGAGCCAACCGCGCGCTGGAGCAGGGCCGCGGTGACCGCTGAATCTACCCCACCCGACAGGGCGCATAGGACCCGATCTTTACCAACACGCTCGCGGATGCGGACTGTTTCAGTCTCGATGAAATTCTCCATCGTCCACTGACCGGTGCAGTCGCAATAATCATACAAGAAATTGCGAATAATCTCAACACCCCACGGCGTATGCACCACTTCTGGGTGATATTGCACGCCAAAGAGCTTCTTCTCTACATTCGCCATTGAAGCCGTGGGACACGAGATGGTTTTGGCTGTCGCTGTAAATCCAGGCGGCGGCTCCAAAACGTAATCGCCGTGGCTCATCCAACATATTAGATGCGGGTTCAAACCCTTGTACAGCGGCGCATTACGCTCAACTTCCAGTTCCGTCTTGCCAAACTCTTTTTTATCGGCAGGCACCACTTTGCCGCCCAGCATATGCGCCATCAGTTGATGCCCATAACAGATTCCCAATATGGGCACGCCGGAATGGAAAAGGGCATCGGCGCATTGGGGCGCTTGCACCTCATAGACCGAACTGGGGCCACCCGAAAAGATAACGCCCTTGGGCTTAAGGGCCATGATCTTTTCCAAAGGCGAGTCATAAGGCAGGATTTCGCAATAAACTCGGCACTGACGCACTTTGCGCGCAATTAACTGCGCATACTGCGCCCCGAAATCCAGTACGACCACTGTCTCGGATGAAATAGGATTCATTAGTATTGACAATTGCTACGTGCCCTGGCCGACGTGTTGATCAATTTGCTGGCGTTTGCCTTCACTTTGCAGAGTGGGCGCAATCAGGAGTTCGACTTGTTGCATTTCTTTAATGGTGGCTGCGCCGCAGGTGCCCATGCCAAGTTTTAACGCACCGACAAAGTTCAGTGTGCCATCATCTTTGGTAGCGGGACCAAAGAGGACTTGTTCCAGAGATGTCCCCTGCCCGACTTTGATTCGTGTACCACGCGGTAAACCGGCAGAACTGGTCGCCATGCCCCAGTGGTAGCCATGTCCTGGCGCTTCCTGGCTGCGGGCAATCGGCTGTCCCATCATAACGCCATCCGCGCCGCAAGCAATGACTTTGCAAACATCGCCACCTGTGCGCAAGCCGCCATCGGCAATAATGGGGACATAGCGCCCTGATTTCGCCTGGTAGTCATCGCGGGCAGCGGCGGCATCTGCCACCGCACTGGCCTGCGGCACTCCAACACCAATCACGCGGCGCGTGGTGCAAGCCGCACCAGGGCCAACACCCACTAAGATTGCCGAAGCACCGGCTTCCATGAGCACCAGAGTGCCTGCATAAGTGACGCTATTGCCGATAATCACTGGCACCCGCGCTTCGGCACAGAGTTTCTTCAAGTCCACGGATGAACCTTTACTGGAACGGTATTCCAGAGTGGTGACAGTGCTCTGCACGACGACGGCGTCTACTCCGGCTTCCATCGCGACATGGGCTAAACGTGCGGCTAAGGGTGTAAAGGATAGCACAGCGCGTCCGCCTGCCTCTTTAATCTGTTGGATGCGGCGAGCGACTAACTCTTCGCGCACTGGCTCACGATAGAGCTTTTGAATGAGCGGCACTACAGTTTCAACAGGTTCACTCACGATTTGCGTGATGACTTCATCGGGGTTTTCATAGCGCGTCTGCAAACCTTCACCATTCAGCACGGCGACGCCGCCCAGACGGCTCATCTCAATCGCCACGCGCACGTCTACAGCACCATCCATCGCGGACGCTAAAATGGGAATGTCCAGCTTTAGACCACCAATTTGAAGAGCAATATCTGTATCGTCAGGATCAATATTAACCAGGCCAGCCGCCAGAGCTAACTCATCCAATCCGTAAGTGCGCCGCGCTTCACGTTTACCACCGATCAACAAAACCAATCACCTCAAAGTGCCCTGTAAATAAGTTCTTAAATAATTAACGCATGTTATTAATATCCGTTCCAAATGAGCAACCAGTTAAAGGAGATGCAGCGTATTATGATGCCTGCGGGTTCCCCTGCAAATCAGAACTATTAGTCAGTTCCAACCGAGGGATGACATCTAGTATTTAAATGACATACGCGGCGCTTCGAGGGCCTTACAACCTGTCCGGCTGACTCATCAGAAACATACCTGAAGACATACCTGACATGAAGCGTCCAATATTAGGGGTGCGCATTGAACTTGCCGGGTATTTTAAGCCAATACAGCCTAAAAGTCAATGAAATATGCTATCAACATGGCTTCAGATGACGCTTAGAGGCCCCTTAAGTTATCAAGCCACCCTATTTCTTAATCTGAATTTCACTTATTCTTAAACTTCATCTTCTAAAGTATGGATGATATTTGAATCACCAAGTTAAAAATAAGGAGCTATTAAAGATGCAACACCGGCACAACAAACATCGCACTTATAAGCAGCAGGGGTTTACACTTATCGAACTATTAGTGGTCATAGCCATCATCTCAATCTTGGCGGCTATTCTGTTCCCCGTCTTTGCCACTGCCAAGGAAAAAGGTCGCCAGGCCGTCTGTCAGAGTAACCTCAAGCAGTTTATGGGCGCGATTATTATGTACACCAATGACTACGATGAAAAAATGCCGCTTTCCATCAGTGGCAACGCCCAAGTCGGCCCCGCTACGGCCCAGGCCGCCGGTATCCCAGAGTTCGGAGTTCACGCCGAAATTATGCCTTATGTTAAAAACAGTGGCGTGTTCAAATGCCCCGATGATCCTGGTTTCAAGCCGGGCGCAACTCCGAAATGTGGCGGGGGTGCGGTAACTTGCGCGGGTGATACTATCGCCGATGCGTATGGCACCTCTTACAAGTTCACCAAAGAGAATTTCTCAATTTTCCCCTCCACCAAGCCACCGGTTGGCAACTACAACTGTACCACCGGCTGCGCGCAAACCAATCCCAAGGCCAAACTACTGAGCGGCCAAGACCCGCCGTTTCCCATGCCGATTGCTTTCTTCCAACGCCCAGCCGAAACTCGCGTGATGCGTTGCTTTGTCGCTCCCTGGGAAGAAACGCCAGCCGGTGGCGGGCCAATTCCTGCGGGTAAGCCTGCTGTGTTTCATCCCGATGGCGAAATGATGACTTTTATGGATGGCCATGTAAAATGGGTCAAAAGCCTAGATCAAGAAAACAGCTATTGCAATGGCCCCACCTACTCGCCAGTCCGTGCTCTGCCGCCTAGTGATCCTAATTACAAGGCCAACGGTGATGGCTCCTGTGGTGCCGAGCGCGTAGGCTAAGAACCCCATGACCTCGGAGCACCTCCTTCTCCGAGGTCTTTTTCTTTTATAAGCTCGCTTTAGCAATCTCAACGAGGAACAGACTCATGACGCATGATGTAACACGCCGCCAATTTTTACGCACGGCAGGCGGGGCAACCTTGCTCGCTCTGTCACCCGATTTAGCCACCTTTGCGGCCCCGGAACTGATTAAACCCGATAAATCCCTGCCCTTGTTTACCGCGCTGCCGTATGTGCAACCCGGCGCGGGCAGTGCTCTGGTCAAGGGACAAGAGACCAAAGTCATTGCCTGGCAGACCACAACGACACCCGCTGCTTTTGAATTGCAGTATGGCCCAACCAAGAAATTAGGCATGACCCTGCCGGTGCAGACAACCCCACGATGGTCAGGCGATGTCGAAGATGGCGACCCACGCTTTAACTACGCAGCGAACTTAAACGGACTTGACCTCAACAAACCCTATTATTACCGGGTGTTGAGCAATGGCAAGCCCATAGCCGAGGGACGCTTCACGACGCGCAAACCGCGCGGCCAGCGCGTGCGCTTTGTGGCCTTTGGCGATAATTCCTATGGCGACATCAGTGACCGTGCTATCGCTTACCATGCGTATAGGGCGCAACCCGATTTTGTGATGAACACGGGCGATAATGTTTATGATGGCGGTTTGGATAACGAATACGCCCGTTATTTCTTCCCCGTCTATAATGCGGATGTCGCGGGGCCACGGCTGGGTGCGCCGCTCATTCGCTCCACGCCTTATTACACCGTCATCGCCAACCATGATGTGCATGACAAAGACCCGGCCAAGCATCCGGTGGCCGACTTCGACAAAGACCCCGATTCCCTCGCCTATTACACGGCCATGTATCTGCCCTTAAATGGCCTCGCGCAGCCGCCTCAACCAACGCCAACATTAGCCGCCACAACTAATGGGCGGGAACAGTTCCAGCAATTTAGCCACACCGCCGGGTCGCGCTTTCCCAGCATGGCTAATTACTCATTCGATTATGGCGACGCGCATTTTCTCTGCCTAGACTCCAACATCTATGTTGACCCCACCAATGCGCAGCTACAGGCATGGATTGAGCAAGATTTAGCGAAAACCGATGCCCCGTGGAAATTTGTGGTGTATCACCATCCGGCGTTTAATGTGGGCGACGACCATTACAAGGAACAGCACATGCGCGTGCTCAGTCCGCTTTTTGAAAAGCATCGCGTGGACATCGTCTTCAATGGTCACGAGCATAGCTACCAGCGCACTCGTCCAATGCGCTTTGAGCCAATGGACACCAGTCGTGCCTCACTCCTCAACGATAAAGATCGCCGCGTGCCGGGAAAGTTCAGCATTGACCGCCGCTTCGATGGCAATGCGGCCACTAAAGCCGATGGCATCATCTATATCACCACGGGCGCGGGCGGCAAGCACCTCTATGACCCGGAGCATACCAATCAGCCAGAGAAATGGCGGCACGCCGAGGATAACAACGCCGATTATGTGGTCAAGTTCGTCTCCGACCGCCACTCCCTAACCGTGATTGATCTCGATGCCAAGTCACTGTCGCTTACGCAAATTGACGAATATGGTCAGAAGATTGACCAGGTTCGTGTGACGAAGGCTTAAATCTGCTCTTAAAACAAAATAACCGCAGAGACGCTGAGGGCACAGAGATTTAGTTTTCCTCTGTGCCCTCAGCGTCTCTGCGGTTTTACCTACTTCGATCAATGCCGCTCGTGCAGCAGTTATTTCTTCTTTTCTGCACGCAGTTTGGCGGTGTGTGCCGTTTTCAACTGGTTCAGCACGCGATGGTGGCGATTGAGGTTGGCAATGGTCGCCGTGCGCTGGCGATTGCGAATGCTCTTCTGGGTGGAAATCTTGGCATCATGGCTGCGCTTCAGATTGCCCAGCACTGTCTCGTGCCGCTTCATGCTGGCCGCATTCGCCTTGGCTTGCCGCGCCTTGATCGCATCTGCTGTGCTGGTCTTGGGCGCAGCGATGGCGCTACCCAACAATCCGGCTACTAATACCCCTGTCGTTACATGTCCAATGAACTTTTTCATCTCATTTTCTCCTTTGGCTGAGTTTCTCTCAGCACTGCCACATCTGACGTAATACTGTGGCTCTTGTTCATTAGAATTAACGCTGCCTTTGGCATATTGTCACTTTTGAGACAGCAAGCGAAGGGGTAAGCCACCCTGTTGGTTCAAGCAAACAGCAGCGTTTGTCATGTTGAGTGGAGCGATAGCGAAGCCGAAGCATCTATTATGCGGAGCTATGAAGTCGTAATGAAACCTTTACTCTAGGGACACTCATACCAGATGCTTCGCTTTGCTCAGCATGACATACTCTTTCGTTTCCTGCTTTATTAGCGGTTCAATTCTATTTTAATAGGCTTAAATACTTTTCATAAGCGGCATCCCAATGGCCTGCCGCCTGAGTATCGGGTTCAAAGGTTTCGGGCGAAAAGGAACGCCGCACCACAGCGCGAATGTCTGATAGGTTGCTCAACTCACCACGCGCCATTGCTTGCACGAGGATATTACCGGTGGCTGTGGCTTCCACTGGCCCTGCTATCACTGGCCGTTGAATGCAATCGGCGGTTAAGTGACTGAGCAACTTATTCTGGGTGCCGCCACCCACGATATGCAAAACTTCCAAACGCGAGCCGCGCAATTCTTCCAGACGCTCTAATGTCCAGCGATATTTGAGAGCCAGACTCTCCAGACAGCAGCGCACCGTGGCACCAATCCCATCAGGAGGAGTTTGCCCAGTGCGCTGGCAGCATTCTCGAATGGCTTGGGGCATGGCAGCAGGAGCCACAAAACTGGGATGATCGGGCTCGATAAACGCCTGTAATGGTTCCGCTTCTGCTGCGCGTTGGGTTAGCTCAGCATAAGAATACTCTTCACCAGCCCTTTGCCAGGTACGACGGCACTCCTGTACCAGCCACAAGCCAGCGATATTCTTGAGGAACCGGATGGTATTGCCCACACCGCCTTCATTCGTGAAATTCAACTCCGCCACACGGTCGTTAATGAGCGGTTCGGGCAACTCAATACCCATCAGGCTCCAGGTGCCACTGGAAAGATAGGCCCAATTGTTTCCTTCGGCTGGCACCGCCACTACCGCCGACGCTGTATCATGGCTGCCCGGAGCAATCACGGGTGTTTGATCGGTGATTCCAGTGCGTTCAGCGACAGAGGCGCGCACCGTCCCAATCACTGTGCCAGGAGCAGTGATGGAGGGCAAAATTTGCGTGGGCAGCTCGAAGCGGCTCAACAAGTCTTGATCCCAGGTGCGCGATTGAGCATTAAGCATCTGGGAAGTTGAGGCAATGGTATATTCGCTGCTCTTGGTGCCAGTCAGCCAGAAATGCAGTAAATCTGGCATCATCAACAAGGTGCGAGCGATTTCTAATTGTGGCGAATTTTGCTTTTTCAAGGCCAGCAGTTGGAAGAGGGTATTAAAAGATAAGTACTGCAAGCCAGTAATATCAAAAATATCCTGACGCGATAGGGTAGTAAAAGCCACCTCCATCATGCCCTCGTTGCGCTTGTCGCGGTAATGCACCGGATTGCCCAGGAGGGCATCATTAGCATCCAGGAGGCCAAAATCCACGCCCCAGGTATCCACGCCAATGCCGCTGAGTTCCGCTCCATGCGAAGCCGCAGCTTTGGCTAACCCATCCTGAATGTCATTCCATAAACGCAGTACATCCCAGTACAGCGTATCCAGTGCCCGCACTGGCACATTGGGAAAGCGCTGAGCTTCTTCTAACTGCACGCGCTCGCCATCAAAGTCGCCAATTAAAACCCGTCCCGACTCGGCACCCAAATCAACTGCTGCAAACTTTAGCTGAGCCATTGATTTTCCTCATTCTTAGAGATTCTACAGGAGTTACGGAGGCAGTATAATATAGTCACTACTGGCTCGTTAGGAGGCATGAATGGCAGTCACAGTGGATTATGGGCCATGCCCTCAGTGCGGCGAAAAGAATTCGACCGCGGCAACTAAATGTCGCGTTTGTAATGCTCCCCTACCCTGGGTAAATCCACCCAAAGAATCTAAACTCACGGGAATGCTCAACAACCGTAAAGCGTTGGATTCTTCTGGTTCGCCCCTATCTTCCGGCCCATCCCTGCAAACACCCAGCTCAAACCTGCCTACTGGTTTTGCCCCACCTAACGCCAAACCTGCCAAGAAAGGTATCCCCAGAGCGCGTATTGATCTCAGCAGCTATAACGGCGCGGGCCTGCAAGTTGTTGGCGGCATCGTCTTCGTCGCTGGCATCGCCGTTCGCATTGCAGGCGTATTGCACATCATCCCTTACATCCGCTTCGCCGGTTATGGCATTATGTTGCTGGGCGGTGCCCTCTGGCGTGCTGGGAGTGATTAGTAGCCGGGCATTAAAATACCCGGCAGAAAGGCCGTTGGCCAAGCGTCCTCTGGACGCTCTGTAGGGGCACGATAAATCGTGCCCTCGTTGTGTACCGTCCGCGAGGACGGTTGGCTTTAGCCTCCCTGCCGGGTATTTTAATGCCCGGCTACTTACCCTGTCGCGCAGACTTCTTCAAGTTCTCAATATTCAAGCCTTTGAGTTCTTTCACCACAAACTCGCCATCTTTGCGAATGAGCTTGTCATCGAAGTAAATCTGGCCGCCGCCGAATTCAGGGCGTTGGATGCAGACCATGTCCCAATGCACTTCGCTGCGGTTGCCGTTGTCGGCCTGTTCGTAAGCCTGGCCGGGCGTAAAGTGAAAGGAGCCAGCGATTTTTTCATCGAAGAGGATGTCCTTCATTGGCTGCAAGATGTAGGGGTTAAAGGCAATGGAAAACTCGCCAATGTAGCGCGCACCTTTGTCACGGTCTAAGACTTCCAGTAGTTTGGGCGTGTTAGAAGAACTGGCCTCGATAATCTTGCCGTCTTTGAATTGCAGATTGACGTTTTCATGAGTGACGCCGCCTTCGATGGTCGGCACATTGAAGGTGATGCTACCGTTGACGCTGTTCTTGACGGGTGCGGTGAAACACTCGCCATCAGGGATATTATGCGTGCCATAGCAGGGAATTACACCTATGTTTTTGATGGAGAATTCCAGGTCGGTGCCGGGGCCAACCAGACGCACCTGGTCGGTCTGCTCCATTAACTGTTTGAGCGGCTCAACAGCACTCTGCATTTTGGAGTAATCGAAGGTGCAGACATCGAAGAAAAAGTCCTCAAAGGCTTCGGTGCTCATCTGAGCTTCCTGGGCCATCGCAGGCGAGGGGAAGCGCAGCACGCACCAACGGGTTTTCTTGACCCGCTGCTCTAAATGCACCGGATGCATCCACAGCCGCGAGTACAGCCGCATCTTTTCACCTGGCACATCACTCAGTTCGGCGCTATTATGGCCGCCGCGCAAACCGATATAAGCTTGCACCTGTTTCATCTGATTCAGGGCAACTTTGGCATTGAGTTTCATCGAATCTTCGGTTGCGCCCTGCATCAAAGCGCGGGTGACTTGCGCCTGGCGGATATTGACCATCGGATTGCCGCCCGCCTTTTCCACCGCCCGCAAGATGGCCGCTGTCATCTCAGGCGGCGCATCAAAGGCTTCAATTAAAATGTTCTCGCCCGCCTGCAATTGGGTGGAGTGGCGAATCAGAATATCGGCTAATTTATCAAATCGTGGATCGTGCATATTGCTCCTCTTAAATTTTAGAATGGGACGCTAAATTACATTACGCTATGCTGCGCAACGCAAGCTTTCGCTATTATCTATCTTAATAGCGTTTAAATAGCGTATGAAATTAGCGTCGTTGCACGTTGCGTCCCATTTACAACTTATTGTTTAGTCTCTTAATCTAAAATTAGGACAAAGTCAGTTAAAATAAAGTGTTACGATTATTCTTCCAATAGGCAAAGGCCCATGAATTCTTTTAATCGTCGTGAATTTCTCAAAACTTCCGCGCTTTGCGGTGCAGCCGCTTTTTTACCTTTGAACCTTGCAATGGCACAGGCACCACGCTTTCGCTTTGTGCATTTCACTGACCTGCACACTCAGCCAGAGCTTGGCGCAACCGAGGGCGTAGCAATGGCCGTGCGTAAGCTCTTATCGCTCAAGCCGCGCCCCGACTTCATTATCATTGGCGGCGATACGGTCATGGACGCCAGTGCAGTCGAGCGGCCCCGCGCTTTGCTGCAATACAACCTCTTCGCCGAGGCTATGAAACCGTTAGAGATGCCCCTGCACTATGTGGTAGGCAACCATGATATTTATGGCTGGGCCAGCAAGAATGCGGCCCAGGCGAATGATCCTGATTATGGCAAGAAGATGTATCAGGAAAAAGTTGTCAAAGGCCCGCTGCACACATCCTTTGATTTTGGCGGCTGGCACTTTGTGCTGTTAGATAGCATCGCCCTGCTGCCCGATCACACCTGGCGCGGGGAAATTGATGATGCGCAGATGCAATGGCTCAAGGACGACCTTACCCGCACTGGCAAGGCACGCCCCACGATTTTAGTTACTCATGTTCCGCTTATGACGCTTTTTACCCAGTATCACGACGGCACTACCAATCCCACCAGCGATAAAATGATCGTGCGCAACGGCAAAGAAATGCGTGATATTTTCAAGGATTATAATGTTAAGGCCGTGCTGCAAGGGCACACGCATGTTGTCGAGGAATGCACCTATACTGGCACGCGCTACATCACTTCTGGTGCAGTCTGCGGCGAATGGTGGAAAGGCCCGCGCCTCGGTGTCCACCCCGAAGGCTTCGCCGTTTTCGATGTAGAAGGCGACAAGCTCAGTTGGGAATATGTCCCCTATGGCTGGAAAGCACGGACTGTTTAAGGCTGGGTATTTCAACGTCTGGTGTGACCGCCATCTTTAACTAGTGCTAAAACCGCCTCCGCCATGTCACGGGCAGCATTAGGTTTAGCCAAGCTCGACGCAGCACGGCCCATTACATCAAGTCGAGACTTATCAGCCAATAAAGTTTTTACTTCACTCAACAGGCTTAGACCATCAAAATCAGCCTGGGGAATAATGATAGCGGCACCAACGCGCTGGCACATTTTAGCATTGCGCGTTTGCTCGTCGCCACCTGTCGGCACTAAGGGCACATAGATGGCAGGTTTGCCCAGAGCGCAAAGCTCGCTCACTGTCCCGGCTCCGGCACGCCCGACCACTAAATCAGCTAAGGCAAAGACGTGTTTAAGTTCTTCGGCGATAAAACGAGTCAACCCATAGCGGCGGGATAGTTCAGGCGATAGTTGAGAAACCGCACGCTGTAAGCGGTCATAGTCTTGTTCCTGTCCCGGTGGCTGCTGCCCACATTGATGAATGATGCGGCAGACAGAGAGCAAATCAGGCAACACAGCTTCCACGGCACGATTGAGGATACGCGCGCCTTGACTGCCTCCAGTAACATACAGCGTTGGCAGACTGTCATCATCGGGATTAAAACTAAAGTGCCGCCGCGCTTCCTCCGCTTGACCATTAAAAATCGTGGAGCGCACCGGATTGCCAGCGACAAAAGCTTTGTGTCGTAAGGCAGGGGGTAATTCGTACATTGCGCTTTCAAAGCTGAGCGCGATGCGCGTGGCAAAGCGGGCGGTGATGCGATTAGCCAGGCCAATTTGCACCGTTTGCTCGTGGATTAGAATGGGCACGCGCAGCATGGCGGCAGCAATAACGGGCGGCACGGCCACATAGCCTCCTGTAGCCAGCACTACATCCGGCCTGAAGTTGCGCACTTCTTGTAGCGCCTGCCAGGTGCCAACGGGAATACGAAAGAGGTCAGTGAGGTTTTCGCGGCTGAGATAGCGGCGCAATTTACCCGTTTCAACGCCAACAAAGGGGATGCCCGCTTTTTCAACCAAGTCTTTTTCCAGTCCGCGCTTGCCACCCAGATAGAGGAATCGCGGCGTCCAGTCCGCGCCGGTCTGGGCCGCCAATTCTTGCAGTGTTTTAATGATAGCCAGTGCCGGGCTAATATGTCCACTGCTGCCCCCGCCTGTAACCAGAATCTTAAGAGTTGCCATCGCCACCCGGGCGGGGACAGATACAGAGCTTAATGTTGTCTCTAATCATCGTGAATATCTGCTCATTAACTCACCTTCAGCAATTACGTGGCCTTGCAGGGCTGGGAAGACTTGTGCTTTGGTGGCACCCGCCGGAATATTAAGTTTACTATTGAGTGCATAAATTCTAAAAATATAGCGGTGTGTGCCACTGGGCGGGCAAGCACCGCCATAGCCGATTTTTCCAAAATCATTTTGACCCTGAATGGCTCCATGAGGCAAGGTATCCTGGGTGGGAATATTTTCTTTTAAGGTGGTCGTATGCGGCGTGATATTCATGAGGAGCCAGTGTGTCCAAGCGCCCTGTGGAGCATCCGGGTCTTGGCACACAATCGCTAAGCTCTTGATGCTCTCAGGCACGTCAGCCCATTGCAATGGAGGAGAAATATTTGGGCCATCACAGGTGTAAGTCCTGGGTAACAGGCCACCGCTTTTAAATGCTGGGCTGCTTAACTGAATCGTCTTTTTCGCCATATCTGGCGCATCCCCTCCAGCATGAGAGGAATTAGCACCCGTCTGGAAGTGACCACAAGAAGACAGCAGGGAAATGCAGGGCAGCAGCCAGGCCATCTTGCGCAGCATAGCTCCTCTTTAGCTTCGCCTTAAGCCGTTTGAAACACTTCTTTCTGGGCCAGCAGCGCCGCGCCCACTGCCGCATCGAACTGGGGCCGAACGATGCGCCAGGACGCGAGGGGCAGGTAATCGCGCTTCATCTCGACCATGCGTTCGCCGATATTATAGCCCACGCTGGCGCGGAAAAAGTCGTCTTCAAAGAGACCACCCCGTAAAGCCACGCCGATTTCTAAGGGAGCTATGGGTTGTATCATGTCGCGCTCACGATGGCGCGTTAAGACCGCCCGTGCCACCGCAGCGACCGCATTGCCCAGGTGCTTGACAGCGCGCTCTCGAATATCGCCTGCGACCTGTGCGCCGGAATTGGCAGTATCAAACACTACCTGCGTAAGGCGTGCGATCTGCTCGCGGGTCAAATGCTTGGGATGCGAAGAAGCGGCATGAATGGCTTGCACTAATTCATCACAGTCGCGGATATTGAGGGCATTGAAGATAGGAGCCGCCAGACGGGTTTGTGGCCCTCGGCCATCGGCATGACGGCACACCGCCCGCAAAGCCTCCATACCAATCCAGTAACCGCTGCCTTCATCACCTAACAACGGCCCCCAACCGTCGGCGTAGAATCTATCACCCTGTTCATCTTGCCCGTAGGCAATTGAACCTGTGCCTGCACTCAACACAATGCCGGGGCCACCGGCGAACGCGCCACTTAAAGCAACGGCGGCATCCGTATCTAATACCCAGGGACGACCATTGACGAGGGGGCCAAGGTAAACACGCATACTGGCGGCATCGCCTTCGCGCCGCACCCCGGCCAGGCCAAAGCCCCACGCGGCAATATCATCATGTGTCAGGCCGTGAGCCAGGCGGGTGGCATCGGCCAGGGCAGAGAGGGCCGCCTGCTCGCAGTTCAGCGCGGCGCGTTCGGGGCCAAGCACATAATGATTGCTCGGCCCGGCCACGCCGCGCCCCAAGACTTGCAGTGTGTCGTCAATGACCACCGCTTTGGTCTGGCTGCCACCCCCATCAATACCGATGAAGTATTTCATTTTGCCATCACAGAAGATAAGGCTGCTGCCGCAGGTTAGGATTTATAACACTGCGGTCTGCATGGTCTGGCGCGTCTACTAAATGAGCATCCTCAACGGTATCGGTGTCTTCTTCGGTCTGGCGGGAAATACTGAGCACTAAACCGATACCAAGTAAGGTGCAGAGCAGGCCAGAGCCGCCATACGAGATGAGCGGCAAGGGCATCCCCGTGACTGGCAAGACGCCTGTCACCACACTGGCGTTGCACAGGAGTTGAATTGCCAGTAGGGTGCCGACCCCGGCACAGATAAGGGCATCAAAGGTTTGCCCGGCGCAGTGAGCCGTGTGGAAGCAGAAGAAGATAATCGCGCCATAGATGCCGAGCAAGGTCAACATGCCCACCAAGCCCCATTCCTCACCTGTCACGGCGAGGATAAAATCGGTGTGGGGTGCTGGCAGATGCCCCTGTTTAAAGAG
>Ga0213875_10000095_pt1 | contig 102332 bp, 98 predicted proteins | sample BarmaccomBMRX_R8_FD_160105 | JGI IMG/M metagenome (GOLD analysis project Ga0213875, IMG submission 160105) | Root-associated microbial communities from Barbacenia macrantha in rupestrian grasslands, the National Park of Serra do Cipo, Brazil - RX_R8 | ecosystem: Host-associated > Plants >... | reverse complement strand
CCGCCATCGTCAGATCGCCCTCGTTCTCCCGATCAGGATCGTCGCAGACGACCACCATCCGGCCCTGCCGAATGTCCTCCAGCGCCTCCTCGATCGTCGCAAACGACGGCCGCGTGGAACTCATCGCACCCCCGCCAACAATCGCTCGACGTACTTCGCCAACACATCCACCTCCAGATTGCGTGAGAGCCATTGCTGGCCTCCGATGTCCGTGTTGTTGGTCAGCGGTGCACGGCTAAGGCGCGCTCCGCGGCTCCCGGGAGCAGGTCGCCGGTCGGGAGTGGACGGTGACCGTAGAGCGGTCGTGGCCGTGGGTCATGACCGGATCTGACTCACTTGTCGCCGTCGGCGGGCGACCCGCCGTCCGGCGAACGTAGTCAGGAATGACTAACGCATGGGGTCGCTGCGATCCGGGCAGCGTCGTCCAGCTCAGCGGGCCCTCGCTCCGAGACCGCGGGGGTCGCCGGTCGGGTCAGACCGCCGTGTCGGCGTAGATCTGGTCGACCTCGACGACGACGTCGGCGGGTACGTTGGCGCGTCGTGCGGCGGCCACGATGGCGTCCGCCGAGGGCGCCTCATAGAGGCAGTAGGTCTTGCGCTTATCGGCGGTGAGAAACGAGAACACCCAGCGCACGCCCTCGTCGGCGTTGACCGACTCGATCGTCCTGACGTCCTCGCCGGTGAGGTCGAGCTGATCCGCGAAGCTGCGTTCGATGACGTAGAGCGGCATCGCACATCGGATCGTATCCGAGTCTCGGGCAGAGCGCGAGCAATTATCGCTCCACGACACGGTGGCGGTAGGCGTAGGCGGCGGCCTCGGCCCGGTTGGCACACCCCGTCTTGCGCAGGATGCTGCGGACGTGGTTGGCGGCGGTGTGCTCGCTGATGACGAGCGTACGGCCGATCTCGCGGTTGCGCAGGCCCTGGGCGACGAGTCGCAGCACCGCGGCCTCCCGCGGCGAGAGGTCGTCCGGGAGCTGCGACGCGCTCGGCGCAACGGCCGCAAGTCGCTCGATCCTGGTCGCCAGCGTACGCATCCCGATCGTCCGCGCCGCGCGCTTGGCCTCGGCCAGCAGCGCGGTCGCTCGCGGTTCGTCGTCGTTTCCGGCGCGCCCGCGTAGCATCGATGCGTAGTCATAGCGAGTGTGGGCGAGCCACAGGTCGGCGCCCATGCGCTGGTTGAGCTGCAGCGCAGCCTCGAAATGGCGCTCGGCGGCGTCCCACTCGCCGAGCGTCGCCGCGAGGGCGCCGAGATAGCGGTCGGCGGCTCCGTAGCAGGCCACGAGGTGGCCGATGACGATCGGGCGGCCTTCGAGCGCGGCCAGGCGCGGGTAGAGCAGTGCGGCGGCCTCGATCTCTGAGAGGGCGACGGTCGCGTCGGCCAGGAACGTCAGGCCGGCGACGTCGAGCGCGTCCTGGGCCAACTGAGGTAGGCCTTGCTCACACGCACGGCGCAGCTCTCGCCGGGCCTCCTGCTCCATGCCGAGCTCGGCGAGCAGCGCGACCAGCCCCGGCCGCCAGGACACGGCCTGGCGCATGTCGTCGGCGAGCAACCGTACGACGGGAGCAAGCTCTCCCAGTCGGCCCTGCTCACGACGAATGTTGAAGAGCTGCATCCCGTAGGTGGCGCTGGCGTCGGGGCCGCGCAGCACCCCCGCGTATTTTCCTGCGCGCTCGGCCATCGCCTCGGCCTCGTCGAGGCGGCCCTCGCACAGCGCCAGCGCCGACGCTCCGGTGGCGATCGAGTGCCCGATGAACGGCTGCCCGGTCCGCTCCGCGGCCGCGCGGACGAGCTCGAGCTCGGCGCGCGCCGAGTCGAGATCGGCGAGCTGGACGAACGTGATCACGCGCCATGCCCCGGCTTCCGCGCGCTGGGTAACGTCTCCCAGCTTGACCGCCTCGGCGAGCATGTCGAGCACCTCCGAGAGCGGGTTGGACCCACGGGCCCAGTAGCCACCGATCAGCGCCGCGGCGAGGGCCTGCCGGTCGTCGAGCCGGCGCGCCAGGTCGACGGCCTCGGCGCGGACCAGCGCGGCCTCGTCGCGCTGGCCGAGCAGGGCCAGCGCCCGGCTGAGGCCGCTGAGCAGGCGCACTCGCAACGACGGGTCGCCGCCGGCGAGGGCGCGAAGCGCTTCTCGGAGCAGCTCGTCGGCGCCGCGGTCGATGATTCCCGGCCGCCAGCATGCATCCTCGACACCGATCGCTGCGCGGGCGAGCAGCTCCGGCTCGTCGATCCGGCGGGCGATCGCCGCGACCCGGCCGAGAGCGTCCAGCGCTTCCAGCGATCTGCCGGCGCGGTGCAGCGCGGTGCCCAGCTCCAGCTCGATCGTCGCGCGTTCGCGCTCGTCCTCGACGCCGATGGACAGCGCCACCTGCAGGCGATCTGCGGCGTCCTCGTGGGCGACCGCGCCCACCGCCGCCCGTGCTGCACGGACGTTGTAGTCGACCGCAAGCTGCGCGTCGGCGATCGGCACCGCGGCGGCGAAGTGGTGCGCGAGCTCTGGCAGGAATCGCTTCGGCTCGCTGGTGTGCGCCCGCTCGAAGGCCTGCCCCGCGCGCAGGTGCAGCTCGGCCCGCCGAGGACCCGACAGGCCATCCGACAGCGCGCGGCGCACCAGCTCATGCGTGAACCGGTAGGCCGTCCCCACCGGCGCGACCTCCTCAATCATGCCGCTATGGACCGCCTCGACGAGCGCCGCCGCGAGCCCTGACTCGTCGAGCTTTGCCGTCTCGGCGAGCACGCGCAGCTCGAACTCAGCGCCCATCACCGAACCCTGCTCGAGCAGCTCGCGCGTCGTAGACCCGAGCCGCGCGACGCGGCCGCCGACGAGGTCGCGCACGCTCGCCGGGCTGGCCAACTCGGCGATCGGTGAGACGATCGCGAGTCGCCCGGCCTCGATCGACAGCGCCTCGGTCTCGACCAGCATCCGCCACAGCTCGCAGAGCAGGAACGGGTTGCCCGCGGTCAGCTCGGTGATCGTCTCGACCGGCCCCCCGAGGTCGTCGAACACCTCGCCCGCGGTGGCCAGGCGGACGAACTCCGAGACCTCCTCTCGGCTCAAGCCCCCGACCGACAGCCGCGCGACGCCCTCGGCCCGAGCGAGATCGGCCAGCGTCTCAGACAGCAGGCCGAGCTCGGGATCCCCGGCGCGAAGTGTGATCACCAGCAACAGCCGCGCATTCGTCGAGGCGCGCACCAAGTGCCGCAGCAGGTGCAGCGTCGACGCGTCAGCCCAGTGCACGTCCTCGATCACGAGCAGCACCGGCCCGCGCTGACCGACGGCCGTCAACAGGTTCGCGACCGCCATGTGCAGCCGGTAGCGCTCGGTGTCGGGCTCGGCCGCCAACGGAGCGCCCAGCTCGCCCACCAGCGCCGGCAGGTGGGGCAACAGGCGGGTCAGCTCACGTCCGGTGGCGCCCAGATCGACGCGCAGCTGCTCGGGATCGACCGCCTCCACGAGCTGGGAGAGCGACTCCACAAACGGCTCATACGGCGTGGTGAGCACCGAGTCGCACGACCCGTAGAACGCGCGGACCTCGCCCTGCGCGGCTTCACGGGCGAGCTCGCGCACCAGCCGGCTCTTGCCGCTGCCCGGCTCGCCGGAGACCAGCGCGACTCGCCGCATCTCCCCGGTGGCGGTGGGGATCAGCGCGCGCAGCGCAGCAAGCTCGGCCGCGCGCCCGACGAAGGGCAGAGACGGAGGGAGCGGCAGCTTGGTCCAGGGCTGGCTCACGTGCGCCATGGCAATAGTCAGAACGGACTATCGCGGAGACGGCGGCCCCCTGCAAGTCCGGCGGAAGAAGTTGGTCAGAGCGGGTCATGACGGCGGCTGCGCCGGGGCGTACGTTGACGTCGTCAGCTTCACCTCCACCCAAGGAGCAATCGATGAGCATCCTCAAACGCAGATCCACGCTCGACGCCGACCTGAGCGCGGGCTTCGACGGCCAGGTCATCGGGCCGGCCGACGCGCTCTACGACGAGGCGCGGCCGGTGTACAACGCCATGATCGACCGCCGCCCCGCGCTTCTGGCGCGGTGCCGCACCGTCACCGACGTCGCCAAGGCAGTGAGCTTCGGGCGCGACAAGGACCTTGAGATCGCCGTCCGCGGAGGCGGCCACAACGGCGCCGGGTTCGGCACCGTCGACAACGGGCTGGTCATCGACCTCTCGGCCCTCGACCAGGTACAGGTCGACCCCGCCGCGCGCCGGGCGACCGTCGGCGGCGGCGCCCTGCTGTCAGACCTGGACCGCGAGACGCACAAGTTCGGGCTGGCCACGCCCGCCGGGATCATCTCGACCACGGGCGTCGGAGGCCTGACCCTCGGCGGCGGCCACGGCTACCTGACCCGCAAGCACGGGCTGACGATCGACAACCTGATCGCGGCGGAGGTCGTGCTCGCCGACGGCCGCGTGGTCACCGCCTCGGAGCGCACCAACGAAGACCTCTTCTGGGCACTGCGTGGTGGCGGCGGCAACCTCGGCGTGGTCACCTCGTTCACGTTCGCCCTGCACCCGGTGAGCACGATCATCGGCGGTCCCACGCTATGGCCGCTCGAGGCCGCCGGCGACGTGCTCAGCTGGTATCAGGACTTCCAACCCAACGCGCCCGAAGACCTGTCGGGCTTCTTCGCGTTCATCACGGTTCCGCCGGTGCCGCCGTTTCCCGAGGAGCTGCACCTGCGCAAGATGTGCGCGATCGTGTGGTGCTACACCGGCCCGCCCGAGCGCGCCGAGAATGCGTTCGCGCCCGCTCTGACGGCCGCCGAGCCCGCGCTGCACGGCGTCCATGAGATGCCCTACCCGATGCTCCAGCAGGCCTTCGACGGCCTCTACCCCGCCGGTCACCAGTGGTACTGGCGCGGCGACTTCCTGCGCGAGGTCCCCGAGGCCGCGATCGACCGCCACCTCGAGTTCGCCCAGCGGCTGCCGACGATGCAGTCCACGATGCACATCTACCCGATCGACGGCGCGGCCCACCGCGTCGGCGAGCACGAGACCGCGTTCGCCCACCGCGACGCGAACTTCTCGATGGTCATCGCCGGCGTCGACCCCGACCCCGCCAACGCCGATGCCATCCGCTCGTGGACGGTCGACTACTGGGATGCCATCCACCCCTACTCGCTCGGCGGCGCCTACGTCAACTTCATGATGGACGAAGGTCCCGACCGGGTCCGCGCCACCTACGGCGACAACTACGAGCGCCTGACCTACGTCAAGGCCAAGTACGACCCGCACAACCTCTTTCACATCAACCAGAACATCCCCGTGGCGCGCTGACATACATCGCTGTCGCGCTGCACGGCCCTCCACGCGCGCGCCCCCTCGAAAGCCAACGGCCCGGGGCGCGCGCCGACGGGCCCGCGGATCTTGAACCTCGAGGGTGAGAACGGAGTACGCCGGATGGGGGATCGCGGTGTGGCGGCTCGCGTGGGATGACGTAGCTGGCGTAGAGTCCGCCGCATGCCCGCGTTCGTCCTGCGTCTCATTGCTCCGCGCCCGAACTTCGCCGAGACCATGACCGACGCGGAGCGGGAGATCATGAACCGTCATGCAGCGCACTGGCGCCCGTACCTCGAGCGTGGCGACCTGGTCGTGTTCGGACCGGTCCTCACCGGCGAGGACTCGTACGGGCTCGCGGTGGTCGACACGGACGATGAGCAGACGCTGCGCGAGTTCGCTGCGCAGGACCCTGTTGTGACGACTGAAACCGCGGCCTTCGAGTTCGGGCGGATGGCCGCGGGTCATGTTCGCGCGCGCTGAGCGGTAGCCGAGCCGCCGCACACAGCCGCTGGCTCACTGCACACACTTTGCCCGCGCCGAGACCTCCATGTGAACAGTGGTGAACGAGACCCCTGCCCACCTGCGCACGCGCCACCCCGAGTCGGGCCTGGCGCTGAACGCCGCGCGCGGGTGAAGCTCAGGCCGCCTCAAGTGCGCTGAGCGCGAGGATCGCGTCGGCGCGGACGGGCGCGAGTTCCCAGCTGTCGCCGCCGTCGCGCGAGCGCAGGATGCGCCCGTCGCCCAGACCGGCGACGAGCTGCCCACCCGCCGTGGCGCTGAGCGCGTAGGGCAGGGCGCTCAGCGGCTCGGGCGTCAGCCGCCGCCACGGCCCCTCGCCCTGCCAGCAATACAGCGCGGCATCGGCGCGCTCGCCGCCGTGAGCGCGGCCCGGGCCCGGCGCGGCGGAGACAAACCACCGATCGGGATCGGCGGGATCGACCGCCAGTGCCCACACGTAGTGCAGCTCCCGGCCTTCGTCAGCGGCCCGCCAGCTCGCGCCGCCGTCGCGACTCCAGGCCGCCCCGCCGCCGGCGGCCTCATACGCCCGGCCGGCAACGCTCGGGTGCCACGCCAGTGCGTGCACGTCGGGCTGCGCGCCCGGACGGTGGTCGGTGAAGGTCGCGCCGTCGTCCTCGCTGCACATCAGCCCGCCGAGCTCGATGCCGACCAGCAGGCGCGCGCCGTCGTGCGGATCGGGGGCGATCCAGCGCACGTGCGACGTCCACGGCCGCGGCGGAAAGCTCCAGCGCGGCCGAGACGGGATGTCCTGCAGCGCGGTCAGCTCCTCAAAACGGGAGACGCCGTCGCGGCTGCGAAACAGCCGGCTGGGCTCGGTGCCCGCATAGACGGCGCCGTCGGCCGGCGACACGGCGACCGAAAAGACGTCGCGCTCGGGCAGGTCAAGCTCCTCCCAGCTCTCGCCCCCGTCGCGGGTGCGCACCAGTCCGCCACCGCGACAGCCCACGTAAACCGTCTCGGCGTCACCGGGATCGACCGCCAGGCACTGCGCCCCGGCGCCGTCCAGCGCCCAGGCCGGCGCTGGGTCGATGTCGAGATCCGCCACGCGGCCGAATCGAACGCCAGTGGCCAGATACACACGGGTCATGCGGCATCGACAGTAGTGGATCATTTGCGCCAACCAGCCCCGCCCAGCAGCACCAACCCCCTTCAAGAACTCCCGGCGTGACGGACTTCTCCGGCTGCTCATGACAAGGCATCCCCTCGCGGGACCCAGCGGCAAAGTCACCAGGGAGCACCCCGGACTTTCGCTCGCCGCACCCCGGAGGTTTGTCCCCGCCAGCGCGAACGGCTCAGTCAGTGGAGCTCAGGGCGGCGGGCAGTTGGGTGCGGCTGTGGATTGCGAGCTTCTCGTAGGCTCGGGAGAGCTGCCATTCGACGGTCTTGGTCGACACGAACAGCGCCTCGGCAATATCGCGGTTGCTCAGCCCTTGGGCGGCCATCCGCGCGACGCGCAGCTCGGCGGGCGTGAGCGCGTCCGGCCCGCGCAGCGACATCCGGCGCGGGCGCGCCCCGGTGGCCACCAGTTCTGCCCGGGCGCGGTCGCCAAGCGCCACCGCACCACAGCGATGAGCCCGGTCGGCCCCCTGGGCAAGCGCACGGCGGGCCGCCTCGCGCTGCCCGCGCTGGCGCAGCCCGACCCCGAGGTTGACCAGCGCGCGGGCATGCTCCAGCCGGGCCGGGGAGCGCTCCAGCACGCTGACCGCCTCACCCAGCCGCTCAAGCCCGCGGTCGCCGAGGTCCAGCAGCCCGCCAGTTGCCAATGCCATCCCGAGCCGCCGGGCCGCGCCGAATGCCCGCGCGGCCGCGAGCTCACGCTCGGCCAGAGCAGTCGCGTCGTCGTGGCGGCCGAGCTGCTCGAGCGCGCTCGCGGCGGTCGGGACCCAGTCGCTGAGCACGGAGAGGTCACAGTCCCCGGCGCTCATCCGGCGGTCGGCGTCAAACAGGTCGGCGAGACCCGCCTGGGTGTCGCCTTGGGCGATCCGGACCCGTCCGCGGTTGACCAGACCCAGCACCCCCTGCCAGGCGCCAAGCTCGGCCTCGGTGAGGGTCACCGAGGACACGAGATCGGCGGCCTCCTCGAGCCGGGCGCGCTCGAGCAGCACCGGGACCAAGAACATGGCGGCTAGATGCTCGGCGCCAAGCTCGCGCGCCAGCTCCTGGACCGGCCGGAGCTGGCCCTCGGCCACGGCGAGCTCTCCCGCTCGCAACGCGGTGTCAGCGCGAAAGCACGAGACGAGCAGGAACAGCGGCGCCGATCCGATCCGCTGCGCCTCGGCGATCACGGCATCGGTCACCTCGATGGCCGGCTCGAACTGATCCACCCAGGCCAAGGAGGCCGAAGCACCGTTGTAGGCCACGGCGAACGCACGCAGCCGCTCATCCTCAAGCGCGCGCCGGGCCAGCTGCGCCACCCGGGCGGCCGGCAGCCCGGCGACGCCGAAGCATTGCGCGAGCGCTACCAGCATCACGGGATTGGTGACCATGCCCTGCTCGGCGCGCTGAAGATGACCCCGGCCGCGCTCGCGAACGCGTGGCGCTGCCGACAGGCACGGTCCTGCCGACCCGAGCAGCACCGCCTCGAGCTGCTCGGTCACCCCCGGCGGCAGCTCGTCGCCAAAGGCAAGGACATCCTCGAGCACGGCGACCGCCTCGCAGAAGCGCCCGATCGCCACCAGGACACCGACCAGCTCAAGCGCGAGCTCTGCGCGCTGGACCGGATCCTCCGCGAGCGTGACCGCTTGGCGCAGCGCCGCGAAATCGTGGTTGGCCGGCAGCAGCGCCTCCGCGCGCCCCAGCTCGATCAGCAGCTCGAAACGCTGCCCGGGCGCGGGCGGCTCGGCGAGCGCCCGACGCAGATACGCGGCCGCTGCCTCCGGTGCCCCCTGTCCCAGCGCCTGACGCGCCGCCCGCCGCAGCGCATCCACCACCCACCCCGCGCCAAACGATTCGGCCGAGAGCAGATGAGCGGCCACCCGGTCGCTCGCTGCGTCCTCGGCCAGCAGCATTCGCGCCGCGGTCAGGTGTAATGCGGCGCGATGCGAGGGCGAGAGCTGTGACGCCACGGCCTCGCGCACGATCGGGTGCACGAACGACAACGGGTCTCCCGCGTCCAGCAGCTCCACGGTCCGCAGTCGGTCGGCCGCCACCCCGGCGCGCACGGGGTCAAGACCCGCCAGCGCCGCCCCATGGCGCAACGGGGAGCCGGGGGCCAGCACCGCCACCGCGCCCGCCAGCCGCTCACAATCACAGCCCAACCGCGCCAGGCGCACGATCACGCCCTGAGCGATCGCGGCCGCGCCCAACTCCCGCACCCGTCCCGCAGGGTCGACCGACAGCGGGAGGCGCTCAGCCCCGAGCGCCACGGCCAGCTCGCGCAGATAAAACGGGTTTCCGCCCGTCGCCTGATGACACGCCCGACAGAACTCCTCATCCGCCCGGGCGCCCAGGCGCCCGCGCACCACCTCCCGCGACGACCCCTCGCTCAGCGTCGCGGGCACCAACACGGCCGAGGTGACCTCTGAGAGCAGCGCCGCCGAACCGCCCGGATCAGGTTCCTCACCGGGCCGGATCGCGACCGCCAGCAGCACCGGCAGCGACTCCACCCGCCGCGCCAGATAGATCACGAACCGAGTGGATGCCGCATCGAGCCACTGCGCATCATCGACGACTAAGGCAAGCGGGGCCCGGTCGGCCAGATTGGCCACAAGCCAATACAGGCCATGCAACACCGCGGCGACACGATCAGGCTCCACGCGCTCCCCCGCGCTCGGCGCGAACACCGGCGCCGCCAGCCGCGCCGCCCCATGAAGCAGCCCGCCGTCATCCTCACGGTGAGCGCGCGCAAACAGCTCGCGCACCGCCGAAAACGACGACTCCATCGCCAACTCATCACCCCGCACCCCGAACGTCGCCATCGCCCGGCCGGAGGCGCCCTCCGCGCACGCCGCCAGCAACGACGTCTTCCCGATACCAGCAGGACCCGAGATCAAGAGCAGACCACCCGTCCCACCCCGAGCGGCATCGAGCAACCGGTCGATCTGCGCCAGCTCCTCCGTGCGCTCCAGCAAAGCTCCCGACATACAGGCTCAGCCCCACCCGGTAGGCGCGTCCTCCATGGCCCTGGTAACCGTTCCTCGCACATTATTCCCGGATCTAGACCATCCGGCCGGAACGCCGGGCCTCGCGCGCCACCGCACCTCGCCGCGGCGCCCGAGGTTCGGTGAGAAACGTCCGGGCTGGGCGAAGTTCACTTCGCGCGACGCAGCGACAGCCACAGCAGGCCGGCGGCGCCGACGGGCATCAGCCACCAGGCGGGGAGCTCGAGCGCGGCGAGTGCGGCGGTGACGCCGATTGCCGCCGCGACGCCGAGTGCGATCAGCCAGTCGTCGCCGACGACGAACTCCCATACCGCGGCGATCGCGCGCGTGAGCAGGCTCACGCCGGTTCTCCCGGGCGCAGGCCGGCCACCATCGCGAGCGCGGCGAGCGCCAGGCCGGGCACGATGACCAGCAACGCCGCATCGCCGCCCGGCCAGTGACCGCCGACGCCCTCGGTCGACCAGAAGACGCCGAATGCGCACAGCAGGACCCCGACGCAGAACTTCAGCGTGTTCTCCGGCACGCGCGCCAGCGGCGCTCGCGTCAGCGCCCCCGCGGCGACGACCAGGACGACGGCGAGCCCTGCCGCGGCCGCCCCGACGCCGACGTGCCGTTGGTTGGCGCCGAACGTGATCACGATGAAGACGACCTCGAGGCCCTCGAGCAGGACCCCTTTGAAGGCGACCGTCAACGCATAGCCGTCCAAGCCGGCCCGCCGCCGTGTCGCCGTCGCCGCGCGGGCCTGCTCGGCCTCACGCGCGTAGATCGACGTCTCATCGTGGAGGGCCTTGCGCCCCGCGGCGCGCAGGATCGCCTTGCGCAGCCACCCCAGGCCGAAGATCAGCAGCAGCCCGCCCACGACGACGCGCAGCCCGCCGATCGGCAGCGCGCTGACCGACGGCCCGAGGATGGCGACGAGGAGCGCGAGACAGGCGATCGCCGCCCCGGTTCCCCACATCGCCGAGCGCCAGCTGCGTTGCAAGCCGACCGCCAGCACGATCGTCAGTGCTTCGACCGCCTCGACCGCGCAGGCGAGGAACACCGAGACCGCGAGACCGACCTCCGAACCGCTCATCGCGCGATCGTAGATGGGCGCACCGCGCGCGGCGTCATGCGAGGGACTGCCTGGCTGCGGCGACGAGGCGCCGCAGCAACGGCTCGGGTCACGGTCACGCCCTGACGGTGTCCGGGGTGACGGTCGTCGCCGGCACCTCGATCCAGACCCAGGCGCCGCCACCGGGGAGGTTGACCGCCTGGGCTCGGCCACCGTGTGCGCGAGCGATCATGCGCACGACGGCCAGTCCGAGTCCCACCCCGCCGCGGGCCCGCGCCGGATCGGCCCGCGTGAAGCGATCAAACGCGTGCGGCAGCAGTTCCTCGGCGAACCCGGGTCCCGCGTCTGAGACGTGCAGGCGGACGCGGTCGCCGTGGGCGGTGGCGGCGAGCGTGATCGGGCCGTCCCCGTAGCGCAGCGAGTTGTCGATCAGGTTCGAGATCGCCTGCTCGAGCCGATTGGGATCACCGTGTGCGGTGAGCCCTTCGGGCACCGCCCCCAGGTCGATCCGGAGCGCGCGCCCGGCCTCGGCGACGACCGGGTCAAACCGGGCCGCCAGATCGACGAGCAGCTCCGAGACGGCGACGTCGCGGCCGTCAATCGGCAGCGTCGCGTCGTCGGCGCGCGCGAGCAGCAGCAACTCCTCGGCGAGCTTGACGATCCGGTCGGTCTCCTCGATCGCCGAGCCGATCGCCGCTCGTAGCTGCGGGCCGTCGTCGCGTTCGCGCAGCGCGACCTCGAGCTCGGCGCGTAACACGGTCAGCGGCATGCGCAGCTCGTGGCTGGCGCTGGCAGCGAACAGGCGCTCCCGCTGCAGGCCCTCCTCCAGGCGGTCGAGCATCGCGTTGAGGGTGACCCCGAGCCGGCGGACCTCGTCCTGCGTGGGTGGCAGCGGCAGCCGAGCACCGAGGTCATCGCTGGTGATGGTGGCCGCGCGCCGGCGCATCCGCTCGACCGGCCCAAGCGCCGCCGCGGCGAGCGCGTACGCGGCGAGGGTGGCGAGCGCGAGCGCCGGCGGCACGCCGATCGCGAGGCTGTCGTCGAGCTTGTCCAGCGCCGCGTCGCGCTCGGCGAGGTCGACGCCCGCGACGACGATCCGCCGCTCGCGGGGCAGCGACAGCGCGTACAGGCGGAAGCGCTCGCCGCGCGAGATCAGCCGCGGGGCCCGCAGGACGCCGCCGAGCTCGGAGGTGCGCAGCAGCGGCGGCTCCCCGATCCCCGCGCTCTCCCCGACGACGGTGCCCGAGTCATCGAGCACCTGCACGATGTTCCCGCTCGAGGCGGGCAGGCGCCGCAGCGCGCCGCGCGTGGCCGCGGGCGGCTGCTCGCGCACGAGCCCGGCGACGTCCTGGGCGCGGGCGCGCAGCGACTGATCGATGTTGTAGTCGAGGTCGGAGCGGAAGTGCAGGTACAGGAAGGCGATCAGCGCGGCGAGCAGCGCCGCCATCACCGCGGCGAAGGTGACCGTCAACCGCCAGCGGATCGGCAGCCGGCGCAGCCAGCGCTGCAGATCGGCGGGTCCGTAGTCGGGGACGATCCCATGGCGCATCCGCGCGTGCGGGACGCGCTCGACGGCTAGGTCTCGTCGCATATCCGATAGCCGACGCCGCGCACCGTCTGCAGGCTGTGGCGGTGAAACGGCCGGTCGATCTTCTGGCGCAGGTAGCGGATGTACACCTCGATGACGTTGGAGCGGTTCTCGTACTCGTAGCCCCACACCTGCTCGAGCAGGTCAAAGCGCGAGAGGACCGCGCCCGGTTCGCGCATCAGCGCCTGCAACAGCGCGAACTGCTTGCGCGAGAGCTCGATCGGCGTCTCGCCGCGCCACACCTGGTGGCGCGCCGGGTCCAGGCGCAGGTCGCCGACCTCGAGCACCGGGGGGCGCTGGATCCCGCCCCGGCGCGTCAACGCGCGCACGCGGGCGAGCAGCTCCGCGAACGAGAACGGCTTGACGAGGTAGTCGTCGGCGCCGCTGTCCAGGCCGACGATCCGATCGGCGATCGCGTCGCGCGCGGTCAGCATCAGCACCGGGGCCTGGATCGCCTGCTCGCGCAGCCGCCGGCAGACCTCGAACCCGTCGAGGTCGGGCAGCATCACGTCGAGGACGATCGCGCCGTACGCGGTCGCGTCGGCGCGCACGATCGCCGCCTCGCCCGTCGGCACCAGATCGGCGGCGATCGCGTCGGTCGCAAAGCCCCGGACGAGCACCGGGCCGAGCTTGGGGTCGTCCTCGACGATCAGCACGCGCACCGGGCAAGGATCGCGGATGCAGATGAGATCAGCGTGAAACGCCGGATCAGCGCTTCGTCGGTTCGATCAATCCGGTCTGGTCACCAGCGCGTCGATGAGCGCTCCGAGATCCTCGCGGTAGGTGTCGCGTTCGTAGGCCGCCGTCCACGCGGCGGCGGCCGCCGTCAGCATCGGGTAGCGCTTGGGATCGGGGGCTCGGCGAAGCTCCCGCTGTTGGCTTGGCTCCTCGGAGCTCGTGCCGGCGCGCACGAGCAGCGAGCCAAGCGTGAAGTTCCACATCAGACGGTACGCGCGCACCGCCGCCTGGATCGGCAGCCCCGCGTCGCGCAGGGCCGCGTGGATCTCCTCGATCGCGTCGAGCACCGACGGCGCCATCATCCGGCGGCGCGCCAGCACCTCAGGGACCCAGGGGTGCTCGACGAGGCTGTCGTAGATCGTCGACCACAGCACGAGCATCGCGCCCTTGGGGTCGGGGGGACGCGGCGGATAGGCGAACCGGGCGGCGAGGCGGTCGAGGAGCACCATGAGCAGCTCGTCCTTGCTGCCCACGTGCCGGTAGGGCGCCATCGCGGACACGCCGAGCTCGGTCGCGAGCCGGCGCATCGTCAGCGCCTCGACGCCCTGGGCGTCGAGCAGGCGGATCGCGGTCTCGAGCACGGCTTCGCGATCGATCGTCGGCGGGCGCCCGCGGCGGCGCCCGGACGTACCCCCCGATGATCGGTGCGAGGAGGGTCCCGTGGGCGATCTTGACGACATTTGATTTACGCGTATACTAATCGACATGGCGCATGGAACCCCCACGCTCGCGACCGGCAAGATCTGCTACCTGGAGATTCCCGCAGTCGACGTCGAGCGCTCCTCGCGCTTCTACCGCGACGCGTTCGGCTGGGAGCTGCGCAGTCGCGGCGACGGCGCGATCGCGTTTGACGATGCGGTCAAGGAGGTCAGCGGATCGTGGGTCACGGGCCGTCCGCCGTCGGCGCAGCCCGGGATCATGGTCCACATCATGGTCGCAGAGCTCGAGGCGGCGCTCGCGGCGGTCCGCGCTGCCGGCGGCGAGGTGATCGACGAACGGACGCCAGCCGGCGAGCGCGTGGGACACGTGCGTGATCCGGCCGGCAACGTGATCGGGATCTATCAGCAGCCCGGACTGGCGCAGCGCGAGAGGACGCCCACACCGGTGCCCGAGCATCTTCACACGGTCACGCCGCGGCTCGCGCTCAGCGATGCCGCGGCCGGGATCGACTTCTACCGGGCCGCGTTCGATGCCAGGGAGCTCGGCGAGCGCTACCACATGCCCGACGGGACGCTCGTCCACGCGGAGCTGCTGATCGGCGACTCGGTCGTGATGGTCAAAGACGCCCAGGACGACCGGTTCAACGCACTGCTGTGCACCTACTGGCCCGATGTCGACGCCGCGTGGGATCGCGCCGTGCGCGCCGGCGCCGAGATCATCTACCCGCTCGCCGACCAGTTCTACGGCGAACGCGGCGGCCGCCTCGGCGACCCGTTCGGCAACCAGTGGATGCTGGCCGCACGGATCGAGACCCTCACGCCGGCCGAGCTCGCGGCGCGGGGGCCAGGCTGACGAGACCCCGACGCGGATCTCAGCTTGCCTTAATCCAGACCCCTAGGCTCTTCCCCGGACAACGATGCGGAGGCGCCTGCTACGTGAAACCTGAGATCCATCGGCGGAAGTCTGCGGCTCGATCCGCCGCAGTAGATCGGCGTGCGGACGGGCAGCTGCCCGTCATCGGGCGCGTCTTTCCGGCGCCCGTCGCCTCCAAGGTTCCGGAGATCCTCTTCGTCTTCTGGGTGGTCAAGATCCTGACCACGGCCGGAGGGGAAGTCACCTCCGACTACCTCAAGAACTATGGGAATTTCGGGGGTGGCGGAATCGAGGTCGCGCTGTTCGTGACCGCGCTGCTCCTGCAGTTCACGACCCGCCGGTACCGAGCCTTCGCCTACTGGTATCTGGCGTACGCCATCGCCATCGCCGGTACCGGCCTCGCGGACTTCCTCCATCTCGACGTCCACATCTCCTACGCGGGCACGACCACCCTGTGGGCGGTCATCCTCGCGGTCCTGTTCTGGGTCTGGCAGCGCAGCGAGGGAACGCTGTCGATCCACAGCATCACCATGCAGCGACGCGAAGCCTTCTACTGGGCCGTCGTGTTCGCGACCTTCGCCCTCGGCACCGCGCTCGGGGACTTCACCGCATCCTCACTCGGCATGGGCTACCTGGCCTCGGGAGTCTTCTTCTTCGCGGTCATCCTGCTCCCGGCGCTCGGTTGGTGGCGACTGCGCCTGAACAGCATCGCGGCGTTCTGGATGGCCTACGTGGTGACGCGGCCTCTCGGCGCGTCCTTCGCCGACTACATCAGCAAGCCCCACAGCATCACCGGCATCGGCTTCGGCAACGGACGAACCGCGATCGTGTTCGCCGTGGCCGTCTTCGTGGTGGTGGCGTACCTGGCGATCGCTGCACCCGACATCCAGCCGTCCCTCGAAGCCTCCGCCGACAGCCGGCGGACGATGCGTCCGGGGCCCGACCACCCGACGGGCGCGCTCGGACTCGACGTCGAATAGCACCGGAAACCCGGCCGACCCGCGCTGGCGCCCAGGTCGCAGGAGCGATCGTACCCGCCGTCTGCGCGTCGCGAAGAGCGCCCGCGGCCCACCGCGAGCGACCGGCCGCGTCGCCAGCCGTCTATGCCCCGTCGGGCTCGGGTGAGGCGAGTACGAACAGCTCGACCTCGAGATCGGGACCGACGTGATGGTTGGAGATGAACGCGACCACGCGCCGGCCGCTGAGCCCCTGCACTGCGTCGATGAAGCGGTCCTGCATCGCGCTCTGAAACGCGCTGCGGGTCTCCTGCACCGTCGTGGAGAGCTGCAGCTCGATCAGCGTCTTCTCGACGTCGGTGTAGACGCCCGCCATCACGCACGCCAGCAGGTCGCTGCCCATCATCAGCGACTTGGCGGTGGCCGGACGGCGGCCGTGGTAGCGCTCGTGCAGCGCGACCATGGCCTCGGTCACCGCGGCGAGCAGCGGCTCGTCGTGCAGCCCGTTCGATGCAGCCAAAGTTGGCTCCTCGCTTGTCTCTCTGTCAAAGGTCGCGCGCGAGGCCGAGAGACAAGAAGCACCAGACGAACGAACTCGCAGCATAGCCGACGGCGACGTAGAATCCTGCGGCGTGCCCCCGCCCAGCGAACGCACCGCTGCGCACGAGGCTCACGGCGAGGTCGTGACGGCGATCTCCGATGGGATCGTCAAGCTGCTCAAGGACTACTACGGCAAGGGTCCGACCCAGGCCAAGACCTATTACCAGGACGACCTCGTCGTCTGCCTGCTGCGCGGCGGGTTCACCTCGGTCGAGCAGACCCTGCTCGAAGGTGGTCGGGGCGCGGCGGTGATCGAGCAGCGCATGGCCTTCCAGGAGGTGATGCGGGCCCGGTTTGAGAGCGTCATCGAGCGCGCCACGAGTCGCCGGGTGGTCGGCTTCATGTCGGGGAATCAGCAGCAGCCCGACATGATCTGCGAGGTCTTCGTTCTCGCGCCCACCAGCCTGTTCAAGGAGGCTGAGCTGCGTGAGTTCGGTCGCGGCGATCTTTGACCGACTGACGGGCACTGGCTCTTCAGACCATCGACCGACGATGCTAGAGTCGCCCGCGGAGGGCACGTCCTTGAAGTCGATCGCGGATCGGCGGCACGCTCTGACTTCCAAGAAAGGCTTCGCTCTTGGAGGTTGACGTTGAATCGCTCTACTGGCGGATCCACGCCGTTCGACGAATATCAGACGGTCCTGCAGTCGACCGAAGGTGAGCGCTCGGCCGCAGCGGACGGCGCCACATCGAACGGCGACGGGCGCCGACGCTGGCCCGCCGCCCGCCCGCGGCCAGGGGGCGTCGCATGCCTGCTCGATCATCTTCCCGATCTCGGCGATGACCTGCCCGACGCCCAGGTCGCGACCGCTCGCCGCGTGCTGACGGTGCCCGTGATCGTCCTGGACACCGGGCGCTACGATCTCGACGTCGGCCGCGAGGACCCACGCGTCACCGGCCGGCTGTTCGGGATCCTCGTCATCCGCGGTCTTCTCGTCCGCGAGATCCACATCGCCGGACAGGCGTCGATCCACCTGTGTGGCCCCGGAGATCTTCTCGGCCACCAGCAGGACGTCGCGAGCTCGCTGCCGACCGACGCGACGCTGACCTGCCCGGACTCAGCGGGCGTGGCCATGCTCGACGACCGCGCCGTGACCGCGATGCGTCACTGGCCGAGCATCACGTACCGCCTCTTCGAGCTGATGATGCAGCAGCTCGATCAGTCGCAGACCAGCACCGCCATCTCCGGCCTCAGCAGCGTTGAGGCCCGCCTGCTCGCGCTCTTCTGGCACCTGGCCGACCGGTGGGGGCGCCGACGAGCCGACGCCGTCACCATCGATCTTCCCCTGACCCACGAAGCCGTCGGGCAGCTCATCGGGGCTCGGCGGCCCACCGTCAGCCTCGGACTGCGCGCCCTCGACGACGAGAACCTCCTGCACCGCGACGCCGATGGCACGTGGCTGCTCGATCCCGGCTCATTGCAACGCCTCAGCGTCTGGCAGCGCAGCTGTCTATCGCGACGATGACAGCATCCCCCGGGCCGTCGACTTGACCGCGGGCCGTCGACTTGACCGCGGGCCGTCGACGCGGCCCGAGGCGTTGACCGTACGTGGTCGGGGCGTTCACCGTACGAGGATGTGACCGATCAGGACACCGCGCTCCTGACCGTGTCGCTTGGCGTTCGCCCTGCCCTCCGCCTGCAGACCATCGAGCGCCGGACACCCACGCACACGGCTACCCCGTCGCTCCCGAGGCTCACTCGCGCGATCGCCGCGCATCGGTACGGGCCGGCGTACCGCCCGGTGGCATGCCGCCGACTCGCCCCGAGCGCCGCGGCGATCCGTCTAGCCGGTGACCGCCGCGCGCGAGGGCTCGCGCCGTCCCGGCAGGCCCCCGTCCGGTGCCAGCGCCGGCGCCACGCCGGGCTTCGCCAGGCGCGGCTCGGGGACCGGCAGCGGGTGGCACGTCTTGTCCCACTCCGCGTTGGGCCTTCGCGCCGGGAGGGTGCCGACGGCGAGGTAGGCGGCGATCGTGCCATCGACGCATCGGTCGCCCGAGAGCGAGTCGGCGTGGGTGGTGCCGCCGGGTTCGGCGAGCAGCACCGAGCGGGGAAACAGCCGGCGCACCTCAAGGCTGCCCTCGAACGGCGTGGCGGCGTCGAGCGTCTCGTCGATCAGCAGCGCGTTGGCGATCCCGCCGCCGTTGATCTGCACGGGCGTCGACGACGGCGGACGCCAGTAGCTGCACGGGCCGTTGAACCACGCGTTCGCCCAGGTGATGAACGGAGCGGAGCGGTTGACCCGCGTGTTGTCGGCGAGAACCGTGCCGATCGAGTGCGGCCACGGGGCGTCCGAGCACTGCACGGCGAGGTACGCGGCGAGCGAGTTGTCATCGCTCGGGCTGTCGGTCGCCCGATACGCCGCCACGAGAGCGTTGCCGGTCCTGACGCCCGGGTGGTGCACCCAGCCGGCGAACAGCGCGCCGAGGCCGAGCCAGGTCTGCTCGTAGTAGCCCGCCTGCAGGAAGATGTCGGTCCACTCGTCGGGACCCACCTGTCCCCGGATCGGCTTGGCGGCGAGAGCCGCCTTGACGGCGTAGAACCGGCGCGAGACCGCGGCGCGCGTCGCGCCGAGGCGGTAGAAGCGGTGGTGCTTGGCCAGCCAGGCGAACCAGATGTTGACGTTGCGCTCGAACGCCGGGTCCTGGGCGAGATTGGACCCGTACCAGACCCCGCGCGGATCGACGTTGCTGTCGAGGATCAGTCGCCTGACGTTCGCCGGGAACAGCGTCGCGTACACCTGGCCGAGGTAGGTGCCGTAGGAGAAGCCGTAGTAGGTGATCTCAGGGACGCCGAGCGCGGCGCGGATCGCGTCCATGTCGCGCGCCGAGTCGATCGTCGTGTCGTTGTCGAGGATCGCGGTCTGCTGGGCGCCGTGGCTGACGCACGCCCTGGCGTAGGCGTCCGAACGCGACAGCCAGTAGTGCAGCAGGCTCTTGGTGCGCGGGGTGTAGTCGCGGCGGTCCGGGCCCTGGAAGTTGCGCTGACAGCGCACCGGCTCGCTCGACCCGGTGCCGCGCGGGTCGAAGCCGATCCAGTCGTAGTCGGCGGCGGCGGCGTCGTAGCGCTCGTGCGTCAGCGTGGCCGCGAGCTCGGCACTGAGGTCGAGTCCCGAGGCGCCCGGGCCGCCCGGATTGGTGAGGACGACGCCCTGGTAGTCGGCGGCCGCGGAGCTGTGCGCGAGCACCGAGACGGCGAGCGAGATGTGCGGGCCGGTCGGATCGGCGTAGTCGATCGGCACCGACACCGTGCCGCACTGCGCGCCGAGCCGCTTCAGGATCGCGTCCTTGCACGGGCCCCACGGGATCGTGCCCGTCCCGGGGAGCACGACGTGGGGGCGCTGGGCCGCCGCTGGTGGCACCGCCCGAGCCCGCCGCGGCGGAGCGTGGCGGTTGGCGGCCCCGGCGGTCGAGGTCATCAGCGCCAGCGCAGCGGCGATGGCGCCGAGAACGCCGATCACGCGATTCATAAGTCGGGCCGGCGGCTCGAGCCGTGCCCTTAGTCGAGGGACTGGCCGTTGGCGGTGAGCGCGACCTCGATGTTGCCGCGCGTGGCGTTGGAATAGGGGCAGACCTGGTGGGCCGACCGGACGAGCGCCACCGCCTGGTCGCCCTCGAGCGAGGGCAGCGTGACGTCGAGCTTCACCGCGAGCCGGAACGCCTTGCCCTCGGGCACCAGCGACACCGCCGAGTCGACCTCGGCGTCGGCGGCCTCCACCCGCTCGCGTGCAGCGACGAGGTTCAGGGCGCCCTCGAAGCAGGCGGCGTAGCCGACCGCGAACAGCTGCTCGGGATTGGTGCCGTTGCCGTCGCCGCCCATCTCGTTGGGCAGCCCGAGATCGACCTCGAGCTTGCCGTCGCTCGAGCGACCGTGGCCGCCGTCGCGTCCTCCGGTGACATGGGCCTGCGCGGTGTAGGTGGGATCGGCCACGGGTTCTCCTCGGTTCGGCGGCGGGACGGGCGACAGCTTATCCACGTCGGTCCGGTGAGCGTTGCGTCACATGAGAAGGCCCGGCGGGGCAGTGGTGATCCGCCGGCGCCGCGCCGCGCTCACCGACCGGGTAGGGCATGCCTCCTGCCAAAGCTCGGCGGACTTCTGCACGGAGGCGAGAGACTGCGAACCACGATCCGTAGCATCACGCGAAAGGTCTCTACCAGCGACCTGAGAGATCATCATCCCGCGCCGACACACAGAGCCGCACCCGTCCGACACCTCCGAGCCGGAGGTAACGCAAACCTTTGCAGGCGGAGAGCCTGGTGTCGGCGACTGGGACGAGCGGTACGCCGGCACCGAACAGGTGTGGAGCGGTCAACCGAATGCGGTGCTCGTCGCCGAAGCGGGCGTCCTCTCGCCGCGTCGGGTGCTGGATGTCGGCTGCGGCGAAGGAGCAGACGCGATCTGGCTCGCCAGCCGAGGCTGGCAGGTCACCGCGCTCGACGTATCGAGGGTGGCATTGCAGCGGGCCGAGGCAGCCGCTCGACAGGCGGGTGTGGAAGTGGAATGGATGCACACCGGCCTGCTTGAGGCGCCGCTGCCGAAAGGCGCCTTTGATCTGGTGTCCGCGCAATACCCGGCGCTGCGGCGTACCCCGACCCGCGAGGCCGAACGTTCGCTGCTGGCCGCCGTCGCCCCCGCAGGACGCCTTCTCGTGGTGCACCACCTACTCACCGACGCGGCGATGGAGCGCGCCAAAGCTCATGGGTTCAACCCGGGCGACTACGTCAGCCCCAGCGATGTCGCTTCTCTCCTTGACGAACACTGGCAGGTCCAGTCCGCCGGACAGCGTCCTCGCGATCTCAGCGCAGGCGCGGGCGTCCACCACACTCACGACGTCGTCCTACACGCCCAGCGCCTGCTGAGTAGCCCCTGACGCCGAATACTCGGGGTCCCGACCGCGAACCCCAGAGCGCCCAACGTCTCGTCGGCGTCTCCTCGACATACCACTCCTGGATGAGCTGTCCTGCGCAGCATCCCAGCCGATCCCAGACCAGCTGCGCGCCTGGAACCGCACCCTCCATCCAGCATGTGGCCGGGCGAGGCAGGACAGCGCCCAGCAGCGCGAGAAGGATGACCGCGACAACGGCCCACGGACCGTGCTCTTCGCGAGACCGCATGACCGCCTCGGGGGTTACGCAAACATGACTGGACGGGCCGCCAGGGCGTCTGTCAGCCGGCGTCGGGGGGCGCCGCCGCGCGCGCGATCATCCGGCGCGGGGTGTCGCCGGCGGGCGTGTCGGCGAGCGGCCTCCTCGAGGCGCGAACGCGCCGCGGATGCCACCCGATTACAGTCGTCGATCCGACGATGGCTGCGACCCTCTACATCGACGTCGGTTCACCGTTCGTCTATCTGGCGTTGGAGCGGCTTGACCGCTTCGACTTCGGCGAGATCGCGCTGCGGCCGGTCTCGCTCGGGGCGCTGTTCAAGTACGCCGGGCGCTCGTCGTGGGGTCTGAGCGCACGCCGAGAGGTGGGGATGGCCGAGGTGCAGGCGCGGGCACGCGTCTACGGCCTGCCGCCCGTACGGTGGCCCGACGGCTGGCCGAGCAACTACCTGCATGCCAATCGTGCGGCCGTGACCGCCGAGCAGTTGGGAAGGCTCGAGGCGTTCGTCGTCACCGCGCTGCGGGCCGGGTTCGTCGACGGTGCGGATCTCGGCGAGGACGAGACCGTGCTCGATGTCGCCGAGCGCGCCGGCCTCGACCGCGCCACGGTGCAACGGCTCATCGACGAGCCGGCGGTGAAGGACCGTCTGCGCGAGTACACCGACGCCGCCTTCGCTGCCGGTGTGCGGGGCGTTCCGACGCTTGCGATCGGCGGCCACCTGTTCTGGGGAGACGATCAGCTCGAGATCGCGGCGGCCAACACGTAAGCCGCTGGCTCCGCCGTCAGGGCGCATGACGCCGACCCCAGCCGGGCCGGAGCCGCGCGCCGCTCTCAAGGAGCACGTCTCGCAGCGCGCCGCGCGGGCGGACCGACAGAGACCCCGCGGATCACCCCCGGCAGCCGCTCGTCATCGATCTCTCTGACCGACCGATCGCGTCGTCGACGTCCTACGTGAGTGAGGGGAAGCGTCGCCGGCGATGTCACGCGCGCTGAACCGCTGCGCACGCCGTCGTGCATCTACGCGGCCTGCCGGGCGGGAGTGCTCGGCAGCGGGTGCGCGATCATCTCCAATTCGTCGGCCGGCTTGGCCCTGCTGATCAGGTAGCCCTGCACCAGGTCGCACTCGAGGCTGGTGAGCAGGCGGAGGCAATGATCGTCCTCGACACCTTCGGCCACCACCCGCAGACCGAGTGCGTGCGCGAGCTCCACGGTCGCGCGCACCAGCGCCAGGTCACGGCCGCCCCGGTTCTCGGCCAGGTGGGTGATGAAGCTGCGGTCCAGCTTCAGCTCGCCGACGGCAAGGCTGCCGAGGTAGGCCAGCGAGGTGAACCCAGCGCCGAAGTCGTCGACCGAGACCACCAGCCCGAGGTCATGAAGGCGCTGGATCGCGCGCTGGCAGAGCTCGAAGTCGGCGATCGCCGTCGTTTCGGTGATCTCCACGACCAGGGCATCGGGCGTGAGCGCGTGGCGGCGCAGCAGGGCGGCGACGCGGTCCGGCAGGCCGGGATCGAGAAGGTCGGAGGTCGAGATGTTCACCGAGACGTTGATCCGGTGCCCGTCGGTACGCCAGGCGGCACACTGGGCCAGAGCCTGGTCGAGCACGAGTGTGGTCAGCGCGCTCATCAGTCCAGCCTCCTCCGCCAAGGCGATGAACTCCAGCGGGGGGACGAACCCCAGGCGGGGGTGGATCCAGCGCACCAGCGCCTCGACCGAGCCGACCGTCCCGTCGGTGAGGTCGACCTGGGGCTGATAGTGCAGCTGCAGGTCGCGTCGCTCGATGGCGTCGCGCAGTTCCTGGACCAGTCGCATCCGGTTGGCGGCGCCGTCAAGATCTTCCTGGTAGATGGCAAACCGCTTGCCCTCGGTCTTGGCGCGGTACATCGCCAGATCGGCGCAGCGCACCAGATCGTCGGCGTCGGCGGCGTCGTCGGGCAGCACCGCGATGCCGATGCTGGCGCCGATATGGACCCGGATCGCGTCGAGCACGAACGGCTCCTCGATCCGCCCCGTGAGCCGGCCGGCGACGGTGGCGGCATAGTCGGCACCGGCGTCCGGCAGCGCCACCGCGAACTCGTCGCCACCCAGCCGAACGACCAGGTCCGAGGTGCGCAGCGAGCTCTGTAACCGGCTGCCCAGCTGGCGGAGCAGCTCGTCGCCGATCGGATGGCCGAAGGAGTCGTTGACCTCCTTGAAGCGGTCAAGATCGACGAACAGGAAGGCCAGGCTGCGCGCCACGGCGTCCGGATCGGCCTGCTCGTCGATGAACGCGTCGAGCAGCGCCACGAGCGCGCGGCGGTTGCCCAGCCCGGTCAGCTGGTCGGTGATCGCTTCACGCCGGCGCTGCTCGGTCAGAGTCCGCAGGCCCAGCAGCGACAGCGCCGAGCGTGTGCCGGCGACGACCAGCGTGGCGCCGGCCAGCGCCAGCGACACGCGGCCGACGTGGTGCAGCGAACCCACGAACAGGATGGCCAGTGCCGCGGCGGCGGCCAACGCCGGGAGCATGAACCCGGGGGGCTCCGGCACCAGCGCCGGGCGGACGGGCGGGGTTCTGACCCAGACCGCGATCGACACCACCAGAATCGACAGCGGCCACGCGACCGCGTTGAACACCGTGCCCACGAAGGCGGTCGAGCCGATCACGTTGAACAGGTCGCCGACGGCGATGAGCGCATACCCCGCCGACAGCAGCAGCCAAGGCAGCTTGCGCGTGCCGGAGACGACGGCGGCGCCCCCGACGACGAGACCGAGCAGCAGGACATCACCGATCGGGTAGGCGAGGTTGACGGCTACCCCGGCCACGTTGCCGTCCGCGTGGTGCAACGCGGTCGAAAAGGCGAACGTCGCGAACAGCGCTCCCGCCCCCAGCCCGGCGACCGCGCCGTCCAGCCAGCTGGCGAGGCTCAGCCGTCTGACCTGGCGGCGCAGCAGAAGCATCAACGCGGCGTAGGTGATTGGATAGAAGGTCAGATAGAACGCATCGGCGACCGACGGTGACGGCGGCGTGGCGCCTCCCAGCGACAGCACGGTCAGCGCGGTGTCACCGGCCGCCCAGCTGAGCAGCCCGGCGCCGAGCAGCACCGGCACGGCCCGGTTGCGCCGCTGGGTGACGGCCCGCAGCAGGCACATCACGCCGGCGACCGCCTCGAAGCCGTCCACGCCCCACCCGGTGAGCCACGGCCAGGCGACCCCGGCCAGCTCCACGCCCACATAGCCGACCGCCAGCGCTGCAAGCACGCCGTAGACGGGCCACACGAAGGCCGGAGCGCGATCCTCCGCGCGCCGGCGCCGCGCCCCAACGCCCGACACCGGGCGCCTGGTGTCCCCGCCGATCATCGTCTCTGGTCTCCCGCTGTCATTCCCCGACGTTGAAGATGCATCCTCGAGGCGTCGCATCGGCCGATCCGCCCGAAGACTTGCAGTCGAACATCCGCCGACTGGCCGAACGTCCGACCGCCGGTCCTCGCCGCCCCCGGTGCGACCCCCGTTGCGGGTCCCGCCACGCTCGGTGCAAGCAGGCCTCGTCACGGCCATGTTTCGGGATACGCCGTCGAGGCCATGGCGCTGATGCCGGCTGTCCGCGGCCATGGCCCTGATGCCGGCTGACCGGCCTGACCCCCAACGGTCTGTCGCGGAGACCGAGCCTGCTGGCCCTGGATGATGTCGGTCAGCCGCGTGGCGATGCGGTCACGGGTCAGCCGCGTGGCGATGCGGTCACGGGTCAGCCGCGTGGCGATGCGGTCACGGGTCAGCCGCGTGGCGATGTGGTCACGGGGTGGCCGCCGAACTGCCGCGCCTGACCGGCTTATTGGCGGCCACCCCCCCGGCTGAAGACGCCGAGGCCACTGCCCGCGGGAGACGCCCGAGGAGCGCCTCCCGGGCCCCTCTAGCGCTCGAGCACCGCCTCGAGCGCCACCGCGGCCTCGAGCACGCGGGCGTCGCTGCCGCGCGGGCCCCAGATCTGGACGCCGACCGGGAGCTGTGAGCCGTCGACTCCGGCGCGGACCACGCACGCCGGCAGACCGAGCAGGTCCTGGGGCACGGTGTAGGGCAGCAGGCAGTCGCGGACGTCCATCCGGCGGTCGAGATGCGCGACGTGCTCCTCGTCGCCGATCTTCGGCGGCGCGACCGGGCTGATCGGAGTGATCATGAGATCGACGTCGCCGAACAGCTCGCTCATCCGGCGGTCGAGCGCGAGCCGCGTCGTGGTCGCGTCGACGTAGTCGCCGACGTCGAGGCGCTCGGCCGACTGCAGCCGGGCGAGCACGTCGGCGCCGTACTCCGAGCGCCGGCTCGGATAGAGGCCGGCGCGGCGGTGGGCGACCGCGGCTTCGGTGACCTGGATGACGGTGAACGCGGGCCGGATCTGCTCGGCGTCGGCGAAGCGCACCTGGCGCACGCCGGCGCTGATCCCGTTCAGCGCGGCGACGGCGGCGTCGAAGACCGGGGCGATGTCGTCGGCGAGCGGCACGAGATGCAGCTCGGGGCAGGTGCCGACCCGGGCGGCCCCGATCGCCGGTCCGGGGTCGGCGAGGCCAAGCCCCATGGCGCGCAGCGCGGGCGCGAGATCGACCGCGGCGAGCGTCATCGCTCCGACGTGGTCGAGCGTCGGCGCGAGCGGCCAGACGCCCGCCGGCGACAGGGCGGCGAACGTCGGCTTCAGGCCCGAGGTGCCGCAGAAGCCGGCGGGGGCGCGGATCGAGCCGCCGGTGTCGGTGGCGAGCGCGAGCGGCACCTGACGGCTGGCCAGCGCCGCCGCGGAGCCGCCGCTCGAGCCGCCGGTGATGCGGCTCGGATCATGCGGATTACGCGGCGTGCCCATCCGCGGGTTGACCGAGGTGATCCCCCAGGCGAACTCGTGCGTGCTCGTTTTGCCCACGAGGACCGCGCCCGCGGCTCGCAGTCGGGCGACCGCGTCGGCGTCGGAGGCCGGGACGTGGTCGGCGAACATCGGCGAGCCGTACGTGGTGCGCACCTCGGCGGTGTCGAAGATGTCCTTGGCGGCGAACGGCAGCCCGGCGAGCGGACCGGCCTCGTCCCCGGAGCCGTAGGCGCGCTCGGCCGCGCTCGCCTCCACCCGCGCGCGCTCGAGGCACAGCGTCGTGAACGCCTGCAGCTCGCCGCCGGACGCGTCGATGCGTCCGGCGAACGCGTCGACTGCCTCGACCGGCGAGAGCTGCCGCGTGCGGAAGGCTTCGAGCAGCGCCGCGACGCCCAGGTCGACGATCTCGGTCATCGGCGGCGCGGCGCGGTTCAGCCGTGCAGCGCCGCCAGGCCGGCCTCGGCGCAGGCGCGATCCTCGTCGGGCGTGCCGCCGCTGATCCCGACGGCGCCGGTGACCGCTCCGTCGGCGTCGCGGATGACGAGCGAGCCGGCGCCCGCGATGAGCGGCAGCCGGGTCATCTGGCTGACCGTCGCGACGAACGTCGGGCGGTCCTGGGCCAGCTCGCCGATCGCGTGGCCGTCGCGATGCCAGACCGCGGCGCCCTGGGCCTTGGCCTCGGCGATCTGCGCGCTGAGCGGCGGTGCGCCGTCCATCCGGTCCAGGCCCATCAGCAGCCCGCCGTGGTCGACGACCGCCACCGTGACGAACAGCCCGAGCTCCCGCGCATGGGCCTGCGCGGCTTCGATGATCGTGCGGACGTCGACGCGGGTAGTGGACATCGAGCGAAGCGGATTCTATGTGCGGCGAGAGGAGACCAGCGTGACCACCGATTCCGAGAGCCACGAATTCGAGGTGCAGCGTCTCATCGCCGCGGCTCCCGAGCAAGTGTTCGACGGCTTCGTCGACCTGCACGGCGAGGGGCAGCCCGACTGGATCCTGGGCTCGAACCTCGACCTGCGGGTCGGCGGCGAGTGGACGGTCGAGTTCCGGCCGCCGGGGCTGGACGCGATCACCGAGGTCCGGACGATCACCGAGCTCGATCGGCCGCGCCGGCTCGCGTACTCGATGACCACGAGCAGCGAGGACCCCGGGGAGCGGCTGAGCACCGAGGTCGCGTTCAGCTTCGAGTCGCGTGACGGCGAGACGCTCGTCAAGCTCGATCAGCGAGGCTTCACGTCCAAGACGCAGGCCGAGGGCTTCGAGCAGGCCTGGCCGCAGGTGCTCGACCTGCTCGCCGAACGGGTCGACGGCTGATCGCAGCGGCGCAGCGGCGCAGCGGCGGCCGGCGAGCGGACGAGCGGCGGCGCCGGAGTCGCGCTCCGGTGCCGCGCGCGAGCGGCGGCCGGCGGAGTCGCGCTCAGGCGCCGCGCGCGAGCAGCGCGTCGACGATGAGCAGCGACGCCTCGGCGGCGAGGTTGAGGCCGCCGAGCACGTTGACCGCGCGCTTGAGCGTCGCCGCGCGCGGCGGCGTCTCGGCCGCGGGCTCGCTGCCCGAGTCCATCGGGACCGCGCCCTCGGGCGCCTGCTGGGAGAAGCCCACGCCCGAGACGGCCGAGGCCAGGCCGGTGACCGCGACGGCCCCGACGGCGACATCCTTGGCACGGATCAGCCGCCGGCGCCGGCGGCTCGTGCGCAGACGCCCGTGCTCGGCGTCGCGGCAGGCCAGCCAGCCGCCGACGAGGGCCACGAGCGAGAGCGAGTTGACGTTGCCGTAGCGACGCCAGGCGCGGTTGAGCACCTTGCCGCGCTCGGCCTTGTCGCCGACGTCGGCGAGCGCCGGATGCATGGCGATGCGGCCGAACAGATTGCCCCCGAGCAGCGCCGCCAGCGCGGCGTCCTGCGCGATCTGCCCGACGAGGGGCCGCGCCCCGGCCGACGGGACGAGGTCTGCGGAGTCGGGGATCAGATCCTGGGGGCGCGGCATCCTCGGACTGCGCTACCCCGGGAATGCGCGCGGCCAAACTTCAGCCGCGGCCATCCTCCCCGGGCGCCGGAATCAGCTGGCCAGCGGCACCGCCGCCTCGGGCGTCGCGACGTGGAAGCTGAAGCTCTGCTCGAGGTAGAACCTGACCTCGTCGCGATCGTGCTCGAGATAGCCGATCGAGAGGTCCTGTCCCGACTCGAACAGGAAGTCGTCGCCTCGGAGGCTGAGCACGACTCCGCCCGAGACCCCGGGCGCCCACACGATCTCGCCGCCGAGGATCTTGTGCAGGTGGTCGCGCAGCGGATAGCCGCCGTGCTCGGCGGTCTCGGCGACGAGCTTGTACTCCTCGCTGCCCAGCGCGAGCCCATATGGGCCGTCGACCCCGGCCTGCAGCAGCGCCAGCACCGCGCTGGCCACCGGCCGCGGCCAGCCGTCGGGATCGTTGCCGAGGGTCAGCCCCTGATGCGGCGAGGCCTCGGAGATCCCGACCATGTCGACCTCCGGCCAGCCGTGGAACACCGCCTTGTTCTCGGCGACGGCCATCCGGTGCGCGGCGAGGTCGAGCGGCTCGAGATCGGCGTCCTGCGCCCCGCGGTCGTCGTCGCGTAGCTCCGCGCGCGAGATCGCGAACTCGGCGCGCACCTCGGCGAGCGGCAGCACGCGGCGCCGCATCCCGGTCACGTTGGGGCACGGGGCGGTGGAGACCGCCTCGACGCGCCCGAGGTTGGTGGACGAGTATTGCCAGCCGAACGGGCCGAGGAAGTCGATGAGCTTGCGCGCGCCCAGGGCGGCGGCGAGCCGCTCGCGCGCCTCCTCGTCGAGCAGCTTCCAGTTGCCGTCGCTGATCGGCGCGTGCGAGCGCAGCAGATGGTTGCTCATCGGCTGGCCCCCTTCAGGCTCCCGAGCCCGAGCGAGCCGGAGCCGTCGGCGCCCGAGCTGCCCGGGTCGACGCTGGCGGCGTCGTCGTCCGCGGCCTCCTCGGCGGCCTCGCCCTGCTGCACGATGTCGCCGCCCTGGAACAGGATCCCCTGCGCGATCTCGCGCCAGGCCGGCGTCCGGCGCAGGAGGAACTCGAGGTCCATGCTGAAGTGCTTGAACTCCTCACCGACGGCGTTGCGCATGACGGCGAGCGCCTGCGGATCTGACTCGAGCGCGATCCGCTGCTCGTACCAGCCGATCGCCTCCGCCTCCTCGGTCAACGACGCGCACAGGCGCGCGAACGTCCTGGTCTCCTCCGGAAGCTCCTCCGGGGGCTCGTGGTACTGATCGAAACCCATCTCATTCTCCTGGTCGGTGTGGCTCTGGTGCCAACGCTACCCGTCGGCGCTGTGCCACCATCGCCCCATGTCCCGACTGCAGCGCACTCGCACGGCGCCGCTGGCGGCCTTCGGCCTGATCGCCGGCTACGCGGTCGCGGTCGGCACCGGCTCGCGACCTCTCGGCGGACTCGTGCTGGCGGCCTGCGGGCTGACGTGCGTCGCCGTCTGGTGGCGCCGCGACGGGCGCGCGACGACCGTCCGGCTGACGGTCGCCGGCCTGCTTGCGTTCGCCCTCTCGCACGTCCTCGGCCTCGTCATCGGCGCCTGGCCGGCGGTGCTCGTCGTCGCGGCCGCAACCGCGGCGCTGTGCTTCAGGTTGTCGGACTCGCGCCGGGGCTCGCCGGCGCTTGGTTCGCAAGCCGCAGCTCGCTGACCGAGAACGTCGCGCCGTCGGGCGCGGCGAGGACCGAGCGACGAAACGGCGGCGCGTCGTGCGGGGGCTCGATCACGCTGCCGCCGAGCTCGGTCGCGCGCGCGGCCACCGCGTCGGCGTCGGCGATCCAGAAGTCGACGTCCCAGCGCGCGGGCTCGTCGTCGTCGCCGGCCGCCGCCATCGCCGCGACGACGTCGCGGGGCACCGGCTGCTCGGGCTCGCCGCCGACGTAGCCGGGCAGGCGGAACCGCGACAGACCGGGCGCGGCCTGCGAGAACTCCTCGGCGCGCCAACCGAACACGCGCGCGTAGAACGCGCCGGCGCCCGCCGGGTCGGGCGTGATCAGCGCGCTCATCGCGTACGCCGAGGGGGCGTTGACGATCTGGGCGCCGTGGCGATCGCCGGCCTGCCAGAGGCCGAAGACCGCGCCCGCCGGGGTCGGCGACGATCGCCGTCCGTCCCGCGGGGAGGACGTCGAAGGGCTCCGTGACGATGCGCCCGCCGGCCGCCCGCGCCTGCGCCGCCGCCTCGTCGGCGCTCGCGACGGCGACGTAGGTCGTCCAGGCGCAGGGCGGCGACGGAAGCCCGCCGCCGACGCTGCCCACGCCGGCCACGTCGAGCCCGGCGGCGCGCGCCACCCAATACTCGCCCGGCGGGTCGCCGGGCATCGGACCGGTGCCGGCGAACTCCCAGCCGAACACCCCGCCGTAGAACCGGCGGGCGGCGGCCAGGTCCGGCGTGATCGTGTCGACCAAGCAGGGAACGCCTGGGGGATAGGTGTGCAATCGAGCCATGCCTGCTGTGACCGGGACGCGCGGCGAAAGTCATCGCCGGGCGGGCTCACGAAACTCCGACGAACCCTTAACCTGAACTCGCGGCGACGGTGACTAGTCTCGATGAGTGATGGCGTACACGACCGCTGAAGGCAGGGAGAAGGTCCTCGGTGACCTGTCGGTGGCGATCCGTCAGATCGCCGTGTCGCTCGCCGCGCTCGGCGAGGCCTACGAGCAGCTCGACGAGCGGCTCGCCGACACGCTCGAGGAGCAGCTGTTCCGCCCGGTGCAGTCCGCCTACGGCCGGGCGCGCCGGACCCATGCCGAGTTCGCGGCGCGCAGCGGCCTGCGAGCGGCGGCGTTCGGACCGGTGCTGCCGGGAGCCCCGTCGCAGTCGGTCCAGTCGCTGATCGAGCGCGCCGTGGAGTCCGCGCAGGACGCCGACCAGGCGATCGCCGAGCTGCAGGATTCGATGCTCCCCGTCGAGGTCGGCGACACCGAGCTGCGCGCCGGCCTGTCGCAGGTCCGCGAGACGCTCTCGGCGGTCCCCCTGCGGGCGCGCGAGATCGTCCGCGTCATCGGTCGCTGACGCGGTTGCACCGGTCGTCGCGGCGAGGCTGTAGAGTCGCCGCTTCTCCATGGGCCTCGACACCCCCAGCGCGGTCGCCGTGCCCGACAGCGAACTCATCCTCGCGCCGACGGATGCGGCCGGCGAGGTGCGCGCGGTCAAGATGCCACTTGTCGATCGTCTGGCCAGCGCCGTCGTCACCGCGGCGCCGCCGATCCTCGTGCTGCTCGGCATGTGGTTCGGCTGGAATCACGGGCTGCTCGTCTGGCAGGACCTGCTCGTGCTGGCGATCTTCTACATGGTCATCGGCACCGGGATCACGGTCGGCTTCCACCGGCTGCTGACCCATCGGTCGTTCAAGTGCGGCCGGCTGCTGCGCGCGGGGCTCGCCGCGCTCGGCTCGGCCGCCGCCGAGGGCCCGGTGATCGACTGGGTGGCCACGCATCGCAAGCACCACCAGTTCTCCGACGAGACCGGCGACCCGCACAGCCCGCACCTCGATGATCGGCACGGCTGGCGCGGCGAGCTGTGGGGCTTCTGGCACGCCCACGTCGGCTGGGTGTTCTCCGACATGGAGGTCGCCGATGAGCGGCGGTATGCCAAGGACCTGCTCGCCGACCCGTGGATCCGCTTCGTCGATCGCACGTTCGTGCTCTGGGTGGTGCTCGGCCTCGTCGCCGTGTTCGGGCTCGGGGTGGCGCTCACCGGCACGGTCGCCGGAGGCCTGACCGCGATGCTGTGGGGCGGAGCGGCGCGGATCTTCTTCATGCACCACGCGACCTTCAGCATCAACTCGGTCTGTCACTACTTCGGCAGGCAGGCCTACGACACCGGCGACGAGTCGCGCAACGTCTTCTGGCTGTCGATCCCGACCTGGGGCGAGGCCTGGCACAACAACCATCACGCGTTCCCGACCTCGTATCGCCACGGCCTCGGCCGCTGGCAGCTCGATCCCTCCGCGGCGATCATCCGCCTGCTCGAGATGACCGGGCTGGCGTGGGACGTCGTCCGGGTCGACCCCGCCAAGCGCGCCCGCAAGCTCGCCGCGACGTCGGGCGCGTAAGGGTCCACGACTAAACCCAGGAGAGGCGGACACTAGGCTGAGGGCGCGATGGCGCTCTCGGACACGACCCTCCTGCGCGAGCAGCTGCAGCGCGCGCTGCCCCGGCGTCCCTTCGCGATCAGCTTCTGGGACGGCACGACGGTGCCCGCCACCGAGCCCCACGCGCCCACGTTCTCCTTGCGATCGCCCGTCGCGTTGGCGCATTGCCTGCGGGCTCCCGGTGAGCTGGGCCTCGGCCGCGCGTTCGTCCTCGGCCTGCTCGACGCCGACAGCATCGAGGGGGCGCTCGGAGTCGTCGACACGTTTGCGCCGCCAAAGCTGACCCCGCGGGAGATCGCCGGCCTCGCCCTCGGCGCGCTGCGGGCGTGCGGCATCCAGCGGTGGCCGCGCCCGCCCGCCTCCGAGCTGCGCCTGAAGGGCGAGCGGCACACGATCGGCCGCGACCGCCAAGCGGTCGGCTACCACTACGACGCGGGCAACGAGTTCTTCCAGCTGTTTCTCGACCCGACGATGACCTACAGCTGCGCGTACTTCCGCAACGGCGCGGAGACGCTGCAGGACGCCCAGCGCGCCAAGCTCGATCTCGTGTGCGCCAAGCTCGGCCTCCGCGCGGGCGAGCGCGTGCTCGACGTCGGCTGCGGCTGGGGAAGCTTCGCGATCCACGCCGCGAGCACCTACGGGGTCACGGTCCTCGGGGTCACCCTCTCCCAGGAGCAGGTCAACCTCGGACGCGAGCGCGTCGCGGCCGCCGGGCTCTCCGATCGCGTCGAGCTGCGGCTCGCCGACTACCGCGAGCTGGACTCCGAGCGCTTCGACGCGATCTCGAGCATCGGCATGGTCGAGCACGTCGGCAGGGAGCGGATCGACCTCTACATGCGCACGCTGTTCGGCCTGTTGCCCGCGGGAGGCCGGCTGCTCAACCACGGGATCGCCCGTCTCGAGCCCCAGTACGCCGCCGACGAAGGGCCGTTCTCCGAGCGGTTCGTGTTCCCCGACGGGGTCCCGCTTCCGCTGTCGCGGATCGAGCTCGCGCTCGAGCGCGCCGGCTTCGCCACGCGCCACGTCGAGGGCTTTCCCGAGGATTACGCCCGCACGCTCACCTACTGGATCGAGAGCTTCGAGCGGCGCTACGACGAGGCGGTGCGCCTCGCCGGCGCTGAGCGCGCGCGGGTGTGGCGCGTGTACCTGCGCGCCGCCCGCGCCGGCTTCACCACCGGCTGGGCATCAGTCTATCAGGTGATGGCCACGCGCCCCGCGGCCTGAGGCTCACGCGTTGGGCGCCGGGGCGGGCGGCTCCGGTGTCTGCGGCGGCGCGTCGGGCGCGTTGGGCGCGGCGGCGATGGGCTCGGGCGCCGGTGCAGGCGCCGACGAGGCCGGCGTGCCCGCCGGCGGCGCGGGCTCGGCCGGCGACGTGCCCCGCTCGGCGATCAGATGCGCGCCGGCGGCGCCGGCGACGCCCCCCGCGAGCGCGAGCAGCGCCCACAGCGGACCGTACATCTCGCTGCCGCTGGCGACGTCGACCGACGGCGCCCCCGGCCCGGTCTCGGCCAGCGCGAGCGCGGCGGCGATCAGCACGACGTTGTACTCATAGCCGCCGTTGGTCGCCCACGGACCGTTCTTGACATGGACCCGGTTGATCGCGGTCAGCATCGTCGCGATCAGGATCGAGGCGGCCAGCGGGGTCGCCGCCCCGGCGACGAGCATCGCCCCACCGCTGGTCTCGGCGGCGCCCGCCGCGGCGGCATGCGCCTTGCCCGGCCGCAGGCCGAGGCTTTCGAACATCTGGGAGGTCCCGTCGAGGCCGTGGCCCCCGAACCAGCCGAAGAGCTTCTGGGTGCCGTGGCCGACGAAGAATCCGCCGACGACGGCGCGAAGGATGAGGCGTCCGAGTTTCATGGGCCCGACCCTAGCAAGGATGCTTGCGTCCGCAACCGACCGGAAGGGCGTGCGCAACCGACCGGAAGGGCGTGCGCAACCGACCGGAAGGGCGTCCGCAACCGACCGGAAGGGCGTCCGCAACCGACCGGAAGGGCGTCCGCAACCGACCGGAAGGTCGTGCAACCTTTTGCCTAGGCATGCCCGGGAGCAGCGCCGGCACGTTCGCGAGCGGCGCCTAGGCGGCGGCCGCAACCCGTGAAACCGCTGCAGACTCGGCGGTTTGCGGCCTCCGCGCAAGGAGTATCGTCACGCGCCAGCGCAGCGACCTAGGAGGAGATCAGTGAGCACCGTACCCGTGCGACTTAACGTCAATGGCGTGAAGCACACGCTTGAGGTGGAGCCCCGCCTGCTGCTCGTGCACGCGCTCCGCGACAAGCTGGCGTTGACCGGCACCCACGTGGGGTGCGACACGTCGAACTGCGGCGCCTGCACCGTGCACCTGAACGGCGAGGCGGTCAAGTCGTGCACCATGCTCGCGGTCCAGGCCGACGGCGAAGAGGTGACCACGATCGAGGGGCTGGGGACCGAGGACGACCTGCACCCCGTGCAGGAGGCCTTCTGGAACAACCACGGCCTGCAGTGCGGCTACTGCACGCCCGGGATGATCATGGCCGGCGCGGCGCTGCTGGCCGAGAATCCCGACCCGTCCGAGACCGAGGTGCGCCACGCGCTCGAGGGCAACCTCTGCCGCTGCACCGGCTATCACAACATCGTCAAGTCGATCCTCGACGCGGCCGGCAGGTCGTCCTCGGAGGTGTCGGCATGAGCGTCGCTGAGCAGCCGTCGGGCAACGTCGGCAAGGTGATGCGGCGCAAGGAGGATCCGCCGCTGATCACCGGCAAGGGCCGCTACGTCGACGACATCACGCTGCCCGGCATGCTCTGGGCCTCCTTCGTGCGCTCACCCGAGGCCCACGCGACGATCACCTCGATCGACACCTCGGCCGCGGCGGCTCGCGAGGGCATCACCGCGGTGTTCACCGGCGCGGACATGACCGACGTCCCCGCCCCGCTGCCGATGGCCTGGGCGCCGCCCGGCGTGCAGGTCAACAACCCCGAGCACTGGGCGCTGGCCAAGGACGCGGTCAAGCACGTCGGCGATCCGGTGGCGGTCGTCATCGGCGAGGACCGCTACGCCGTCCAGGACGCCGTCGAGGACGTGTTCGTCGACTACGAACCGCTCCCCGTCGTCGTCGATCCCGAGCAGGCGATCGCCGGCGAGCCCTTCGTGCACGACTCGCTGGGGACCAACCGGGTCCACGAGTGGTCGCTGGCCGGCGGCGACGTTGAGGCGGGCTTCGCGGAGGCCGACGTCGTCGTCGAACGCCGGGTGGTCAACCACCGGATCGCTGGGGCGCCGATCGAGTGCCGCGGCGTCATCGCGGAGTACCGGCCGGGACAGCTGACCCTGTACAGCGCCACCCAGGTGCCGCACTTCGTGCGCCTGTTCATGGCGCTGCTGCTCGGCATCGGCGAGGACCGCGTGCGCGTCATCGCGCCCGACGTCGGCGGCGGCTTCGGCCAGAAGCTCCAGGTCTACGGCGAGGAGCTCGTCGCCTGCTGGGCCTCGCGCCGGCTCGGCGTGCCCGTCAAGTGGACCGAGACCCGCTCGGAGAACATGTCGGTCGCCCACCAGGGCCGCGACCAGATCTCCCGGGTCAGGATGGGCGCCAAGCGCGACGGGACGATCACGGCGTTCCACGTCAAGATCCTCGCCGACTTCGGCGCCTACAACATGATCCTGACGCCGCTCATCCCGTCGCTCGGCGCGTTCGTGATGGGCGGCTGCTACAAGATCCCCAACGTCCAGACCGACATCGTCGGGGTGTTCACGAACAAGTGCCCGACCGACGCCATCCGCGGCGCCGGCCGGCCCGAGGCGACGCAGATGATCGAGGTGACGCTCGACCAGGTGGCGCACGAGCTCGACATGGACCCGGTGGAGATCCGGCGGCGGAACTTCATCCCCGCCGAGGACTTCCCGGCGGCGACCGCGACCGGCGTCGTCTATGACTCGGGCAACTACGACGGCACGCTGGACAAGCTGCTCGAGCACGTCGACGTCCCGGCGTTCCGCGCCGAGCAGGAGAAGCTGCGCTCCGAGGGCGTCTACCGCGGCCTGGGCTTCTGCACCTGGACCGAGATCTGCGGCCTGGCGCCGTCCCGGGTGACCGGTCCGGCCGGCGTCGGCGTGCAGGCGGGCCTGTGGGAGTCGGCGATGATCCGCGTGCACAACACCGGCGCGGTCACCGTCTACACCGGCACCTCGCCGCACGGGCAGGGCCTGGACACCGCGTTCGCGCAGATCGTGGCCGACAAGCTCGGCGTCGATCCCGCGGTCGTCGAGGTCGTCCACGGCGACACGGCGATCGGTCCAGAGGGGCGCAACACCTACGGCTCGCGATCGTTGGCCACCGGCGGCGAGGCGGTCTGCAAGGCCACCGACAAGGTGGTCGAGAAGGTCAAGCAGATCGTCGCCGCCGAGCTCGAGGCCGCGCCCGAGGACATCGAGGTCGCCGGCGGCAAGTTCTCGGTCAAGGGCTCGCCCGACAAGGGCATGGCGCTCGCCGACGTGGCCGGAGTCGCCTACATCGGCGCGGTGCCCGAGGGCATGGAGCCGGGGCTCGAGGAGACCAACTTCTACGACCCCGAGAACTTCGTGTTCCCGTTCGGCGCCCACGCCTGCATCGTCGACGTCGATGCCGAGACGGGCAAGGTCAAGGTGCTGCGCTACGTCGCCGTCGACGACTGCGGCAATCCGGTCAACCCGCTGCTCATCGACGGTCAGATCCACGGCGGCGTCGTGCACGGCATCGGGCAGGCCCTGTACGAGCGCGTGCACTACGACGCCGACGGCCAGCTCGTCACCGGCACGTTCGTCGACTACGCGCTGGCGACCGCCGCCGAGCTGCCGAACTTCGAGACCGACCGCACGATCACCCCGTCGCCGGTCAACTCGATGGGGGTCAAGGGGGTGGGAGAGGCGGGCACGATCGCCGCCTCGGCCGCGGTCACCAACGCCGTCATCGATGCGCTGCGGCCGCTGGGGGTCGACTACATCAACATGCCGCTCACCCCGATGCGGGTGTGGGAGGCGATCAACGAGGGGAGCGCGGCATCATGATTCCGGCTGAGTTTCACTACACCGCGCCCGAGTCGCTGGAGGATGCCATTCAGGCGCTCGTCGACGGCGGCGAGGACGCCAAGCTGCTCGCCGGCGGACATTCGCTGATCCCGCTGATGAAGCTGCGCCTCGCCGCGCCGTCGCTGCTCGTCGACCTGCGCAAGGTGCCCGGCCTGCACGGCATCGAGCGCCAGGACGGCGCCTTCAGGGTCGGCGCGCTGACCCCGCATCGCAAGCTCGAGTTCTCGCCCGAGCTGGGGATCGTCGCCAAGGTCGCGGCGGTGATCGCCGATCCCCAGGTCCGCCACCGCGGGACGATCGGCGGCTCGCTGGCCCACGGCGATTCCGCCTCCGATCTGCCGGCGGCGATGCTCATCACGGAGGCCGAGGTGACGCTTCAGGGACCCGACGGCCAGCGCTCGGTCACGGCGGCCGACCTGTTCCTCGACTACATGACGACCGCGGTCGGCGAGCAGGAGGTGCTGACCGAGATCCGGCTCCCGGCGCTGGACGGCTGGGGCTCCTCGTACCACAAGTTCAACCGCCGCTCCGAGGACTGGGCGATGGTCGCGGCCTGCGCCGTGGTCAAGGCCAATGGCTCGACCTGCGAGGACGTGCGCATCGGGCTGACGAACATGGCCGCGGTGCCGCTGCGCGCCACCGCGGCCGAGGACGCGCTGCGCGGGCAGGAGCTGAGCCCCGAGAACATCGCCAAGGCCGCCGAGCTGGCCGCGGAGGGCACCGATCCACCGTCGGACCTCAACGCGAGCACCGAGTACAAGAAGCATCTGGCTCGCGTGATGGCGCGGCGGGCGATCGCCGATTCGCTCGCCGCCTGACGTCGGTCGCCCGCCGCGCGTCGCCTAAGATCGGCGGTCGGATGTCGCTCGCGCAGCTCCAGACGGTCGGCGCCGCGAGCGAGGCCCTCGCGGCGCAGGGATACCTGGCCGATCGTCAGCTCGCGCTGGCGGTCAGGCTCGCCGTGGCGCTCGAGCAGCCGCTCCTGCTCGAGGGCGAGGCCGGCGTGGGCAAGACCGAGGTGGCGCGCGCGCTGGCGGCGGCCGCGCGGGCGCGGCTGATCCGGCTGCAGTGCCACGAGGGCATCGACCTGCACCACGCGGTCTACGACTGGGACTACTCGCGGCAGCTGCTCGCGCTGCGGGCCGCCGAGGGCGGCGTCGACGAGGGCGAGCTGTTCGCCCGCCGCTTCCTGCTGCGCCGACCGCTGCTCGAGGCGCTCGAGGCCGACCCCGAGCGCCCGGTGGTGCTGCTGATCGACGAGATCGACCGCGCGGACGACGAGTTCGAGGCGTTCCTGCTCGAGTTCCTGTCGGACTTCGCGGTCACGATCCCCGAGCTCGGGACGGTGACCGCGCGCCGACGCCCGATCGTCGTGCTCACCTCCAACCGCACCCGCGAGCTGCACGACGCGCTCAAGCGCCGCTGCCTGTATCACTGGATCGACTACCCGACGCCCGAGCGCGAGCGGGCGATCGTCCAGGCGCGGCTGCCCGGGGTGCCCGAAGCGATCGCCGCGCGGGTCGTCGACGCGGTGGCCAAGCTCCGCGAGCAGGGCGACCTGTACAAGCTGCCGGGCGTCGGCGAGACGATCGTCTGGGCGCAGGCGCTGCTGGCTCTCGGCGAGGACGCCGATCTGCTCGAGACGCTCGGCGCGGCGTTGAAGGTGCACGAGGATCTGCAGCGGGTGCTCGAGCGAGGCGTCCTGGAAGGGGTGTGACGTGAGCGATCCGGGCGCTGCGCTGGTGGATCGCCTCGGCGAGCTGGCGCGGGCGTTGCGCGTGCGGGGCGCGCGGGTCGGAGTGGGGGAGGTGCTGTCGGCGACCCGCTGCCTGGAGGCGGTCGATCCGGCCTGCCGCGAGGACGTGCGGCTCGCGCTACGGACCGTCCTGTGCTCGCAGCGCGCCGACCTGCCGCGCTTCGACGAGGCGTTCCTCGCGGTGTTCGGCGACGGGCGCCCGGACGGCTTCCCCGACTCGCCGCTCTCCGAGCTGGGTGCGATCGAGAAGGCCGCGCTGCCCCGGGGCGGGATGGCCGATCCCGGCGAGGACAAGCCCCAGCCGGGAGCCGAGCCGGTCCCGGCGGCGTGGAGCGAGATCGAGCTGCTCGCGACCAAGGACTTCGCGCACTACACGCCCGCCGAGTCGGCCCTGGCCCGGGAGCTCATCGCGCGCCTGGCGCGCCGGCATCCCACGCGGCTGTCGCGCCGGACCCGCCCGACGCGCCGGCGCAGCCATATACCCGACCTGCGCCAGACCGTGCACGCCTCCCTGCGCACCGGCGGCGAGCCGCTGCACCGCCGCTGGCGCGCCCCGACCTCGCGGCCTCGCCCGCTCGTGCTCGTCTGCGACGTGTCGGGCTCGATGGCCCCCTACGCGCGGATGCTGATGCAGTACATGCACGCGTGCGTCGCCGCCCGGCGCCGCGTCGAGGCGTTCGCGTTCGGCACCCGGCTGACCCGGGTGACCCACGAGCTCGCGGGTCGCGATCACGACAGGGCGCTCGATCGCGCCGCCGCGGTCGTCACCGACTTCTCCGGGGGCACCCGGATCGGCGCCGCGCTCGCCGATCTCAACCGGACCCACGGCCGCCGGGTCGGTCGCGGGGCGGTCGTGGTCATCCTCTCCGACGGCTGGGACCGCGGCGACCCCGAACAGCTGAGCGCCGAGATGGGCCGCCTGCGCCGCGCCTCCCATCAGGTCGTGTGGCTCAATCCGCTGGCCGCCCACCCCGACTACGAGCCGCTGACGCGGGGCATGCAGGCCGCGGTGCCGCACACCGACCGGCTGCTGGCGGGCAACTCGCTCGCCTCGCTGCAGCAGCTGGCTGACATCCTGGAGGCGATGTGATCGAGCTCACCGAGGAGCAGCTGGCGTGGGAGCGCGAGTCCAAGGTCGCGGGCCCGGCGTTCGAGGTCGGCGGGCACGCGCCGCGGCTGATGATCTTCGGGGCGGTGCCGCTGTCGGCGGCGCTGTGCCGCGCGGCGCGCGCCGTGCACTGGATTCCCCATGTCATCGATCCGCGCGCGCGCTTCGCGCGCCCCGAGGCCTTCCCGGACGCCGAGCGCGTCGTCGTCGCCTGGCCGGCGGAGGCGGTGGCGGAGCTGGGCGGGATCGACGAGGCGACCGCGGTCGCGCTGCTCACCCACGCGGCCGAGCTCGACGATCCCGCGCTGATCATCGCGCTGCGCTCTCCGGCCTTCTACGTCGGGGCGATGGGCTCGCGCAACACCCAGCGACGCCGGCGCGACCGGATGGCCGCGGCGGGGCTGACCGAGGACGAGCTGGCCCGCCTGTCGGGCCCCGCGGGTCTCGATCTCGGCGGCCGTACAGCGGCCGAGACCGCGGTGGCGATCCTCGCCGAGGCGATCGCCGCGCGGCACGGGCGCGAGGGCGGGCGCCTGACGGCGTCGGAGCACGCCATCCACGTGGCCGGGCGGCCGTGATCGGCGGCCTCGTGCTCGCCGCGGGCGCAGGCACCCGCTTCGGCCGGGCGCCCAAGCAGCTGGCGCAGCTCGAGGGTCGGACGTTGCTCGAGGCCGCCGCCGGCGCCCAGTGCGCCGTCGCCGAGCTCGATCCGATCGTGGTCGTGCTCGGGGCGCGCGCCGAGGAGATCCTGGCGCGCGTCGACCTCGGCCGCGCTCGGCCGGTCATCTGCGTCGAGTGGGACGACGGCCAGGCGGCCTCGCTGCGCCGGGGCCTGCGCGAGCTTGCGGGCTGCGACAAGGTCGTGGTCACGCTCGGCGACGCGCCGCTGGTCACCGCCGAGGTGATCCGTCGCTTCGTCGACGCGGCGCCGCGCACCCGCGCGCTCTACAACGGCCGTCCCGGTCATCCGGTCGTCCTCGGCGGCGCGGAGATGCGCGCGCTGGGCTCGCTCGCCGGCGATCGCGGCGCCCGGGAGCTGTTGCGCGGCGGCCCGACGATCGAGGTCGGGCACCTCGGCAGCGGCCGGGATGTGGACACCCCTGACGATCTGGAGGAGATACGAGATGAGGCTCGAGCAGTCATTTGAGGTCCAGGCGCCCCTGCAGACGGTCTGGGAGGCGCTGATCGACGTCGAGCGCGTCGCGCCCTGCCTCCCGGGTGCCTCGGTCACCTCGCGCAACGAGGACGGCAGCTACAACGGTGAGTTCAAGGTGAAGATCGGCCCCACCTCGGCCGCCTACAGCGGCAAGCTGTCGATGGAGAACGTCGACGAGGCGACCCACTCGGCGACGATGCAGGCCAACGGAACCGACAAGCGCGGGCAGGGAGGCGCCAAGGCGACGATCGCCTCCTCGGTCTCGGAGGGATCGGGCGGCGCGACCACGGTCGATGTCGCCACCGACTACTCGATCACCGGGCGTCTGGCGCGCTTCGGGCGCGGCGGGATGATCGAGCAGATCTCGGGTCGCCTGCTGCGCGAGTTCGCCGCCAACCTGCAGCAGATGCTCGCCGGTGACGGCGCCGCGCCGGCGGCCGCCGCCGAGTCGGCGACCCCGGAACCCGCGCAGACCGCCGCCGCCGAGCCCGCCGAGCCCGCGCAGACCGCCGCCGCCGAGCCCGCGCAGACCGCCGCCGCCGAGCCCGCCGCGTCCGCGGCTGCGCCATCCGCCTCCGAGGTTCCCGACGTGGCGCCCCAGCCCGCCCCGGCGGGCTCGAGCTCGGCCCCCGCGACCCCGACGCCGCCGCCCGCCGAGCCCGCGCCGACGATCCCGCCGCCGTCCTCGTCGGGGAGCGAGCCGCTCGACGGGCTGGCGCTGGTGCGCTCGCTGATCGTCGCTCGGGCCAAGGGCGCCGCGGTGCCGCTCGGGGCGGCCGTGATCGGCCTCTTGATCGCGCTCGGGGTGCTGCGCCGCCGCGGCTGAGGGCGGCCGGCTCAGCCGAGGTGCTCGCGCCTCGGCGGCTCCTCGAAGTCGCCCGCGGGCCTGACGGCGACGATCCCCGAGGGGTTGATCATCGGGTGGGTGCCGTAGTAGTGGGCGCGGATCTCGTCGAAGTCGACGGTCTCGGCGACGCCCGGCCACTGGTACAGGTCGCGCGTGTAGGGCCACAGGTGCTCGTACTCGCTCAGCTTGCGCACCGAGCACTTGAAATGGATCTGGTAGACGGCGTCGAACCGGACGAGCGTGGTGAACAGCCGCCAGTCGGTCTCCAGGGGCGCCGGGCCGAGCAGGAAGCGCCGCTCCCGCAGGCGTCCGTCGAGCTCGTCGAGGCTGGCGAACAGCGCGTGGACCGCGCGCTCGTAGGCGTCCTGGCGGCGGGCGAACCCCGCCTGGTAGACGGCGTTGTTCACCGTGTCGTAGATCCGCTCGTTCAGAGCGTCGATGTTGGCCCGTTCGGCCTCCGGGTAGAGGTCTGTGGGATGCTCGGCGAGCGGCGCGAAGACCGTCTCAAGCATTCGCAGGATGTCCGCGGACTCGTTGTTGACGATCGTGGCACGCCGCGTGTCCCAGAGCACCGGGACGCTGACCCGGGCGTCGTAGTCGGGATCGGAGGCGGCGTAGGCCTCGCTGAGGTAGCGAAAGCCGTTGATCGGATCGGCATGGTCGCCGCCGGTGAACTCCCAGCCGCGGTCGTCGCGCTGCGGGCTGACGAACGACACGCCGATCGCGTCCTGCAGGCCCATCAGCCGGCGGGCGATGAGCGTCCGGTGCGCCCACGGGCACGCCCGGGCGACGTAGAGGTGGTACCGGCCGCTCTCCAGCGGGAAGCCGCTGCGCCCGTCGGCGGTGACGCGATGCCGGAACGCGCTCTCCTGCCGGTGAAACGACCCATCGTCAGATCCCTCGCGTCCGAGCGAGAACACGTGCGTTGCCTCGGGCACGCCGTCGAGCCTAGCGGGCCGGCGTCGTCTGGACGGCGCATGACGGCTGCGCACTCGGGGACCGGCGGCTGACATGAGCGCGGTCCTGCGCCTGTCCGCATTCCGTCGGCTGCTCGCCGCCTACGTGCTCAACGAGCTCGCGTGGTCGGTGGGGACGCTCGCGCTGTCGCTGCTCGTCTACCGCCGCACCGGCTCGGCGATCGGCTCGACGGGCTTCTTCCTGTGCTCGCAGGTCGCGCCGGCGGTCGTCTCGCCACCGCTCGTCGCAAGGCTCGATCCCCTCGCGCCCAACCGCCTGCTGCCGACGCTCTATCTGCTCGAAGCGGTCCTGTTCGGCATCCTCGCCTGGATGACGAGCCGCTTCGCGCTCGCGCCGGTGCTCGCGCTCGCGCTCCTCGACGGCGTGGTGGCGATCGTCGCCCGGGCGATGGCGGCGGCGGTGCGCGCCCAGGTGCTCAAGCCGCTGGATCTCGTGCCCGAGGGCAACGCCGTCTCCAACGCCGCGTTCGCGATCTGCTTCATGGCCGGCCCGCTGCTCGGCGGGGCGGTCGTCGTCGCGGGCGGCACCGTCGCGGCGCTGCTCGCCAACTGCGGCCTGTTCGCCGTCATGAGCCTCGTCCTCGCCGGCGCCGGGCTGCCAGGCAGCGCCGCGATCGCCGGCGAGCGGTCCAACCGTCTGCGGGGCGCGATCGGCTACGCCCGCGGCGATCCCGCGCTGCGCGCGCTGCTCATCCTGCAGGGGTTCGGGCTGGCCTGCTTCACGATCTCGGTGCCCGTCGAGGTGGTCTACGCCCGGCATGCCCTGCACGCCGGCGCCGGCGGCTACGGAGGCCTGCTGTCGGCCTGGGGCGGCGGGGCGATCGTCGGGAGCATCGTCGTCGGGCGCTGGCGCCGCGGCGCCCCGGCGGCGCTGATCGGCGGCAGCGGGCTCGCGCTCGCCCTCGGCTTCGGGGTGATGGCCGCCGCCCCGTCGCTGACTGTCGGACTGCTCGGCGCCGCCGTGGCGGGAATCGGCAACGGGATCGGGTCGACCGCCGTCCAGACCGCCGTCCAGGAGCGCGCGCCGGCGGAGTGGATGGCGCTGATCATGAGCCTCAATCAGTCGATCTCGCAGCTCGCCCCGGGGGTGGGGATTCTCGCCGGCGGCGTGCTCGCCGCCCTCACCTCGTCGCGGGTGGCGCTCGCGGTCGCCGGCGCCGGCTCGTTCGCGTTCGCGGTCGCGGTCGCGATCGCACTGCGTCCGGCGGTGATGCGCCGGGCCCGCCCGGTCATCGTCGAGGGCGCCGGGCGGCGCCGGACGGGCGAGAGCAGCGCGGCGTAAGTTGCGGGCCGCCTGCATCGACATCGGCTCCAACACGACGCGGCTGCTCGTGGCCGACCTGCTCGGCGGCCGGCTCGTGGAGATCCGTTCCGAGCGCGCCTTCACCCTGATCGGGCAGGGTCTGGCGGCGACGGGGACCGTCACGGCGGCCAAGATCGACGAGGTCGTCGCGGTCGTCGCCGCGCAGCTGCGCTCCGCGATGGAGCTTGGCGCCGACGACATCTGCGCGGTGGCCACGGCGGCGATCCGCGCCGCGGCCAACGGCGCCGAGCTGATCGCCGCGATACACGCGGCCACCGGGCTGCGGGTGCGCGTGCTCTCCGCAGAGCAGGAGGCGCGGCTGGCCTTCAGCGGCGCGGCGCGGATGCTCGGGGACCGACCGCCGGGCCTGCTCGGCGTGCTCGACGTCGGCGGGGGCTCGTCGGAGATCGTGCTCGGGACCGCCCCCGCGGAGGTCGCGTGGTGGAGGTCGCTGGCGATCGGCTCGAGCACGCTGACCGACGGCTGGCTGCACGCCGATCCGCCGACCGCCGCTGAGCTCGCCGCCGCGCGCCGGGAGATCTACGCGCGGATGGAGGGGTTGCGCCCGCCGCTCCCGGCGCTCGCGGTCGCCGTCGGTGGCAGCGCCACGTCGCTGTGCCAGCTCGCCGGGCCGATCCTCGACCCCGCAGCGTTGCTGCGGTCGGTGCGGGTGCTCGCCTCCGAGCCCGCGGCGGTCGTCGCGCAGCGCTCGGGGATCGACCCCCGCCGCGCGCGCCTGCTGCCGGCCGGACTGCTCATCCTCGAGGCGCTGACCGAGCTGCTGCGCACCCGGATCGTCATCGGGCGGGGCGGCGTCCGCGAGGGGGTGCTGCTAGAAGCATTGACCGCGTGACCCACGCGCCAAGCCAATGCGTGACCCACGAGCCGACGTGACCGACGAGCCGAGCCCCACGGCGTGACCCGCGAGCCCCCGATCCCGCCCCGCGAGGCGCTCGCCGACGTCCACGTCCGCGCCCCGACGCGCGGCAACCGGCGCCTGGAGCGTCTGCTCGAGGCGGTCAACCGCGACACCCAGCTGAAGGCGTGGTGGCACGTGGCGGCGATCAACGCGAGCCGGCGCCTTCATATGTCCGACCACTCCTGGGTCCACGTCCAGATCGTCTTGAACATCGGGCTGCGACTCGCGCGGCTGCTGTTCCGCCGCGGCGTGACGCCGAGCATCGTGGCGGACTTCGCGCTGGCCGAGCGCGATGCCGAGGTCGTCGTCGCCGCCGGGTGCCTCCTGCACTGCGTCGGGATGTCGATCCACCGCGCCGATCACGAGCGCTACAGCCTGTTCTTGTCCGCCGACAAGCTCGGCGGGCTGCTCGCCGACGTCTACGAGGAGCCCGAGCGCTCGATCGTCGCCTCCGAGACGCTGCACGCGATCATCGGCCATCGCTCCGACGGGCGTCCGTTCACGGTGGAGGCGGGCATCGTCCGCGTCGCCGACGCGCTCGACATGGCGCGGGGTCGCTCGCGGGTCGGGTTCGAGGCCGGCCAGACGAGCATCCACTCGGTGTCGGCGTACGCGATCCAGGACGTCAAGATCTCGCCCGGCGAGGAGCGGGCCGTGCGCGTCGAGATCGCGATGTCCAACAGCGCCGGCATCTTCCAGGTCGACGAGCTGCTCGCCGAGAAGCTCCGCGGCTCGGGGCTGGAGGAGCACATCGAGGTGATCGCACGGATCGATGCCGAGCACGAGGAGAGCCTCGTGCACGTCTTCCGCCTGTGAGGACGCTTGACCGCCGCCCGTGAGGGCTACCAGCCGCCGCGCCAGTCGGCGTTCGCCGCGCGCGCCTTGGCTGCGTCCTCGCGGGCGTGCCTGCGCTTGTCCAGGCGCGACTGGATGAGCGAGAACAGGAGGATGATCGCCGGGAAGAAGGCGATCGTCGCGAACATCATCATCGTGATGTCCTTGTCGTTGGTCTCGCCCCACCAGCCCTCGCCGCCGTCGTCGCGGGCGAGGGCCGCGGGAGCGAGCGCCATCGCGGCGAGCATCACCGTGGTCAAGGCGAAGGTGATCCGGGCGCGGCGCATCGACCCCGAAGGCTACCGGATGCGGAGATCGCGGCGACCGCCTGGAGCAGCGCCGGATTGAACTCCTCGGCGCGCGTGGCGATGTCGAGGTGATCGAGCGCGACCTCGTGGATCGAGGCGCTCGCGGCGGCGGCGAGCTCGCGCTGCCTGTCCGGGGTCACAGCCCGATCGCGGCCGGTCAGCACGACCGCCGCCGGGACGTCGATCGCGGCCAGCCACGGGCGCGAGTCAAACCGCCCGAGCTCGCGTCCCGCCTCGGCCATGTCGCGCGCGCTGTGGCGCTGCAGCTCGCACTGCCACCAGGTGCTGTGCGCGTCGACCGGCAGCTCCGAGCGGCGCAGCGCGCGGCGCCAGAACGTCCGCGGCGCCACGCGCATCCCCAGCCCGACGAGGCCCATCCACCGCCAGGACCCGACCGTCTCGGGGTCCTGGAAGTGCTGGCTGGTCGCACAGAGCACGATCCCGTCGACGACCTCGCGATGGTCGCGCGCCATCAGCTGGGCGACGGTCCCGCCGAGCGAGTAGCCGACGACGATCGCGCGGTCGACGTCGAGCGCCCGCAGCACCGCGGCGGCGTCCCCCGCGCAGTCGCCGAGCCGGAACCGCTCCATCGCGCGCAGGCCGCGGCCGTGGCCGCGATGGTCGAGGGCGAGGACCCGGTGTCCGGCGTCGTGCAGCGGCGCGTAGGCGGCGGACCAGTTCAGGTCCGCGCTGACCAGCCAGCCGTGTAGGAGCATGACCACCGGCCGGCCCCGGTCCTCGGGAGCGGTGTCGCGCAGGAAGAACTCGCCGCGCCCGGGCACGACGACCGTCCGCGCGGGCGGGAGCGCGACGGGTGGCAGCGGCGCGTGGGCGGGCTGACGGGCCACCACTCGAGCCTAATCGTCCCTCCTACCATGAGATCCGGCATGGCGGTGGTCATCGCATCGGATCTGGGCAAGGACATCGCGGGCGAGCCGCTGCTCCGCGGCATCTCGTTCAAGCTCGAGCGTCGCGACCGGATGACGCTGTCGGGGCGCAACGGAGCCGGCAAGACGACGCTTCTGCGGATGCTCGCCGGCGAGGCGTCGGTCGAGGCCGGCGAGCTCGTGCTCGCCAAGGGCGCCAAGGTGGCCCTCCACGATCAGCGCCCACCGCGCGAGCGCTCGCTTTCGCTGCGCGACTACATCCTCTCCGGGGCGCCCGAGCTCGTCGCGATCGAGCGCGAGCTCGCCGAGCTCGAGCAGGCGATGGCGCGGGGGGCCCACGACGAGGCGACGCTCGACCGCTACGCAGTCGCCCAGGCGCGGCTCGAGCACGCCGGCGGCTACGACTGGCGCCAGCGCGCGCTCGCGACGCTGCACGGCCTCGGCTTCGCCGACGACGCCGACCTTGATCGGCCGCTTCAGAGCTTCTCGGGCGGCGAGCTGACCCGCGCCTCGCTCGGGCGCGCCCTGGCGGGCAGTCCCGACCTGCTCCTGCTCGACGAGCCGACCAACCACCTCGACATCTCCTCGCTCGAGTGGCTCGAGGCCCACCTCGTCGCGCTCGACGCCGCGATCGTGCTCGTCGCCCACGACCGCTGGTTCCTCGAGGCGGTCGGCACCTCGGTGCTCGAGCTCGAGGCCGGACGGGGGAAGTTCTTCGCCGGCAGCTGGCACCAATGGCGGCGCGAGCGCGCCGCCCGCGAGCTCGCCCTCGGCCGCGCGATCGAGCGCCAGGAGGCCGAGATCGCGCGGCTCGAGCGGTTCGTGACCCGCTTTCGCGCCGGCACCCGCGCGCGCCAGGCCCAGTCGCGGGTCAAGCAGCTCGCCCGGATGGACCGGATCGAGGTCGACGCCGCCGATGGCGCCGCGCTGCAGTTCGCGTTCAAGCCGCCCGAGCGCAGCGGCCGGGTCGTGTTCGAGCTCGAGCACGCCTCGCTGCGCGCGGGCGACAAGGAGCTGCTCGACGACGCCGAGATGTGGCTCGAGCGCGGCGAGCACGTATCGCTGGTCGGCGCCAACGGGGCCGGCAAGACGACCTTGATCGAGACGCTCGCGGGGCGCCGGGAGCTCGTGGCCGGCGCCGGCAAGCTGCGCACCGGGCACAACGTGACGATCGGCTATCTCTCCCAGCACGCGGACGAGCTCGGCCCCGGGACCGCTCGCACCGTGCTCGAGGCGGCCCAGCACGCCACCCGCCTGACCCCCGGCAAGGCGCGCGCGCTGCTCGGGCGCTTCCTGTTCTCGGGCGAGGACGCCGAGAAGCCGCTCGACGGTCTGTCGGGCGGAGAGCGCCGCCGGCTGTCGCTGGCGATCCTCGTCACCTCCGGCGCCAACCTGCTGATCCTCGACGAGCCGACCAACCATCTCGATCTCGAGAGCCGCGAGGCGCTCGAGGCCGCGCTGCGCGAGTTCACCGGCAGCCTGCTGCTCGTCTCCCACGACCGCGCGCTGCTCGACGCCGTCGGAAGCAGGACGGTCGCGCTCGAGGACCGGGCGCTGCACAGCTACGTCGGGGGGTGGCCCGAGTACCTGCGCGTGCGCGCCGAGCGCGAGGGCAGGCCGGGAGCGCCCGCGACCAAGCGCGACAAGCGCGGCGAGGCCGCCGCCAAGCGCGGCGAGGCCGCCGCCAACCGCAACGGGAACACCAAGCGCACGCCCCCGGCGAAAACGCCCAACCCCGCTCGGGAACGCGCGCTCGAGCAGGAGATCGAGGCCGCCGAGGCCGCGCTCGCCGCGGTGCAGGACGAGCTCTCGGATCCGGCGGCCTGGGCCTCGCCGTCGGCGACGGCGCGTTCGACGGCTCGCCACGAGGCCGCCAAGCGCGCGGTCGCTGAGCTCTACGACCGCCTCGAGGCGGTCGGGGGGTAGGCCGATGTCGTGGTCGGCGGCGCCTCCGGCGGCCGATGTCGTGGTGCGGCGCGCGCAGGGCGTACCCTTGGTCGGGTGACCGCCACCGTCCGCAACGTCGTGATCATCGCGGCGCTCGCCGCGCTCATCGACATCGTGCCCGGTGGCGGCACCGCGTCCACCGTCCTGCTGCAGGCGATCTGGCTCGCCTTCCTCGCCACGCTCGTGTGGGCGGCGTCGCTGACCTATCGCCAGCGGCGCAACGAGCTCTACTCGCTCGGCGACCGCAAGCGCGCCGCGCTGTACGCCGCGATCGCCGCCCTGACGGTGACGCTGACCGCGACCCATCGCCTGTGGACCACGCCCGCGGGCTCGGTCGCGTGGCTCGTCGTCGTCGGCCTCTCGATCTACGTCGGCGGTGCCGTCCTCTGGTCGGCTCGCCGCTATTAGCCGTCCGCCGTCGACCGAGGCCGTCGATCGAGGCCGTTGATCGACGCCATCGATCGAGGCCGCCGCCCGGGCGCGGTGTCATGCTCACCGGGCGCCCTCCCCCGTGCGAGCGACCCGATGTTCGACGACGACAGACCCCTCACCACCGTCCGCGTGCTGTTCTCCGACCTGCACGGCGTCGCGCGCGGCAAGGACGTGCCGGCGGCCCAGTTCGATCGGGTCGCCAAGTCGGGCCTGCGCTTCTGCGCGGCGGTCATGGGCACCGACCTGCGCCACAACCCGGTGGTGGGCGGGGAGGCGGGATATCCCGACATGCGCGCGATCCCCGATCTGACCACCCTGGCGCACCTGCCCTGGGAACCCGGCGTCGCGGCCTGCCTCGCCGACCTGCGCCGTCCGGGGACCGACGATCCCGAGCCGACCGACCCGCGGGCGGCGGTCCGCCGAGCCGTCGCCGAGCTCGACGCGCTCGGCTTCGCCGCGGTCGTCGGTCCCGAGCTCGAGTTCTATCTCTGCCGGGCCGGCGAGACCGACGGCACGAGGCCGACCCGCTTCCTCGACCGGCTCAGCATGGTCTACACCGTGGGGCCCCAGGCCGACCCCGACGGCATCGTCCGTCGCCTGTCCGAGCACCTGTCCCGGTTCGGCCTTGACACCGTCGCCGCCAACCACGAGTTCTGCAACAGCCAGTACGAGATCAACCTGCGCGAGGGACCGGCGCTGGCGGCCGCCGATCGCGCCTTCTGGCTCAAGACGGCCGTCAAGGACGTCGCGGCGCTCAACGGCCGCGTCGCGACGTTCATGGGCAAGCCGTTCAACGATCAGAGCGGCTCGGGCTTTCACCTGCACGTCTCGCTTCAGCGCGACGGCCGCAACGCCTTCGACGACCCCGGCGATCCCGACGGCGTCAGCCCGGCCCTGCGCTCCTTCGCCGCGGGGGTGCTGCGCCACGCGCCCGCGCTCATGGCGCTGCTCAACCCGACGATCAACGCCTATCGCCGGCTCGTGCCCGACTCGCTGGCGCCCACGCACGCCAACTGGGGCTGGGACAACCGCACCACGATGGTCCGGGTTCCTCCCGAGCGCGGCCGGGGCGCCCGCCTCGAGGTGCGCGTCGGCGACGGCAGCGCCAACCCGTACCTCGCCGTCGCGGCGATCCTGTCCGCCGGCGTGCACGGTCTGCAAGAGGCGCTGGCGCTGCCCGCCGCGTTCGCCGGAGACGTGGCGGCCGCGGGGGACGCGGAACCGGGGCTTCCGCTCGTGCGCTCGCTCCCGGCCGCGCTCGACGCCCTGGAGGCCGACGACGTGCTGCGGGCTCGCCTCGCGCCCGAGCTGGTCGACACCTTCCTGGCGCTCAAGCGCCACGAGATCGTCCGCCACCGCGAGTGGGTCTCGGACTGGGAGGTCGACGAGTACCTGCGACACCTCTAGCGAGAAGCATGGATGCCACGCCCTTGAGCCGCCCCCCGCTGATCGTCGAGCACCGCCGCGTGCGCGTCGCACTGCACGATCTCGCGCGCTGGGGCCGGCTCGACGGCGACGACGTCGTGCTCGACTGCGGCCGACGCCTGCCGGCCGACCGCGCGACGTTCCTGGCCCCCGTCGAGCCGTCGAAGATCATCGCCGTGCACCTGACCTACCGCAGCCGCCTGCGCGAGTACGGAGCCGGCGTCCCGCCGGTGCCGTCGTACTTCCTGAAGCCTCCGAGCGCGCTCAACGGCCACCGGGGGATGCTGCGCCGGCCCGCGGGCGCCCGCTTTCTCAACTACGAGGGCGAGCTCGCGGTGATCATCGGCACCCGCATGCACGGCGTCCCCGAGGATCGCGTCCTGCATCACGTGGCCGGGTACGCGCCGGCCAACGACGTCGGGCTGCACGACTTCCGCCACGCCGACCGCGGGTCGATGCTGCGCGTCAAGGGCCAGGACGGCTTCTTGCCGATCGGCCCCGAGCTCGTGCCGGCGGCGGAGTTCGACCCGACCGCGTTCGCGCTGCGCACGATCCGCAACGACGAGGTCGTCCAGGAGTCCGACGCGAGCGACATGGTGTTCGGCGTGGCCTACCAGCTGGCCGATCTGTGTCGGCTGATCACGCTCGAGCCGGGCGACGTCGTGCTGACCGGCACGCCCGCCAACTCGCGCCCGCTGGATCCCGGCGACGTCATCGAGGTCGAGATCCCGGGGCTCGGGCGGTTGACGAACACCGTGGAGTCCTGGGAGGTCGACCTCGCGGGGCCCGGCGACCGGCCGCGAACCTCGGCCGACACCCTGCACGTGGCGCTGGCCATCCCCGAGGACGAGGCCGAGCGCAGGATGGCGCAGGGCGGATGATCGCGCTGCGGCGCATCGACCACGTCGCGCTGCGAGTCGCCGACGTGCCCGAGGCCGCCGCGCGGTGGGCGGTTCAGTTCGGGCTGACCGCGCGCAGCATCGCGCCCGGGCGGGCGCTGCTGAGCTGCGACGACGAGCCCTACGCGCTCGAGCTGCTCGCCGGCGCTGAGCCGGGACACGACCACACCGCGTTCGAGCTGGCGCGGACGTGCCCGCTCGAGCTGGCCGCGGCGCACCTCCGGTCTCGCGAGGTCGTCGTCGAGCAGCGCGAGGACGCGCTGTTCTGCGCCGATCCCGAGGGCAACCGGATCCAGCTCATGCCCCACCGCGAGACGGGCGCCCCGCCGGCACACGCGCGGTCCACGAGCTCGCTGCCCGGCGACCACCCCCGCAAGCTCGGCCACGTCAACTTCCTGACGGGGCGGATCGCCGCCGGCGTCGAGTTCTACACCGAGGCGCTCGGCATGCGGCTGACCGACTGGCTCGGCGACGCGGGCGTCTGGTTTCACGTCAACTCCGACCACCACGTCATGGCCCTCGTCGACAAGGGGCGCGCGCACTTTCACCACCTCGCGCTCGATGTCGTCGACGTCGGCCAGATGCGGTCCGCGCTCGACCATCTCGGCCGCCACGGGCGGTGGCTGGGCTGGGGCCCCGCGCGCCACGGCGTCGGCGGCAACGTCGCCAGCTACGTGCGGATCGTCGAGGAGGCGTGCTTCGTCGAGCTGTACGTTGACATGGAGCAGCTCGACGTCGATCACCGGCCCCGCCGGTGGCCCGACGACCGCTTCTCGTCCAACACCTGGGGCCCGCTGCCGCCGCGGTCCTACTTCCGCTTCGACCCGGTGGCGATCGAATACGAGCGGGAAAGCCTCGAGACGCAGGGGCGGCTCCTGCCCGACCCGACCTGAGAACCCGATCCATCCAAAGAGCTCCATGGCGCTGCACGGCTACACGATTCCGCGCACGGGCGAGGGGCGCTCGAGCCTCGTCCCGTCCCCGCCCTGGCACTACGTCGGCACGTTCCTCGTCGTCGACTACTGGGCGGCGCCCGAGGCCGCCGCCGCGCTGCTGCCCGAGGGCCTTGCGCCCCACCCCGATCCCGGGCGCTGCGCGGCGGTCGTCGCCGACTGGCAGGGGTGCTCGGAGACCGGCGGCGAGCTCCTGGACCCCGCGCGCTCGCAGTACCGCGAGTTCTACGTCGTCGTCGGCGCGCTGCTTGCAGGCGAGGAGGTCACCACCTGCGCGTTCTGCTGGGTCGATCAGGACGTCGCGCTCGTCCGCGGCTGGATCCAGGGATTTCCGAAGAAGCTCGGATCGGTGTGGCAGACGCGCGCCTTCGGCATGGACGCCACCGCCGACCCCGGGATCCGGCCCGGCGCGGCGTACGCCGGGACGTGCTCGGCGGGTGGTCGTCGCCTCGCCGAGATGACGGTGACCCTCGAGGCGCCCTCACCGCGCGGCTCGGCGCACACCGCGCCGCCGATCGTCAACGTCCGCCACTTCCCGCGGCTGGCCGCGGGCCGCCACGACGATCCGGCGGTCCACGAGATCGTGCGCGCCCGCAGCCGCGACCGGTCGGTCTCCGAGGTGTGGGAGGGCGCGGCGACGCTCGAGCTCTTCGGCGCGCCGAGCGAGGAGCTCGACGTCCTCGCCCCGGTGCGGGTCGGGCGCGGGTATCGCTTCAGCTTCGCCTACACGGTCGACGACCTGGAGACGGTGCGCGAGCTGTGAGCGCCGATCGCGTCGAGATCGAGGGCGTCTCGGTCGCCACCGGGCACTACATCGGCGGCGAGCGGGTGGCGAGCGCCGACCGCTTCGCCGACCTCTCGCCGATCGACGAGCGCGTCATCGCCGAGGTCGCCCGGGGCGGCGAGGACGAGGCCGACCGGGCGGTGCGCGCCGCGCGCGCCGCCTTCCCGGGCTGGGCGGCGCTCGGTCCCGCCGGGCGCGCGCCCTACCTGCGCCGGCTGGCCGAGCTGGTCGACGCGCGGGTCGCGGATCTCGCCGCCGTCGAGTGCCGCGACATGGCGATGCTGCTGCGCTCGCTGCGCGCGCGGGTGATCAACCGCGCGGCGCGCAACTTCCGCGCCTACGCCGACCTGGCGCTCGCCCACGAGGAGCGCGACTGGCGCTCGAACGGCACCTGGAACCGGGTGCAGCGGATGCCGGCGGGCCCGGCGGTGATCATCACGCCCTGGAACGCGCCGTTCATGCTCTCGACGTGGAAGACCGCGCCCGCGCTCGCCGCGGGCTGCCCGGTCGTCCTCAAGCCGGCCGAGTGGTCCCCGCTCTCCTGCTCGCTGCTCGCCGATCTCGCGGACGCCGCGGGGTTCCCGCCCGGCGTGTTCAACGTCGTGCAGGGCATCGGCACCGAGGTGGGCGCCGCGCTGGTGCGCCACCCGCTCGTGCGGCGCGTCGCGCTGACCGGCTCGGTGCGCGCGGCGCGGGCGATCGGCGAGGCGGCCGCGCGCAACCTCGTCCCCTTCACCGCCGAGCTCGGCGGCAAGAACCCGCTCGTCGTGTTCGCCGACGCCGACCTGGAGGCGGCCGCGCGCACGGCCGCCGGGCAGTACGACGACGCCGGGCAGGTGTGCCTCGCGGGGACCCGGCTGCTCGTGCAGGACGCCGTCGCCGACGAGTTCCTCGAGCGCTTCCATGGCGCCGTCGACGAGCACGTGCTCGGCGACCCCCGCGACGACGCGACGACGATCTCGCCGCTCATCCACCCGGTTCATCGCGACCGGGTGCAGGCCTACGTGGAGCGCGCCCGCGCGTCCGGCGACGCGATCCTGCGCGGCGGGCGGCGCGCGGCGCGCGGCGGGCTGTTCTATGAGCCGACGCTGATCGCTCCTCGGTCCAGCGACTCGGAGATCGCGCGCGACGAGGTCTTCGGCCCGGTGCTCTGCCTGCAGACCTTCGGCGACGAGGCCGAAGCGGTCGCGCGGGCCAACGACACCGACTACGGGCTCTCGGGCATCGTCTACACCGGCTCGATGGGACGCGCCGAGCGCGTCGGGCGCGCCATCCGGGCCGGCACCGTCTGGGTCAACACGTTCCTCGTCCGCGACCTCACCGCGCCGTTCGGCGGGATCGGCCAGTCGGGCATCGGACGCGAGGGCGGGGACTACGCGCTCGACTTCTACTCGGACCTGAAGACCCTGCAGGTCCTCGAGGGCTCGGTCGGCTGACGCCGTGAGCGCGGTCCGACGAGAGGCGATCGCCGACCGGCTGCTCGTCGTCGCGGCGGTGCTCCTGTTCGGCTCGCTGTTTCTCACCTGGAGCCATCAGCTGTCGGCGGCGGTTCTCGCTCGCTACGGCCACGGCCCCGCCCTCGCCGGGGTTCCGCGCAGCCCCGACGCCTGGCAGGTCTACTCGGCCGCCGACGTGCTGCTCGCGCTGCTCGCCGCCGGGATGCTCGCGGGGGCGCTGTGGGGGGCGCGGACGCCGCGCCTCGTCCTCGCCGGCGCGTTGCTCGTCGCGGTCGCGTTCGTCGTGCACGCGCTCGGGACGCCGCCGACGAACGGGGCGACGCTGTTCGCGCCGCCGGCGCCGGTCCGCGACGCCCCGACGGCCGGGGTGGGGGAGGCGGTCGCGCTCGCTGCTTGCCTGCTCGGCCTCGGCGGGCTGCTGCTGTCCGTGACCGTCGAGCGCTGAGAGCGGCGTCGGAACCCCGGCGCGACCGGTCGCCGGACCTAGTATCGACGGGGATGTCCGTGTACCCGGCCGATCGCCGCCGCGAGCTCCCCGACGAGCCCGGCGTCTACCTGTTCCGCGATTCGCGCGGCCGGGTGATCTACGTCGGCAAGGCGAAGTCGATCCGCAAGCGGGTCGCCTCGCATTTCTCCAATCCGAGCACCCGGGCGGGCCGCGAGATCCTCGAGATGATCGACCAGATCGAGGCGCTCGTCGTCCACACCGAGTCAGAGGCGCTGCTCGTCGAGCAGAACTTCATCAAGCAGTACAAGCCGCGGCTGAACATCCGGCTGCGCGACGACAAGTCCTATCCGTACATCGCGATCTCGCTCGACGAGGACTTCCCCCGGGTCTACTTCACCCGCGAGCGTCATCGCCGCGACCGCGCCTACTTCGGCCCCTACAGCAACGCCAAGCGGGTGCGCTCGACGCTCGAGGTCCTCGGCAAGGTGTTCATGTTCCGCTCCTGCGATGGGCCCGAGCCGGGCCGGCGCAGCGGCTCGCCGTGCCTGGACTACTACATCAAGCGCTGCGAGGCGCCGTGCGTCGGCTACGTGAGCCGGGAGCGGTACCGGGAGGCGATCGACGGCGTGATCGCCTTCCTGTCGGGTCGCTACCGCGAGATCGAGTCCAAGCTCGAGTACGAGATGAGGATCGCCTCCGTCGAGCAGCGCTTCGAGGACGCGGCCCGCGAGCGCAACCGGCTGCGGGCGATCCGCTCGCTGCTCGAGCGCCAGCGCGTCTCGCACGAGGGCGGCGGCTCGTTCGATGCGATCGCGGTCGCCGTCGGCGACGGCGAGGCCAACGCCCAGGTCTTCCAGGTCCGCGACGGGGTGCTCTCCGATCGCCAGAGCTTCTACCTCGACAACGCCGCCGACGCCGAGATCGCCGACGTCGCCCAGGCGTTCGTGCTGCAGTACTACGCGAGCGCGATGTCGGTCCCGGGCCTGCTCGTCGTCCAGCGGGCGCTCGCGGATGCTTCGGAGGTGCCCGCGCTCGCCGAGGCGCTGAGCGCGCGGCGGGGCGGCCAGGTCGAGATCCGCGTCGCCGAGCGGGGCGACAAGCGTCGCATCCTCGAGCTCGCGCAGCGCAACGCCGAGCTGGCCATCGACCAGGAGAAGCTGCGCTCCGAGCGCCGCCGTCAGCAGCGCGTGGAGGCGCTCGACGGCCTCCAGCAGGCGCTCGGACTCGACGCGATCCCGCTGCGGATCGAGTGCTTCGACATCTCGACGCTGATGGGGACCAACACCGTCGCCTCGATGGTCGTCTTTGAGGGCGGAGCCCCGAAGCGGTCGGACTATCGGCGCTTCAAGGTGTTCACCGTCGGTGACCAGAGCGACGGCGACTACGGACCCGACGACTTCGCCGCGATGGAGGAGGTGCTCGGCCGGCGCTGGCGCCGGTGGGAGAGCCAGCGCGACGTCTCCCCCCACGACAAGGACTACGATCCGAGCTTCGCGACGCTGCCCAACGTCGTCGTGATCGACGGCGGCAAGGGCCAGCTGTCCGCCGGCCTGCGCGCGCTGCGGGGCTTTCGCGAGCGTGGGGTGACGGTCATCTCGCTGGCCAAGCGGATCGAGGAGGTGTTCGTCCCGGGGCGCGAGGCGCCGCTCGTGCTCGCCCACGACACCCCGGAGCTGCAGCTGCTGCAGCGCGTGCGCGACGAGGCCCACCGGTTCGCGATCACCCACCACCGCAGCCGCCGCGACCGCGCGATGACCGCCTCGGTGCTCGACGAGCTGCCGGGCGTCGGCCCGGCCCGCAAGCGCGCGCTGCTCGCCCACTTCGGATCCCCCGACGCGATCCTCGCCGCCAGCCGCGAGGAGCTCGCGGCGGTGCCGGGGGTGCCCGGCAAGCTCGCCCGCGACATGTATCGCGAGCTGCACAAGTCCGGGGTGTGACTCACCCGTGAGCGATCAGGCCGGTGCCGCCCTGGTCGCCCGAGATCGTCAGCAGGGTGGCGCTGCCGGGCGCCACCGGAACCGAGTAGACGCCGCCCGCGGGGCTGACCGGGGTGGCGGCGGGCGCCGCCGGGAGCTCGCCGGTGGCCGTCTGCACGCCGAACGTCTGACCGCCGATCGCCACCCCGCTCGTCGCGTCGAGGCTGGGCGCGGTCAGTGTCTCGAGCGAGCCCGCGGCGGTGGCCCCGGGGACGGTGAGCGCGACGTCGTGCTCGGCGGTGGCGTCCTGGTTGATCGCGACGACGCGCACGGTGTCGTCGACGCCCGCGGTCGCCCACACCTTCAGCGGGCCGGCGGGCGCGCTGACCGGCAGCAGGCGGGCGCCGGGCGGGAACGCCTGGGCGAACATCAGCAGGCCGTAGTACTCGGGATGGACGAACGCCTGCCAGGCCGGCCCGGCGCGCGAGGTCGAGAACAGCTCGTAGTGGGAGCCCGGCAGCATGTGGAAGTTGACCCCCTGGACGCCCTGCCGGGCGAAGTTGAACATCGTGTCCAGTGCCCACAGGGCCGAGGCGAAGGTGTCGCTGACGCCCGCCTTGCCCTCGCAGGAGGCGGAGTTCATCTCGTCGATGCGCAGCGGAAGGTGATGGGCGGCCGCGGCTTGGACGAATCCGCCCAGGGGCGCGGCCAGGCCCGCCGAGGCGCTGTCGGCGAGCAGGTTGGGGATCGACGGGAAGGCCGGGTCGCTCGGGTCGGTCGTGCACGCGCGCAGCGGATAGCGGTGGTAGGTGGCGAGCGTGACCCGGCGCTCGGCGCCCAGGAAGCCCCCCAGGCCGCTCATCCAGTTCGGCCCCGAGAGGCCCGGGCCGGCGAGCGGCAGGTTGGGCAGGGCGGCGGCCCACTGCGTGAACTGCCGCGTGTACGCGCGCAGGTCGTAGTGAGGGCCGCGGCGGCGGTACACGCGGCCACGCAGGTCGCGATACCACGGGAACACCGGGTAGAGGTCGGGCTCGTTGCCGATCTCGAGCGCGTCGATGTAGCGGCTGCCGATGTTCTTGGCGAACACGCGGCCCTCGGTGGCGGCGATCGCCGGACTGCCGGCGGCGAGGTTGACCCCGAGGATGAGCTTGGCGTTCAGATCCGCGGCGAGCGCTCGGGTCGTGCGCAGCCACCCGGGCGTGAGCCGGTAGTCGATCCCGCCGGGCGGGATGACGCCGGGGATCGGCCACCAGCTGTCGTCGCTGCTGTTGCCCCCGATCCGGATGATCGGCGACTGGCCGGGGACCAGACCGCGCAGCAGCGACAGCAGCACGGGATCGATCGCACGGGGGTCGCGGCCGGTGTACTCGTGCAGCGCCCGGTACTCGAACGAGACGCCGACGAACCCCGACGGCATCGCCGGGCCGGTGGGCGAGGTCGAGACGCTCGCGGGCACCACGTCGGCGGCGGCGGGCGCCGTCCGCAGGCCGAGCGCCGACACGAGTCCGAGCGCCGCGACCACGGCCAGGCATGCGCGGCGACCGAGCACGGCGGGCATGGTGGCATACCGCGGTGCGATCGTCGCGCTCGTCCGCGTGCGGCGTCAAGCTTATGAGCACGATGGAGGCCTCCGCGCTCACCGATCTGGTGGTGATCACCGGCTTCTCGGGAGCGGGGAAGTCGACCGCGATGGCGGTGTTCGAGGACGAGGGCTACTTCTGCGTCGACAACCTGCCCCCGGAGATGATCCAGTCGCTCGTCGAGCTATTCATGCACTCGGGCTCGAAGGTCGCGCGCGCGGCGGTCGTCTCCGACGCGCGCGGGGGCAGCTACTTCGAGGGGCTGGCGGCGATGCTCGACGGGCTCCCGGGCTCGACCGTGCACCCCCGGATCCTGTTCCTCGAGGCGTCCGAGGAGGCCCTGCTGACCCGCTACAAGGAGACCCGCCGCCGCCACCCGCTGGCTCCCAGCGGCAGCGTCGCCGAGGGCATCCTCGCCGAGCGCGCGCTCCTGGCCCCGCTGCGCGCCCGCGCCGGGGTCGTGATCGACACGACCGGGATGACCGCGGCGACGCTGCGGCGACGCCTGACCGACGGGCTGTTGGCGAGCAGGACGCCGGGGCGCCTGGCGCTCACCTTCCAGAGCTTCGGGTTCAAGTACGGGCCCAGCCGCGATGCCGACCTCATGTTCGACGTGCGCTTCCTGCCCAACCCGCACTACGACCCGACCCTGCGCCCCTTGACCGGTCGCGATCCGCGGGTGGTGGCCTTCATCGACCAGGGCGGCGACCTCGAGGCCTTCTACGAGCGGCTGCACCCGCTGCTCGACTATCTGCTGCCCCAGTATCTGACCGAGGGCAAGGCGCATCTCGTCGTCGGGGTGGGCTGCACGGGCGGGCGCCATCGCTCGGTCGCGATCGCCGAGCACCTGGCGCAGCGTTACGTCGAGGAGCCCGGCTACCTGGTCGAGGTCGTCCATCGCGACGTCGACGAGCCGGCGTGATCGATCACGTCGGGTTCGAGGTCGCCGATCTTGACCGCAGCCGGCGGTTCTACGACGCGGTGTTCTTCGCGCTCGGCGCCCGGCGGATGTTCGAGTCAGAGCACGCGACCGCGTATGGCATCAACGGGCCGACGATCTGGTTCACGGTGCGCGGGCGGCCTCCGGGACCGGGGTACGGGCATCTCGCGCTGAGCGCCGCGGGCACGGCCGCGGTCGACGCGGCGCATGCCGCGGGGCTCGCGCACGGGGGCGCCGACGACGGCGCGCCGGGGATGCGGCCCCGCTACGGGCGTCGGTACTACGCCGGGTATCTGCGCGATCCCGACGGACTGCGACTGGAGGTCGTCTCCCACCGCTAGCGGCCGCCCCCGCAGCTACGAGCACTGGTGAGATAGCCTCCCCGCGAGCGGGGCGGCGCGGAGGTCTCCGGCCCGGATCTGCGTTGACCGGAAACGAAAGGCAGCACGCATGGCGGTAAGGGTCGCAATCAACGGGTTCGGGCGGATCGGGCGCAACGCCTTCCGGGCCGCGCACGAGCGCGGCGCGGACATCGAGTGGCTCGCGGTCAACGATCTCGTCGAGCCCGAGACGATCGCCCACCTGCTCAAGTACGACTCCAACTACGGCCCCTATCCGGGGACGGTCGAGGCGACCTCGGCCGGGCTCGTCGTCGACGGCAGGGAGATCCGGGTCCTCGCCGAGCGCGATCCGGCGGCGCTGCCGTGGAGCGACCTCGGCGTCGACGTGGTGATCGAGTCCACCGGCCTGTTCACCGACCGCGAGAACGCCGCCAAGCATCTCGAGGCGGGTGCCAAGAAGGTCGTCATCTCCGCCCCGGCGACCGACCCGGACACGACCGTCGTGCTCGGGGTCAACTTCGACGAGGTCTACGACCCCGCGTCGCACGACGTCATCTCCAACGCGTCGTGCACGACGAACTGCCTGGCGCCGGTGGCCAAGGTGCTCCAGGACACCGTCGGGATCACGCATGGCCTGATGACGACGATCCACGCCTACACCGCCGACCAGCGCCTGCAGGACATGCCCCACCGCGACCTGCGCCGCGCGCGGGCCGCCGCGGTCAACCTCATCCCCGCGTCGACCGGCGCGGCCAAGGCGATCGGGCTCGTCATCCCCGAGCTCAACGGCAAGCTCCACGGCTTCGCGATCCGGGCCCCGGTCCCGACGGGCAGCGTCGTCGACCTGACGGTCGAGGCCGGCCGCGAGACGAGCGTCGAGGAGATCAACGACGCGCTGCGGGCGGCCGCCGAGAGCGGGCCCCTGCAGGGCCTGATGCTCTACACCGAGGACCCGATCGTCTCTGGCGACATCGTCGGCAACCCCGCCTCGTCGATCGTCGACTCCGCGCTGACCGCGGTCATGGACGGGACGATGGTCAAGGTCGTGTCGTGGTACGACAACGAGTGGGGCTACTCCAACCGGGTCGCCGATCTGGTCCAGCGGGTGCTGTGAGAACGCTCGCAGACCTCGGCGAGGTCGCTGGACAGCGGGTGCTCGTGCGCGTCGACTTCAACGTCCCGGTGCACGACGGCACGGTCACCGACGACACCCGGATCGCGGCGGCGCTGCCGACGCTGAACGAGCTGCGCGAACGCGGGGCGGCGCTCGTGCTCGTCTCCCATCTCGGCCGGCCTCAGGAGCGCGAGCCCGAGCTCTCGCTGGCGCCGGTCGCGCAGCGGCTCTCGGAGCTGATCGGAGAGCCGGTCAAGCTCGCGCCGGGGGCGCGCGGCGACGAGGTCGCCCACCTGGCGAGCGCGCTGCGCGACCGCGACATCCTCCTGCTCGAGAACATCCGCTACGAGCCGGGCGAGACGAAGAACGATCCCGACCTCGCCGCCGACCTCGCCGGGCTCGCCGACGCCTACGTCGACGACGCGTTCGGGGCCGCGCATCGCGCGCACGCCTCCACGGTCGGCGTCGCCGAGCTGATGGAGCGCCGAGCCGCGGGGCTGCTGCTGGCCCACGAGGTCGACACCCTGACCGAGGTGCTGCGCGATCCCGCGCGACCGCTCGTCGCGGTCCTCGGCGGGGCGAAGGTGTCGGACAAGATCGGCGTCATCCGCTCCTTCCAGCGCGTCGCGGACACGATCCTCATCGGCGGCGCCATGTGCTTCCCGTTCCTGAAGGCGATGGGCCACTCGGTCGGCGACTCGTTGTGCGCGCAGGACGACGTCAAGCTCGCGCTGAGCGCGATGGCGGGCGACTCGATCGGCGGCCCCGAGGCGACGCTCCAGCTGCCCTCCGACCTCGTGCTCGCCGATCACTTCGGCGACGACGCCGAGCCGGTGGCGCTCGACGGCCTCGAGGTCCCCGACGGGATGATGGGGCTCGACATCGGGCCGCGCAGCGCCGACGGCTACGCCGAGACGATCCAGCGGGCGGGCACCGTCTTCTGGAACGGGCCGATGGGCGCCTTCGAGCTCGAGCCGTTCGCCGCGGGGACGCGGACGGTCGCCCGGGCGGTGGCCGACTGCCCCGGCACGACCGTCGTCGGCGGCGGCGACTCGGCGGCGGCGCTGCACCAGTTCGGTCTCCAGGACCGGGTCACCCACCTGTCGACCGGGGGCGGGGCGTCGATGGAGCTGATCGAGGGCAAGGAGCTTCCGGGGGTCGAGGTCCTCTCATGAGTCGCGTGCCGCTGATCGCGGGCAACTGGAAGATGCACAAGACGATCGCCGAGGCCGAGGCGCTCATCCAGGCGCTGCTGCCGCGCGTCTCCGCGGCCGACGGCGTCGACGTGGCCATCTGCCCGCCGTTCACCACGCTGCAGGCGATGGTCGACTCCGCGCGCGGCTCGCGGGTCGCGGTGTGGGCCCAGAACATGCACCAGGCACAGGAGGGCGCCTTCACCGGCGAGGTCTCCGCGCCGATGCTCTCAGAGCTCGACGTCGCCGGGGTGCTGCTCGGGCACTCCGAGCGTCGCGAGCTGTTCGGCGAGACCGATCGGGCGCTCGCCCAGAAGGTTCCCGCCGCCTTCGCCGCCGGACTGCTGCCGGTCCTGTGCGTCGGCGAGACCGAGGATGAGCGCGAGCGCGGCGACACCGAGCGCAAGCTCCGCCACCAGGTCCAGGAGGACCTCGCGCGGATCGACCCCGGCCAGCTCGGCGACGTCGTGATCGCCTACGAGCCGATCTGGGCGATCGGGACCGGGCAGACCGCGACCGTCGAGCAGGCCCAGGAGGCGATCGCCTTCGTGCGCGCGCTCGTCGCCGACCGCTCGCCGCAGGCCGCCGAGCGGACTCGGATCCTCTACGGCGGAAGCGTCAAGCCCGACAGCGCGGCCGAGCTGCTCGGCATGCCCGACATCGACGGCGCGCTCGTCGGCGGCGCGAGCCTCGATGCCGAGGCGATGGCGGCGATCGTCGCGGCCGCCATCCCGTGACCGAGCCGCCGACGACCCCGTGACCGAGCCGCCGACGACCCCGTGACCGAGCCGCCGAGCGAGCTACCGGTCCCGCGCGCGGCGCTGATCATCCTCGACGGCTGGGGTCTGGCTCCCGACGGCCCCGGCAACGCCGTGTCGCTCGCGCGGACGCCGGTGTTCGACGAGCTGTGGGAGCGTTATCCGACGACGACGCTGACCGCCTGCGGACCGGCGGTGGGGCTCCCCGAGGGGCAGATGGGCAACTCCGAGGTCGGGCACCTCAACCTCGGCGCCGGCAGCGTCGTCATGCAGGACCTGACCCGCATCGACGCCGCCGTGGCGAGCGGCGAGCTCGCCGACAACCCGGCCCTGGGCGAGGCCCTGGAGGCCGACCGCGTCCACATCATCGGCCTGGTCTCCGACGGCGGCGTGCACTCGAGCCTGCAGCACCTGCGCGGCCTGATCGAGATGGCCGCCGCGCGGGAGGTCGAGGATCTCGTCGTGCACGCCTTCACCGATGGGCGCGACACCTCGCCGACCGCCGGAGCCGGATACCTCGAGCAGGTCGAGGCCTGGATGGCCGATCGCGGGGCCGGCCGGATCGGCTCGGTCGTCGGCCGCTACTACGCGATGGACCGCGACAAGCGCTGGGACCGGGTCAAGCGCGCCTACGACCTGCTCGTCCACGGCACGGCGCAGCATCGCGCCGACAGCGGCGCCGAGGCGGTCCGGGCGGCCTACGAGCGCGACGAGACCGACGAGTTCATCACGCCGGTGCTCGTCGGCGAGGAGGCGCGGATCCGGCCCGGCGATTCGGTGATCGGGCTGAACTTCCGCCCCGACCGGATGCGCGAGATCACGATGGCGCTCGCCGATGCGAGCTTCACCGAGGTCGATCGCGACGGCGCCGACGTCGTGGCGCACTACGCGACGATGACCGAGTACGAGGAGGGCTGGCCGTATCCGGTCGCGTTCCCGCCGCAGCGCCCCGCGACGACGCTGGCCGCGGTCATCGCCGACCGCGGCGAGCGCCAGCTGCACGTCGCCGAGACCGAGAAGTACCCGCACGTGACGTACTTCTTCAACGGCGGCGAAGAGCTCGCGCACGCCGGCGAGGAGCGCGAGCTCGTCGACTCGCCGCGCGACGTGCCCACCTACGACCACAAGCCGGCGATGAGCGCCCCGGAGGCCGCCGAGGCGTTCGTCTCGGCCTGGTCGGCCGGCTCGGGGGACGGCTACGCGTTCGGGATCATCAACTTCGCCAATCCCGACATGGTCGGCCACACGGGCGTCATCGAGGCGGCGGTGGAGGCGATCGAGACCGTCGACGGGTGCCTGCGCGAGGTCGTCGACGCGGTCCTGCAGAGCGGAGGCGCCTGCCTGATCACCGCCGACCACGGCAACGCCGATCACATGCTCGACGAGGACGGCAGCGTCAACACGGCGCACTCGCTCAATCCGGTGCCGGTCATCGTCACGCTGCCCGACCTGCGGCTGCGCGACGGCGGCATCCTCGCCGACGTCGCGCCGACGATGCTCGCGATGCTCGGCGTCGAGCAGCCCGAGGCCATGTCGGGCGCCTCGCTGATCTCCTGACGTCCGCGCGGCCGCCTCGAACGCGGACGACCCTGCGCCTCCATGGCAAGAAATTTGACAGTGCTAGACTGAGATTTCATACTGTCTCAGGCAGTCCCCGAAACTTCGAGAAAGGCACCCTACATGGCCCTCATCCGCTGGGAGCCGGTTCCGATGAACCGCTTCTTCAACTCCCTCTTCGACACCCCGACCGCGCAGCACATGGCCACCCGCCGCTGGCTGCCGGCCACCGACCTGATCGAGTCCGACACCCACTACGTGCTCCGGGCCGACCTCCCCGGCATCTCCGAGGACGACATCCACGTCGAGCTTGACAACGACGTGCTGACGATCTCGGGCGAGCGCAGGACCGAGCAGCGCCGCAGTGAGAACGGCTATCACCGCATCGAGCGCAGCTCGGGCAGCTTCCGCCGCTCCGTCCGGCTGCCGAAGGGCGTCGACGCCGAGCAGATCGCGGCGAACTTCGACAAGGGCGTGCTCGAGGTGAGCATCCCCAAGCCCGAGCAGGTCAAGCCGCGCAAGGTCGCGGTCACCGTCGGCCGCGAGCAGCCCGAGACGATCGAGTCCGGCGACGCCGCCGAGACCTCCGAGCCGCAGGCCGCGTAAGCAGTCTCCACTCGACGCACCGCGCCCGGGTCGACCCGCGTCGGCCCGGGCGTCGTCGCGTCCGGGCCGGTGATCCGTGCAGGGCCCTCGCGGGGACGACGCGTGCTGCACTAGCGTTGCGCCGGTGTTCACCGTCCGCGTCCGCGACCGCGGGTCCCGCGCCCGGGCCGGCACGCTGCACCTCGCCCACGGCGAGGTCGCCACGCCGGCGTTCGTGCCGCTCGCGACCCGCGGCGCGGTCAAGACGCTCGAGCCGCGCGATGTCGCCGGGCTCGGCTACGAGATGGTGCTCGGCAACACGTTCCATCTCATGCTCGCCCCCGGCCCGGAGCTCATCGCCGAGCTCGGGGGCCTGCACGAGATGATGCGCTGGCCGGCCCCGATCATCACCGACTCGGGCGGCTTCCAGGTGTTCTCGATGGGCCACGGCGGCGTCGCCGACGAGATCAAGGGCCGCCGCGGCCCGCAGGCGAGCGCCGACTCGAGCGGGTCGATCCTCGCCGTCGAGGAGCAGGGCGTGCGCTTTCGCTCGTACCTGGACGGCGGCGAGCGCTTCCTCGGCCCCGAGACCTCGATGGCGGTGCAGGCGGCGCTGAGCTCCGACATCGCGCTCGTGCTCGACGAGTGCACCCCGTTTCACGTCACGCGCGACTACACCGCGCGCTCGATGGAGCGCACCCACCGCTGGCTGACGCGCTGCCTGGACTGGCACGAGCGCGAGGGCCCGGCGGGCCAGCGGGTCTACGGGATCGTCCAGGGCGGGATCGAGCCCGATCTGCGCGCCGCGTCCACCCAGGAGGTCGCCGCCAGCCGCTGCGACGGGATCGCGATCGGCGGCTCGCTCGGCCAGGACAAGCCGCAGATGCGGGCGGTCGTCGACTGGACGACCGCCGAGCTCGAGCGCGTCGCGCCGAGTCGGCCCCGCCACCTGCTCGGCATCGGCGAGATCGACGATCTGATCGAGGGCGTGCGGCGGGGGATCGACACCTTCGACTGCGCGATGCCGACGCGGCTGGGCCGTCACGGCATGGCGCTCGTCCCCGACCCCGGGCGGCGCTGGCGCATCGACCTGCACAAGCCGCGCTTTCGCCGCGATCGCGAGCCGATCATGGCCGCCTGCCGCTGTCCGGCGTGCGCGCAGGGGTTCTCGCGCGCCTACCTGCACTACCTGCTGCGCGCCCGCGAGCTGACCGGACTGCGCCTGGTCACGCTGCACAACCTCAGCTTCGTCGCCCGGGTGATGTCCGACCTGCGCGCCGCGATCGAGCGCGAGCGCTTCGACGAGGTCGCCGCCCAGCTGCACGCCGGCGCCGCGCCCGGCGCCGCTACCCGGTCGACTTCTTGACCAGCTGCTGGAGCTGGTTGATCACCGACTGGGCGTCGTGGCCGACGATCTTCCGATAGTGCACGACGGTGCTCGTCGTGCTGTCGGAGATGAGGACCGCCGCGATGACGATGAGCGCGAGGACGGCGACGATCGCCAGGAAGCCGATCAGGCGGCGGAAGCCGCGGCCCGAGCGCCGGCGCCCGGTCGCCGTCGGCGGCGGGGAGGTGGCGCGCCGGTCGACGGGCGCCGAGCGGCTCGGGGCGGTCGCCCGGCGCTGCGGTGACGGAGCCTGGCGAGCGGGAACCTGGCGCGGCTGACGCGCGCGGACCGCCGGCGCCTCCCGAGTGGAGTCGCGCCACGGCTCGGGCGCGGGGCGGCGCGCGACGCTGGTGGCCGCGGTCGCGTCGCGAGGGGCGACGCGGGTGGCGCCCGTGGCGCGGTCGGGCGGCGGATCTCCGGGCGCGATGCCCCCCGCGCCGTCGCGCAGCGACTCGGCCATCGCGGCGGCGTCAGCGGGGCGGCCGCGCGGGTCGATCGACAGCGCCAGGGCGACCGCCTGGGCGAGCTCGGGCGGCACGTCGCGGACCATCTGGTGCAGCGGCCGGGGGGACTCGCGCTGCTGTTTGAGCGCGAGCTCGGACAGGGAGCTCGCCTCGTAGGGCAGGCGACCGCAGATCAGCTGATAGGTGACGACCCCGAGCGAGTACAGGTCCGCGCGCGGCCCCGCCTCCTCGCCGCGCGCCTGCTCGGGCGCGAGATACGCCGCGGTGCCGAGCACCGATCCCGCCTGGGTGATGCTCGACTGGTCGGTCGCGCGGGCGATCCCGAAGTCGGCGAGCTTGACCACGTCGGAGTCCGAGACGAGCAGGTTGCCGGGCTTGACGTCGCGGTGCACGACCCCGTTGCGGTGCGCGTAGTCGAGGCCGCGGCAGGCCTGCGTGACGATGTCGACCGACTCGGCCACCCCGAGCCGGCCGTGGTCGCGCAGCAGCTCGGCGCACGAGTTGCCGGTCACGTTCTCCATGACGATGAAGTGCTGATGGTGGCCCGCGTCGAACCCGAAGTCGAACACCTGCACGATGTTCGGGTGCACGAGGCGGGCCGCGGCGAGCGCCTCGCGGCGGAAGCGCGACACGAAGGTCGGGTCGTCCGCGAGGTGCTCGGCGAGCAGCTTGATCGCGACGTAGCGCTCGAGCCGGTTGTCGAAGGCAAGATGGACCGTCGACATCCCGCCGACCCCGAGCCGGCCCTCGATCCGGTATCTGTCACCGATCGTCGTCGTGCCCGTCATTGTCCGTTACCGCCGCCGGTGTGCGCGTGTCCGTTACCGGCGCCGGTGTGCGTGCCGACCCCGGCGCCTCCCGTGGTCGGGGTGTTGGTCCGGGTCGCCGGCGAGCTGGGCGTCGTGTGCGTCGAGCGGGTGGGTGTCGAGGTCGAGGAGGTCGGCGTCTGGGTGACGGTCGTCGTCGCGGTCGCCGTCGATGTCGGGCTCGTCGTCGTGCTCGAGCTGCTCGACGAGGTCGAGGTCGAGGCCGTGGTCGTGCAGCTGCGCTCGGCGAGCGTCTGGGCGGTCGAGACCCCCTGGCCGAGGTTGTTGACGAGCTGTGAGCTCACCGATGACCCCAACCCGGCGACGCTGTTGTTGAGGGTGTCGACCGCCTGCTGCACCGCCGAGCAGCTGTGGGAGCCCACCGCCACCGAGAGCGCGTCGAGCTGCTGCGAGAGCGTGCTGCTCTGCTGGGACGAGAGCAGGCCGCCGGAGCCGCCGCACGCGACCGCGAAGGCCGCCGCCAATCCGAGGCAGGCGGCCAGGAAGGCTCTGGACCACATCCCCATCCACGCGCGGACTTTAGACACCGCCGCGGTTTGCTTGAGGTTAGGCTCACCCCGGCAACCCTCGACATGTGATAACGCCGCCCGCCCTACTGCCCGAAGTACAGTCGCTCGGCCAGCGACTCGGGGAGCGCCGCCGCTCGGATCGCTCCCGCGGCGCCGGCGATGTCGTAGTCGGTGCGGCGGTAGATCGCGCGCGGCCCCTCGAGCTCGAGCTCGAGCCACGCCGCGCGGGCATCGCCGTCGCGGGGCTGGCCGACGCTGCCGGGGTTGACGAGCCACTCGCCGCTGGTCAGGTCGAGCTCGTGGTCGGCGTCGCGGGTCTCGCCGGTGGCGGCGGCACCCCGGAAGCGCGAGAACGACAGCGCGACGTGCGAGTGGCCGATGAGCGCCACCCGCTCCTCCTGGACGTCGAGGCAGAGCTCGGCCTGCAGCGGGGAGAGGACGTACTCCCAGATCGGATCCCGGGGACTGGCGTGGTACAGACCGACCGGCGCATCGTGGCTGGCCGGCTCCAGCGACTGCAGGTACTCGAGCGTCTCGGGCGCGATCACCTCCTGCGTCCAGGTCGCGGCCAGCGCGGCGCCGCGCGAGAACTGCTCGAGCGGGATCGTCCCCCGCACCCCGAGGTCGTGGTTGCCGGCGAGGCAGACGGTGGCGTACTCGCGCGCGAGCGCCACGCACCGGTCCGGGTCGGCGCCATAGCCGACGAGGTCGCCGAGGCACCACATCTGCTCACAACCGGAGTCGCCGATGTCGGCGAGCACCGCCTCGAAGGCGTGCCGGTTGCCGTGGATGTCGGACACGATCGCCACTCGCATGTCTACAGTCTCGCGGGTGAGCCGTCGTTCGCGCGTGCAGGTGACGGGGTCGGTGCTGGCGGCGACGGCCGCCGCCGAGGCCGGACGGCGCCTGTTGTCCCCCCGCACCCCCGTCCCCGAGCCCGCCGACGTGCCCGTCCGCGCCTACTTCACCGAGGAGGAGGAGCGCCGCGGCCGGCGCTTCGCGCGTCCCCAGCTCGCGCTCGGGCTGGCCGGGGAGGCGCTCCAGATCGGGTCCCTGGCGCTGCTCGCGCTGCGCCCGCCCCGCGCGTGGGGGGCGCGCGCCGCCGCGCCCCGCCACCCGCTGGCGGCGGCCGCCGGGGTGGCCGCGGCGCTGTCGACGGCGGTCACGCTCCCGGCGCTGCCGCTGTCGGTCCTCGCCCGCCGTCGCCGCCTGCAGGCCGGCCTGGACACGCAACCGTGGTCGGGCTGGTGGTCGGACCTGGCCAAGGCGCGGGCGCTGCAGGCCGGGTTCTCGGCCGCCGCGGGCGTCGGCGTGATCGCCAGCGCACGCCGCTGGCCGCGGTGGTGGTGGCTGGCGGTCGGCGGTGGCTCGCTCGCGGTCGGGGCCCTGCTCGCGGCGCTCGCCCCGGTCGTGCTCGATCCGATCTTCAACGACTTCACGGCGCTGCCCGAGGGCGAGACCCGCGACGACGTCCTCGCGCTCGCGAGCGCGGCCGGGGTCAGCGTCGGCGAGGTCTACTCGGTCGATGCGAGCCGGCGGACGACCGCCGCCAACGCCTACGTGACCGGTCTGGGCCCGACCAAGCGCGTCGTCCTGTTCGACACGATGCTCGACCGTTACCGCCGCGACGAGGTGCGCCTCGTCGTCGCCCACGAGCTCGGCCACGTCCGCCACCGCGACGTCGCGCGCAGCCTCGCCTTCGCCGGCATCGTCGCTCCCGCCGTGGCGTTGGCGGTCCGCGAGTGCAGCGCCGCGCTCGCCGGCGCGGCCTCCCGCACGGCGCTGCCCGCCCCCGCCGCGCTGCCGGGCCTGGCGCTGGCGGCGACGCTCGTGGCCGCGCCGCTCGGCCCCATCTCGAGTCGCCTGTCGCGCGCCGTCGAGCGCCGCGCCGACCAGTTCTCGCTCGAGCTCGCGGGTGCCCCCGAGGCCTTCATCTCCTTCGAGCGCGGGATCGCGTTGCAGAACCTCGCGGATCTGCGTCCCCCGTGGTGGGTGGCGCGCCTGCTGGCCACCCATCCACCGACGCTCGAGCGCATCGGAGCCGCGGTGGCGTTCCAGCGCCGCGGCCGCAACGGCGCGACGCCCGACTAGCGATCACGGTCACTGCACCTCGGTCGGCGTCCGGCGCGCCGGGATCCCGTTCTCGGGAGCGCGCACGATCACGACGCAGTTCTGCCCCCCGAACCCGAACGCCTGCGCCGCCGCAACCCGAACCTCTGCGGGCCGCGCGTGCAGGGGCACATAATCGAGGTCGCACCGCGGATCCGCGGTGTGCAGGTTGATCGTCGGGGGCAGCACCCCGTCGCGGATCGCGAGCAGGCAGACCATCGCCGACAGCGCGCCGGCAGCGCCGATCAGGTGTCCGACCATCGACTTGGGCGAGCTCGCCGGGACCCGGTCGGCGGCGGCGCCGAGCGCGATCCGGATCGCCCGCGTCTCGGCGGCGTCGTTGGCGCGGGTCGCGGTGCCATGGGCGCAGATGTAGTCGAGCTCGGAACCGTCCACGCCGGCGCTGCGCAGGGCGAGCGAGATCGCCCGGGCGGCGTGTTCGCCGGTCGGCTCCGGCGCGCTCATGTGAAACGCGTCGCTGGTCAGGGCCCCGCCGGCCAGCTCGCCGTAGGCGGCGGCGCCGCGGGCGCGCGCGTGCGCGGCGGATTCGACGACGAAGATGACCGCGCCCTCGCCGAACACGAACCCGTCGCGGTCGGCGTCGAACGGACGACTTGCCTGCGCGGGCGCATCGTTGCGCTCGGACAGAGGGCCCATGAGCGCGAGGCCGGCCATGATCGAGCGGCTGATGCCGCCGTCGGTGCCGCCGGCGACGACGACGTCGGCCTCGCCGCCGGCGATCAGACGACGCGCCTCGAGCAGCGCGGCGGTGCCGCTCGCGCAGGCGAGCGCCGACGCGGTCACCGGGCCGTGGACCCCGAGGTCGATCGCCACCTCGCAGGCGGCCATGTTCAGGATCGTCGAGGGCACGAAATAGGGGCTGACCTCGCGCGGGCCGCGCTCGAGCAGCAGGCGCTGGTTGCGCTCGGTCTCGGGCCAGCCGGCGACCGCCGCGTTGACGATGACCCCGGTGCGCCGGCTCTCGGCGCGTGGGTCCAATCCCGCGTCGGCGACCGCCTCGCGCGCCGCGACGACCGCCAGCTGGGAGAACCGCGCGGTGCGACGCGCCCGCTTGTGGCCGAGCTGGACCTCGGCGTCGAGGTCGTGGACCTCGCCGGCGATGCGCACCGGCAGATCCGAGGCGTCGAAGGACTCGATCGCGGTCACCCCGGACTGCCCGGCGACGAGCCCCGACCACGAGTCGGGGGCGTTGCCGGCGAGCGGCGTCACGGCGCCGATGCCGGTGATGACGGGCGCTTCGCGGTGACCGTCGCGGTTCACGGACGCGTCTCGCGATTCACGGACGCGTCAGCAGTCCATCGGCGGCGTCCCGCACGGCCTGGTCGCGCAGCCGATAGTGCAGCTTCTTGCCGGTCGCGGTCATCGGCAGCTCGGACACGAGGCGGTACGCGCGCGGACGTTTGTAGTCGGCAAGCATCGGATGGTCGCGGCAGTGCCGGTCGCATTCGGCGGCGTCGAGCCCGGGATCGGCGGCGAGGACGTAGGCGACGACGAGCTCGCCCCACCGCTCGTCGGCGAGCCCCACGACCGCCGCGTCGGCGATCTGCGGATGCTCGGAGAGGACCGCCTCCACCTGGGTCGGGTACACGTTCTCGCCCCCGGAGATGATCATGTCGTCCTTGCGCCCGACGATCGTGACGTACTCATCCTCGTCCCAGGTGGCCAGGTCGCCGATGTACAGCCACCCGTCGCGGAACCGGGCCGCCTGCTCGGCGGCCTGGTTGACATACGCGTAGCCGGCCTTGACCGAGCGCACCACGACCTCGCCGACCTCGCTGCCGTCCTTGGCGACGTGGTCGTCGGGCGCGGCGGCGCGATCCTCGTAGAGGCGGACCACGGCGACGTCGTCGTCGGTGCACGCGCGGCCCGCCGAGCCCGCGTGCTCGGGCAGGTCGCTCGGGCGCAGGAACGTGTTCCAGAACGCCTCGGTGGTCCCGTAGCCGTTGAAGATCCGCGCCGTCAGCAGGTCCTGGTAGCGCAGGCAGGCCTCGCGATCGAGCGGCGCGCCCATGGTGACGATCCCCGAGAGGCTGCTGAGGTCGCGCGGGCGCGTGGTCTGCTCGGCGGCGAGCATCGCCAGGTTCGTCGGGGCCCCGATGAGGAAGGTCAGCTCGTGCTCGTGGACCCAGTCGAGCACCGTGGCGGGATCGAACTGGCGCAGCGCGACCGCCTCGGCGCCGACGTAGAGGACCGGGTTGGGCCCGCCCGAGTACAGGCCGCCGCGGTGAAACCACGGCGTCATGTTGAGCGTCCGATCCTGCGGCGCGAGCGGGAAGTGCATGATCACGTCGTGGGCCGAGAGCACCTCGACGAGGCTGTTCAGCGAGACGCCCTTGGGCATGCCGGTCGTGCCCGAGGTGTACAGCCGCGTGCTCTCGTCGTAGATGCCGCGGTCCGCCGGCGGCTCGGGCTCGGCCGCCGGATCGCCGCTGGCCAGCAGCTGCGCAAACGGCGTCGCGGGCTCGACGTCCGCGCCGGCCGCCACGAGCAGTCCCGGCCGGTGCCCGGCCAGCGTCAGCGCCTGCGCCGCGGTCGCCATCAGCGTCTCGTCGTAGACGAACGCGCGCGGCCGGCTGTCGTCGAGCACGTAGGCGATCTCGCCCGCCGAGAGGCGGAAGTTGATCGGCGAGGGGATCGCGCCGAGGCGCTGGGCGGCGAGCCACAGCAGCGCGAACTCGGGGCCGTTGAACAGCGCGAAGACGACCGCGTCCCCGGGAGCGACGCCGTTGGCGCGCAGCGCGTCGGCGAGGCGGCCGGCGTCGCACCACAGCTCGGCGTAGGTCCACCGGCGTCCGCTGGCGGGGTCCGACAGCGCGGGACGGCTGGCAAAGCGGTGGCTGTTGCGCCGCACCCCGGCGAGATAGGTGAAGTGGTGCTCGAACACGTCGCGGAACGCGGACGCGTCGTAGCGGTACGAGGCGTGGACGGTCATCGCGCCGTTCGCCCGGCGACGAGGCCCCGCAGTCGGGCGCGCACCTCCGCGAGCCGCTCGTACTGCGTCAGCGGCCGGCTGCCCATCGGGAGCAGGAGGAGCTCCTCGACGCCCGCCTCCTCGTAGGCTCCCAGTCGCTGCACGGCGCCGTCGATGCTATCCAGCACCGCCCAGTGCTCGATCGTTTGCAGCGCCATCCGGTACTGGCCGCGGATGTGGGCGTCGGCCTCACGGCGGGCCGCGGCGCGATCATCGTCGATCCGGACGAGCACGAGCAGGGCGAGGCCCGGTCGCGGCCTGTCCGCCTGTGCAGCCAGCTCGGCGAGCCGCGCCGCGCGCTCGGCCAGGCGCTGGGGCGAGAGCCACATCGGCAGCCATGCGTCACCGAAGCGGACCGCCCGGCGCATCGCCGGCTCGCCGCGCCCGCCGACGTAGATCGGCGGGGGCTGGGCGATCGCGGGCGCCAGCGACGGTGCGGTGACCTCCATGGTCGCTCCGCGATGGTCGATCGGGCGTCCCGCCATGAGGTCGCCGATCACGGTCAGCGCGTCGTCGAGGCGCGCCCCCCGGCGGGCCAGGGGCACCCCGGCGGCCTGGAACTCCTCGGGGAACTCGCCCCCGACCCCGACCCCGAGCGCCAGGCGGCGGCCGCCGGCCAGCGCGTCGATCGTGACCAGCTGCTTGGCCGCCCACGCGGGGGCGCGGAGGCCGAGCAGCATGACGCTGAGCCCGAGGCCGATCCGCTCGGTGAGGACCGCCGCGGCGCTCAGGCAGCCGACGGCGTCGAGACCGGGAGCGGGACAGGCGAGGTGGTCGCCGGCCCACAGCGCGTCGAAGCCGAGCTCCTCGGCGAGGCGGGCCGCCGGGGCGACCTCCCAGGCGCCGCCGGAGCCCAGGGGGTCGAACGTCGGCAGCAGGATGCCGCAGCGCGGAGGGGACGGCACCGCCGTGAGCGCTAGGCGGCGTCGGCCGGGCCGGTCACGGCCTCAGCTCTCGTCGTCCTCGGTGTAGTCGGCGGCCTCGCCGGTCGAGTCGGTTTGGCCGCCGCCGTACTCGGGCAGGTTCTTGATCCCCTCACGCGTCTGCCACTTGGAGTAGTTGTCCTCCATGGCGTCGATCAGCTCGCGCATGAACTTCGCCGACAGGTTGACGCGCGAGACCACCACCCCGGGGATCTCCTCCTCCTCGACCTCGTGGTCGACGCGGGCGAAGGTGATCGTGAACTCGTAGTCGGAGTGACTGACGTTGGCGAAGTTCGAGTAGACGCCGGCCATGATGTCCGGCGAGAAGTGGATGTTGATGTGACGCTCGGGCGGAGTGGGCTGATCCATATGCACTTAGTATCTCACCGTGCGGATAGTCGTCGTCGCCGTGGGAAGGTTGCGCGCGCCGTTCGCCGACGACGTCGGGCACTATCAGAAGCTGCTCGCCGGGCACGCTCGGCTGGAGCTGATCGAGGCGCGCGACGACGCTCAGGCGATCCGCCGGGTGCCCGACCGGGCCTTCGTGTCGCTGCTTGACCGGGCGGGCGACGCTCCCGACTCCGAGGGTCTCGCCGCCTTCCTCGAGGACCGGCGGCGCGGCGGCCGTGACCTCTGCTTCGTGATCGGCGGGCCGTTCGGACTCGACCTCGAGCACGTCGACCACCGCCTGTCGCTCGGGGCGATCACGCTGCCCCACCAGCTCGCCCGCGTCGTGCTGCTCGAGCAGCTCTACCGCGCCCACAAGATCCTCGCTCACGAGCCCTACCACCACTGATGAGCGCCTGGCAGCCCAGACTGGATCGACAGCGCGCGCTCGAGCAGCACGGCCGCACTCGCCGCGAGCTGCGGATGTTCATGCGCCGGCTGGCGATCCTCCTCGTGGCGCTCGTGGCGATGATCCTCGCCGGCACCCTCGCCTTCACCCTCATCGAGGGAACCTCGGTCGCGTTCTCGTTCGCCTGGACGCTTGACACGGTGACGACGCTGGGGGCGATCCAGGACCCTCACGACCCCGCCGGCCGGGTCGTCGTGGTCCTCTTGGAGCTGTTCGGCATAGGTACGCTCTTCTATGGCCTGGCGACCGTCGCGGAGTTCTTCGTGTCCGGCCAGCTCAGCGGCCTGCTCGAGGAGCGGCGCACCCAGCGAATGATCGACACCTTCACCGACCACATCATCGTCTGCGGCTTCGGCCGCGTCGGCCGCCAGATCGCCTCTGACCTCGAGCAGGTGGGCGTCCGCTGCGTGGCCATCGACGACGATCCCTCGCACCGCGAGGAGGCCGCGGCGATGGGCGTGCGACTCATCCAGAGCACCGCCGCCGACGACGAGGTGCTGATCAGCGCGGGAATCGAGCGCGCCCGCGCGATCATCGCCTGCGTCGACTCCGACGCCGAGAACATCTTCATCGCGCTCACCGCGCGCGAGCTGCGGCCCGACGTCCTCATCGTCGCGCGCGCGTCGGCCGAGGACTCCGAGAAGAAGCTGCGCCGCGCCGGCGCCGACCGGGTCATCTCGCCCTACAAGACCTCGGGCACCGAGATGGCGCGGGTCGCCCTGCACCCGCAGGTCGAGGGCGCCGTCGAGGTCGCCGACTATCGCCTCGAGGAGATCGCCGTGCCCGCCGAGTGCGCGGGCGCCGGGCAGACGGTCGAGCGCGTCCGGGGCGACTCGGTGATCGTCGCCGTCCGGCGGATCGACGGCCGGCTCGAGACCCAGCCGCCGCTCGACCTCGTCATCGGCCCGGGCGACCTGCTCGTGGCGCTCGGCACCCCCGACGCGCTCGAGCGCCTGGAGTCGCTGTTCCAGCCGGCCACGGTGGCCCGGGCGTGACCGCGCCGGCAAGCGGCTCGGTGAGCGGTCGGGCGCCGGCGGCGACGCCGCTGGCCGCGCTGCGCACCGAGGTGCTGGCGGCCGCCGCCGAGGTCAGGGGCGACGGGGCCCCGCCGGCGCAGATCCGCGTCGAGCGGCCCAAGCGCGCCGGGCAGGGCGACTACTCGAGCAACGTCGGGATGCTCCTCGCCCCGGGCCTGGGAGCGGCGCCGCGCGAGATCGCCGCGCGCGTCGGCGAGGCGCTCGCCGCGCGGCTCGCCGACCGCCTCGTCGCGTTCGAGATCGCCGGGCCGGGCTTTCTGAACCTGACGCTCGCCGACGGCTGGTACCGCGACGCGCTGCGCGTCGTGCTGACCGAGGGCGAGCGCTTCGGTGGCGGCGGCGCCGCGCCGCCGCAGCGGATCCTGCTCGAGTTCGTCTCGGCCAACCCGACCGGGCCTCTCGTCGTCCCCAGCGGCCAGCACGCCGCCTACGGCGACTCGCTGGCCCGCATCCTCCAGCACCACGGCCACGAGGTCGCGCGCGAGTACTACTTCAACGACGCCGGCGGCCAGATCACCCGCCTCGGCGCGTCGGTCGTCGCCCGCGCCCGGGGCGAGGCGGCGCCCGCGGACGGCTACCAGGGCGAGTACATCACGCAGCTCGCGTCGCGGATCGACGGCGCCGCCTCGATGTCGGCCGCGCGAGCGGGCTCGGCGGCGGTGGCGCTGCTGCTCTCCGAGATCCAGGCGACGCTCGAGCGCTACGGCGTCCACTACGACCGCTTCTTCTCCGAGCGCATGCTGCACGAGGGCTCGCCCAGCTACGTCGACCGGGCGCTTGAGATCGTCGAGCGCGGCGGCAACAGCTACCGGGCCGACGGCGCGCTGTGGCTGCGCACGACCGCCTTCGGCGACACCGACGACCGGGTGCTCGAGAAATCCGACGGCGAGCCCACCTATCTCGCGGCCGATCTCGCCTACCTGCTCGAGAAGCGCGAGCGCGGCTACGAGCACCAGCTCGTGCCCGTCGGCGCCGACCACCACGGCTACGTCGCGCGGATGATGGCCGCCTCGGGGGCGATCGGCAACGAGCCGGGCGTGCTCGAGATGCCGCTGCTGCAGTTCGTCCACCTCGTCGACGGCTCGCAGCGCGCCGCCATGTCCAAGCGCCGCGGCGACTTCGTCACCCTCGACGACCTGCTCGACGCGATCGGCGTCGACGCGACGCGCTTCTTCATGCTCCAGCGCTCCCACGACCGCACCGTCGACCTCGATCTCGACCTCGCCCGCCGCGAGTCGCCCGAGAACCCCGTCTACTACATCCAGTACGCGCACGCCCGGATCGTCACCATGCTCGGCCGCCTCGACGAGGATCGGGTGGCCGTCGCGCTGCGCGGCGAGAGCTGGGGCGAGGAGCCGCTGCAGGCCGCCGAGCACGACCTGATCAAGGCGCTCATGGCCTTCCCCGACGAGGTCGACGAGGCCGCCGCCCGCCGCGCGCCGCATCGCATCGCGACCTACGCGCTCGAGCTCGCCCAGACGTTCACCGCGTTCTACCGCGACTGCAAGGTCATCGGGTCGGCGCCCGAGTCGGTCGAGTCGCTGCGGATCGCGCTGTCGCAGGCGACGCGGCAGGTGATCGCGCTGTCGCTGGGGCTGCTCGGGGTGACGGCGCCCGACTCGATGTAGCGGGCACGGCGGGCCGGGCACGGCGCCGGGCCGCGGTCTTGCTGCGCGCCTCAGGTGGTGCGCGCGAGGTCGTCGTCGAGGCGCTGGGCATCGGCGGCGCTCAGGGGGGGCGAGGTCGCCGCGGGAGCGGCGTCGCGGGCGCGCCGCCGCCACCGCGGGATGACGCTCACCAGGGTGGCGATCCCGAGGATGACGACGAGCGGCGGGATGACGTAGACGAGCACGTTGAAGCCGTGCGCGGGCGGCGTGGCCAGCACCGCGGGGCCGTACTGGGCGACGAGGTTGCGCTCGATCTGCGTGCGGCTCTCGCCCTGGAGGATGAGCTGCCGGATGTAGTCGCGCTCCTGGAAGGCCTCGGGCGACTGGGCGACGGCGAGCGGCTCGTGGCAGACGACGCACATCACCTCGTCCTGGATCTGCGTGAACGACGCTCGGTGCTGGGTCGTCGCGGCCACCGCCGGCACGGCGCCGACGGCGAGCGCGATCACCGCCAGCAGGACGAGCGCGAGCCGGCGTCGCGCGCGCGTGCTCATGCCCGGGCGGCCAGGATCGGCGGCAGCGTGCGGTTCAGCCAGGACCCGGTCACCGGGAAGCGCTGCAGCGCCTGGATCCGGCCCTGTCGATTGATCACGAACGTCTCCGGCACCCCGGTCGTGCCGAACGCGTGCACGAAGCTCCCGCTCACGTCGCGCAGCACCGGATACGTGATGTGGTACCGGCGCGCGAACTGCTCCGAGGACGTCGACGCATCCTCGTAGGTGACCCCCACCAGCGTCGCGTCATGCCCGGCCAGCACGTGCTGCTCGCTCGCCAGCAGCGGCGCCTCCAACGCGCAGGGCCCGCACCACGACGCGAACACGTTGAGCACCACCACCTTGCCCCGGTAGTCCGCCAGGCTCCGGCTCCCCGTGCTCCCCAGCACCGGCAGCGCGGTCCCCGCCTCGGGCGCCATCGGAAACCTCCCCTTCGCCACCTGCGCATCGATCGACGACGTGTCGGTCTGCTGCGAGACCCCGAACGTCAACAGCGCCAACAGGGCGATCGCCGCCACCGCGACCAGCCCGGGAAGGATGAACCTGCGCATACCGCGTCAGATGGTAAACAGCCGCGATCTCGGGCAATCCGGAGTCGTCGGGTCATCGGCATCTGCTGTCGGTCAGGCGCTGGGCAGGCTGAAGCGCACCTGCGTGCCGGCGTCGGAGGCCGAGTCCGCCAGCCAGATGCGGCCGCCGTGCGCCTCGACGATCGCCCGCGCGATCGCCAGCCCCAGCCCGGCCGAGCCGTTCTCGCCGGAGACCCGTGAGGGCCCCTGGACGAACGGCTCGAACATCCGCTCGCGGGACTCGATGTCGATGCCGCTGCCGCTGTCGGACACCTCGACCTCGATCTCGGAGCCCGCGACGCGCTCGGCGCGCACCACCACGTTGCCGTCGGGCGGCGTGTGGCGGATCGCGTTGTGGAGCAGGTTGAACAGCACCCGCTGGAGCTGCTCGGGGTTGCCCGAGGCCGCGGTCAGGCGCTCGCCGAGCTCGGCCCGGACGGCGATCCCGTTGGCGTCGGCGTGTACGCGCATCGCCTCGACCGTTTCGCGCACCAGCTCGTCGAGCCGGAGGTGCCGCGTCATCGACCAGCTGATGGGGCCGGACTCGAGCCGCGAGAGCTCGAGCAGGTCCTCGATCAGGGCCCCCAGCGCGCGCACGTGAGTCGACATCAAACGCAGCTGCGCGCGGCCTTGCGCCGGTTCGAAGATCCCATCCTCCAACCCTTCGGCGATGAGCTGGAGCGTCGTCACCGGGGTGCGCAGGTCGTGCGAGATGGCGGCGACCAGCTGCCGACGCGCGCGCTCCTCGGCGGCGATCTTCGCGGTCATCGACTCGACGTCGGAGGCCAGGGCCGCCAGCTCGTCGCCGCCGCGCACCGGGATGTGGAGGTCGCGCCGACCCTCGCCCACCTCGGCAAGCGCCGCCCGGATCGCGCCGAGATCCGACAGCGCACGCCGGGCCACGAGCCGCGCGGCGCCGAGGCCCACCAACCCCGCGTACGCGGCCACCAGTGCCATCAGGAGCGCATCGTGGCCGGAGACGAACATCAGCCCGGCGAACAACGCCACCGCCGTCCCCAGCTGGACCGCGATCAGCGCGGCCAGCGCCGCGAGCTGGCCGCGAATCCCGCCCAGCAGCGCCGGACGCGCGGCGATCAGATCGGCGGCCAACGCCGTCACCACCCCGACCGGCGCGAGGATCTCAATCGACACCGCGAACGCGTGCCGGCCGTCAAACACCCAGGCGACCCCCGCCGCCAGCCCCGCGACCGCCAGCGCCGGACCAACGATCAATCCGCGCCGCCTCATGGCGCGAACCGGTAGCCGACCCCCCAGACGGTCTCCAGGTACCGCGGCTGGGCGGGATCGCGCTCCACCTTGGCGCGCAGGCGGCGGATGTGGACCGTCACCGTGGAGGTGTCCGAGTAGAAGGTGTACTGCCAGACGTTGTCCATCAGCTGATCGCGGGTGAAGGCCTGGCCCGGGTGGCGGGCCATGAACAGCAGCAGCTCGAACTCGCGCAGGGTGAGCTCGACCTCGGTGCCACCGAGCCGCACGCGCCGCCCACCGGGGTCGATCTCCAACTCGCCGAAGTGCAGCGGTGCGGGCGGTCCGGGGTCGGGTGCCAGTCGCCGGACGATCGCGTCGACGCGCGCGACCAGCTCGGCCGGAGAGAACGGCTTGACCACGTAGTCGTCGGCACCAAGTCGGAATCCGATCACGCGGTCGGACTCCTCCCCGCGGGCGGTCAGGAGGATGAACGCGGTGCGCACGGGGTCGTACTGGCGCAGGCGGCGCATCACCTCGAGACCGTCGCCGTCGGGCAGCATCAGGTCGAGCACGATCACGTCGGGCCGATCGCGCAGCGCGCGCTCGAGTGCGTCGTGCGCGGTGGCGGCGACCTGGGCTTGATAGCCGGCTCGGCGCAGGTACCGGGATACCACATCACCGATCGTCGGCTCGTCGTCGACGACCAACACGCGCCCGCGCGCCGGATCCGAGCTCGTGCTCATGGACACACGGTAGGGCGAACTCCCGGGCGCAGGAGGCATTGCCGCGGCGTGTTCATCGCACCGTAATGGCATCTGGAGCGGTCACGACCGGACCGCCGCCCGGCGGTAAAGGACGACGTTACGGTCGAGCCGCCCGCCGCCGAAGCCCTGTGGGCGTCCGCCCTCCGCGTCGAGGTAGGCGAGCTCACGCGAGATCCGCCCGAGCGGGCCGTATCCGACGTGGTCGAGCATCCAGGTTCGGATCGCGACCCCACCGCCGGCGGTGGCGACGATCCGGAGCGCACGGGCCTGCTGGGGGTAGTCGATCAGCGAGGCGGTCTCGATCTGCCAGTAGCCACCGGCCGCGGTCGCTCGCGGCGCGATCCGGTTGCGATGCGTGTGGCCGCAGAGAGTCGCGAGCACCTGCGGCGAGCGGTCGAGCAGCGACAGCAGCTCGCCGCCCGCGGCCGACTCCGCGAGCGGCTGGTGGGAGACGATGATCAGCCATTGCCCACCGGCCTGGGCGAGCTGCCCGGCCAGCCACGCGGGCTGGCCCGCGACGACGAGCCCACCCGACCCGCCGCCGCGGCGGGCGAGGTCGAGCACGATCAACCGCACGCGCTCGCCCACGTCAACCGCGTAGTCGAGGCGGTCCCCGGTTCGGGTGCTCGTCGGCGCGGCCGCCGTCCGCAGCTCCGCCACGACCTCGCCGGCCGTCAGCTGGCGCCGGGTGAGATCAACCGGAACGCGAACAGTTGGCCCGGCCAGCGCGCGGATCAGGAACTCGTGCACCGACCCTGGCGCCGGCGGCCCGTCCGGCGAGGACGTCGCCTGCAGTCGGAACCCCGGGGGGAGCGTCAGTCCGGGCGGCAGCTCCCACAGGGCCCGGTCCCCGACGGCGAGCGCGCGGGTGACCGGCGTCGGGACCAGCTCGCCCGCGACCAGGATGTCGTGATCGCCGAGGACGGGCACCCACGGCAACCCGAGCCCGCGCGCCAGGAACGGCCGCACGGCCGCTTGCAGCAGCCCGGGGTGCCTCGGGGCATCGACGTCCGGCCGGTAGTAGAACGGGTCGGGGTCAGAGGCCAGCTGCACGCCGTAGTATCGATGCGGCCCGCTGCCGGGCGTCACGATGCCGCCTGCCAGCACCGACCGGGCCTGCGAGAGCTCGTTGCCCTGGTCGTTGTCGAGCAGGTCGCCGCCCTGGACGACGAGCTCGGCTCCGAGCGCGCGGACGGCCGTGAGCGCGCCCTCCAGCACTTGCGCCGTCAAGCTCTCCTGCGGACGGAAGGTCGAGGTGAAGGGCGGGCCGAGGCGGCGCAGGAACGGCACCCGCGCCGGCGAGGAGGCATCGAGCACATGCGCGTCGGTCAGGTGGGCGAACGTCGCGAGCACGCCGACGTCGGCGGCGGGCGCTGAAAGCTCGGCCCGCGCGATCAGCGGCTCGCCTGCCAGCACCCGCAGCCGGCCGTCGCCGGTGGGGTCGCCCCAGGTCGACTCAAGCGTCGAGCCCGAGCCCGCGGGCAGCGGGCCGCCCGCGCCGCACCCGGCCAGCGCTGCCGCGCCCATACCCGCCATCGCCCGCCCGAGGAAGGCGCGCCGCCCGATCCGCCCGCTCACGTCGCCAGCCCCCGGATCACGGGCTCGCGGGCCGCGTCCAGCGCCACCGACACGACCGCCACCGCCGCTACCAACGCCAGCCCCGCCAGCACGGCGAGGATCTCCGCCGGCCCGGCGCCGAGCGGCAGGGTCGCGTAGCTCTCGGCCAGATGCGACAGCGCGGGCCCGAGCACGCCCCGCTCCAGCAGAACGCCGATCACCGCGGCCGGCGTGACGATCGCAAGCGCGGCGCCCGCCAACAGCCGCACGATCGCGCCCACGCCCCCGCCGCCGGCGCGCATCACGGCCACCGCGGGGCGCCGCTCCTGCACCGTGAGAGCGCACGCCTGGACCAGGGCGTACAGGCAGACGAGCCCGTCGACGATCGCGATCGCGCGCAGGATCGTGCGCAGCACGTCAACGAGCGGCACGCCCCGGCCGACCGCCGTCGAGACCGGCGTCGGAGCCGCGCCCAGGCGGGTGAGCGCGGCGAGCACGGTCGAGACGTCGGCCCCGGGCGCGAGCACGACGGCGATCGCCGACGGCGCCGCGGGCTCGGGGCCGAGCAGCGCCGAGGCGGGGATGTAGGCAACCCGTCCGTCGTCGTCGAGCGAGGAGACGACGCCGGCGACGCGCAGCCGCAGCTCCGATCCGTCGGCCAGCGCCAGCGCCAGCGTCGAGCCCTCGGTCAGGCCCAGCGCCGTCGCGAGGCCGGCGCCGACCTCGGCCTCGCGGCCGCCGCGCAGCCGCCGGCCCGAGACGAGCGCCGGCGCCTCGAACGTCGTGTGATCGCCCGGGTAGGCGATCACGTCGATCGTCTCGCCGAGATCGAACGAGTCGGCGCCCTGCACCTCGTAGCGCGGCGCCGCCGCCAGCACGCCCGGGATCCGGCGCACCCGGGCGGCGGCTGACGGAGGCAGCGCCGCGGTCAAGGCGTAGCGCTTGCCGAGCGCGCCGGGGTCGGTCTCGAGCGAGCTCAGCTCCGAGGCGAGCGCCAACAGCAGCAGCACGAACGCGGCCGACAGTCCCAGCGTAGCGATCGTGACCGCCAGCCTCGCCCGCCGCGCCGCCACCATCCGCGCTCCGAGCGCGACGAGCCCGCCCCGGAGGCGCGGGGACGATCCCGGCACGCCCCCTCGTGTCGTCGCGCCCGCGCCCGAGCTCGCCACGTCGGCGCCTCGCAGCAGCCGCGCCACCGGTCGGCCCGCCGCCCGCCACGCCGGCCAGGCTGCCCCCGCCGACGGGATCAGCACGGCCGCCAGCCACGCGAGCAGCAGCGGCCCCGCCAGCGCCCATCGCGGCGCCGGCTCGTTGAGCATCGTTTCCAGCCGGCCGGCCGGCGCGACCGTGGCCAGCCCCCCCAGCAGCACCCCGAGCGAAGCCGCCGGCAGCGCGACCAGCGTGGCCTCGAGCGCGTGGGCGACCGTCAAATAGGCGCGGGTGGCGCCGACCGCGCGCCGCACCCCGATCGCGCCGAGCCGCCGCTGCACCTCGGCGCGGGCCGACACCGCGAGCATCACGCCGGCGGTCATGAGCGCGATCAGCGACAGCGCCACCAGCAGGTCGATCACGATCCCGGCGGCCTGGTCGATCAGGATCCGCAGCCCGGAGCGGGTGGCGAACCTGATGTCGTGCAGTCCGAAGCTCGTGGCCCGGGCCTGGACGAGCACCTCGCTCAGATACGCGGGATTGCGCAGCCAGATCTCGGCCAGGTCGACCCGCGGGTCGGCTTGCGCTCCCAACTGGGCATCGATCGCCGGGCGCGACAGATAGAACCTCGGCTTGCCCAGCGGATAGCCGACATCGTCCGGCCCCTCGGCGAAGCCGACCACGCGCTGGGGCCCGAGCCCGTCGACGTAGAACGGGTCGCCGAGCGCCAGGCCCCAGGCCGACGCCAAACCCTGCTCGACGAGCACGTCGGACCCCCGGTCACCGAGATCGTGCCCGCTGAGCACCGCGTACCCCTGGTGGGTGCCCGGCGCGTCGAGCACCTCGGCGACAGCGTCGCCGCGCTGGTGGCCGCGGGCGCCGATCCCGACGTTGGTCACCTCGAGGCGCAGCGCGTACCGCGCCACGTCCGGGAGCGCTGCGATCCGGGCGGCGACCCGGGGCGCGGCCTGCGGATCGAAGCGGACGATCACGTCGGGCAGCCCGGCGGCGGCGGTGGCGCGGTGAAAGCCCGTCCCCAAGCCGTAGCCGATCACGACCGACACCGACAGGGTGGCCGCCGCGACCGCGATCCCGAGCCCGCTCAAGACCGCCCGCCGGCGCCGAGCCCGCAGCCCCTCGAGCGCCAGCGCCAGCGCCGAGCGCGGCGCGCTCACGGCCCGCGACCGTCGGCGAGCAGCTGTCCGCCGGCCAGCCGCAGCACGCGGTCCGCGATCGCTGCCGTGTCTGGCTCGTGGGTGACGATCACGACCGCTCGGCGGGGGAGGTCGCGCAGCAGGCCCAGGACCGCGTCCCCGTTCTCGACGTCGAGGCTGCCCGTCGGCTCGTCGGCGAGGATCAGCTCGGGCCCGTTGACGAGCGCGCGGGCGAGCGCGAACCGCTGCTGCTCTCCGCCGGAGAGCTCGTGCGGGCGATGAGCAGTCACCGGCTCGAGCCCGAGGCGTTCGATCAGCTCGGCAGCGCGCCGCGCGCCTCCAGCCGGCGCGCCCGGGAGCCGAGTGGGGAGCAGCACGTTCTCGGCGCCCGTGAGCTCGTCGATGAGGTGGAACTGCTGGAAGACGAAACCGATGTGACGCATCCGGATGGCGGGCAGGCGCCGCCGGCCACGACCGGTCAGCTCCTCACCGGCAACCGAGATCTGCCCCGCATCGGGGTGGTCGAGGCCGCCGAGGAGATGCAGCAGCGTGGACTTGCCGCTCCCCGAGCGCCCGAGGACGGCGACCAGCTCGCCGGGTCCGACGCTGAGGCTGACGCCGTCCAGCAGGGTGCGCAGCGCTCGCCCGGTCCCGATGGTCTTGACGAGACTGCGGGCTTCGAGGACTGACACCGATCAGGTGCTACCAGACCCGCTCGGTGGCGATCAGCTCCGCGGGGCACGTCGCCCCGGCGGTCGGATGCGCAGGTACAGGAGCCTGGGCGCGGTCTGGGTATCGGTCAGCGGGTACAGAGGCGATCGCGTCAGAGGCTGGGGCTGCAGACGGAACTGCGCTTGCAGCTCGCCGCCGAGCAGCTCGGCGTCGAAACCGCCGTCGAGCACGACGGCCCGGACGCGGTCGACGTCGAGCGCGGTGGCGAGCGATGCGCGCAGGGCGCGTGCGCCGCGCCGTGCCTCGGAGCGCAGCACGTCGCCGATCGCCTCGTCCTGGGCGAAGGTCCCCTTGCCCAACTCGGTGGCATACCAGGGGTGGCGGAGCACGAGCACCGGGCCGGGCAGCCTCCGCAGCCGCGCGAGCAATGCCGCTCCCGCGGCGCGGTCGCGAGCGCTCGGCACCTCCGTCCCGAGCCAGGAGCCGAGGATCGCGACCTGGGCGATCACCAGCGCGCCGGCGAGCGCGGCCGTGGCGCCCCCTCGCCGGCGGACGGACGCCAGGGCGAGCCCGGCGAGCAGGGCAGTGGCGGCGTAGGTCGGCATCAGCACGTTCAGGTAGCCGCCGGTGTGCAGCCGGGAGACCCAGGCCGCTCCCAGCAGGCCCGCCGCCGCCGCCAACCAGTAGCCGGCCGGCCACCCGACCCGTGGCTTGGCGCGCTCACGCGCCCATGACGCGAACGCCAGTGCCAGGAGCAGCGCCAGCGGCCACTGGTGCGCGAGCACGTCCCGGCCCCAGAACCCGACCCACAGCTGGCTCATCCAGGGCTGTCCGGCGAGTTCGCTGAACGCGTAGTAGCGATACCAGCCGGCGGTGAGCGCATCGAGGAGCAGGGTCGAGCCGAGCACCAGGACCACGGCCGTGATGACCGCGGTCACCCCGACGCGCCGGCGGGTCACGATCAGGTACGCGAGCGCCGGCGCGATCGCGACCAGCGCGGTCTGCTTGGTGAAGAAGGCAAGAAACGTCAGCAGCCCGAGAACGGCACCGCCCCGGACGCCGCGCGCCCGGCAACCCCACGCCATCGCGACGAGCGTCAGCGCCAGGAAGAGCGAGTCGACCCGGCCGACATCGAACCATGCTCCCGACAGCCGGTAGGTCGCCGCGAACAACCCGGCGGCGACGAGCGCCGCGAGGCGGTCGCGCGTATCGCGCAGCACGATCCAGGCGAGCGTCGCCATCGCCGCCAGCGCCGAACCCGCCGAAACGAGCCGCAGCGGCAGGAACCCGAGCCCGGTGAGCTTGGCCACCGCCGCGGCAAGCCAGTAGTACAGCGGCGGGTAGGCCCAGCCGACGAACCTCAGCGAGGGCGCCACGTACAGCGAATGCCCCGACAGCACGCGTCCCGCCAGCCCGACCGAGCCGCCCTCCATCCAATCGAGCTCGTACGGGTAGCCGAGGTCGTGTGCCGCCACCCACAGGTAGGCGGCCAGCGGCACGAGCGCGGCGACTGCGACGGCGGCGGTCGTCAGCCGCCGGGCTTTGACCAGCGCCGTCGCCGCCGGAGCGCGCGGGATGCGCGCCGCGCCCAGCTCCGTGCCGGCGCTGCGCGCCGCGCCCAGCTCCGTGCCGGCGCTCACCCTCCTCCCCCGGCGCTGTGCGGCGCCAGACGCGCGAACCAGCGTCGGTGTGCGCTCCAGGCGTCGGCGACGCGGAGGGCGGCCGCATCGGCTACGGCCCCGATCTGCGGGGCGCCGACCCGGGCCCAGGGAAACCATGCGCTGACCTGACCGCGACCCTCGAGCCGCGCCTCCAGGCGACGCGTCGCCACCTCGGGCGCATCGAGCTCGACGAGAATCTCACCGTCCGGTTCCAGGACGTCCGCGAGCCGGCTGAGGAGACGCGCCGGGGCGCCGCCGATGCCGATGTTCCCGTCCAGCAGCAGCACCGTCCGCCAGGCGCGGCCGCCCGGCAGCTCATCGAACACGTCGCCGACGATCGCGCGCCCGCCGCGCCCGACCGCGAGCTCCACCGCCGCTGGGGAGAGGTCCACGCCGAGAGCGAAGATGCCGCGTGCAGCCAGCGCGTGGAGATGCCGGCCCGGTCCGCAGCCGACGTCCAGAACCGGGCCGGCGACGTGGTCGAGCAGCTCGCGGTCGGCGCGGTCGGCAGGCCCGAGGTAGCGACCCAGCGAGAGCGGAACGCTGGGCCCGTCGGACATGCGCACGAGCAGCGGCGCTCCCCCGCCGCCACCGGCCAGCAGCGCCTCGCCGTACAAGCGCAGCGCCGAGCTCACGCCAGCGCGGACACGGCTCGGGCGAAGCGGGTATGCGGGGCGTCCGAGGCAACCGCGTACGCATCGTCGATGGTGTCGACGTCGTGCAGCATCGGCTGCTCGTGGACGCGCAGCCCGATCTGATCGAGCCGGGCGCGCTGGCGGGCCCCAGTGGCCGCGCAGCTCATCGGCACGCCCGCAAACGCGCCCCGTACGCGGCAGCGAAAGCCGATGCTCCAGTAGCCGCCGTCGGCAGCCGGTCCGAGCACGGCATCGACGTCGCGGCGGTGCAAGGCGGCGATCCCGTCGAGCAGCAGCTCGGGGGTCATCTGCGGCGTGTCCATCCCGACGAGCAGGGCCGGACCGGGCACATCCGCGAACGCGGCGTCGAGGCGCTCGCCGAGGGACTGGCCACGCTGCGCGATCACGACGAAGCCGTCGGGCCGCCAGCTCCGGGCATCGCCTTCGAACACGAGCACCTTGCGAGCTGCCGGGATGCGGGCGATCACATCGAGCGTGTCGAGCAGCGCGGCGGCGGCCAGCGTCGCGGCCTGCGGCGGTGTGCACGGCGGTGTCAGCCGAGTCTTCACCCGCCCCGCGACGGGCTCCTTGGCGATCACGAGCAGAGCGACCGGGGTCACGCCGCGTCAGTCAAGCTGCATCCCCTTACGGAAAAGAAAAATGACAGAAGTGAACACCCGCTTAACCGTCGCCGCGACGGGCGGTCCTGCGCCAGTCACCGTGTGATCCTGGCAGCCATGCGCATGCCGTTCACCGGTCCGACCAAGCCGCCACCCGGCCCGTTCCGCGACGGCTTCTGGCGCAGCCCACTCCGCGACCAGCGGCTGACGGCGCTGCTGGGACTGATCCTGCTCGTCGGACTGCCGGTGGTGATCGTCACCGGCCTGCTGTCCAACGACGCCTACCAGCCCGGTCTCGGCGGCAACGCACTTGGACGGGACATCCACGGCCCGCTCGACGTCTACCTGTTCGGCTGGCCGACTCACCCGGGCTGGCTGTACGCGCTCGGCCAGGGGCTGCACGTCACGCTCGGCCTCGCGCTGGCCCCGATCCTGCTGGTGAAGCTGTGGTCGGTGATCCCGCGGCTGTTCGAGTGGCCGGCCTTCCGCGATCCGGCCCATGCGCTGGAGCGGCTGTCGCTGGCGCTGCTGGTCGGCAGCGCGCTGTTCGAGTTCGTCACCGGGATCTTCAACATCCTGTACTGGTACGCGTTCCCGTTTGACTTCGTCCAGGCGCACTACTACGGCGCGTGGGTGTTCATCGCGGCGTTTGCAGCACACGTCGTGCTCAAGTTCGGCACGATGCGCGACGCGCTGTCAAAGCGCGCCGAGGTGCTGGGCACGCCGGGGGGCGCGCGCCCGCTCGCGGCGCCGAACCCGGCCCCCGCGACGATGTCCCGGCGGGCGCTGCTCGCCGGCGTCGGGGGCGCCTCGCTGCTGCTGCTCCTACAGGGCGCCGGGCAGTCGCTGGGCGGACCGCTGCGGTTCCTGGCGTTCCTCCTCCCACGGGGTCGCACGCGCCCCGGGCCGCTCGGCTTCCCGGTCAATAAGGCGTGGGCGGCGACCGGCGTCTCGGTGTCGAGCGTCGGCACGAGCTGGCGGCTTCACCTGCACGGCGCCCGGACGCTGGAGCTGACGCGCGAGCAGCTGCTGGCGCTGCCCCAGGCCTCGTATGACCTGCCGATCGCCTGCGTGGAGGGGTGGTCGACGACCCAGCACTGGACCGGCGTGCGGTTGCACGACCTGGCCGCGCTGTGCGGCGTGCACGCAGCCGCCAGCGTCACGAGCGTCTCGCTGGAGCACGGTACCTATGGACGGGCGACGCTCGGTCACGAGCAGGTCGCCGACCCGCGCGCACTGCTGGCGCTGTGCGTCAACGGAGTCAACCTGTCGCTGGACCACGGGTTCCCGGCGCGGGTGATCGCGCCGGCGCTTCCCGGAGTCCACTGCACGAAGTGGGTGTCGGAGATGCTCTTTGAACCGGTGTCCGTCGCGTGATGCGGCGGTTGCGCTGCACCTACGGCGCGCGACCACTTCACCTGATCGGGTTGGTGGCGAGCTTCGCGCTGGCGGCGGCGGGGTTCGTCGGATGGTTTCAGCGGCCGCAGGACGTCGCTGGCGTGCTGGAGTGGTTCGTGGCCGCGATCGTGCTCCACGACCTCGTGCTGATGCCGCTGTACGCGCTCCTCGACGGGATCACGATCGGCCTGCTGCACCGCCGAGTGCTGCTGGCGCGCGCAGCCCCGCCGGCGATCAGCCCGACGCCATACCTGCGCGTGCCGGCGATGATCAGCGCGCTCCTGTTCGCCGTCCTGTTCCCGGTGATCCTGGGGTTGGGCGGCCAGGCCGAGCTTGCGGCCAGCGGCATCCGCGAGCACGGCTACCTGGCTCGTTGGCTGCTCGCCTGCGGCGCGCTGTTCGCGCTGTCCGGTGCGGCGTACACCGTCGCCCGGGCCCGGGCCCGGGCACGCGCCGCTCGCGGACGCGGGCACTAGATCACGCGGTGAGGGCCGCGCTGAGCTCCCGCATCCCGGCATGGAAGCCCTCCCGGGCCTGGAACCCCAGGCAGGCGGAGGCGCGCTGCGCGGAGGCGAACACGTGGCGCACGTCGCCGAGCCTGAACTCGCCGGTCACCCGCGGCCGCGGCGCCCCGCGGCCGGCCGCGTCGGCCAGTGCGTCGGCCATCTCCGCCACGGTCCGCGGCCGGCCGCTGGCCACGTTGAAGGCGCCCGCCACCGGCTCATCGGCGGTCAGCGCGATCACGTTCGCACGGCCGACGTCCCGGACGTGCACGAAGTCGCGCAGCTGCCGGCCGTCCTCGAACACCTGGGGCGGCCGTCCGGCGGCCAGCGCGCTCGCGAAGATCGCCGCGACCCCCGAGTAGGGAGTGTCACGTGGCATCCGCGGCCCGTAGACGTTGTGGTAGCGCAGGGCAGTGACCGGTATCCCGGTCGCGCGCATGAAGGTGAAGCACAGGTGCTCCTGGTGGACCTTGGTCGCTGCGTAGACGCTGCGCGGGTCAAGCGGCGCTGACTCCTCGACGGCCACCGGCTCGAGCGCCGCCTCGCACGCCGGGCACCGCGGCTCGAACTCGCCGGCGGCGAGGCGCTCCGCGGCACGAGGCGGGGGAGCCAGCGACCCATGCTCAAGGCAGCAGTAGCCACCCTCGCCGTACACGACCATGCTGCTCGCCAGCACCAGGCGCCCGCGGAAGCCCGCCGCGGCCAACTGCGCCAGCAGCACGGCCGTGCCCAGGTCGTTGTTGCGGACGTAGTCGGCGACGTCGAGCATGTCGAGCCCCAGCCCCACCATCGACGCCTGGTGACTGACCGCGTCGACGCCCACCAGCGCCGCCGCGACGACCTCGGGATCGAGCAGGCTGCCGTGCACGAACTCGGCCTGCGGGCTCAGCCACTCGGGGACGGCGCCCGCATGCGCGCTCAGCGAGTCGAGCACTCTGACCTCGCTCCCGCCGTCGATCAGCGCATCGACCACGTGTGAGCCGATGAAGCCAGCCCCGCCGGTGACCAGGATCACGTCACCCACGGTACGCCGGACACCCGCGCCGGCGGCGCCGCACGGTGCCCGGTTTCGGAAGTCGTAACAACTCGCGGGTACCGTCACGGAGGTGATCGACGTGATCCTGCCCGCGCTCGACGAGGCCGAGGCGATCCCGCAGGTGCTCACCCGGATCCCGGCTGGCTACCGGGCGCTGGTCGTCGACAACCGCTCGACCGACGGCACCGCCGCAGTGGCGGCGCAGGACGGCGCCCGCGTCATCGCCGAGCCGCGGCGCGGCTTCGGCGCAGCGTGTCACGCCGGCCTGCTGGCGGCCGAGACCGATGTCGTCTGCTTCATGGACTGCGACGGCTCGCTCGATCCCCGCGAGCTGACGCGGGTCGCTCGGCCCGTCGCCGATGGCCGCGCCGAGCTGTGCCTCGGCGCGCGACGGGCCGAGCCTGGGGCATGGCCCCACCACGCGCGGATCGCCAACCGCGTGCTGGCGCGTGAGCTGCGCCGCCGCACCGGAGCCGCCCTCACCGACCTGGGACCGATGCGCGCGGCGCGACGCCATGACCTGCTCGCGCTGGCGCTCCGTGAACGCGGCTCCGGCTGGCCGCTCGAGATGGTGCTCTCGGCGGGCGCGGCCGGCTGGCGCATCACCGAGGTCACCGTCACCTATAAGCCGCGCGTCGGCGGGCGCTCGAAAATCAGCGGAAGCCTCACCGGCACTGCCCGCGCCGTGCGCGACATGGGCGCGCTGCTGCGGTAGCCAACGGAGTCATCCGCCTCACTCGCGTCCGTACGCGCCCGGTGGCGGACGATTTCGAGCGCTGAGCGCAGCCGCTCCGTCGACACGCTGTTTGGGCAACTATTGGGCCACGGCCCAGCCCGCTGATCCCTAGAATCGCCCCGCAGCGCGGACGTAGCTCAGTTGGTAGAGCGTCGGCTTCCCAAGCCGAAGGTCGCGGGTTCGAGACCCGTCGTCCGCTCTTCGAGGAAGCGCTGGTACCAGGAGCAGATCTCTCGTGCCCAAGCAAACGTTGCCAGGCGTCACCACCGTGACCTTCCCGAGGGCGCTGGTGAACGCCTTCCTGGTCGAGGCTGACGTGCTGACCCTGATCGACACCGGCACCCCAGGCGGGGTCGACAAGATCACGGCGGCGATACGTGGCGCCGGCCATGGTGAGCGCGATCTCGCGCGCATCGTGCTGACGCATCGCCATAGCGATCATGCGGCCAACGCGGCGGCGCTCGCCCGGGTCACCGGCGCAGCGGTGCTCTGCTCGCCCGGGGACGCGCCGTACATCCGGGAGGGGACCGAGCAGCCGCGGCCGCGCCCGGCGACCCCGCTGGGTCGGCTCATGGTGCCCTACGTCAAGAGGTCGCTGCCGTGGAGTCTGTCCGCGGTCGACGTGGAGGACGGTCTGGTCGGGGATGCGATGGTTGGTCCCTTCCGCGTGATCGACACGCCGGGGCACACGGCCGGCCACGTTTCTCTGCTCTGGACGGATCAGGGGGTGCTGTTCGCGGGTGACGCCGCGGCGCATATCACGTCGCTTGGTCCGCATCCCGCCGCCGACGATCCGCCAACCGCCCGGCAGAGCTTCGCGTCGCTCGGCCAGCTGGGGTTCGATGCCGCCTGCTTTGGCCACGGACGGCCTCTCATCGGCGCCGCGCCCCGGTTCCGCGCCGCTGCCGGGTAGCGACGGCCCGACTCAAGCGCAACCTGATCGTCGTGAGCGCGTCCGCGATGAGGACCTCATGCGCGGCCTGAGTCACTCGCGCTGGATCCTTTGCAGACCGTCCGCGGGCGTCCACCACTCCACGACGAGCAACGTGGCTTCGGCGTTGAGGTGGGTATGCACGACGGTGGCGATCTCGGCGCGGAAGCCGTCGGCCGTGGATCCCGCGGTGATCGGTCCGGTGGCGATCGCGCGACCAGAGATCTTCGCCTCGCCCGGCCACTGCGCCTCGGATCCCCGGACTGGGTCAACCGTGGCGCTATGCAGGGCAAAGCGCGGATCCCGGCGAAGATCCACGCCCTTGCGCGCGTTGGCCATTGAGCCAAAGACGAGTTCGCCGTCCTCGAAGTTCGCTTCGATCCCAGAGATCCGCGGCGAACCGTCGGCTCGCACGGTGGCAATTGTCTTGTGTTGACCAGCGTCGAACAGCGCCCGCACGCGCCGCGCAAGCTCCGGCTCGAGCTCCTCGACGTCGTGCCAGGCTGTCATCGCACCATGATCGCAACGATGACCGACACGCAGTCGTCGTCCAATCAGGCAAGTCGACGTCCGTCATCCTCGGGACGTCGCTCGCCACCGGCGGACCGGCAACTTCGCTTCACGCGGAACCGATTAACGCGGCTCATCAGACGCGGATTCCTCGGCCGGGCCTCGCTGCGTCAGCATCGATCTCGTCCGCGAGTGCGGCGAGCGGCGTTCAAGCGCCGGGGTACGCGCGGCCGGAGCGGACCGGCCAATCAGCGCCGATTACGGCCTACACCACCTCGGCGATGGGTGACGCCGGTCGCGATCAGTGTAGCGTCCTCCGGTCACTGTGGCCGCCTGCTGCTCTCTAGGTCGCGTTAGCCCGTGGTTCTAACCCAACAGCAGCTTACCGGAGGTAACAAGCCATGAGTACCACGCCGCCCCGTAATGTCATCTATTACAACGATCGCTCTAACCCAATACCCCTGGGCGGCATCACCGGCCTGCGGTACACGGATGTCATTCTGGCCTTCCTGGTTCCGGATGGTAATCACAGTCTGCTGGGACAAGGTGGCGCCTTCGACGCTAACGGGAATCCCAAGCCGGCCGACATCGAGACGCTGCAAACCGCCGGCAAGAATGTTCTGATTTCACTGGGTGGGTCAACCTTCCCATCCGGTGCCTGGCAGCAGTACGCCCAGGACGTGAATAGCTTGGTGGAACAGGTCGCCGACTACGTGACTGCGAATGGCCTCAACGGAGTCGATATCGACTACGAAGACGATAAGGGTTTCAGGGGCGTCTACGATGGCGTCGCGCTCCTGATTGCACTCACCACCGGTCTTGCCGAGGCACTGCCACCCGGGCAGAACCTCATCACCCATGCCCCGCAAACACCCTATTGGGATTCACACTATAAGAGAGCATACGTCGAAATATGGCAGGAAGCGGGTACCCAAATCACGTGGATCAACAACCAGTTCTACAACAACGCGCGCTGGGACGGGACGCCTGACCTCAAGGTCGAGTGGTATAACAAGATCGCTGGCATTACAGGTGCACGGCAGCTGATGGTGGGCGTTCCGGTGGCGGCTACGGGCGGTGATGAAGGGTACGTCCCTCTAGACGAGATGATCAGCCAGGTCATCGTGCCGCTGAAAGCCAACTGGGGCGCTGACTTTGGCGGTGTCATGGGATGGGAGTTTTCGTATGACCAAGCCGGCATGTGGGCGCAGGGAATCGGGCAAGCACTCGTTGGCGGGACGGACGCGCCCACGCCGGGCCAGGAATACACCGTACAGCCGGGGGATACGCTTGACAGCATCGCAAGGGCTGCCTACGGCGCGACCAATGCTCACCAAGGCGTGACCGCGATGGAGGCGGGCAATCCCGGCATCGACCCCGGTGATCTTCAGCCGGGACAGGTAATCAGCATCCCCGTCCTGGGCGAAGCAATCTAGCCAGGGTCCACCGGCTCGCGGCGTGGATGGCGGCGAATCTGGGAGGTGAGCCGCCTTGCACCCAACGGGAGATGGTGGGGTGGGGGGTCGCGGTCGGTGGATTGTCGAACGCTGAGATCACTGGCGCTGGCCGGGGGTGGGTGTGTGGTGGTTTCGTTGGGTCAGTTGGCGCCGGCCAGCGCGGGCTGCGGCTCGCGGATCGTGGTCTTGGCAACCGCGTCGGACAGCTCGTCGCGGCGGACGAGCGCGAAGATCGCAGGGACGGCGAGCAGCGCGAGCCCGCCGAGCACCCAGAGCGCCTGCTGGAAGCCGCCGGTGAGGGCCGCGGGGGCGGCGGTGCCGGCGTGCACCAGCGTCTGGGTGTGGCTCGCCGCGAGACTTGAGGCGATCGCGATCCCGATCGCTCCGCCGAGCTGCTGGCTGGTGTTCAGCAGCCCAGACGCGAGCCCGGCCTGGTGCTCTGAGACCCCGGCGAGCGCGGCGATCGAGATCGGGATGAAGGCGAACGCGGTCCCGGCGCCGGCAACGACGAACGGGCCGGCGAGGTTCGCGAGGAAATGTCCGTCGACGGGCACCTGGGTCGCCCACAGGACGCCCGTGCCGATCAGCGTCATCCCGATCACCATCACGACCTTGGCACCGCCACGGGTGACCAGCGCCTGTGAGACGCCGGCGAGAGCGACCGAGGTCAGCGACGCCGCCAGCCATGCGAGGCCTGTCTGCAGGGCGCTGTAATGCAGCACCTGCTGCATGTAGAGGGTGCCGACGAAGATGAACGCGAAGAAGCTGCCGCCCAGCAGCAGCCCTGCCGCGTTTGCGCCGGCGAGCGTACGCAGCCGGAAGATCGAAAGCGGCAGCACGGGGTCCTTCGCGCGGGCCTCGATCACCAGGAACGCGGCGAGCAGCGCCGCCGACGTCGCCAGCAGAGCGACCGTCCGCGCGGCGCCCCAGCCGTACTGGGGTGCCTGGGAGATCGCGTCGACCAGCAGCACCAGCCCGCTCGTGCCCGCGATCGCACCGAGCGCGTCAAACCGCCGGCGCGTGGTGGCGAGCCGGCTGTCGGGCACGATCCTGGGTGCGAGGGCCAGCGCGGCGGTGCCGATCGGGACGTTCAGATAGAAGATGTACTGCCAGCCGGCGTAGCGAGTGAGGAACCCGCCGGCGATCACGCCAACGGTCGCCCCGCCCGCTCCGAGCGCGCCCCAGATTCCGAGCGCCTTGTTGCGCTCGGCGCCCTCGGCAAACATGTTCATCACGATCGACAGGGCGGCGGGCAGCATCATCGCCGCGCCCAGCCCCTGAACCGCCCTCGCGGCGATGAGCGACGCCTCGCCGGCCGACAGCGCGGCTCCCAGCGACGCCGCCGTGAACAACGAGAGCCCGACCATCAGGATCCGGCGGCGGCCGAGCAGGTCCGCGGCACGGCCGCCGAGGAGCATGAAGCCGCCGAACGTGAGCGCGTACGCGGTCACGACCCACTGCAGGCTGGTCGCGCTGAAGTGCAGATCGCGACCGATCGTCGGCAGCGAGACGTTGACGATCGTCAGATCGATGATCGTCATGAAGAACGACACCGCCAGCAGCGCGAACGCGCGCCAGCGATTGATATTTGGGGATGTGGATGTCATCGGGCCTCCAGTTGTTGGGGTGGAGTTGGTTGTCGTCTCTACGACGAACGGGCGACCGCGATCGGGACACGCCGATGCGGCTGTTGCCCGAAGCGACCTAAAGCTCGGCGATTCGCCGCTCGAGGAAGCGCCGTTCGCGCGCCGAGCGTGCGAGGGCGAGCGCGCGTTCGAACGCTTCGCGCGCCTCATCGGCCCGACCGAGCCGGCGCAGCAACTCGCCGCGGGTGGAGTGCAGATACTGGTAGTCGCCGAGCGCGAGCTGCTCGACGATCTCGAGCGCCTGTTCGGTTGACCCGGCCTGGGCGACTGCAACCGCGCGGTTCAGCTCGACCACTGGCGAGCGTGTGATCTGCGCGAGCTGGCCGTACAGCCCCGCCACCTCGTTCCAGTCGATCCGCTCCTCCGCCTGGAGAGAAGCGATCGCCGCCTGCAGCACGTACGTCCCGCGGCCTCGCAGCGCGATCGCGCGATCGAGCGCCTCCCGACCGACCGCAATCTCCTCGGCGTCCCAGAGCGACCGATCCTGATCCTCGAGCAACACCAACTCTTCCCCTGAGAACCGCGCCTTGCGCCGCGCGTGCTGGATCTGCATGAGCGCCAGTAGTCCGTGCACCTCCGGCTCGTCGGGCATCAGCGTCGCCAGTAGGCGGCCGAGTCGAATCGCCTCGCTCGCCAGGCTCCCGCGTCCGCTGTAGCCCTCGTTGTAGATCAGGTACACCACCGCCAGCACCGCGTTGAGGCGGTCGGGCAGCAGGTGCTCGGCCGGGACGACGAACGGAATCCCGGTCGCCTTGATCTTCGCCTTCGCACGCGACAGGCGCCGCTTCATCGTCTCCTCGGAGACCAAGAACGCGTGCGCGATGTCCGCTGTCGCCAGCCCACCGAGCGCGCGCAGCGTGAGCGCAACCTGCGCCTCGAGGGCGAGCGCCGGATGACAGCAGGTGAAGATCAGCTCGAGCCGCTCGTCCTCGATCACCGTGTCGTCAAGTTCATCCATCGTCGCCTCGGGCACTTCGAGCTGCCGGGTCTTTTCGGCTAGCGTCCGGTCACGTCGGATCCGGTCGATCGCCCGGTTGCGCGCGGTTATCGTCAGCCAGGCCCCGGGGTTGGCCGGAACTCCATCGCGAGGCCAGCGCTCCGCCGCGATCGTGAACGCCTCCTGGGCGGCCTCCTCGGCGAGATCGAAATCACCGAGGAAGCCGACCAGCGAGGCCACCACTCGGCCCCACTCCTCCCGAAAGATCTGATCGATCAGTGTGGCCCCTCCACCAACGGACGGACCTCGACCGCCCCGCCGAAACGCAGCGCCGGAATCCGCCCGGCGATCTCGAGAACGGCGTCGAGATCGTCCGCCTCAGCCAGGAACCAACCGCCGAACACCTCCTTGGTATCAGCGAACGGGCCATCTGTGATCACCGTCTGGCCCTCGCGCCCGCGAAGCGTGGTAGCGCTGTGGACCGGCTGAAGAGGCGCGCCACCAAGGACCCGTGGGTCGTCGCGAAGCGCGTAGTACTCGGCCGAAACGGCCGGCTGCTCCTCCTGACTCAGACCCTCGTACTCGGCGGGCGCTTGAAAGACCATCAGTGCGTACTTCATCCGAAACCTCCTGGAGAAGAGTGGATCTTCGCCCTAACGACGAACGGATGCACGCTGAGGGGACAGCCTTTACATGAACCGGAAATCGGCGAACCTCGACTGAGCCGTCATCCGCGGAGCCGGTCCCTGGCCGCTGGCCCGACCGCGTTCCCGGACCGCATACGTCACCGGTCTCGCGAGCAAGCACCAGCCCGGCCACGGCCGGTGTTAGCCGTGACGGCGCCATGCGTTCGCCGCGATACGAACGCGCCTTGACATGCAGCCATCAGGATGCATATGGTCGTGCAGCCAAATGGATGCACAATCTCCCGAGCTCGACGACGTGTTCCGCGCTCTGGCCGATCCCGGGCGCCGCCGGCTGCTTGACAGCCTGAACGCCCGCGGCGGCCAGACGCTGCGGGAGCTCTGCACGGAGATGGATATGGCCCGCCAGTCGGTCTCCAAGCACCTGGCGGTTCTGGAGGCGGCGCGCCTCGTGAGCACCGTATGGCGGGGACGCGAGAAGCTGCACTACCTCAACCCGGCGCCGATCAACGAGATCTCCGAGCGCTGGATCACGCAGTACGACCGCGGCCGGGTGAACGCCCTGGCCGATCTCAAACGAGCCCTGGAGGACCCTCCCGTGGACAAACCCTCGTTCGTCTACAGCACCTACATCCGCACAACGGCAGAGCGCCTGTGGCAAGCACTCACCGAGCCGACCTTCACCGAGCGCTACTGGGGGCTCACCCTGGAAAGCGACTGGCAGGCGGGATCCCCGATCATCCTGCGCCAATGGGGCATCGAGATCGCCGACCCCGACCAGATCGTGCTCGAATCAGACCCCCCTCGCCGCCTCTCCTACACGTGGCACACATTCACGCCCGAGTGGCAGCAGCTCGCGCGCGAGAAGGTCGGCCTCGACCAGGCATTCCTGGAGCGCATCGCCCACGAGCCCCGCTCCAAAGCGACGTTTGAGATCGACGACCTCGGCGAACTCGTCAAGCTCACCGTCATCCACGACGGCTTCGAACCCGGCAGCGAGGTGCTCCAGACCATCAGCCAGGGCTGGCCCCACGTCCTCTCCAACCTCAAGACGCTCATCGAGACCGGTGACATCCTCCCGGCGCCCGCGCCACCGTCAGACATCACGGCTGCCGCAGCGTCCTGAGCACCGACGGGCACCGCCCTGCACCGCGAGACCGCCGTCGCCGAGGGCCCGTGGGCGAGCTCGGACAACATCTTCTGAGGATCATCAACCGCGCCCTGGCCCGACAGCTTGTCGATGCTCGCGTGTATCTCCGCCGGGCGAGATCACTGGCGCGGTAGCGGCGGCGGGAGCTTTGCGGATGAGCGTCGGCCCGGAGGTCATTCAATCAGCCAGGCCGACCAGCGCCGCGGCCGTCATCGGTTGGGCGAGCAGGAATCCCTGTGCCCGGTCGCACGCCAGCGCCCGGAGCGCGTCGCGCTGTGAGTGGGTCTCGACGCCTTCGGCGGTGACCGTGTAGCCCATGGCCTGGCCCATGTCGATCACCCCGGCCACGATGGCGTGGTCGACTCGATCGTCCGGGATCCCGGCCACGAAGCTGCGGTCGATCTTGATGCCGCGGAACGGGTGGCGCTTGAGCCAGCTCAGCGACGAGTAGCCGGTCCCGAAGTCGTCGAGCACGATGCCGACACCGTATGAGTCCAACTCCTGCAAGGCACGTGCGGTGTCGGCGTCGGGGCTGATCAGCGCGGTCTCGGTGATCTCCAGGGTCAGCAGCTCGGCGGGGAAGCGGGCGTGGGACAGGGTCTGGCGCACGGAATTTGCAAAGCCGGGTCGGCTCAGTTGGCGGGGCGAGACATTGACCGCCAGCTCGAGCGGCCTCCCCACCTGCTTGCTGAGCGCGCCGATCACCTCGCAGCTCTCGCGCAGTACCCACGCGCCGAGCGGGATGATTGCCCCTGAGTCCTCGGCCAGTGGGATGAACTCGCCCGGCGACACCTCGCCGAGATCCGGGTGGTCCCATCGCAGCAGCGATTCGACGCCGACGATGGCGCCGCCCATCAGGTCGAAAACTGGCTGGAAGACGAGCCGCGTCTCGCCGCGCATCTCGGCGCCGAGCAGCGCCCGGGCCATGACGAGGCGCCGGCCGGCGCGGCTCGGCGCGGCACCCTCGTAAAAGCGGAAGCCGTCGCGCCCCGCGCGCTTGGCGGCGTACATCGCAGTGTCCGCTCGCCGGATCGCCTCGGATGCTTCGGTGGTTTGGGTGGTCAGGGTGATCCCGACGCTGGCGGTGACCGAGGCATCGACGCCAACGAGCGGTCGGCGAACGGCGTCGAGCAGCCGCTCGGCCAGCTCTCCGGCCTGGACCCGGCCGCTCGTGCCGTCGGCGATGATGACGAACTCGTCGCCGCCGAACCGGCCGACGAAGTCCTCCTCGCGTACGGTCGCCCTCAAGCGGGCGCCCATCTCGCGGATCATCTCGTCGGCGCGATCGTGGCCCAGCGAGTCGTTGATGCCCTTGAGGCCGTCGAGGTCGACGAACAGGACGGCGGACGACGACCGGGCCCGGATGGCCTCGAGCTGCTCGAAGATGGCCCGGCGATTCGGCAGCCCAGTCAGCCCGTCGTGGCGGGCGTCATGGATCAGCTTCTCCATCGTCAGTCGGCGCTCGATCGCGATCCCGGCCAGACGCGCGCCGTCCCGCATCAGGTCCAGGTGTTCGGGCAGCGGCCGGCGCGGGTCGGGGCCGTACAGGGCGAACGTGCCGAGCGTGCCGCCGTCGGCGGCCGCGATCGGCATCGACCAGCAGTGGCGCAAGCCACACTGCATCGCGAACTCACGCATCGGCTCCCACTTGGGGTCTGTGCCGATGTCCTCGGTGATCACCAGCTCGCCCGACCACGCCGCCGAACCGCAGCTGCCGATATTGGGACCGATCACCACACCATCGATCGCCAACAGCCAAGCCGCGGGCAACGAGGGTCCGGCCCCAGGGTGCAGGGTATTGGACTCCCGGTTAAGCAACACGACGCACGGGATGACCGCCGGCTCGTAGTTCTGGATGCCCGCCGTCAGCTCCTCCAGGACCTCGCGGAGCGGCGCGTCACGCGCGATCAACTCGTGCAGGCGGGTGTGGCAGGCCACCAGCTCGTGTGCGCGCGCTGCGTCCTGCTCAGCACGGCGCAGCGCATCATCTGCGCCATTGAGAACATCCAGGGTTTCCGGAGATAGGAGGACGATGCTGATCCATCGTCCACGCCGCAGACCGCCCTTGAGCTGCGGCGGCGGGGGTGGACAAATGGCGCACTGGGCAGCTCCCCATAGGGGCCAGACGGTCGCCCGACCACCCACCAGTTCGACCCCGGCGCGGCACCCGCAAGCGCCCAATCGCAGGGACGGCGGTCAGGTGCCGCAGAAGGTCTGGTAGGGCCCGAAGGTGTCGGGGGCTGGTTCGGCG
>Ga0213875_10000094_pt1 | contig 102400 bp, 87 predicted proteins | sample BarmaccomBMRX_R8_FD_160105 | JGI IMG/M metagenome (GOLD analysis project Ga0213875, IMG submission 160105) | Root-associated microbial communities from Barbacenia macrantha in rupestrian grasslands, the National Park of Serra do Cipo, Brazil - RX_R8 | ecosystem: Host-associated > Plants >... | reverse complement strand
TTCTGGACTTATGGCCCAACTTATATCGGTACGGAGAACTACTGGTCTGATTTGCGTAGCGAATATAATGGCATTGCCAAATTCAATCGCGCCCTGTCGCAAGCAGAAGATGTGCTGTATCCGGCTCAACCAGTGCGCGACCCGGTGGCGATTCTTTATTCGGTCAGCCACGACATCTGGCACCCTGATGATCCGGCTGCCTTTGTGGAAAAGCGGTTGCTCTGGCACGCGCTCCGCCATTTGCAAGTACAGCCCGACTTTATGCGCGAGGAAGACCTCACGGCAGGCAGGCTCAAGGATTATAAGGCACTCTATATTACCGATTGGTGCATCAGTCGCGCCGCATCCGCAGCTATAGATCAATGGGTGCGTGCCGGGGGCGTCGTTTATCTTTCCGCCGGAGCCGCCACCCGCGATGAGTTTTATGAGCCTTACGCACCAGCTTTTGCCCGCGCCCTGTGGCCCGACAATGCCGCCCACCAACTGCAACGGGAATCTCATTCTTATAACGAGCGCAGCGATTTACCGGACATAAAACCACTGACGCAAGCCACTGTTAGTCTTAATGGGAAAGCATTTAGTCTGCCGGTGCTCGGCTGTCGTCTCAATCTGCGAGCGGGAATAGCTCAACCCTTTGCCACTTTTGCCGATCACAGCCCCGCGGGTGCCATGCTGCCTTATGGACAAGGCCAGGTCATTGGAGTCGGCTTCCTGCCCATGCTCGCTTACGCACAGGGGGCGGGATTTAAGCCAAAGACACTGGAAGAAAAATGGCCGTCTGAGCCACGCAGCATCATTAACTTCGCGCTAAACCAGGCAAAAGTGCGGCCCGTGGTGCAGGCGAATGTCCGGGTTGTTGAGACCAGTTTGCTGATGGGTAATCAGGGGGCCGCCGTGGTGCTGGCTAACTATACCTACCAGCCTATCAAGCTGCTGACCGTTGATCTGAATTTAACGCACACCCAGGCTCAAGGTTTGAAACGAGCCGTGAGCACAGAGGGCAAGCCAGTGAGCCTCCGCCATACCCCTCACGGGGTGCGTTTGGTGCTGCCCCTGGAATGGACAGATATTGTTTTGCTGACGCGCCAGTAATCATTCAGCAAATAGGAAATTCCCTATGCAACACCCTACTCTGCGCGGTCGCGGCACCACAGTTAATCCACCTAATCGCTTTGAAACCTTCTGGTATGAAACTGGACAAGTGGACGATGACACGCAGGCTGAGACTTGCGACGATGAGCAGCCAGGCCCAACGACGCAGTTTTTCAAAGACCATACAAAGTCCATCCTGACCCAGAACGACAGCCCTGATGTGGGGTTTACCTTTTCCATCAATCCTTATCGCGGCTGCGAACATGGCTGCATTTATTGTTATGCCCGGCCCACACATGAATATCTGGGCTTTAGTGCTGGTCTGGATTTTGAAACAAAGATCATGGTTAAGGCTGAGGCACCCAACCTCCTGCGCCAGCAATTAGACTCGCGCCGCTGGAAACCCGGTGTTATCGCCGTGAGCGGCGTCACCGATTGTTATCAGCCTATTGAACGTAAATTAAAACTCACCCGTCGCTGCCTGGAAGTTCTGGCTGAGTTTCGCAATCCGGTCTGCATCATCACTAAAAGTTATCTGGTGACACGCGATATAGACATTCTCCAGCACTTGGCTCACTATCAGGCAGCAGCCGTGTTCCTTTCGGTCACGACTCTGGACGCGGAATTAGCGCATATTATGGAACCACGCGCCGCCACGCCCGCCCGTCGCTTAGCCGCTATTGCAAAACTATCCGAAGCCGGAGTGCCTGTTGGGGTTCTAGTGTGCCCAGTCATCCCCGGTCTCACCGACCATGAAATACCCGCTATTATTCAGGAAGCCAGGCGTGCCGGAGCGCAGTTCGCCGGTTATAACCTGTTGCGCCTCCCCTACTCGGTCAAAGACCTGTTTGAAGAATGGCTGGATACACACTTGCCACAGCAGAAGAACAAGGTATTGAGTAAGCTCCGTGCCAGCCGTAGCAGGCAACTGAATGAAGCTGAATTTGGCTCGCGTATGACCGGAGAAGGTGTTTTTGCCGAACAAGTGGCGGCCCTCTTCACCATCGCCTGTAAGAAGGCTGGACTAACGGGGCGCGGGCCTCAACTATCTGCGGCTGCTTTTCGCAAACCGACGCCGGGGCAGCTTGAATTGTTTGAAGATTAAGCTGCTGCTCATAAGCTGCTGCTCAATGGCGCGGCCTAAACTTGCCGGTGCCATCACCGATAAGGATAGAAACATTATTAGGCCCGTTATTAGCGACTGCTAAGTCGAGGCTATGATCACCATTAAAATCTCCGGCGGCAACTGCAACTGGATTGGTGCCTACCGGGATGCTGGTATGGGGTGTAAAATGTCCTGTCCCATCGCCCATCAGGAGCGAGACATCATTGGATTCTTCATTGGCTACCGCCAAATCAAGCTTGCCATCGTTATCGAAGTCTCCCACAGCTAACCAGCGCGGTGCCGACCCGGTTGGAAAATCCGTTTTGGGGCCAAAGCTGCCATTGCCATCGTTGAGTAGCACCGAGACGCTATTAGCATTGCCATTGGCGATAATCAAGTCTGGCTTCTGGTCGCCGTTAACGTCAGCCACCGCCACAGAACGCGGGTGACTGCCCACTTCAAAATCTGCTTTCGCTTGAAAAGTTCCATCACCATTGCCTAAGAGCACAGAAACGTTGTTAGACACTTGATTCACCGTCACGACATCAAGCTTATGGTCGCCATTGAAATCTCCTAAGGCGAGAAAAGTAGGCGTCCGCCCCACTTTAAAGGGACGCGCCGCAGACTTAAAGCCGCCACTACCATCGCCCAGCAAAATGGAAACCGCGCCTGAAACCATGTTGGCTACAGCGAGGTCAAGTTTGCCATCATTATTGAGATCACCTACCGCCAGGGATATAGGACGTGGTCCTGCTTCGACCGGGGAATCATTAGTAGCCTTAAAGCCCCCACTGCCGTCACCCAGCAAAATCGAGACATTGTTGGAGCTACTATTGGCGACCGCTAAATCTAATTTTTTATCGCCATTAAAATCCGCTACAACAATAGCGCGTGGCGATCCCTCGACGGCTACTGGCGACCCCTTGGCTTCCTTAAAACTACCCGTGCCCTTGCCTAAGAAAACCGATACGTTGTTAGCTTCCTGATTAGCGGTCACAAAATCAAGCTTGCCATCGCCATCGAAATCTCCTACCGCCACACAACGTGGGCCTGCCCCCACACTAATTGCTGATTCCACAATAGAACTGGCACTATCGGGCGGCTGAGCAGAAACAGATTTAATAAGGGATACCTGACTGAGCACCAATAAACACAGGCCAAGAACTCGTCCAAAATAGAAATTGTGTAGTTTAATCATGACGGTAAAAACAGTTATGGACTTAGCGACTTTTCGGCTGTCTCAAACGATTCTAACACAGATAATACCCACTGCTATGCTCTGTAGCTTTTGGAGTTATCAAATAATTTAATGGCGTGAGGTTTAAAGCCGTACACTCTTAGATAAACTGGGTGTTGTTTTGGTTCGCATTTTCCTTTTCTCTATTGAAACTTTCACCCATCTCCCGTGACGTGAGATAATAAAAAGCACACTATGTCTGAGACCCTTTACCTGATTGATGGACACGCCCAAATCTTCCGCGCCTATTATGCGATTCGTGGTGGAATGCGCAGCGCCGTAACCGGAGAACCCACCCATGCCGTTTTCGGCTTTACCGGGATGCTGCTCAAATTGCTGTCCCAATTCCACCCCCATTATGTGGTAGTGGCCATAGATGTATCGGCTCCAACTTTCCGGGATGATCTCTTCGATCAATATAAGGGCACCCGTAATGCCGTGCCCGATGACCTTTCGGCCCAGGTGCCGCGCATTCTGGAAGTGGTTGAATTGTTTGGGTTGCCAGTGATTGGCCATGCGGGTTTAGAGGCCGATGATGTTATCGCTACCATCACCCAGCGTATCCTCGATGACCAAAAGTGTCAGGACATCAATATCCGCATTGTCTCTAAGGATAAAGACTTAGAGCAACTGCTCAGTGACCGTGTGACGATGTTCGATATTCATACGGATACGACCATTGATGTCGCCTGGCTCCAGGCCAATAAAGGCATTACACCAGAGCAGGTGATTGATACCCTCGCCCTCACCGGGGACACAGTAGATAATGTCCCCGGTGTCGAAGGGATTGGCCTAAAAACAGCGGCGCAACTGATTCAGCAATTCGGCTCGATTGATGGCATCTTTGCTAACCTTGAACAAGTCAAAGGCAAGCGCCGCGAGAACCTAGAAAAAGCCCGTACTCATCTGCCTCTCTCGCGGCAACTGGTCACTTTAATCAGAGATGCCGATTTCGCCTTCTCCCTTGAAGCCGCCCGTGTGCGCCCATTGCAAACGGGCAAAATCATTTCTCTTTTTCAACAACTTGGCTTTAACCGTTACCAGGACGAGGTGCGTCGCTTAGACCTCTCCCCCCAGCCCCCTCTCCGAAACGGAGACGGGGAGGCAGACTCGTACGCACCAGAAACAACCACTTTAGAAATTGTTCATAAAACATTGCCTCTGACTCCCCCTCTCCGAAACGGAGAGGGGGGCGGGGGGAGAGGTTCCACTTACGAATCCATCACTACTTCTGCTCAACTGGAAGAGTTAGTTAATACCCTACGCAGTCAGCCCATTATTAGTGTAGATACAGAAACGACTGGCTTAGGCAATGATAGCCGCTTGTGTGGTTTAAGCTTTTCCTGGCAAACCGGCCACGGTGTCTATGTGCCAACGCTTTCTCCCCAACCGCAACTTCATCTGGATGAGACCACTGTCCTCGCAGCTCTCAAGCCTCTATTAGAAGATGAGTCGCTGGCAAAATGTGGGCACAATTTAAAGTTCGATGCAGGGGTATTGCTACGCTCCGGGGTGCATCTGCGCGGAGTTGTCTTTGATTCCATGCTGGCCAGTATCTTGATTGACCCGACCAGCCCGGCGCATAAATTAGACTATCTCGCGCAATCACTGCTCCATTATGAAATGACTCCCATTGCCCAATTAATTGGCGATGGTGAAAAACAAATCTCGATGGATCAGGTGCCTCTAGAGCAGGTGGTGCCCTATGCCGCCGAAGACACGGATATTGCCTTGCGCCTCTACCATCAAATGCTGCCGCAACTACAAGAGATGGGCATGAGTGCATTAATGCATGATGTTGAAGCCCCCTTAGAGCCAGTGCTGGCCGAAATGGAAGCCAACGGCATTATTTGCGATCCTGATGAGTTGTTGCGTCAGGGCGACGTGCTGAACGAGCGGGTGCAGGAATTGCGGGCGCAAGTGCAGGAGTTAGTGGGGCATGAGTTCGACCTCAACTCACCCAAGCAATTAGCCGAAGTGCTGTTTGATAAGCTGGGCTTAAAAGCTGGCAAGAAAACCAAAACCGGTCGCTCGACCGATATTCAAGAATTAGAACGGCTGGCCGCTTTAGAAGACGCTGATAATCCCCGCTCTAGCGTGCCGCGTTTGATTATCGAATATCGCCAACTCACCAAGCTCATTAGCACTTATTTAGGGAATCTGCGGGCTGCGGTGGATAAGCGGAGCGGACGCATTCACACAACATTTCATCAGCTTGTCACGGCCACCGGACGTTTAGCCTCGCATAACCCCAATTTACAGAATATTCCGGTGCGCTCCAATGTCGGACGCCAGATTCGCCAGGCTTTCCTGGCTGCACCGGGCCATCTGCTCATCTGCGCCGATTACTCGCAGATCGAGCTTCGCCTCCTCGCCCATCTTAGCGGCGATGCAGCACTGGTTGCGGCCTTTGAACAGAACCAGGACATCCATACGGCGGTAGCGGCTCAAGTTTTCAATACGCCTTTAGATCAGGTCACCAAAGAGCAACGCGCCAAGGCCAAGACCATCAACTTCGGCATTATCTATGGCATTACACCCTTTGGACTCGCGCGGCGTATCGAAGGTCTGGATGTGGGCGGTGCCGGAGAGCTAATTGCAGATTACCGGCGACGGTTTCCGGGCCTCGACGGGTTCTTGCAACGCTGTGTCCACGAAGCTCTTGAGCAAGGCTATGTCAGCACCATCATGGGCCGTCGCCGCGCCATTCCCGAAATTACCTCACCCAATGCCAGCACCCGCAGCTTAGGGGAAAGGCTCGCTATTAATTCTGTGGTGCAAGGCAGTGCCGCCGATCTCATTAAATTAGCAATGGTCAATGTGCAGCGTCGCATAGACCGCGATCAATTGCCGATGAAACTCTTGCTGCAAATCCATGATGAATTGGTTCTAGAAGCTCCTGAAGCGATAGCGCGTGAACAAGCTGCAATTGTCTGCCAGGAAATGGAGCGAGCCATGCCATTGCGTGTGCCGCTTCAAGCGGAGTGTGGCGTCGGCAAAAACTGGTTAGAGGCGAAGTGAAGCCCTCACCCCCGGCCCCTCTCCCACGCTGCGGGCGAGGGGTGGTCACAGGCAAGTGCTTCTCATAGCGTAAAAGAATTTGGTCTTACACAAGCAAGTTCCAGTCTGTGCTCCCCTCGCCCGCAGCGTGGGAGAGGGGCCGGGGGTGAGGGCTATATTTAAATTTTCCATTCTCCTATTATTTGCCATCAGCATTAGTGTTCCTGCTTTCGCGGCGGACGAGACGACACAAACGCCTCAGCAGCTAGGGCTAACGGTGCGGGCGGATGGCACGCTCATGAAAGACGGCAAGCCTTATCGCGGCATTGGCGTTAATTATTTCGACGCTTTTTATCGCACGCTCCTCAAGGCTGATGATACTTCTTACGAGCAGGGCTTTAAGACCTTGGCCGATTATAAGATTCCCCTTGCACGCATCATGGGTTGTGGCTTCTGGCCGGTGGATAACAAGCTCTATTTGCAAAACAAGGAACTCTACTTCCAACATTTTGATGCCGTTGTCCACGCCGCAGAAAAATATCACATCGGCCTCATCCCCAGTCTGTTCTGGAACATGGCAACCGTGCCCGATATGGTGGGCGAGCCGTGTGATCAGTGGGGCAATCCGGCCAGTAAGACACACGAGTTCATGCGAACTTATATCAAAGAAGTAGTGACACGCTACCGAAACTCCCCTGCTATCTGGGGTTGGGAATTTGGTAATGAATATAACCTGGGCGCTGACTTACCTAATGCTGCGGAGTGGCGACCACCGATTCATCCTGAACTCGGCACGGCCACTTCCCGCTCGGCGCGTGATGAGCTAACTCACGACATGATTCGCACCGCTTTTGCGGCCTTTGCCAGAGAGGTGCGTAAATATGATCCCTATCGCATCATCAGCACAGGTAATGGCTTTCCGCGCGCTTCGGCCTGGCACCAACGCCGCGAAAAAAGCTGGACTAAAGATACCCCTGAACAATATGGCGAGATGCTGTTAGGTGACAATCCTGACCCCATCAGCGTCATCAGTGTTCATGCCTATTCTGAAGATGAGCGCATCAAGCCGACCTTAGACATTGCGATCAGAGCGCATAGGCCGCTATTTATTGGCGAATTCGGTTTACCAGGGCCACGCACGGATGCAACAGAGAAGCAATTCAACCAAACCTTATCTATCATCGAACAAACAAAGGTGCCGCTAGCCGCGCTGTGGGTCTATGACTTTGGTCATCAAGACGATTTTAATGTGACAGCCAATAATCAGCGAGCTTACCAGCTTCAATCGATTGCCGAGGCTAATACTGCTATCAAGCAAGCGATTAACGAAACACACCATTAATCAAGCCTATATTAGCTCGCTTTAATCCTAATAATGCAAGTAAAACTTACCACAATCGCTGTATTCCATAAGCATCAAAAACAGTATCCACGCTTACCATCGGCATTCTTTCAACTATAGCTTGGGCAATTAGCAGACGGTCAAAAGGATCGCGGTGATGGAGAGGTAAAGTTGCTACTGTCACCAGATGATCTGAGGAGATGTTTAGCAACTCAATACGGTTAAGGAAGAGTTGGTGGAAAAGAGTTCCTCGAAGGGACGATGCAGTTGCAGTTTACCAATGCTGACCTTAATAGCGATTTCCCACAGACTGGCAATGCTGACGAATCGCTCATTATTGGTGTCTTCGATTAATTGTCGAGCCGGAAAACTAAGTCGTAAATCACCACTCAGAAACCAGATTAAACTGTGTGTATCCAGTAATAGCTTCATTCCATGTATTCTTTGAACTCTTCCAATGGCTCATCAAAGTCATCATTCATTACGATAAGCCCTTTGGCGCTACCAAAGCGAGGGCGACGTTCAATGGTTTCTAGAGGCACCAATTTCACGAGTTGTTGATTATCCTTGGCGATAACGACCTCAGCGCCATTGAGAGCCGCATCCACCAGGTCGGGCAACTGTGTTTTGGCTTCGTCCAGGCTCACTTGCTGCATGGTTTAAACCTCCTGATTTCGTCCAGGTGCTTTACAGTATAGCCCACGCAGCACGCACTACAGCGCAAAATAATTGAGAGCAAAAAGTATGATAAGGCAGTTAGGCATGGCACTTGCTTTTGTGACCAAGGCATGAAAGGAAAAGCGGAGCAACAAGAGAGCGAGAGACAACAGGATGGGGAACCATTCCCGGCCCAACCGACTCATTCGTCGTTGGCTGCGGTGGGCAGTGATGAGCTTTTAGGGTTCATGGTCGAGAGCATCCAGGATTATGCTATTTTCGCCATAGACCCCCACGGGCGCGTCATGAGTTGGAATTCCGGGGCCGAGCGCATTTTTGGTTATAGCCAGGCGGAGATTATGGGAGAGTCGGGTGATGTCATCTTTACACCCGAAGACCGTGCGGCGGGCGAACCCGAAAAAGAACGGGCTACCGCGCAGCAGGAAGGGCGCGCGCTGGATGAACGCTGGCACCTGCGCAAAGATGGCAGCCGTTTCTGGGCTAGTGGCATCAACTCTCCATTACGCGATGAAGCCGGGAACTTACGGGGCTTTGTCAAAGTGGCCCGTGATAACACCGAGCGCAAAATAGCCGAGACGGAACATCAGAAGCTGGTGGCTGTCGTCGAGCACAGCCCGGATTTAATTGGCTTTGCCTCCCTGGAAGGACAGCCACTCTACATGAATGAAGCGGGGCTAAAGCTATTAGGTCTAGATAGCGTTGAGCATTTACAAAGCACGCAGATTACCGACTATTTTTTCCCGGAGGAACACGCCCGCATAGAAAATGAGATTTTACCAGAGATGTTTCAAGCGGGCCGCTGGTCGGGAGAAATCAGTTTTCGGCACTTTAAGACAGGCCAGGCTATTCCCGTGATTTGGGATGTCTTCACTATCCGGGACCGGGAGACAGGAGAACCCATCAACCTCGCCACCGTAAGCCGCGACATTTCCTCGCGTAAGCAAGCCGAGGCGGAACGGGAAAGCTCTTTAATCCGCGAACAAGAGGCACGCCGCGAAGCCGAAGCTGCCAACCGTGCCAAAGATGAGTTTCTGGCCACCCTCTCCCACGAACTGAGGACGCCCCTTAATGCGATTCTGGGCTGGTCGCGCCTGTTAGCTTCCGGCCATCTCTCGGCGACGGAAGCCGAAGCCGCCCTCAAAACAATTGATCGCAATGCCCAGGCGCAGGCTCAATTAATTGAAGATATTCTGGATGTATCACGTATTGTATCGGGCAAGCTGCGCCTTGAGTCACGCCCGGTTGATTTGGCAAGTGTTATCGAGGCGGCGGTAGATACAGCACGCCCGGCAGCCGAGGCCAAGCAGATCCGCCTGCGGCGCGTGGTGGAGGCATCAGCGATTACCGTCTTAGGTGATGCCAACCGGTTGCAACAGGTGGTGTGGAACCTCCTTTCCAATGCCATCAAGTTCACGCCCCAGGGTGGGCAAGTGCAAGTGCAACTGGAGCGGGAAGACGCGCAGGCGCAGATTATCGTTACCGACACCGGACAGGGCATCAGCGCGGAATTTCTACCGCACGTCTTCGACCGCTTCCGCCAGGCTAATAGCACCTCGACTCGCACGCACGGCGGGCTAGGCTTAGGGTTAGCCATTGTGCGCCACTTAGTGGAACTACATGGGGGCCGTGCCCTGGTTGACAGCCCCGGTTTAGGTAAGGGTTCAACCTTTACCGTAAAGCTGCCGCTCGCCGTTATCAATCAGCCCGCTAATGCCCCGGTTGATGGCCCGGAACGTCGTTCCAACAAGCGCGAAAAACCAGGGTTCTTTTGCCCGCCCGCCCTGGCCGACTTACAAGTGTTAATCGTAGATGATGAGGCCGATTCACGAGACCTGCTGGTTTCGGTGCTGGCACAATGCGGGGCCAAAGTGCAAGCGGTCAGCAGTGTAGCAGAGGCCATGCAAGCCGTTGAGCAAAGCCCACCGGATATGATCGTCAGCGATATTGGTATGCCCAATGAAGATGGCTATAGCTTCATTAGCAAGCTGCGCGCCCTGCCGCCAGAACGGGGTGGACGCACCCCTGCGGTCGCGTTAACGGCTTACGCCAGGGTGGAAGATCGGATGCGCGTCCTGGGCGCTGGCTTTCAGATGCACGTCCCTAAACCAGTGGAGCCAGCCGAACTCGTCGCGGTGCTGGCCAGCTTAGCCGCCTGGCGTGGTAAGAACCCCTGACTCGCCTTAGACAAATCCGCTGCTGATGATCTTTGACAATCTAAAGACCTGGAGGATGACAGCTTGACAGACCCCCACCTCACCTCCCCCAGTGGGGAGGAACTAAGCTCCCCTCCAAAGGGAGGGGCTGGGGGAGGGTTCATCAACATTATGTCATTAGATTGTCAAAAGTCATCAGCAGCGGATTTGTCTCATTCCGTGTTGAGGTAAATCGGTTGCGTCCAGGCCGCCTTGATGCCTGCTCCATAACATTCAACGCGGATATAGCTGCCTTCTGCGCCAGTCACTTCATAGTGGGCATAGTTTTCATTAGCGTAAAGTATTTCTTTGCCCCATTCACCCACAAATCTTATCCGTTGCGCATCAGGCGCGGTAATGGCGATGCTATTGCCTGCAACCTGAACCTGTGTAATCTCCACACCGGTAGAAGCGTAGAACTGCCCTTGCCGCAGCGCATTGCAGATGGCCCACACGCTACGCTCCGCCGCTTGCACTACGTTCCAGCCCCGCGCTAAGTCAATGGCCGCATGAAAATCATCATGGGCATAGCCCCACACGCGCCGCCCACTGCTGAGCAAGCGATCCCAGCGGTCAAGGGCCAGAGAACTGCCCGGCTCTCGCTCAATTACACCATTGTAAATCTCGATACCGCCATAGCCATTTAAGCTTTGCATCAGTTCTTGAGGCCAGTGGTTAAATTCCTGCCGCCAGTTGGGATGGTTGAGAATGGCAAAGCCGCCTTGCGTGGTAATGGCATCAACCGCCTGTTGCCGATTAGTGGCTGGTTCTATAACTTCTTTAATTTGCACGCCCAGCAGATGTGGCCCATTGGCGGTTACTTCGTCGGCGGGAATCAGCACCATCTGAGTCAGCGATTGATACTCTGTTGGCGGCACTAACTTGTCGTGATCGGAAATCGCCAGGAAGTCATAACCCTGCTTTTCATAAAGGGCTATGACTTCTTCAGGAGAAAATGCTCCATCGGTGAAGTTAGTATGCGCGTGGAGATTACCGCGCAGCCAGGTGAAGCCGCTGGTGAGGTAAGAAGATTGTAATGTTAAAGGCATAATAATTCTACTCAGCTTAATCCTTAATGATTAAAGCATCTCAACAAAGAGAGTACCGAACCCAGAGCGTCAGCGATGGGCTAGGGCAAGATGCCCTGGTAGACCGACTCGCCTAGCCCGTCGCTGACGCTCTGGGTTCGTGATGCGCCGCATTGGTTAACTTACAGAGCAAGCTTATTACTTCACCTGCTCACGGTTAAACTTCTCCAACCTCAAGCGCACCTTGTTCGCGTAGTTGTTCCAAGGTGCCGAGGAGTTCCTTATTGCCCTGGTACCACTGTTTAATACGTGCGACGTTGCGTCTGCTGCCTGCAATCTTATAGAACTGTGCCATCAGGTCACGCCGCTTATTGAACAGTCGTGGTGGGCCACCGTCACGCAGCAAGCCACGCGCTTCATCATTCTCGCGCAGGAATTTCTTGCGCTCGGCTTCGCTCATTCCTGTCGTTTGCTGTTCCACTTCACGGCGGCGCTCGAAGAGAGCATAGGCCATTGGCCAGAAGAGTTGCGTATAGTCGCCATAAACACTCACAGTTGTCGTTTGATAAGTGTCACGGTCTACCTTGCCCCAACTGACCGCTTCAGCCGGAGGGCACGATGAAAGCGAACCATCACTCACCGGAGCGGAGGTGATTTGCATGTCATATTTGTAGCCACGCACCGTATGCTTGCCCTCATCGAGCATGAAGTTCTGAAGCAATGACGGCTCCGGTTGAAGCGCAAAGTTCTTGGGCACGCCGCCGCCCATAATCAAAATGCCTAACTCTTTAATCGGATTCGTAAAGAGTCCCCAAAAATGGTAGGCGCAAGCTTCCAGCACATCACCCAATGGATCGTAATTAAAACCAAAAGGTTCACCATACAATTCATTGTTCAAACGCAACGGCAACATGCCCAGGCTATTGGAGCCATCTCCTGGCGCACCAATAAAGATGGGCACACCGTATTGATAGCAAGTTGAAACCAGGCCGCTTTCCACGCCACGCGCTTGTTCCAGAGCATCATAAATTTTACCCATGCGATAGTTGCGCTCAGTCGTTGTCATGGGGTGCTGGAACTCTGGCTGCTGGAATATCCAACGCGTAACGCGATCTTGGTCTTCGAGAATATCTTCTTTGAAGCCCACATCATAAACACGAATCACGCGATTATCACGGTAGGCACCATCATCACCACCAGGATCAACTGAGCGCACCGGACGTTCGGCTCGCCGATTGCGAGGAGTAGCACGCAAGGCATCGTGCCCATCATGATAGACCAGCGCATCAGTAGTAGAAATAGCGGCAATATAGCCAGCCCGCACCATTGAGTTAATCCAGAAGCGCGTCTGATTAGAAAGGGAAGCGATACCCGATACGGCCAGCACCAGGGGCACTTCTTCGGTAATAGCGCGATAGAGAATTTGATAAGCTCGGCTTTGGGTCGAGGCTCCGCACGCGGTGGGCAGCGCCATAAACGCCTCGTGCATTGAAGCACACTGCTCCACGGGCCGGGTTGTCACCGGCGCACCTAACATCTTCTGATCTGTTTTACGCTGTTGCGATTTAGAACGCATATATTTATTTCCTTAATTTTTAACTTGCCGATACTGCTGCTTCATCCAAAGGTTTAAGTCTATACACTATCGTTTAAGCAAATGCCATAAAAACGCAGCTACGACTTTGGATAGAAACCTTTAACCACGCTCATTGAATGCTGGTACTGCGCAATTCATCTTCATCCGCTAAAATGACTGCTGTTACCAAATAACTTTATCTTAATTCTATGCTAAGTCCTCAGAACTTCTGGCCACCGCGCAATTTCGGCGCATTAGATGCAGAACTATCGGCCTTTGAAACCGCGCGCTTTGTGGTTATTCCTGTGCCCTATGATTCGACCACCACCTGGCGCGGCGGCACCCGCGAGGGCCCGTTGGCCATTATTGATGCCTCCATGAACATGGAACTATTTGATGTGGAGTTGCAACGTGAAATCTGCGACGTGGGCATTCACACTACCGATGATGTCGAGCCAGTTTTTAGTCGTCCCGAGTCAATGGCGGTGCGCGTGACCGAAGTCATTGGAGAAGTGCTGTTCAGTGGCAAGTTCCCCATCATGCTGGGCGGCGAACATTCACTCACTTTCGGTGCAGTATGCGCGGCGCTTAAAACCGACTTGCAAGGGCCACTGACCGTGTTGCAACTGGATGCTCACACTGACTTGCGGCCTTCTTATGGAGGCGCTAAGTTTGGTCACGGCAGTGTCACGCGCCGCATGAGCGAATTACCCGGCGTGCAGATTGTGCAGGTGGGGCTGCGCTCCACTTCTGCTGAAGAATACGCCAATGTGCCCGCTAATGTGAAGCAATTCTGGTGTGAAGATGTGCTGCACAATTTTGAAAGCGCCTTAAGCTATATTCTTGACAGCCTGTCGGATGAGGTCTACATCACTTTTGATGTAGATGTCTGCGATCCGTCCTGGGTGCCGGATACAGGCACGCCTGAACCCGGTGGGCTGAGCTATTATCAGGTGCGGGACTTGCTGCGCACGGTTTGCACTCAGCGCAAGGTGATAGGTCTCGATTGTGTGGAGCTTATTGGCGGCCATGCAGCTTCCGCCTTTGCGATAGCGCGTCTGCTCTACAAGACAATGGGCTATTTAAGCTCTTAAATTTAGCTCAAGTTGCTATTAATGGTAATGATGTCATTCCGAGTGAAGACGAGGAATCTGCAAGGATGCATTCTATGATTATTGCTGATCTTAACGAAATTAAGGGGCGTATTTATCCGGCGCGACGCCGCACCCAAAATCTGGTGGGTGGTGCCTCCCCAGTTCAAGCGCAAAACTTTTCGATGGGGCTTGTCACTTTAGAGCCGGAAGGCGGCCAGGTGCCGTGGCATAACCAGGAGCAGGAAGAAATTTATTTTATTATTGAAGGCACCGGTGAAATGTGTCTGGGCGAAGAGCGTCAAATCGTCAATGCGGGCCAAGCCATTTACATACCATCACAAGTTTTTCATCAATTAACTAATATGGGAACTTTGCCGATGAAGATGATGTACTGCTACGGCCCCGCCGGAGATGTCGCCCACTGGCGGCAAGAACTTGATGGCACACTACCCAAATCTGGAGTCGAAGCGCCACCCCTACCACCAGGTGCTCAGCCCCAATGCACGGAGAAACCCAAATCATAGAACTATTCTCATTGGTGTCTATTCGTGTTCATTCGTGGTTAAAATAAAGATTCTATGGAAAACATAAAAATACACAAACTTGGCATTATTATGAACGGCGTCACCGGGCGCATGGGTACCAACCAGCACTTGATTCGCTCCATCATGGCAATCATCGCCCAGGGTGGCGTAAAGATTAGTGACCAGGAAGTCATTATGCCTGACCCTGTTCTGGTGGGGCGCAATGCCGTTAAGCTGGAAAAGCTGGCTCAACAGGTGGGCGTGGAGCGGTGGAGCACCAATGTGGACGAGACGCTGGCCGACCCACAAAATACGATTTATTTCGATGCACAATTGACGAATCTACGAGTGCCAGCCGTTAAGAAGGCTATTGAAGCAGGCAAGCATATCTATTGTGAAAAGCCGACCGCTACGACGACCGAGGAAGCTTACGAGCTTTATACCCTGGCGAAACAGGCAGGCGTTAAGCATGGGGTGGTGCAAGACAAACTCTGGCTGCCGGGACTGCTAAAATTAAAGCTTCTGAAGGACACCGGGTTTTTCGGGCGCATTCTTTCCGTGCGCGGCGAGTTTGGCTATTGGGTTTTTACGGGGGAAGACCAAATTACGCCCCAGCGCCCGTCCTGGAATTACCGTAAGGAAGAGGGTGGCGGCATTATCATTGATATGCTCTGTCACTGGCGCTACGTCTTAGATAATCTCTTTGGCGAGGTCAAAGCCGTTTCGTGCCTGGGAGCCACCCACATTCCACAGCGCGTAGATGAAAACGGCAAGCTCTATGAATGCACCGCCGATGACTCCGCCTATGCTACTTTTGAATTAGCGGATAAGGTGATTGCGCACTTTAACTCCTCGTGGTGTGTACGGGTGCGGCGGGATGATTTGCTGACGCTGTGGGTAGATGGCACTAAAGGCTCGGCAGTGGCCGGGTTACGCAACTGTTACATTCAGCCCTATGGCTCGACTCCCCGTCCAGTGTGGAACCCCGACATTGAAAGTCCTATTGACTACAAAGATGGCTGGATGCCAGTGCCTAATAACCAGGTCTACGACAACGCCTTCAAAATCCAATGGGAAATGTTCCTGCGCCATGTGGTGCAAGATACGCCCTTCCCCTGGGGTTTGCGCGAGGGAGCCAAAGGTGTGCAGTTGGCGGAGAAGGGCATTGAATCGTGGCAGAAACGCCGTTGGGTGGATGTTCCTGAACTGCCGGTTTAATGGCTCCTTTTAAGCGGTATGGAACCAAAACCTGAAACAGAACAGCCATCAAAAAGCTCGCAGGAAGCTCGATTGAAACAATTTTCTTATTAATTTTGGAATTTTTACAAGAATTTTGCTGATAAGGGTTGGCAGGGGGGTTGATGCGGTTATAATGCAGGAGGAGGTTGCAGGGTAAAGCTGCCGGGGCAACATTCACCTGCTTATGGATTATAAAACTTAGAACCTGTGCTGATCCTAATCGTAATAGGATTGGCCGACTAGCCACTGAGTCCGTCGTCTTGGCACAATGCGTGCTACACGACTGCCAGTGGCTTTTGGCTTTGTGCCGTTGACGTTGTTGGGGTCTTTGGTTCTGTCTCTGTCGCAAACCGCAGATCACATTACAGCAAGAGAAGCGAAATTTAGAGGAACTAAAGGGAATTTTTCCGTGTATATCTACAAGCGTTTATTTGAATCAATTCGTCCACACTGGAAGTTAACTGTCGGGGCCGTTGGATTTAGCATCTTAATGGCCGTTTTGGAGTTGATGCCCTCCGTTTTATCGAAGTGGCTCATAGATGATGCGCTCTATGGCAAAAATGCGCGAATGCTCTACATCCTGGCCGGGGTCATGATGGCTTTGCTGTTAGCGCGCACTCTATCCCATTATGCCCGCATGATTTATACTGGCAAACTCGCGCAAATTGTGTTGTATCAACTGCGCACGCAACTGTACGAGCATCTTCAACAACTCTCTCTGTCTTTTTATAACAACAAGCGCACCGGCCAGATCATGAGCCGGGTCACTAACGATGTCAACGTGATGGAGCAGTTCATCGTCGAAGGCATCCGCGACATGACGGTCAACTTGCTCAAGCTTATCCTGATTTCTGCCATCTTGTTCAGTAAGAACCCCCACCTGGCGTTGCTCACCCTGCTCCCCACGGTGCCTTTAGCCTGGGGCACGCGCGCTTTTAGTGGACGAATTCGTGGCAAATATCGCATGATGCGCCGCCGCATGGCCGACATGAACGCGATTCTCTCCGACACCATCACGGGTATTCGTGTGGTGCAGGTTTTTGGACAGGAAGAAAATGAAGCGGTCAAATTCCGCTCCAAGTCTACCGAGTTCAAACAGGCTGGTTTAGACACTAACTTTCTCCAAGCTATCTTCTACCCTAGCGTGAACCTCGCCTTCGGCTTAGGCCAGGTCATTGTCTGGTTGTGGGGTGGCCGTGAAGTGTTAGCGGGCCAACTGAGTGCTGGTGACTTGGTGATGTTCTCCGGCCTGGTGGCGCAGTTTTATCAGCCTGTGCAGGCGCTCTCCCAATCGAGCAACCTCATGGCGAACACAGCGGCCAGTGGCGAGCGTGTTTACGAGATTCTCGACATGCAGCCCGATATTCGCACTCAGGAAAACGCCGAGTCGCTGCCCGAAGTCAAAGGCGAGGTCGTGTTCGATCACGTCACTTTCGGCTACGATTCCACCGAGCCTGCTTTGCAGGATGTGACCCTTACCGTGCAACCGGGCGAAACGGTTGGCCTGGTTGGGCCATCTGGCTCTGGCAAGAGCACCCTGGTTTCTCTGATTTCGCGCTTTTATGATGTGAACGAGGGCGCAGTCAAGGTAGATGGCAAAGATGTGCGGGACGTTGATCTCAGCGATTTGCGCAGCAACGTCAGCGTCGTGTTACAGGAACCTTACCTGTTTCATGGCACTATCCGCGATAACATCGCTTATGGCCGCCCGGAAGCTTCTTTTGAAGAAGTTGTCGCCGCCGCCCGTGCCGCTAATGCTCACGACTTCATCATGAAGTTGACCGATGGCTACGATACCCACGTTGGCGAGCGCGGCTCGAAGCTATCTGGCGGCGAGCGTCAGCGTGTCTCGATTGCCCGCGCTATTCTGGATGACCCCAAGATTTTAATTCTCGATGAAGCAACCAGTGCGGTGGATACAGAAAGCGAAGTGCAGATTCAGACTGCCCTGGAGAACCTTATGGAAGGCCGCACGACTCTCGCTATTGCCCACCGTTTGAGCACCGTCAAAAATGCCGACAAATTAGTGGTTATGGAGCAAGGTCGGATCGTCGAAGAGGGCACCCACGATGAGCTGATGGAAAACGAGGATGGCCTCTATCATCGGTTGGTGGAGATGCAAACAAAACTGAGCGCAACCATTGGCGAATGATATTTGAAGCGTATAACCAAGCAAGTTAAGAACATAGCCTGCACCCTGTCATTCTCAGCGCAGTGAAGAATGACAGAGTCCAGGTTTAACTTCATTTTGATAGATGCTTCTGACAACGGGCCGATGTAACTGAAGGCTCAGAGGAATAGCAGATTCATGAAAGAAACTTATTATCTTCCAGCCAGCAAGCTAAAACTGAGGGAGCGCGAGGATGGCTCTCTCCTGATGCACCTGGATGGTCAATCGGTGGAGTTGGCACAGCCCAAACGGGCCTTGCCGCTTTCTAATCCCGACGAATTTATTATCCTCTATGATCTGGATGGCAATGAGCTTGGCATTCTCCACGATTTGACAGAACTGGACTCGAAGTCGCGCGATGCCTTGCAGGAAGCCTTAAAAAAAGCGTATCGCATTGAAACTATTACCCGCATTTTAGAAGTAGAAAGAGATACCCTCACCGGACAGGTGCGCTGGCGCGTAGAGATTGCGGTTGAGTCGAGCCGCGAGCAATATAGTGAGGAGCGGTTAGCTGATACGATTAAACCGTCCGACGCTCAGAACGGGCAAGCTGAAGACACAACAGGCCCGCTGCGTGCTGCCACTAAAAGCTCGGTTACAGGAGAAGTCCCCGCCGCACAGATTGATGGGATGCCACCAGCGGGGCCATCAAACGAGCAAGATGGCCAGTCTCATAATGGCAACGGCGCATCACACTCCGAAGAAAAGCTACTAAGTAAAGTCCGCCTGTTTCGCCCGCGTGACAAAGAGCGCCGTAAGGACAAAGAGCAGCCAGACGATGACTCAGAGATTATGTCTGGTGAAGAGCGGGAATTTATGATTAATGGGCAGGAGGATGTGCAGACAGCACGTTATCCCCATATTTACATTGTGGATACAGATCGCAACCGCTACGAAATCCTCGATTGCGAAGCCTTAGATTTAGCTTCACGCCAGGCAGCCGAGCGATATTTTTAGTTCTTTGGTCGGCATTTATCAATAGCCATTCATAACCATCTATAAGACAATGGGGAGCGGCAGCCCGCATCAGTTACTATAAGTCCAGACCTTTGCGTTGCACGCTAAAAGTGTTAAACCTTAATAGTAACCTACCAGGAGATGGAGACGAATGGCTATTAATAGCACCAAAGAGACAGAAGCAAAACAACCTTTTCAAGTATCGCGCGCAAAATGCGGGCAGTGTGGCCGTGAGTTACGCCATGTGCCTTTTGCCTTGAATAACATCATGTGCCGCGACTGCTATGGGTTGGATCGTTACCGCCGCAGCTTACCTTCCGCATGGGTGCCCGAACGCCCCATAGAAGTGGCCCTCACCGACGAAGAGGCCGCCCCAGCCCCATGACGCGTTCCTCTCCAGCAGAGAGTTCATTTTCTGTTAGACCTAGATGTATCACATCTCATTAACCCATCTTAAAACTGATACGGAAATCTATGAAGCGACTTTTGACTTCTTTACCACTCACGCTAGTTTTAATCGGCTGTGGCGCACCAACGACCCAGGACGTTTCGGCTAATAGCAGCACGAATACCGCAACAACCAGCAGTTCAACCGCAAGTAGTTCAACTACAAGCAGTTCGACCACCAGTGCTGCTAGCGATGTAAAAACCGATGGCGCAAGCGGTGCTAAAGCGGCTGATACCAAGGACACCACAACCGACGATGCGCCTGAGGCTGCCTACAAAGTTGTAGATGAGGCCCAGCCGGGCATGCCCCCCGAAGTCGCTGCTGAACTCAAGAAAGTAGCAGTACCGCCACCACCGGCTAAGCCCAAAGCTCCCGAAAAAGCGCGTGTACAATTGCAGACTTCCCAAGGGCCTATCACCGTTGAATTGGATGGCAAGGCCGCGCCCATGCACGTTAAAAGCTTCCTGTATCTGGCGCAGCGGGGTTTCTATAATGGCACGATGTTTCATCGCTATGAACCCGGCTTCGTAATTCAGGGTGGTGACCCGCTCACCAAGAATCCTAAGATGAAAGATTATTTTGGGATGGGCGGGCCAGGCTATCAAGTGCCGCGCGAATTTAATGGCTTGAAGCATGATACTTATGCTTTCGCAATGGCGCGCAGCCAAGACCCGGATTCTGCGGGCAGCCAATTCTACATTACCCTTGCTCCTGCGCACTTTTTGGATGAAGGCTATACCGTATTCGGCAAAGTCATTAAGGGTCAGGAGAATGTGCAAAAGCTGCGCAAGGGCGACACGTTGAAAAGCGTTACTGTCTTGAAGTGAAGCTTTTACGTAGACCCGCCCCTAAAGGAGCGGGTCTTCAAGTGGTATATTTACAGGGATTGGTTGTGATCTATGGCACAGTTTCACGTCAGGCTCTATAGCAGACCCGATTGCAGCGTATGCGAACAGGCTGCCGCCCTGCTTGAAGGTTTACATAGCGACTTTGATTTTCAGGTCGAAAACGTCAATATTGAAGAAGACCCGGCGCTTAAAGAACGCTTAGCGAATCAAGTGCCTGTTATCACCATTAACGGCGGCAATCGGGTTGCCACAGATATTAACGAAGAGCGGTTGCGCCGCGCCTTCAAACGCGCACTACAGCCGCCGACGCCAGCAAAGAGCGATCACTAATATCTTTCTTTAAAGACACAAATGCAGGAAAGGTTGTCCCTTAGTCATGCCAAAAAAGTCTCTCCCTCTTAGGCTGCATCACTGCGGTCTTGCTATCATAGTTAGCGCGGCTCTGGCTAACGTAGCTCACGCCGCAGATACCCAGCCTTCAGTTCCCTTTGCCGTTGATCGTCCTATAGACCCTATCGCACAATTGCCCCCGGCTCCAGCACCCTACCAACCAGCACCTTCATTAACCAAAGACTTCATTATTGCTCAATTGCAAAATGGGGCAAGCGATAGCAGTGCCTCAACCAATGTCGTCGTAATGGGAACAACTACATCATCAACAGCATTTCAACCCGCTACTGGTCAACCAGTCGGCACACCTTTACTCGATATAGCTCACCGCTTAAAACTACCGTTGCCCCTGCCCTCCGCGCGGATTGTCGTTACAAAATCGCAACGCCGTCTGGATTTGTTCAGCGGTCAAATCCTGGTCAAAAGCTTCCCTGTCGCCCTGGGGTCGCAACCTGTTGGCCCCAAGCAGAGTCAAGGCGATAGTCGCACGCCGGAGGGCCAATACTACATTTGTACTCGCAACGCTAACAACAGTGCCTTCCACACCTTCTTAGGCTTGAGTTACCCGGCGCTGCCGGATGCGACAAAGGCAGTAAATAATAAAACTATCTCGTGGCGTGAATACATGGTTATTCGACAGCGCCTGGCCTCACGCGGCGCACCGCCCTGGGGCACTCGCTTGGGCGGCTGGGTTGGTATCCACGGTGGCACTGATGGGGCGTTTGCCCAAAAGAAGATTAAAGAGCGCGGTAGTAAGGATTGGACGGCTGGCTGCATCGCCCTCACGAACGCGGAAATAGATGAAATTTACAAAGCGACCCAACTCGGCACCCCGGTGTTGGTACAGCCCTGAAACCTGAAACAATTGTTATGCTGAGCAAAGCGAAGCATCTGGTGAGAGTGTCCTGAGAGTAATGGGTAAACCTTTTACTCCATAGTTCCGCATAGTAGATGCTTCATTCCATTCAGCATGACAAGACGCAGTTAATGGATGAGTGTTTAATCGCTCGTCACCGTAGCACTCTCGATTCCCCTACTCTTTTCGTCAATCCATTACGATCATAAAATTCCAGCAGCGGCACTACCCATTTGCGTGTGGTGCCCAGTAACTCCCGCGCCTCTCCAATAGAAAGCGAACCTTGAGCCAGGATATGCTGACGTAAAATATCAGCCCCTTCACGGACGCGTTGTGCGGAGAGGACAAAGTCACCAACTCGCACCAGTGAGCCATCTTGAATGAGGGCAAAGCACAACTTGCGTGCAGTCTGGGGCTTATCGAGTTGGGCCACTAATTCATCTATTGTCGGAGGCTGCCAGGCCGCTGCGTAACTTAATGATAGAATACGTTCCTTGAGACGAGAATCTTCTTCACTAAGCGTCACTTGATGCCCGGCTAAACGCACCCCGGCAGGAGTTACCGCGATCTGTTGCGCCGCTACCATTTCTGATAATAAAGCATCTAAGGCAGCAAGACTTAAAGTTTTTGGCAAAGCGGCGCGGAGAGTTTCGTGGGGCATGGCCGCTTGCAACGGCTCCTGAACATGAAAGTCACGGAGCATCGTCAAGATTTTCTGTTGCAACTGCGTAACTGTAGCAGCATGGAGAAAGCTACCGCCCCCACTCCACAATAGGTTACGCCGACGCAGGTCTTCTAATACATCACTGATGTCCAGGCGGCACAATTCAAAGCGTAGTTGGGCTTCACTCATACCCCCACACTGGCGGCGTAGCAGAAGTTTCGCTAAAGCCACGTCGTTGCCTGCGGCAACGGCTTCATGCAACAGAGGTAGTTCTTGCTGAGCCGTAGAACGAGCAAGCTTGTTTTCGGCTTCGAGGATAGAGCCACCCCCGACGATCCTCTCGGTAGCCACTTCACGCAAGATAAACCGGTCGCCACGGGCACAGGCTAAGGCAGCTTCGAGCCGCAAGCGGGCATAACCCGTTTGGCCCGCTTCCAGCCGTCCTCCTGCATAAAGCTGCACTCGCGCCGTGACTTCTGCGGTGCCCAGGTGCAGACGCAAGGGTGCCGCATCTTTAACGGGGCGAGGCGTATTGGGTAAAACTTCGAGCCAGGCATCAAAGAGTTGCGTGGCATGAAGGGTTCCTGGCGTAGCTATAGTTCCCCCACGCGCAGCCTCTTCTAAATCCAGGCCAGCCAGGTTCAAAGCCGTGCGTTGACCTCGCGCCGCACTCGTGGCAGCCTCACCATGAACTTCGATGCCGCGTATACGGGCCGTTAAAGGTTGGGCCGCCCCCTGCCGCCATACTTCAAGCGGATCCCCAACAGCGACTTCACCCTCTGTCGCCGAACCCGTCACTACCGTGCCAAACCCGCTCACCGTGAAAGCGCGATCAATCGCCATGCGGAAAGGACGAGACGGCAAGGATGAAGGATAAAGGATGAAGGATGAAGCCGTCTCCTCAGTCCGCTTACTTGCTGCTTCCTGCTCAATCGCGGTGCAGGCCAAAGCTAACTGGTGCTTTAGCTCTGCTAATCCGGCACCACTGGTGGCAGAAACTTCCACCAGTGGCGCAGTGGAGAAAAGACTGTCATTTAAACGCGCTCGCACATCCTCACGAGCTAACATCAGCCAATCAGCGTCTACCAAATCGCATTTCGTCAGCACCACCACGCCGCGAATCTTTAAAAGCTCCAGAATATGAAGATGTTCCACGGTCTGCGGCATCACGCCTTCATCGGCAGCGATTATCAGCATAGCAACGTCTACACCCGTGACCCCGGAAAGCATATTCTTGAGGAATCGCTCATGCCCCGGCACATCAACGATGCCCACCACACGACCATCAGGCAACGTCAGGTGCGCAAACCCTGGCACAATGGAAAGCCCACGCTCTTTCTCTTCCTGAAGCCGATCTGTTTCAATACCGGTGAGAGCACGAATTAAGGTCGTCTTGCCATGATCCACATGGCCCGCTGTGCCAATTATAAAGTGCATAGGGAATGTAGGTCTATCTAATAACGACAGAATCGGGGACGAGGCGACCACCGGGGATTTCTAAATGTGATTGGGGAGTTTTTAACGATAACTGGGTTGAAGAGCCACCATCTAAATTTAAAGCATTGAAACAGTTAAGGCCACTCCGCGAGGCCCACAGATTAGCCCAATCCTGAAAGGACATTTCCCCATCGGCTACAGCAATAATCACTCGTCCGTCACGCTGGATGCCGATACCAGTACGACGCGCCCACTGAGATTTTAAGGTTGTGGTTTGTCCATTCACGACTAAGCGGGGGCCACATTGCACAGCCTCACGAATATCTGGATGCATTTGAAAATCTGTAGTGGGCACAATATGCGCCTGGCCATCACGCACGTAGAAGACGCCCCCTTTGTTGGAATGCAAGCGGGAGACACGCTGCCCTTTAGCGATGCGCAAACCCAACGAAAATCCATCGGCGTCAAAAAAGCCGCCGTTGACCGCCATCAATGCGGCTTCGCGGCTGCGCCAATTGGCAGCGGCTAAACGGGCACCCGTCGCAATATGCACATGGGAGGGAGAAGTGCGCAACGCAATCACTTGCACCGCGCCCCCTTTAAGAGGGGCACGCCAGGTGCGCAGTTCTAAGCCGGGGGCAGCCTTCGACCAGATCGAGCGGCCCTGCGCCCGCCATTGCGCGACACCGAAACCTAATGCACCTGCCAATAAAATCCAGAGTAATCGCCGCATCTCCCATGCAGTTTAAACTGTACTAACATATCTTTCATCTTTTCAACACAAAGGGCACAAAGAAGACACAGAGGACACAAAAGAAGATAAGAAAGAGAATAAGGGTCTCAATTATAGAACTAACACCCTTACCTCTTATATCCTTAAAGTCTTTCGTGCTCTTTGTGTCTTCTTTGTGCCCTTTGTGTTGAAAACAACAGAGAGGCAATTTAATCCTGCAATTCAATCGTCACGGGCGGGGCGTCTATGCCTTTATTGGCGACTACCTGAGCCTGTAAAATATAGCGTCCACGCGGCGCAGCAACATGATTATTGGAAGTTTGATCCCAGGTGGCCGTCCAACTTTGTGAAGCCCCAGCAGCTAACGAGCGGCGCGATAAGTTGCGGATGAACATTTTGCCCTGGCTCCAGCGCCAGGTAGCCTCCGTGGGAGTCTGTGGCTGATTATTAGCTTGATTTTCGGGGCGGGCCGTGATTTCAAAAATCTGGCCTGAATAGAATTGTAAGGTTTGCGGGTCGTTGGTGTTGTTGTGTGCCGTAATCGTCAAATTGACCGTCTCGCCACGGTCATAAGTTGTCTTATCTGTGGTTAGCGTCGCTGTCACCGGTGCGGTATTGGCTGGTGGATTCGCTGGCTGCGTGTTATCCTGCCGATCAGTACCATTAGCAGTTCCGCTCCCTTGATGCGGCGGAGCCGGGACTAAGACAGGGGGTGGCGCAACATCAGGTTGGGTGTTAGCGTCTTGCATAGGATTTCGGGTTTGGCATCCAGTCAATGCGGCGGCTCCTCCGGCCAGCCCCAGCGTCACCAGCAAATTACCATATAAGAGTCTCTGTAAAGTTCTTCTTTTCATCACGACTTTCCTTACGGCAGTAGCCTGTTTACAGCTTGAGCATAAAACATGCCGCACCTAAACTACCTACGGCTTGAAAGTGGGCGCATGAAATCCGAAACTGCAAGGCACTATGGAACATTTTGAAAACACAATCTCATCCCGACGTATCCATGAAGGCCGCATTATTAATCTGCGGGAGGACACGGTTGCTCTCCCCTCAGGACGTGAAGGCAAGCGCGAAATCGTGGAGCATAAAGGCGCGGTCTGCATTATCCCCGTCCTGGCAGATGGCCGCATTGTGATGGTGCGCCAATTCCGCAAGCCAGCCGAAGATGTGCTGCTGGAAGTTCCGGCAGGCAGCTTAAATCAAGGAGAAGAGCCGGAAAGCTGTGCGCGGCGTGAATTGGTCGAAGAATGCAATCTGCACGCAGAGCAACTCACTCCCATCTTCACCTGCTATTTGGCCCCTGGCTACTCAACGGAATTAATGTTCGGCTTTTTAGGCGAAGATTTGCGTGAGACTCCCGGCACCCCTGACGAGGACGAGAATCTCGAAATCGAGACTTATACGCTCGATGAGTTATTGCCCATGATTGATGATGGCCGCATCCGCGACTCGAAAACGATTTGCGGATTACTGGCGCTCTATCGCAGACGGCAAGAAGCAGCTAAGCAGTAGCTACAGCCGGAAGCAGCTACAGCCGGGCCTCTAAAAGACCCGGCAGGAAGGCCTGCGGCCAAGCGTCTGTTGGACGCCACGGGGTTATATGTTTAATCAGAGTACCGTCCAACGGACGGTCGGCTTTAGCCTTCCAGCCCACAGCACAGCATCAACATGCTGTGCTGTGGGCACCCAACCTGCCGGGGCTTTTATAGGCCCGGCTGTAGAAACTCAATTATTCAGCAAATCATGCCGCGTTTACCAGCGGGGCCGTGGCCGATTGGGTTTTCGCCGATCCATCGCTCATCTACAGGCTCTGAGGCTAATTGGTAGCGGGTGTCAGAGGAAAGGCGAATGTGGTTGGAGTGGTTGTCTAAGCTGGCGTGGACAAGGTAGACCGAGAAAGTCAGTAAATCGCCAGCACGATATTTGGGCACGGTGAGCCAGCGTCCGCCAAGTCGCTCACGTAGTTTAGCCGGGGTGCGAGACAGCCAGCCGCCGCGTGAGATGTTGCCGCCACCACCCATATCGGTATAGCCTTCGCCGCGCCGATTGGTGCAATAGACATCCACGTCTTTGCTGCCATAATTGGCACGGAGCCGCTCGTTGAGATGCGATTTTTCCAGCACCATTAAGCCACCCTGATCGAGATCAACATCACCGAGCGGTGTCCAGGCGGTATAGAGGTTTTGGGTGCCACGTCCCATATACACAATGTCACAGTGCGGAGGCGTGCCATTGCCGGGGGCAACCGCGCGTATCCAGGTAAAATCAAAGTGGCGCACAGCGCCACCTAAGAAATGCTCGTAGAATGCCATCATGCGCCCGGAATAGAGCAATTGCATGAGGGGTGCATTATGCTCCGCTAAATCCGGTTTAAAGCTCACATTGGCATCGGCTTTGGCGACTGCTTCTATGGTGGGATAAGCCGGGTCTAAATAACCCTGCGCGGCCAGGCGATCAGTCATCACCTGGCGTGCTGCCATTACTTCTTCCCGGTCTAAGTAGCCTGGTAGATACAAATAGCCATCTTCTTGCATCCGCGCCCGCAGTGCCGGGGCATCGTTCAGGCAATCCAGAGAGCTACGCAAGGTGCCAAAACAGGCGGGGGAAGTATCAAGTTCTTGATGAAAAGATGTTAAGCGCGGATAAGTTAGGGTGCTCATAACAATGCTCCTGCTGAATCGGCCCTGCTCCATTGCTCCATCTATGATGTCGCACTGGCCATAACCAGTATAAATCAATCCTGGGGCAAGTTGTCGCCATCCACCCTCTTAACTGGCTCCGGGTTGATTCCTGGCGTGGCCTGGCCGGAGTTCTGTGCAGTACGATTACGCGACTGGAGGGAAAGCCCCAGGTAGGCCGCTATGGTCATCATGCCCCAGATAAAAAAGAAGAAGACATCCTGGCTATCAGGATTGGATAATTTCTGCAAAGGGACACTCAGCACAAGCACAAGAGTCAAGCCCCATACGGTAGATAACACAGCAAGTTCTTGAAGATTTGCATCTGGCCCTAATTTAACAGCAGCTAAGAGACAGGCCAAAATAATACCAGCGATCACGTTCCACATGGTAAAGAAAACACCCTGCCGCAGCACAACTTGCAAGATGTCAACGCCAGCAACGACCAAGATTGTGTTCCAATTCAAGTTCGATTTCATGTTCATTATCTCGCCCCTTATATTTCCGTATCTTCGTTTGGCATTAAGCAGAGGGATTAACTTAGGTTCTTCTGGCTTCTTCGCACTTTGCCAAAATGGGCCTGACCCCTTAATAAAGGGTCAGGCCCACTCTATAGCAACTGAAGGATTGATGTCCTCAGGTCAGTCGCACTGATTACTGCACTAAGCGGATACCACCAGGCACTCCCGTGCCTTTATCGTAGCCCAAACTCCAGTTAGATGTATCGTCTGCGGCAGCCGTATAGTGCGCGTGCCACATGCCACCTGGATAGTTAGCTGGCAAGGTGATGGTATCCGTCTTAGTTTGATCGTTACCCGCCAGCACTCCATTAAACGTCTGCCCCGGTAATGAATCACAGGTGTAATAGACACCTTGGGCACCGACATCCGTGTCAAACTTGGTGATGAAGAAGTGCCCACCAGCGGCAGTAGAAGGCACATTCCCCAGTAGCACGTCGGCTGTCCCATTGGTATTGAAGTTCATCGGCAAGCGGCCCTGGGAAGAAATACTTGTGCCATTCTTACCAGCGCCGGTCGTGCCCGTAGCACCGCTATACTTATCGTGCCAGGCCGCATCAGTCATAGTGGAATTGCCATTAGCGTCCAGTGTGGAATTGCCCTGAGCGTTCACCTGGGGTGGCCCGGCGCGTAAGTTAAAGCCATTTTCGCTAGAGCCAGCGGTGCTGGTCACGTTGACCCGGAAGGTGCCTGTAGGATACTTGGTTTTATCGCCACCGTCAAAGGTAAAACCAGCGGGAGTATTCCATTTACCATCCGTAACGGAGACATCCCCAAAACTTTTTTGCGCAATGCTTACATGATCAGCGGGATCGGTGTTATAGGGATTACCGTCCTTATCCCAGACAATCGTGTACACGGTCGTCGTAGCATTGGCAGCCGTGCCCGCCCCGGAGCTATGTACTCCCCGCAACTCATCGTAAGTCGGGACTCCACCGCTGTTGGTGCCATCACCGGCATCCGCATAGTTATTGTTGTTGTGACAATCGGGATCGAAGATACCAACCTCAACCTTATTAGTGCCATTGACACTTGCATAATTATTCGGCACGTTCAAGGTAAAGTTGTAGCCTTTGCCATCATAATCCGGGTTAGCCGAACCGTTATTTAAGGTATTAACACTATAGGGATCGCCGTTGCTATGCAAACCATCCGGCCCGAAAACTGAGAACGTTACTGGCCCATCTTTTAAACCATAATAGACGGGATCAATGGGAATCTCCACCGCAATAAGATACTGGGCTGTCGCCGAAGCTGCGACATACGACTGATTTATGCCCAGGAACCCGGCAAACATCAAGTTCTGCGGTTTCCTGACCACAACGTGGTACCAGTTAGGGGTGCTTTGCCAGGGAGTCGTAGGAACCACTGTCGTGCCAGTTTGAGCGGTATCATAGCCATTTTGCTGGGCGTAATCATAAACCGCCGCCGCCGCCCCAGCCGTGTCACTATGAGCTAAGTGCCAGGCTCCCGCCAACGCTGCGGCGTCGGCGGCGCTTTGCGCTTCAGCTTTGCGCTTATAGAGCATACCCATATCAACCGACATGGCCGCAACGCCCATAAAGGCGACCATACCCAGGGCCACATACACAATGACCATGCCTTTACGCCGTCCCTGCTTCATGCTATTCCGTCTGCTGTTTTTAGAGTTAAATTTGTTTTGCATTGTCCTCACCTCATCTCCTGCCTAAAGGAGTCTTACTGCCCACTTCGCTTTATTATTCTTGCGTTAGTTCGTCTTCAGGTTTACTGCCCTTCAATAATCATCGTGACACTGGTTGGGACTAGATTAGGGGACTTAAACCGGCCCATGCCCGGTAAAGCCCAATCAAAAATTTTCTTATTCATCGGATACTTCGTGGTGATAGTAATGGGCAGCCCACCGGTGCGGTTGGCGGAACCAGCTGGGTTGGAATTGCCGTTCCGGTCCAGGATCAGAATGCTGCTATCGGGTAGATCCGCTGGCAACACGCTGGTCCCGGTTGCTACCTGCCGGACGTACATACGAATCGCCGTATCAGTGGCATACGAAGTACCATTTAAGATGGTCGAAGTCTCGGAGCCATGCACTGCCGCAAAGCGTGCTCCATCGCGGGTGATGTTTTCCAGGGTCACCTGCGTGTTATAAATCAGGCCATACTGGATAAGTCCCATCGTCATGACCACTAAGACCATAGAGACCAGGGCCATTTCGACGAGAGCTTGCCCCCGGCGTTTACCCTGCGCGTAATGCACTACCTGTAATTTACGGCTGCGTCGTATATTTTTCATATTCATGCTGCCTCCCTCCAAGCTATCACGCTCTGTTTTAGCAGAAATTCAAATTTTATATTTCAACATTTCTGCCAAATACAGTAAAAATTATTATAATCGGTTTTTGTACACCCTACTATTTCCATTTTAATAGAAAATCCTGCTGCCTAACCGTTAAAATTGCTCTGCAAATTTAGTTTGGTTGGGGTGGCTAGGGAAGTTTGACATTTAAAGCTTCACCAAAGTGGGCTGAAGTCATATTCTGCGCATGGCCATCGGCAAATAAGCCATTGACGGTGCCGCCACCCTCGGCATGATGCCATAGGTCACCATCAAATAAGACCACATCATGGCCTGGATGGGCGATATCCGCTGCTCGTAAACCTGCGAAGCCATGAATGGTCATGTAATAGTAGCTGGTGCCAAAGCGTGCCCAGGAGGAAGGTTTTATATTGCGTAATTGCGAGGCAGAAAGCCCTTCTACCGATTGATAGAGCCGTGATTCTGTCCAGCCGACATCATCAGGGCAATGCCACACCTTGCGGTCGCGCAGATAGGGGAATAAAAGGTTGTGTAGGAGCGGAGCCGTGCGCGCATCATCGTAGTAAATGCCACCATAGCGGGTAAATCCCGATTGAGCCGGGTTACCCCATAACTGAGGGAAGTAGTGGTCTTCCGGGTCAGTGCCACGCGGGAACTTGCCATCGTAATCCTGGGCATACTGAGCGAAGCTGATGGCAATGCGGCCTAAGTTGGAAAGGCAGCTCTGCGTGCGTGTAATACTTCCAGCAGGGGTATAGTTGATAGAGCGCAAAGGGCGTGTTTGCCATAGACCATAGGCCATTGCACCGAGGATCACAACAGGAAGAGCACCGTCACGCCACCAGGAGAAAGTGTGGTATCCAGAGGATCGGGATGAAGAGGAACGATTCGCCATACCAGCTTCCACGCTCCTACCAATTAAGACTCGCTTAGTAGTTTAACGTGTGCAGCCAGCACGCACCGCAATCGCCACAGCTTCCAGTTCATCAGCCCGCAACTCAGGAAAAATGGGCAACGAGAAAACTTCTTGTGCGGCCCGTTCCGCTATGGGAAACTGCCCCACCCGATAGCCCAACGATTCATAAACAGGCTGCTGGTGCAGGCAAACCGGATAGTAAATGGCCCATCCCGCCTTGGCTGCGGTCAGGGCTTCACAAATCTTATCGCGTTGAGGTGAGCGCAACGTATATTGGTGATAGACATGCCGTGCTCCCTTTCGCTCCACAGGAACCGTTAAGGGCAGGCCAGCAAAGGATTGCGCATAGTGTGCCGCATTAGCTCGCCGCGCATCGTTCCACGCTTCGGCATGGGGCAGCTTAATGTTGAGAATGGCCGCCTGAATCGCGTGCAGGCGGGAGTTGTAGCCGATTTCATCATGCACATAACGGCGTCGCTGCCCGTGGGCGCGCAGGGTTCGCACCTTTTCAGCCAGAGCATCATCGTTCGTCGTGATTAAGCCGCCTTCACCGCAAGCCCCCAGGTTCTTGGAGGGGAAAAACGAGAAGGTCGCCATATCGCCGAGGGCACCACAGGATTGGGTCACGCCATCTAAGTCCATCCTGGCCCCCCACGCCTGCGCCGCATCTTCCAACACTCGCAAGCCGTGACGTTGTGCAATGGCATTAATTTCCTGCATCGGAGCCGGATGCCCGAACAGATGCACCGGAATAATCGCCCGCGTGCGGGGCGTTATGGCCGCTTCAATAAGCGATGGAGCAAGATTGAAAGTGTCAGGATCAATATCCACAAAAACGGGCATTGCGCCTAAGAGCGAGACGACTTCAGCCGTGGCAATAAAAGAAAAGGTGGTGGTAATCACTTCGTCGCCGGGACGAATGCCAAGCGCACGCAGTGAAATGAGGAGGGCATCAGTGCCATTCGCCACACCAATGGCATGTTTGACGCCAAGAGTCTGGGCCGCAGCATCCTCAAACTGAGTAACTACCGGATGCGCTCCACTGGGCACCACGTATTGACCGCTGGCCAGTAACTTCAACACCGCCGCATCAATTTCCGGCTGAAGCGACTGATATTGGCGAGCGAGGTCGAGGAGAGGAACCATGTATAGTTTTGAATTCTGAATTTTGAGTTTTGAATTACCAGACCTGAACTCAAAATTCAAAACTTAAAATTCAAAACTTAAAAGAAAATTGCCGCGAGCCGGAATCGAACCAGCGACACGAGGATTTTCAGTCCTCTGCTCTACCAACTGAGCTATCGCGGCAGTTCAGGTCAACTAAAACTGAGACCTTAAACTATGAGACGAAAGTGATGGTTAATCACAAGCGCAAAATCTATTATAACGAAACGTTTGCTGAGCGTCCATACTAAAATTTGAGGTTTCTAGTAGTCTTGGCTTTTAGCAGGAGGACAGGGAATAAGAAAAGCAGGAAAGAGACGAGGATGGAGAATAGAGGATCGAATGGGTTAAACAGGGGCCAGTTGTCCTCTGATTTAAATAGCGATCCTCTATCCTCTATCCTCGTCTCCGTGTGTCTCTATGGCTAAAAATTCTTCTAACGCATCAACGGAGACCCTCTGTGGCCAATAGGCGACTATCCGCTTTTATAAAGAAACTATCAAGCTGCTGATATTGGCATGAGATCGGCTTTATCTGTTTATGCTGATATGGAGACATTAAAACGAGAATACTTGGATACGACAATAATTAAACTGACCTGCAAGTATGGGTTAGTGCGGTTTAGAGGTACGCTTCAGTGTGCTGTTAGGCACCGGTTAGTCTTTGAGACCAATGATGCGATGGAGGCCGTCTCGGCACTGGAAACTCTCACAGCGCAAGTGGGGCCAGGTGTAGGCTTTATGATTATCCTGAACGGTGTTGGGCTATGAGCTACTCCTACGCTACCCTGACTGCTGTGGAGAGGTTACGCTGCTGGTGTGGAACCGTCCACGTTGGGGTTAACGTGGCTTAAATCGCATAGGGTTTTATGGAACCTCGTCCAGTCCTGAAAACCTTCTGACCGCAACTTGGGTGACTACGATGGCGGCTGATAGTCCCATTGCCCCAACGATGCACTGAACCAGTCGCAGGATATCATCGGCATTCTCCTGCCGCCCGGTATAGCTATAGGTGCGTTCAGGAAGAAGGTATTTCTGGCTTGGTGCGACAGCGGTGATAGTGCGTTTAAAGCCTCGACACTCCATCGCAGCATTGAGCCGTTGGTAATCTTCCTGTAGCGGGGTATTGTGCAATTCCACCCGCACCGTGAATTTAGCCATACCTGCATTCTAACAACTTGCTTTCATTATGCGCCACGTTGTAGCTACAGCAAGCGATTAGGCTCCCGGCGTAGAACGGTGTGGGTTAGGGTTGTCATGACGCACAGGAACAGGAAATGCGTCTTGTTTAATGAGCCTTAGTTAATGGTGCCAGCAGTCTTGCCTAACTCATGTAACAAGACACAACTCTTTAAGGCGGAGGGCGTTATACACGGCGTAAGCCGCTTGATCGTTATCAAAGTAAACGTAGATGGCCTTTAGGGTCTCGCTCCACTGGCGAATCAGCCGTGCCCACTCTTGCAAAGCCTCTTCGGAGTAGCTGCCCTGATAAGCTCCGCCGGGGCCATGCAAGCGAATGTAGGCGAAGTCAGCCGTGATTTCGAGCGCCGATTGAAAACCGGCCAGGTCATAAATGCAAAAAGCGACATTGTGCTGGCGTAGCACCTCGTAAACTTCTGGCGTATGCCACGTCGTGTCGCGCAGTTCAAAACTATAGCGATGCGTTAGCGGTAGAGCTGCCAGGAAAGCTTGTAACCGCTCGACGTTCACATGCCAGTGCGGGGGCAACTGGAAAAGGATAGGGCCAAGCTTCTCCCCTAATCCGGCCACGCGGGGCATAAGATTTTCCAGACCACGCTCCGGGTCTTTTAGCTTCTTCATGTGCGTGAGGTAGCGGCTGGCTTTGACTGCAAAACAGAAGTTTTCGGGGGTGGCCTCACGCCAGTTTTCAAAGGTGGTTAACTCTGGCAAGCGATAAAAGCTGTTGTTGATTTCAACCGTATCGAAATACCGCAAATAGTGGGTCAGCATCTGCGCGGTGGGCAAGTCCGCCGGATAAAACGGGCCAAGCCAGTGCCCATAATGCCAGCCGGAAGTGCCAATGCGAATCTCAGCCGTCATAATTTATCGGTGCTATTGCTATACACAAACCCTATCCCCAGCCCTTCCCCTTGGTAAGGGGCAGGGAGCGTTGGCCCACCGTCGGGTAATGGCCAAAATTAAATAGTTGGATGTTGTTCCGGCAATAAATGCTGTCCCAGTAGTGCCAGTCTCGCTCCCTTCCCCTTACCAAGGGGAAGGGCTGGGGATAGGGTCAACACCTAACTTAAATGTCGGGAATCTGCCAGTCAATCTCTGGCTTGCCCGCCGCTTGCAAAGCATTATTGATAGCCGAGAACGGCCTGCTGCCAAAAAACCCGTTATGGGCAGAGAGGGGCGAAGGATGCGCCGATTCAACAATAACGTGGCGGCTGGTATCAATCAGGCTAACCTTTTTGCGCGCATAGCCACCCCATAATACGAAGACAACCGGGCTATCTTTTTCGTTCACCTTACTAATCACCGCATCGGTGAACTTCTCCCAGCCTTTGCCTTTATGGGAGTTAGGTTGGTGAGCGCGCACCGTCAGCACCGCATTCAGCATCAGCATCCCCTGCTCGGCCCACGGCACGAGATAGCCGTTATTAGGTACCTTGCAGCCTAAGTCGTGCTTCAATTCTAAAAAAATATTCACCAATGATGGCGGCGGCTTGATGCCGGGGCGCACCGAAAAGCAGAGGCCATGTGCCTGGTTCACATCATGATACGGGTCTTGCCCCAGCAGCAGCACATTCACCTTATCATAAGGTGTGATCTTTAAGGCATTGTAGACATCTGGCTCTGGTGGATAAATCGTGTGCGCCTGCCGTTCTCCATCTACAAATTCCTGTAGCTTTTGGAAATAGGGCTTTTCTAATTCCTCACCAATAATCGGTTGCCAGCTAATGGGGAGTTCAGCAGTCATGGGTGTTTTCCTCTTGAGATGATATTAGAGAACCTTCACTTCAATTGCACCTTGCTTCAAATTGTGGGTGTCTCAACAAGTATAATCATTCCTGCCGCGTTTGTTGGTCGTACCGCAATGACTCCGACGAGAGGCGACGCATGATGAAATCTACGCCAGTTTCCGCACCAGAACCCACAGAGAATTGCTTCTCAGCAACTTTTTCAAATCCATAACGCCCGTAAAATCTCTGTGCCCCTGGATTTTCTTCCCATACATCCAGAAAGATATTGTGATTTATTAAGCATGGGTGATTGAGGGCTGCCTCCATCAGTAAAGAGCCGATGCCCTGGTTCTGGTGGCTTGCTAAAACATAGAGACGGCGTATCTCTCTGTCACTGGGGTGGATGGCAAAGGCAGTGCTGCTGATAAGTTCCTGTTCGTGGAGATGGCTAACTCCAAATTGCACAAACCCTACAATTTCCTCTGCGCTACAGGCTAACAGAAAAGTATCGTTATCAATCATTTCGCTCATGCGTTCAAGTGAGAGGTGATTTGCGAGGTGAGCTTCTAAATCGGCGGCAGACATTGAGTGGCCAAAGGCTGCCGTGTAGGTAATCCTGGCTAAGTCATAAAGAGCAGCGGCATCCTGAGGCACAGCTTCCCTGAGGTGTATCTTCGTTTGATAAAGGCATCCCATCTTTAATTGCCAGTTGCGCCTGTCGTTGGGGTGTTGCTGTCTTTACACTCTGGCCCCGCTCTTACCGGAGGCATCGGTTGCATTACCGGATTCGCTTGTGGTTGGTTACGCCGACTCACGCATGAGCGGCCTGAAACCTGCTTGCTGGTAATGGTCATCAGTGGTTAAGGCTTCGATCAGACTACGTTCTTGCATGACGACAAATGACACACAATCAATTAGTCCCCATTCCTTATCAGGACGTTCACGATAGAGTTTGAACGCTTTGCGATAAAGTTCTTCAGAGAATGGAACGATTTCAACATTTGGGTCATCTTCAAGCGACTGCAACAAATCCACGGCAGCATGGCGAAAGCGTTGTTTGGATAAGGCGTTGCCAACCTCCATCAGTATGGCTCGTGTGGTCACTAAGCGAGTCTGGGCTGCTTCCAGCTCATCGGCCAAGCGAAGTGCTATGGTATGCGAATGGTCGCTCGAAGATGATAGGGCGATGGCATAGCCGTGTCCAAGAAAACCTCAGCCTCCACGTTGAACTTCGTCTCCATACAAATAGGTGTCCAAGTTTGTTGACCAATCCGCTGGCCCCTCTAAGTTGAGCGACCGAACCGTGCGAAGAAAGGAAGCCGGTTTGCTTTCGGCTTCTGACACAGTTTCAATCACAAGACGAACGCGAGTATTAGGTTCAAGGTCAAGTGGCTCATCAGGGTGAAGCACCTCGCCATCAAATACCGCTTCTAAAATTTGAACCATAATGCACCTCCATTGTGACAGTAAAGTGTATCAACTGATAACCTTCGCACGCAGCCACGTCGCACGCCGCAAGCTAACGCCAAGTTCAGTGGCGGCTGTAGGCGCAGCACAGCGGAGCCGGAACCCGTCCGTTGCAACGTTTTGTTAGATCGTTATTAATTTGCTATTCGCCCCAAACATATAAGTTACCTGTTCTCCAACGCTTTTCATCCCACGACAGAACATCAGGTAAATCTTTGTAAATTGCGAGTCTATTAAGGCGAGTATTGCCACTGCGTGTAAACCAATGTGAGACAACACAGACAGATTGTGGTGGTTTAATTATCTTTCTTTCATTGAGTTTTAATTGCCAGAAGTAAATAATACATTGTTCTGCCAACTCTAAATGACTGCGGTTAAACTTAGTTGGATAGGCAACCTCACCTAACCATATAGAAAGCTCATGCTTGATCTGCTTCATCTTGTGGTGGCGGCTGTTTAAACGATCACAGAAATAACCTTCAGTAATACCACAATATTGCATTTGTTCTTCACGCTGGTATTTTCTCCTACCCGCCAGCATATAGAGACCATTCCAGCGATCTGATGTCTTGATTTGTTCGAGTGAATGCGGCCCATGCCAACGAATAATAATAGTTTTTAAGGACATAATGCTCACCCGGTAAGTTTTCCGCAACGATCTAACAGTGCTATTATACGGAAAATATTCCACGTAAATGGATGTGAAGGGATAAAAACGGAAAGGTGCCGCTTCTCAGTCTTAACCAGGTTATATCAGGAAAACTTTCCTCCTTCCGTTATTCAGATCAAATCCGCTCACTGACACTCTTGTTTTCTCCACTGGTTTATTATAAACCAGTTATCAACCAGTCAAGATAGTTCTGAGAGTGATGAGAAAAGCGGACGACAGTAACGCGCGGCTACGTCAATACCTGCGCCAGCAGGGGTTCAAGGTGGGCGACCAGATTCCGGGAGAGCGTGACTTAGCCGCGTCCCTCAGTATGGGTCGCGCGGCCTTGCGCCCGGTGATGGAAGCCTTGGAGCGAGAAGGGATATTGCAGCGTCGTCCGCAGGCGGGCACTTTTCTGGCGGCCATTCCCACACCGCACGGTCATCAGGCCAGGGTTGCCTTGATTGCTCCTTTTGGCGGCACGGGTGAGCCAGGCCGCGAAACTGATCCCATCTGGCTCTACCGGGTGGTTTCAGCCTTCGAGCGCACCGCAGTGCCCGCCGGACTCCAGATCATTCTCAAAGATCAGTCGCCCCACGGTGCTGACCCCTGTTCGATTAAACAGCTTGCCGCAGCCATCGCGCAAGAGGGTGTTGGCGCGGCGATTCTCCTGCATCCGCTTGGCACGCGCGAGAAAATCTCTTGCGCCCTCGCCTTACTGCATGACCAGGGCGTGCATCCTCTCGTGGTTTCTTCGCGCACTTACCCTGGCCTCGCCAGTCAGGTTTATTTCGATTCGTGTCGTGGCGCCTATATGGCGATACGCTACCTGCTAAAAGCCGGCCATCAGCGCATTGGTTTTGCCGGGGGGCCGGGGGGACACGAATGGGTTAAGGAACGCATCTATGCCTATCGCAGCGCATTGGAAGCCGCTGATATTGAATGCCTTCCCGAATGGGTCTGGCAGTCTGACACCACCGAGCGTTTGGCATTGCCCCAGGATGGCGCAGGCGCGTTGGAGTATTGGCTCTCACTGCCGGAGCATATTCGACCAACTGGCATCCTCGCTGCCAATGATGTGGTAGCACTGGGCTTTTTAACCGCAGCGCAAGAACGTGGACTACAGATACCAGATGATTTGTCCCTCATTGGTTTCGATAACGACCCTGGCGCACTGCTGGCGGGTCTCACCACGATTGAACGTCCTACGGAAGCGTTGGGCGAAGCGGTTGCCAGGGTCACTCTGGAACGCCTGGCCGCCGGTGCCGAGGCCGACCTGGTCACGACGCGCCTACGCCCCGTACTCATTGAGCGATCAACGGTAGCGCCACCACGGGTGGTAAAAATTAAATAAATCAATTTACTACCCCACCCGTGAATTCATTCACGGGCTGTAAAACGAAGTCGCCCTGCGGCGACTGAGGCAGTCCACCCCGCGGACTTGGTCTTGCAGCCCCCGTTTCAACCACTGGCTCTTAATGCAGCGAAGAATTAACATAGCGAACGAAAGGAGTATTTATGGATGCATCGTGTTTAGCGCACCGGCTAACCGAGCAAGAGCGACAGCAATTTAACGAAGCGGGCTTTTTGCAGATTGAGAATGCCCTCTCGCCTGCTCAAATTGCGGCCCTGACGGAAGTAACCGACCGCACTTATGAGGCGAAAGTCCAGCAGGGTCATGACCCGCACACTGCGCTTTTCTATCCCAATTTTCTGCCTGATAGCGACTTATTTGCTGATCTGGTGGATTACGCGCCTATTCTCCCCAAGGTGTGGGGCATCCTCGGCTGGAATATTTACCTGTATCATGCTCACCTCATTGTGACCCCACCTTCGGGTAAACCCCAGGACAACAAGACCTTTGGTTGGCATCAGGATAGTGGGCGGGTTAATGCGGAAATCGAAAGCCACCCGCGCCCACGTCTCTCGCTTAAAGTAGCTTACTTCCTCTCGGATACTTCTGAACCAGGGAGGGGTAATTTCTGGATTATCCCCGGCAGCCATCTTTGTGATACCCTGGAACGTCCGGCAGATGGAGTGGGCCAGCCCGAAGGTGCAATTCCCGTTTTAGCCAAACCTGGCACGGCGGTTTTCTTTGATCGGCGATTGTGGCACACCGCCAGCCCGAACTGGTCGAATATTACGCGCAAGATTTTGTTTTATGGCTATGGTTATCGGTGGATTCGCACCAAAGACGATATGACGGTGCAAAGCCTGTGGGAGCGCAGCGACCCCATTCGCCGCCAAATGCTCGGTTGGGGTGTGAACTGCAACGGCCACTTCTCGCCGAGTGATGAGGATGTGCCGTTGCGCGTTTGGCTGCGCGAACATAGCCCGGAAGAAGCCAAATAACAAGGATTTTTAGAGCATGGAAAAACGATGCTATGGCCGCACCGATCTTTATGTGAGTCCTCTCTGTTTTGGGCCAATGCGCTTTTCAGAGAAGTCGCCAGGCGATGATCCAAAATCCAACGCCGGGGAACGCGCTTTAGCCCGTGCCATCGAACGCGGCGTAGACTTTCTGCATTCGTCCTACGAATATGGCACCCGTTGGGCAATGGGCAATGTGTTAAAAGCACATCCGCAACGCGGCGAACTCAAGCACATCATCAAAGTGCCCGTGCCGGATTTCAAAGACGCCAACTTCTCGGCAGATAAGTTCCGTGAACGCATCGAAGAAGCCCTGCGTGAGTTACATACTGATACCATCCATATCGTGCAATGGCTGCTGCGGGCTGATCCCAATGATGACGCCCATCGCATCCCGCGCATTGCTGAATGTTTAGACGCGACTTTGGAAATCTTCCAGACCCTGCGCGATGAAGGCAAAGTTGGCTATTTAGCCCCCTTCCCCTACACGCCCGGCTTCGCCAGAGCCATTCTGGAAACGGGCCAGATGGAAGGTCTCGTAGCCTATTACAACCTATTGGAAATGGAAATGTATCCCTTCTTCGATAGGTTAGATAAGCAGGGTTATGGCTTCATTTGCATTCGCCCGTTTCTCGAAGGTCTCTTAACCGACGAGCGCATTGACCCCACCCAGACACCACAAGGCGACCGTGCCCGCGATCCCAACTGGGCTTCCCGTTACGCCCTCTTAGATAAAGCCAAAGCGGTGCTGGATAATGAACCTGCTTCATGGACAGACTTCGCGCTTCAATTCTGCCTGGCCGATCCACGCGTTACCAGCTTGGTCGTTGGCTTGAACACTGAAAAGCAAGTGGATCAAGCCTGCGATGCGGTTGAGCAAAACCCTGTTGCAGCCGATGTGCCACGCCGCGTCTATGAGGCACTGAGAAATGACTTACCAAAAGCATCATAAATGGGACGCTAACTTCGTTCGCCAACTATGTGCGCCATTAAAACGCAACTTGATAAATAGCGACAAAACAGCGCATGAAATTAGCGTAGCGAAGCTTTGCGTCCCCTCAAAATTATAAAGGCAAAGAAGTATGAACTATCGAAATTTAGGCACCAGTGACGTAAAGGTTTCAGAGATTAGTTTTGGTTGTTGGACGATGGGTGGTTTGAACTGGGTCAATGGCTCACCCAACGGTTGGGCCAATGTAGATGAAGACGATATAACCGCAGGGATCAAAGCCGCCTTAGACGCCGGAGTGAACCACTTCGATAATGCCGATGTTTATGGCAATGGGCGTGCCGAGCGGATGCTGGCGCGGGTCTTTGATAAGTTGGGAGTCAAATCCACCGATTACATTATCGCCACGAAAATCGGCCACTTCCCCGGCACTGCCGAACACGCTTATGAGCCAGCGCATATTCGCCATCAATGTGAGCAATCTCTCATTAATCTCAAGCGCGACTACCTGGACATCTACTACTTCCATCACGGCGACTTTGGTAAAGATGCTAAGTATTTAGAAGAGGCCGCCGTGACGATGGATAAGTTAATCGAAGAAGGCAAAGTCCGCATCAAGGGACAGTCGGCTTATTCCGCCGATGATTTCGAGCGTGCCGTGCCGGTGGTCAAGCCGCAAGTTTTGCAAAGCTGGGCACATGCCCTCGACGATCAGTTTGTGCGCCCCGGCTCGCGTGTCAGCAACTTGATGGAAAAGCACGGCATGACCTTTGTCGCTTTTAGCCCCTTAGCCCAGGCCCGCTTGCTCGATAAATACAATCCCGATAATCCGCCGCAATTTGAGCCGGGCGACCACCGGCGCGGCAGCGGCGCGTTCAGTGCCGAAGCGATTGCGGAACTAAAACCTAAGCTGGAAAAGCTAAAAGCCCGCTTTGGTTCCACCACCGAAGACTTAGCCGCCGTTGCTCTCAACTACGTCTTAGCCCAACCTCATGTCGCGTGCGTGATCCCCGGCTTCCGCAACGAACGCCAGGCGCGTTGTAATCTGGCCGCAGATGGCCGCGCCTTAAGTGCTGACGATTTGAAATTTGTGCAAGAGACGTTGAGGTAAACCCTCTCCCGCTGCGGGAGAGGGGAGGTCACAGGCGAACGCGCCGCACAGCGTAAAGCGGCTTTGCTTGCAATATCGAATAAGTAGGCAATAACGAAAAACAATCTTTTGGGCACCCCTCGCCCGCAGCGTGGGAGAGGGACCGGGGGTGAGGGCTTATGAAAATATTAATCACCGGAGCATCCAGTAACGTTGGGCGGGGCATGATTCCGCGCTTGAAAGCCGCCGGGCATGATCTGGTTCTTTCCGATATTATTAAGCTGCCAGATGCCGAACCGTTTGCGGGTTTACCCTTTGTGCAATGCGATGTGCAGGCAGGCTTTGGCTTAGAGCGTGCATCTCATGGCTGCGACCTGATTCTGCATCTTCCGGCCTGGCACGGCATCCATTGGGGCCAAAAGACAGAGATTGATTTCTGGCGGCTTAATGTAGACGGCACTTTCTGGATGTTTCAGGCGGCCCAGGGTGCGGGTATCAAGCGAGTGGTATTTCTTTCCTCGCAGGCGTGGCATGGGCACTATGATAAATATGGCTTTACCAAGCGCGTGGGGGAAGAACTCTGCGAGTATAATCGCCGCAATCATGGCATTCGCTATGTGGCCATTCGGCCTGCCGATTTTACCCCCTGGGGCAATGACTTCGTGAACCATTATGGCGCACGTCTGCTCTATGGGGGAGTAGACCGTGAAGACGTGCTCGATTGCGTCACCCTTGCAGTGCAGAAATTGGCGAGCGAGCTGCCGCAAGGCACCGAAGCCGAAGGCATTATCGCCAATGCGGTGCGCCCGAATGCTTTTACGGCAGAGCAGATCGAAGGCTGGGCAGACGACCCTCTGGCGGCGTGTGAGAAAGTTTTTCCTGGTTCACGTCCTTTGGTGGAGAAGTATGGCATTCGTATCCAGCATAAACCGGGGTTGAGCGACTTAGGAGAAGGAGCCGCCGCCATCGGTTACGCTCCCCAACGGCACTTTGGCACGTTTTTAGATGCATTACGCCGTCTGGACACAGAGGGCGGCGCAGCAGCAGCCCATGCGCTGCACTGCCCCTATTAGATTATCTACCAACGAAGTTTGATACTTCACTAAGGAGAAATATGCAACACACAAATCTTGGCCGCACCGGTTTGAAAGTCAGTCGTTTATGCCTGGGCACGATGAACTTTGGGCCACAGACATCAGAGCCAGATTCTTTTGCGATCATGGATCGTGCCCTGGAGCATAGCATTAACTTCTGGGACAGTGCTAATGTTTATGGCGGCAAAAAAGGTGAAGGCGTCACCGAGCAGATTATCGGGCGCTACTTTGCCCAGGGTGGCGGACGCCGCGCCAAGGTCGTGCTGGCGACCAAAGTTTATGGGGACATGGGCGAGTGGCCCAACACCTCGCGCTTATCGGCGCTCCACATCCGCCAGGCTTGCGAGGCTTCATTGCGTCGCTTGCAGACGGACTACATTGACCTCTATCAGATGCACCACATCTGGCGTGAAGCTCCGTGGGAGGAAATCTGGCAGGCGATGGAGTTGCTGGTGCAACAGGGCAAGGTGCTTTATGTTGGCAGTTCCAACTTCGCCGGTTGGCATATTGTGCAGGCGAACGAAATCGCCAAGCGCCGCAACTTTTTAGGATTGGTTTCGGAGCAGAGCCTTTATAATCTCAATGCCCGCACGGTGGAGCGCGATTTGATTCCAGCCTGTGAAGCCTATGGAGTGGGCATTATTCCGTGGAGTCCATTAGGCGGCGGTCTCTTAGGGGGCGTTCTCGATAAGCCCAAGGAAGGTCGCCGTGCCGGAATGGAAAAGCAGATTGAAGACAATCGTCCTAAGCTCGAAGCGTGGGAAGGATTGTGCAAAGAGTTAGGGGAAAAGCCCGCCGATGTTGCCTTGGCCTGGCTGCTGCATAACAAAGCGGTGACAGCGCCCATTATTGGCCCGCGCACCCTGGAGCAACTCGATGGCACCTTACGTGCTCTTGAGATTACTCTGAATGAAGAGACACTCAAGAAGATTGATGAAATCTTCCCCGGCTATAAACCCTCCCCCGAAGGCTATGCCTGGTAAATTTTGCTTATAGATAGGTGTAGATAATGAAGTTAAGTTTCCTCTCTAACCAATCTGGGGTTAGAACTGCTTTGGTTGCTGCTGGATGCGCTGTTGCGGCCACAGGTGGAGTCTCATTGTGGCAGCGGGCGCAGGCCCAGGGACAGGCTCAAGGCCAGAGCCAGACTCAAGCGCCAGCGCCCGGCCAGATTTTAAAGGGGCAGGCGTCTAACGGTGATTGGACAACCGATGCCCCCGGCGTGCGCCGCCTTATTACAGTCGCCGATCTACCCGCGCCCTTTGCTACAAAATCGGTGGATAATGGCCCACCTCCCGTACCGCAGCCCCCGGATGCCTGGCCTAAAGCCCCGGCTGGATTTAAGGTAGAGCAGTTCGCCACAGGATTAAATAATCCGCGCATGATTAGAACCGCGCCTAACGGCGACCTCTTTATAGCGGAGAGTGGCCCAGGCCGCATTCGCATCATGCGCGACGCGGATAACGATGGCAAGCCAGAAGTTAATGAGATTTTCGCTCAAGGTTTGCGTCAACCGTTTGGCATTGCTTTCTATCCCCCCGGCCCCAATCCACGCTTTATTTATATCGCCAACACGGATTCCGTGGTGCGTTTCCCGTATCAGAACGGTGATACCAAAGCGCGGGGAGCCGAAGAGATGATCGTGCCTGATATTCCGGGCGGTGGCCGATTGCGTGGTGGCGGCCACTGGACACGGGATATTGTGTTCTCCAGAGATGGGCAACGCATGTTCGTTTCTGTCGGGTCGCACTCTAATGTCAACGATGATGCAGATGAAATTCGCCGCGCCGACATCCTGCAATTCACGCCCGAAGGTAAGAACGAACGCATCTTTGCGTCTGGGATTCGCAACGCTGTGGGCATTGCCATCCATCCACAGACGGGGGAATTATGGTGCTCCGTGAATGAACGTGATGGCCTGGGCGACGACCTCGTGCCCGATTATATAACTCATGTGCAGGACGGTGGCTTCTATGGCTGGCCGTGGTATTACATCGGCGATCACCAAGACCCACGCCACGAGGGGAAGCACCCGGAACTCAGGGGCAAAGTCATCGTGCCCGATGTGCTGTTACAGTCGCATTACGCTTCACTCGCCATGACCTTTTATATGGGCAAGCAGTTTCCCGCCGAATACACGATGGATGGTTTTGCTGCCGAGCATGGTTCCTGGAATCGTGCCCGCCGCACTGGTTATAAGGTCATTCGTGTCCCGCTGCGCAATGGCAAAGCCACGGGAGAATTCCAGGACTTTCTCACTGGTTTTGTGACCCCAGATGGCCGTGTATGGGGTCGCCCGGTGGGAGTGGCAGTGGCTAAAGATGGTGCGCTGATGGTGACAGATGATGGCACAAACTCTGTCTGGCGCGTCAGCTATGTGGGCCGTCAAGCGGCTAATGCAGCTACGCAATAACAGAAGGTTCAGACTGGAAGCGGCGCTAACTATCACGGTTAGCGCCGCTTTTATTTTCTAACTGCGCATAGCTCCGCTTGAAATGACATCACTTCCATAAACAGAAACTTGAGTTATCTAAAGTATACAACTTCGACTTCACCCAAAGTTCTAATAGGCAAAAGTTAATCCGAATTAGACCAAATTTTCACGAGGTGCATCATGGCAACTCCGACATTCACCAGGCGCGTGGTTGGCGAGTTAGACAACTCTCCGTTTAATTGCGAGATGAACACCTTCTTCCAGGTGGGTGATATCAACCATGATGGCCGCATGGATATTGTGATCGCCGGGCGCGATGGGCAAATGGCCTGGTTTCAAAACAATGGGCAGACGCAGGACTGGACGCGCCATATTGTGGATAAGGTTTCTCATCAGGAGTGCGGTGGGGTGGTTTACGACCTGACTCACAGTGGCTACCCCGACATCATCAATGGTGGCGATTATCGCTCTGATGAACTGGCGTGGTGGGAGAATCCTGGCCCCAAAGGGGGCGCGTGGCAGCGGCGCGTGATTACCCATACCTCGCACAATCAGTTCCATGACGAACTCATTGGTGATGTCACTGGCGATGGTCGCCAGTCACTTATCTTCTGGAACCAGGGCGGCGGTGCTCTTTACTGGGTGCCTCTGCCCCAAGACCCCAAACAGACGCCCTGGCCCGATATTCACGTCATTGCCTCCGGCATGAAAGAAAAAGGCCAACCGGAAGAAGGATTATGCATTGCCGACATAGATGGCGATGGGCGCAATGAAATTGTAGCAGGCACGCATTGGTATAAATATACGGGCGTGGCGGGCAAAGAATGGGAGCAGCACCAGTACGCTAAAGATTACATTACAACTGTCATTGCCGTGGGTGACATAGATGGCGATGGACAAAAAGAGATTGTCATTGCCGAAGGTGATGCCTGCATCTATGGCTATCCACAAGGCGGCAAATTAGGCTGGTTTAAGCCCCACGGCGATATAAAGGCGATGTGGCAGGAGCATCGTTTAGAAGATCATCTGCTTGACCCTCACTCTATTCAATTAGGCAACATTTGCGGCAACGGGCACCTTGATTTGTTGGTGGGAGAAATTGGCAAACGGGAAACGCTCGATAAGGAAAAACCGCGCCTGATGGTTTATGAAAATGATGGCAAAGGCAATTTTACCCGTCAAATCATTGATGAAGGGACAGGCGTACATCATGCGCGGTTAGCTGATTTTCGCGGCAAAGGCGTTCTAGATATCGCCTCGCGCCCATTGCACGGCCCGGAGAAGTGGAAAATCTTTGTCTGGTTTAATGAGACTGGTGGTGCAGTGGGTTAGAATTTGTTAGTAAAAGTTTGCACCTTTCCGTAGGGGCACCCCTTGTGAGTGCCCTTTCACATTTGCATCCTAATATAGAATAAGAAAACGGGTATAACGGCACGAAGGGTAAAAGGGCACCCACGAGGGGTGCCCCTACGAATTGTGTCTTGCTGGATATTACCGTTTCTGAAGAAGGACACCTAACAACCCAAAGAGGTAGCCCTTCGACTGAGTGTTCTTGCCCACGTTATGAATGGTCAGTGTGTGGCGGCCCGCTTCCAGGTTGCGTGCCGGGTAAGTGTAGTCCTGATCGGTCACAGTAGGGCCATAAAAATCTATCGGACCACTCAATGGCTTACCATCTAATTCAAGCTGATAGATACCGTAGTCCCACGAGTGCGTGAGGATTAATGTGGGTTCGTAATTGCCACCTTCGGGCACTTCCAGATTAACGGTGAGGACTTGATCGGAACGCGAGGGCACCCATAAAAGTTGCGGCCCCGACCCCACCACTTGCCGCTCGACACGTCCCTCGGTAGCCGTCGCATTGGCAACGAATTTCTCACCATAGACGATCTGGCTCGGATCGTAGTTAAGCCGCGCAAAACCTCTGGGCAGCGGCGGGAAAGGCTTATGTGGCTCGACTTGATACCAGTAGGCTACGGAGGAGAAGTCGTCGGAACGCTCCTCAAAGCCGGATTTAACCGAGCCGTCGGGGTTGAAGGTAACACCTTTGTGTTCAAATTCCAGGCGCAGCGATTTTTGAAACGGTACAGGGTCGGGAATATGCCAGCGATAGACAGAGGTGCGATTGCCGGTTTCATTGCCTTCCATTAAGGGAGCGCCATAATAAGGGCCTGCCTGCTTGCGGAAGCCCCACCCGTCGCAGAAGTAGTCCTCGGTGCCTGTCCCCCGCAGGCTCGGTTCAGTTTCGCCATCAATAAACCAGAAGTCGTCTCCTTCGCCGGGCCAAGACGGTGTGAGCTGACGCCAACTCAGCACTGTCCCCACATAATGACCACGTCCCACAATATCCGCCAGTACATAATTGCGTCCCATAACCGTAGGGAATTCCTGCCGATACTGGGCGTGGAAATAAGCAGCATTTTTGTTCAGGCGGGGCAACTGCCGCCAGTCCACATAATAATAGAAAGCGTCCACTGGCTTGCGGCCCTCATTGGTAACCGTTAGCCGCGCCGACTTGCGAAATGGCATCGGCCAGTAGCAGTTGCGCCCCCGTCCATCCGAAGTGACGCGCACTGGCAGTGAGTCGAAAGGCACATCCAGGCCGTGCCCAATGGCAAAAAAGTCACCGAGGGGACACTCGACCGAAGGATTCTGTTCACCATCCCAGTACATCCGCAAGACTAACAGCCGCGAGTAGCCCCGTTCACTGGAAGCGACTGTATTCCAGAGATGGCTAATTTCGCCAGGGCCTTTGAGGTCTGCGATAACAAGTGTCGCACCGGGGGCAATAGGACGCGCGTCCGCGTTGCCATTGCGCCAATTCGGGTCGGACGAAGACGAGCGCCGGGCGCGAAAGTCTTTAAGTTCCTCCAATCCCTTGAGAGGGTTTCCGGTAGGTTGTTGCCCAAAAGCAGCCGTGGCCAAAATTGTTAGAGCACACGCCAGAAACGATCCGGCAAGCCTTGGTAGCACAACTACGGGACGAAATCTTAGCATTAAGTTCTTCAGCATTAAGTTCTCCTGCGCAATAGAGCAATTCGCATAGTGCATAAAGTGAGCGCGGCGAATTAGCATAGCTCTTATCTTCTCTCATGTAACGGTAATACGCCAAGTTGCACGTTAGCGATTTTACCCAATTGTATAGACGAGGTGATTTAGTCGCTCCTTAAAAGCCCGGTTATACTGAGATTGCGATGCCCAGAGATAAAGTGCTTTATACGGAGGATGTTCATGTCAGACCTTGCTGCACCTAACCCAACTACAAACGAAGCCCGCCCATTAGAAGATTTGGAACACTGGGAAGAGTTTCTTCAGCAGCGTTATCCGCAAAGTGCAAGGGATTCCAACGCAGAGAACTCTTCAACCTTCAAGCCCCAAAAGGCAGAGACAACGTTCCGTGATTATCGGGCCGAGGCGCGTCCGAGTGTCAAAGAGTTTTATCGGCTCAATCACACCTATCAAACCTTTGATTTTGTGCAGCAGAAAAAGCGTGAGTATCTGTCGCTTGATAAGCGCAAAATGGGCATCTGGGAAGCGATGGAATATCTCAACACTTTAGTGGATGATAGCGACCCGGATACTGACCTCTCTCAAATAGAACACTTGCTGCAAGCGGCAGAAGCCATTCGCCAGGATGTGCATCCGCGTTGGTTTATTCTCACTGGCCTTATTCACGATCTGGGCAAGATTCTCTGTCTCTGGGGTGAACCCCAATGGGCCGTAGTCGGCGATACTTTTCCCGTGGGTTGCGCCTATTCGGAGAAGGTTGTCTTCCCAGAGTTCTTCGCCCTCAACCCCGATGCTCAGACAAAAAAATACCAGACACCCTGCGGAGTCTATGAAGCGGGCTGCGGCCTGGATAATGTTCACCTGTCCTGGGGCCATGACGAATATCTGTACCATGTAGTGAAAGATTATTTACCAACTGAGGCTCTCTACATGATCCGCTATCACTCTTTCTATGCGGCGCACAAAGAGGGAGCCTACACCCAGCTAATGGATGACCAGGATCAGCAGATGTTCGCGGCGGTGCGGCAGTTCAATCCCTATGACCTTTATTCCAAGAGCGAAGAACGGCCTGATGTGGTGGCACTCAAGCCGTTCTACCAGGAGCTAATCGCTGAATACTTCCCTCCGGTGTTGCAGTGGTAGGCCACACTCCAACTCTTATAAAAGTCGGGCATCGTGGCTCGCCGCGAGATTTTCCTGGCAATACGATGCAAGGCTTTGTGCGGGCGGTGGAACGTGGCTGCACGATGGTCGAATGTGACATCCGACAGGCTGCCGATGGCGTGTTAGTATTATCGCATGACCCGCATGTCACGGATGTGCAAAACAAACGCTATAAAATTGCCGAACATTCCAGTGCCGAACTTCACAGCTTAAATCTGGGTGCAGGCGAAGGTGTGCCTACCCTGGATGAGTTAGTGGCCTGGTCACAAGGGCGTTGCGCGATCATGGCCGATATGAAATGCGAGGATAACGGCATCGAAGCGCAAGTGGTCAGGGCATTAGCACCTCTCGCCACCGACGCTAAATTAGTGCCGGGGGCAGGAGAAGCCAGCCGCCGTCGCTTTCGCGCTCTTGACCCGCAACTGCACCTCTCCCTCTCTCTGGGCAATAGCGCAAGCTCTCTCTTAGAAGGTTCTCGATTTGATGCTTTTGTCGAGACAATAGATACCTACGCTGTAACGTGGGAGCATTCCTTGCTGAATGCGTCACGTATTCAAAAGCTGCACGCCCGTGGCCTCAAAGTCTTTGCCTGGACAGTAGATGATATAAGCATCATGCAACGATTAATAAACGATAGGGTGGATGGCATTATCAGTAATCGCTCGGACTTGTTAGAATCTTTGTGAATAACTGATGTGATGCAGACCCGCCGCTAAAGCAGCGAGCTGAATCATGAGAAGCCCCCTGAACGGGGCTAACAGAGCAAACGCAGCCCGGTTCGCCGGGCTTTTACCCTTAGCCCGCTCCTTCAGGGGCGGGTCTATAATTTTAAACCAATGCGTCTTTACATTATTCGCCACGCCGACCCCGACTATCCCAATAATACTATTACGCCCGGTGGACATTTAGAAGCCCAGGCTTTAGCCAAGCGATTAGACAGTCATGGCCTTGACCTCATTTATAGTTCTCCCCTGCCCCGCGCCCACATTACGGCCCAATACACAGCAGACCTGCTCCACAAGCCCGTGCAAATTGAAGAGTGGGCTGCCGAACTGGGCTGGAAAATCGAACAAGACCCTTATACGCGCTTATCAGCCTGGGACTTACCGGGCGAGCTGTTTCGGGCCGAAGCTTCTAACTATGGGCAGGAAACCTGGCACGAGACACCTGTTATCGAGAAGTTAGCCCTGCGCGAGAAATTTGATCTCATCAAGCAGCATGGTGATGAATTTCTGGCTCGACATGGCTACGAGCGCGATGGCGGCCTGTACCGGCGCATTAAGCCGAACCGTGACAAAGTTGCCCTCTTCTGTCACAATGGCTTAGGGTTAGCCTGGTTCGCGCATCTCTTAGAAATTCCTCTGCCTCTTATCTGGTCTGGTTTCTGGATGCCCCCTTCGTCCGTGACCACGATTCTCTTCGACGAACGCTCCGAAGAGTTTGCCATTCCCCGTTGCATTGGCTTTGGTGATGTGTCGCATCTCTATGCCGCTGGCTTAGCAGTGCAGCCTCGTGGCATTATTACTAACTTCGATTGAACCTTAGCCCATCGCTTTTAGCTTACGGCCCGCAACGGAACCGACATGGCTCTTTTCAACATTCCAGTGCTGATCGTCAATTACTTTCCGGTGCAACATAACCGCATTGACCGCAGCATCACTGGCGATGTGGATGCGCCATTAGATGTTATTCGCCAGCACACATCAAACACCACGCAGCAAGTTATTCAAGCCCTCGAAACCGGCAGCATCTATCATGGCTATAAAGACCCGACTGCCCGGCCAAGCTTGAAGTATGAAGTGGTAGAAACCATAGAGTATCTTGAACCGCTTCCCACCTACTCTAAGCCTGGCTATGGCGTCCCGATGACGGATTACAATGCGATTATGAGCCGCCTTGATATTCGGTATTGGGTCGAGCAGTGCGGCATCAAAGAAGTGTGGATTTGGGGCTATCATGGTGGCGTTATTAACCTCTGGGAATCAAACATGGCCGGGCCTTATGGCGACATCAGCAATAGCGACCGTGATCCTACCGATTTACCCATTCTCGATCAGACCTACACGGTCTATCACTATAACTATGGGCGTGGCCCCTCCGAAGCTGTCGAAGACCACATGCACCAAATCGAAGCCGTGCTGCGCCATGTTGATCAGGATATGTTCTGGAACAAGTTCGTGGGCGAGGTTGGCGCTGGCCGCTGTGGCTGGTCCCACTTCCCGCCCAACGGTGAACACGATTACGATTGGGCTAATCCCAAATATGTCTGGACAGACATCGAAGATTGGACACCGGAGGGCACTGGCCCCAAACAGCGACTCAACTGCCAACGATGGAACGGTGACAGCCTGACGTGGTTCATCTACTGGATGCAGAATCTGCCAGGAGCAGGCAACGGATTAACTTATCAAGGTTGCCCGCTTACCAACTGGTGGACATTCATTGGCGACTTCGACCGTGCAATGGCTGCAAAATTGGGATTAGTAGCAAACAGAGGATAGCGCGAAACAATGACAGATACCCCATACCTTGACGTCGTGACTGAGCGGTTAGAACTTATCGCAGGCACGCTTGAATTGGCGAATGCTGAAGCTTCAAATTTGTCGGAGTTGGGCAAGTTACTGAGGGCTTATATCCCTGAGACATGGCCGCCAGGGTTCAATGATGCCGATACAGTAGCCTTTTGTGTCAAGCAACTCTCGCGGGGCGAAGATCAAGTTGGCTGGTGGCACTGGTATGTGATTCTCCCAAATCATCCTGAATTGGGCAGAGTGCTGATTGGACTGGGCGGCTTTAAAGGTCAGCCAATGCCGGAGGGCGATGTCGAGGTCGGCTATGCCATTTTAGAAGATTTCCAGCGTTGCGGTTATGGCACCGAGGCTGTGCAGGGTCTCATAGATTGTGCTTTTAGCCATGATGAGGTTCGTTATGTCATGGCGGAAACACTTCCAGAACTTAAAGCCTCGCAAGGCTTGTTACACAAGTTGGGGTTCCACTATGTTGGCGCTGGCTCCGAAGCAGGTAGTATCCGCTTTGAACTAGCAAGACCTGCTCTTTAGCTGTCGCACCGACTTTAGCTCGGATTACCTTTCAGCGCGTCGAGTCGTGCGGGATGGCTACAGTAATAACAAGGGCGTACTCCCTTAGCCTCGGCTTGGGCGCGGGTTAAAGTGAATTGCTGAGGCTGCGTTGCAGAACGCCAACAATGTCTCGTTATGGGACAATCCTTGCGCCAATGATACATCTTGTGATGAAACCTGACCAGTTGCCCAGGAGCAGGTAATAATGGCGGTGCTTCGTCACCTTCAGGAATACTGACTATCGCGGCTATGTCCGTCCTACCGCTTGGCGCACGCTCCGCAGCATCCCGTTTAACAATAAGACCCACAAACCATACACAAAGCAATGCATTACCGAACGCGAGGGTTGTGAGTGCGCCCAAACTCACATTTTTCGCTTGCCTTACACCATGTTGGCGCAACTGATTGAACAACACCATTTCATTCCCCTAATGTGTCTTAAAAGAGCTTAGAGAAAGCGGACGCCGATAACGCAGTCAGCACAGGTATCGAATCAGGTTCTGCTGAGTCGGCAGAACTTTTATCAGAGGAGTTGAGCGAAGTATCAAGGCTGATACTTCGCTCAGCTAATATTTTAGGCCAGGGTTTCTTATCTACTCACAAGCTATAGTTATGGCACAGGTTCTATTTCAATATCAGTAAAGTCCACCGTGCCGGTGCTGTTTTGCATCTGCGGCATGATATTGATGTAAGCGGCTCCTTCAGGTATTTCTGTGCGCATGGAGAGCGTTTGCCAATCGCTGTCCTGATTTAACTGCGGTGTAGCGGGATAGCCACCGACTTTTTCACCTGCCGCGTCTACAAATCCATAGCCCAAGCGTCCGGTGAACCAGGGTTGAGCACCCGGTTTCAAATTCTTAGCCCGCATCTTACATTGAACGCGCACAGCTTTCCAGGCGGGGTCTAAGTTGAAGAAAGCTCCGGCTCCCAGCCAGCCCTGTTTATCTATGTCATCACTGATAATCCGCAGGAAATGGCGGCCATTTTCTGTCAAAACTTTGATACGTTGCGAATCGTTAGGCCGCCAGCCCAGGGGAACTCCATTAGCATCCAGGTTGGAGAAATCTTCAGTTATACCGCCGAGATTGATAGCGCGTGCCGAGGCCAGAATGGGCAGGGGCGTGATTTTCTCCTGTGTGATCTGAATGTCGTCGAAATCTACGGCCCCCGCTGTGTGGATCATTTGAGGCCGGATAACAACCTCCGTTGCTCCTGCCGGGATATTGACCGATTGTTCCATTAATACCCAGTCCACTTCTTGCCGTAAAATCGGCATATCCTGGATACGTCCTAGTTTATTGCCTGCGGCATCTTGAAAATCGAGCCGCAGTTGCGGCTGCTCATGCGGGTCAGGACTCACCCGCAAACCTGTCGCTCGCATGCGCAAACGCACTTTAAACTTGCGCCAGGTGGGGTCTAAGGGCAGCGTGTAGCTGGCGCTGGCGGTATCAGTCGCATTGACCAGGCGCAAAAAGTGATTGCCATCTTCAGTTAGCACCTTAGCATGGGTTGGGTCGGTAATCTGCCAGCCTTCTGGTCGCCCCTGAGCATCCAACTGCTCGAAATCTCCAGTGGGGAGGAGATTACCCGGCGCGCTCTTGAGAGGGTCTAAAGCTGGCACCAAAGCCAAGTCTGCGTTGCCTTCAATGGTGTCGAGTGGCTCAATGTCAATATCATCTACATCCAAAGTGCCTGTCGCTAAAAGAAGCTGCGTATCGAGTTTGATATAGACTGCGCCTTTGGGAATGTCGGTGCGTATGGTGCGAACCGTCCAATCACTATCACGGTTCAAGCTAGGATTATCAGGGTAGCCACCGACATGCTGCCCCTGGGCGTCGGTAAAGGAGATACCAACAGCACCATTCAACCAAGGTTCGGCCCCAACTTTCAAGTCTTTAGCGCGTAACCTCGCACGGATTTGCAACGCCTTCCATTTAGGATTTAGCTTGAAGTAACCGTCAATCGTAGCGCGTCCGCGCGGGTTCAAATTCGTGATGCGGACGAAGTGGTTGCCATCCTCTTCTAAAATCTTGATATGTTTGGGATCGCGATTATGCCAACCCAGCGGTTGCCCTTTTTCATCCAGTTGCTCAAAAGTGCCAAAGGGGAAACCGGGTTCTATCGGTTCAGCCGAAATCCTGCCTTGATCTTCCACCGGGGCCATGATTTCATCTACTTTTATGTTGGCTTGGTTACTTTTTGTGGAAGAGGTGATAATGGGCTTGTTGTCGGTCGTGCTTGACTCAGGACTTTGGACTGTATTGGGACGAGCTGTAGTTATAGGACGGTTACGGGTCACGGCGGGATGTGCGGGCTGTTGCACTGCCGTCTGAGGTGGAACTTGCCCCGTTGTGGTGCGGGTCGGGCCAGATTCCATCTTTTTGGGTTGGTCTTTCTTGTTGACAAATTGATAAACACCCGCTTCTATCCCCGTCCATACTGCTACTTCTCGTGCCGGGAGAGCTTTGCCGGTGCCCAGGTCTTTGCCAATGACCACGGCGAAGACAGTATCCGCAATCTGCGCTAATTGCCCTAAAGTCAGAAATTGCTTTGCATTGCCTCGCACATGCAGCACGGTTTGTGCATCTATAATGATGGACTTGGGTTTAAGTGCTGGAAGCTCGCTCTTTTTACCATTGGGCAGTGTGAAAGCACTTACATCCAGGAGAAGGCTCTTTTTAGTGCCATCAACGGCATGAATGCGTCCTTCCAGTTCAATCTCTCCCGTACCTACTTCAAATTCACGCGCCGCCGGTGCTGCATCACTCTTTTTGGCATCATTATTTTTTGCCAGTAAAATCCGGGGCTTTTTAGAGATTTCAGTTTTATGGTTTGGCTGCCGCACCGTGCTAACTAGAGCTACAGTTGGCTCGTGTTGTGAACTGGCTAACGCTAAATGGGCGATTTTGCCGACACCGACTCCACTCACACTCAGACCTAATACGGCTACCGTTGCGAATTTGATTTGACCGATCAACATAGATTTTAAGACTCCTTCAGAAAGCGCCAGGACTTTCACACTGGCTGCTTCGGTCGTCAGACCACTACTGGCCACACTGCTGCCCCAGGCGCTCCCAAATGCCCCGCTACTCCCGGCACTATTGGCCACAACTCCTCCACTGGCTCCGGTGACAGCACCTCCGCTGGCGGCTCCGCCCGTAGCACCCATGGCAGCATAAGAGGTCACTTTCATCACGGCAGCGGCACAGGCAGCCGGTGCGGGGTGGACAGCATAGGTAGCGATGAGACCACCGAGGGCCAGTCCTGACACCGCATAGCCATGACGGGAGAAGTAACGGCGCAGCTTTTCCAGAGCGCGGCTGACACGCTGGCGAGCGGCATCTTCTGACACTCCCAAGGCCACCCCAGTCTGGCGCAGGCTTTTGCCCTCGAAAAACCGCAGCAAGAGGGCGTTGCGGTCTTCCGCGCCCAGGCCCGCTAAGGCATCCTGCAAGAGAGGCTCGATTTCGTCCCAGTTGGCATCTTTGCCGGTGTGGAGTTCACTTATCATAGCTTCTGCGGCCTTTTGCTCGCGTCGGTGTCGCCGTGCCTCGTATTTCAGTGCATCTTTGGAGGCAAAACGCGCCGTGTTAAAGAGCCATCCCGCCAGCACCGTGCCGGGGCGCAGCGTGCGCGCTTTACGGGTTAGGATTAGGAAAACTACCTGCGTCACATCTTGCGCTAAGTCCGGGTCGCGGACTTCACGCAAACAGACCGAGTACACGAAATCCACATACCGCTCGACCAGTTGGCCAAACGCTGCCTGTGAACCGCTCTGGATGTATTCGGAGAGGAATTCCCAATCCTGCATCATGCCATTATTCCTGCGGGCTAAATTCAATATCTGTTATTAAATGGACAATCGCTGCACCAACCGTACAAAATTTTAAATTTCTATAAGAAAGAAGTAATAGATCATTGAGAAAGTGGCGTAACGCGCACGATTCGGTCACACTGCACTCAGAGCAACAAACAGCACATTGTCGGGTAAAATGACATGGTGGGCAACCTCGCCTGCACCTCATGGAAACCACTAAAGTTGAGCATACCTTAAAGGAGAGATAAGGAGTTTCATGAAGAATCTAATTTCCTGTCGGCCTGAAAGCTTTGGACGTTATAAAGATCGCGCCCTGGCCTCTTTGCAGCAGTTGGGCTTTGAGCACATCGAAATCCAGGTGCCCGCCCCCGACCAGGTACAGTCCGTGGCCCAGGAACTCAAGAGCTATGGTCTACAGGCTGCTTCCATCGGTTTTTACGATAAAGTGCAGAACGCCGACTTTCTGGATAAGCTCAAAGAAGCCGTGGATGCCGCCACCACGCTGGGCGCCAGCGTTATCTTCACCAGCCAGCACGCCGGGGAGACCGAGCGTAAAAAGATTTATGAAACACTGCGCCAGGCTGGAGATATTGCTAAGGCTAAAAACATCACCATCGCTTTAGAAACCCACCCCGACCTGTGCCAGAATGCGACGGTGGCCCTGGAAACCATGCACAGCACGGAGCATCCCAATATCCGCATCAACTTTGACCCGGCTAATGTGCATTATTACAATGAAAATGTCAATGCCGTCAACGAGCTGCACCAGATTGCGCCGTACGTGCGTGCCGTGCATCTAAAAGATACCAATGGCGGTTTTAAGACCTGGCACTTTCCAGCTATTGGTGAAGGCGTGGTAGATTGGCCCGAAGTTTTCTCCATCATGAATCAGCAGGGCATGTATGGCCCCTTCACAATGGAGATGGAAGGCATTGAAGGCGAAGACCTTTCCTTTGAAGAGACCTATGCCCGGATTGAGAAATCGCTGGATTATCTGCGCAGCAATGGCTTGATTTGAGCCGATTGAAGCCGGGCATTGAAATACCCGGCGGGGAGGCGGTCAAGCCGCCAAGCGTCCTGCCGGACGCCACAAGATTAGAATGCCGGAGCAATAAAGTGATAGTGAGAGCCGTCCGCGAGGACGGTTGGCTTTAGCCTCCCCGCCGGGTATTTCAATGCCCGGCACCTAATTTAAATCTATGCAGCATCCTTTCTATTCAATTTATAGTCATGGGTTTATCCGTGCCGCTGTGTGCATTCCCTTTGTGCGGGTGGCCGACCCACAATACAACGTTGAACAGACAATTGGCCTGGCGCAACAAGCTTCCGAACTGAATGCCGCCGTCGCCCTCTTTCCTGAACTGGGTATCTCAGCCTATTCGGATGAGGACTTGTTTCACCAGGACGCTCTCTTAGACGCCACCGGAGAGGCTCTGCGCCGCCTGATAGAAGCGAGCCGTACTCTCTCCCCTATTCTCCTGGTGGGTGCGCCGCTTCGCTTTGAAGGCAAGCTGTTCAACTGCGCCCTCATTATTTATCGTGGCCAGGTGTTGGGTATTACGCCCAAAACTTATTTGCCCAACTACCGCGAGTTCTATGAGAAGCGGCAGTTTACTTCCGGGCGCGATGCTGTCAGCCGCGAAGTGTTGTTCCTGGGCCAGCGGGTGCCGTTTGGTAGTGATTTAATCTTCGATGCCCAGAACGTCAAAGATTTTTCCTTGCACGTTGAGATTTGCGAGGATGTGTGGACACCGATTCCACCCAGCACTTACGCGGCCTTAGCCGGAGCGACTGTATTGGCGAATCTTTCGGCCAGCAATATCACCATTGGCAAAGCCGATTATCGCCGCGACCTGTGCGCCACCCAATCGGGCACCTGTGTGGCGGCTTACCTTTACTCCGCCGCTGGCCCTGGCGAATCCACCACCGACCTCGCCTGGGATGGACAAGCCCTGATTTATGAGAACAATGAACTGCTGGCGGAATCGGAGCGGTTCGCCAACCATGAACAGGTCATCGCTGCCGATATAGACCTGGAACGCCTGGCGCAAGACCGGATGCGCCTGACCAGCTTTAGCGATTCTGTGGGCGACCACCGCGAGCGCGTGCGGGCCATTCGCCGCGTCGAGTTCGAGTTTGAGATTCCGACTGGCGACATCTCTCTGCTGCGCAAAGTGGAGCGTTTTCCGTATGTGCCGAACGACCCAACCAAGCGCGATGAACGCTGCTACGAAGCCTATAACATCCAGGTGCATGGTCTGATGAAGCGTCTTATCAGCACCGGCATTAAGCATATTGTGATTGGCGTTTCCGGTGGCCTCGATTCGACGCACGCCCTGATTGTCGCCGCCAAAACAATGGATCGCCTGGAACTCCCACGGGAGAATATCCTGGCTTACACTATGCCGGGTTTTGCCACCAGCGATGTAACCCTGAAAAACGCGCATGGCTTGATGAACGCCCTGGGCGTGTCGGCACAAGAGATAGATATTAAGCCGTCGTGTCTGCAAATGCTGCGAGACTTAGGGCATCCCTTTATAGGCGGCGAACCAGTATACGACATCACCTTTGAAAACGTGCAAGCTGGTGAGCGCACCTCGCACCTCTTCCGTCTGGCGAATTTTCATAATGGCATGGTTTTGGGGACCGGGGATTTAAGTGAGTTAGCCCTGGGTTGGGCGACCTATGGCGTGGGCGATCATATGTCGCATTATAATGTCAATGCTTCGGTGCCCAAGACCCTCATTCAACACCTGATTCGCTGGGTCATTGGCTCGGCGCAGTTTAGCGATGAAACCAATGTCATTCTGCAATCTATCCTCGATACGGAGATTTCACCCGAACTGGTGCCCAGCGACAGTGAGGAAAAAGACAAGCCGACGCAAAGCACGCAGGAAAAGATTGGCCCCTACGAGTTGCAGGACTTCAACACTTATTACATTACGCGCTATGGTTTTCGCCCCAGCAAAGTGGCCTTTCTCAGCCACCACGCCTGGAGCGACAACACACGCGGTGCCTGGCCCGATTCGCTGCCCAAAGAGAAGCACAACCAGTATGACTTAGCCACCATCAAAAAATGGCTGGATGTCTTCCTGTATCGCTTCTTCAAAATCAGCCAGTTCAAACGCTCCTGCCTACCCAACGGCCCCAAAGTCGGCTCCGGCGGCTCCCTCTCGCCGCGTGGCGATTGGCGTGCCCCCAGTGATTCCGAAGCAACCGTATGGCTCGAAGAACTGCGCCGCAACGTGCCCGATGTTTAGCCTGGCTTTGGCAGGGTGGCAAAATTCATAGCTACTCTTCATATTCGTCCGAACCCTGTACCCACATATAGGATTGAATGTCTATCATATCACGGGGTGGCATATCGTGCAGGTCTTGGCGCACAGCGGCGGCAAACGATAACAGGTTCGCGTAAATATCCCAGGACGGTTGAGACTTGTATTGGAAGTCGAAACCAAATTCGCGGGCGGCGACGCGGGTGACAGTTGGTTTGAGGAAAATATGCGTCTCTGGCAGCGCGATGAAGCCAAAAATCGTCACCAGGGGCCAGGTCAAGACTCGCGTCTGGCGACGCGGTAGGGCTGCCACCGTCTCCACCCAGCGCCCAAACTTTTGCTCGACCTTGTCCTTGCCATAGAGAAAATCATAAAGTCCGGTGGCGAATGAGCGCGCCCCCTCGTCGGACTTTACGGCATCGCGCAGGGCCATCTTCTCAAAGGAAAAGAGCAGGTTGGTTTTTGATTCAATACGCACCGCCCGTGCTGCAATCTCAGCAAATTTCTCCTGCTTAATGAGCGACTGAAAAGCGGCCCTGTTAAGCATCTCTGCCCATTGCTCATGCGCCCGCCACTTATAGCCCCGTTCCCAGGCAACGTACTTCTCATCCTGAAAGCCCTTTGGGAAGAAGCGCAAAAACTTACGGCGGCAACGGGGACAACCGATGGGTAGCCTCTGGTGTTCCAGGGCACGCCACTTATCCTTGACAGGATCGGGCTTATAATGTTTCATCGCTTTAACTCCTTGTCCCAACAGCCAGGTGCAGAGACGCTCCGCCACCGTATGGAAGGCGTGGCATAAGATATTCTGGGCGTGTTGCGCCCGCGCAAACTGCTGACACCTCAAGATGATTTGCTGAAAGCTGCCGCAGGGCGCGAATTGCTGGCGGAAGACCTCGCCCGACAATCGCCCGGCAGTGCCGTTGAGTTGCACCACAGACTGGTGCGGCAGGTAGTTATCCGAGAGGAGCGCCGCCATATCAACCTTGCGCCTCAGCAGGCAAAGCAGTGTACTCCTCTAACAGTTGCTTTTGAGTCATTTTACACTTCCCAACTTTAAGATAAAACACCAAGTGCTTTGATTTCCCTGGCGCAATCTTCTATTTCCGCAACCGCACCAACAAGTCTTTGCTTTCTACTGTTTCGCCTACTTGCGCCAGGATTTCCTCGACGACGCCATCCGACGGAGAGTTGATGGTGGTGTACATCTTCATGGCTTCCAGGGTCAGCAGCTTATCGCCTTTGGCGACTTTGGTTCCGACGCTGCACGCAACGGAGGTAATCATGCCAGGGATGGGGGCACCGATTTGGAGCAGGTTCGAGGGGTCAGCTTTCTCGCGGGCTTTGGTTTTGGCTTGCACCGAGCGGTCAACCACTGTCGTCTGGCGGGTGACGCCGTTTAGCTCGAAGTTGACGTTGCGCGTGCCGTCTTTTTCCACCGCGCCGACGTTAATCAGCTTGAGAAAGAGGGTCTTGCCTTCTTCAATATCCACCGAAATTTCCTCGCCGGGTTTTAAGCCGTAAAAGAAAGCGGTGGTGGGCAGGGCCGAGACATCGCTGTAGTCCGCGACAAAGCGGGCGTATTCGGTGAACACCTGGGGATACATCAGATAGCTGTACAGGTCGTCATCGCTCGGTGGACGGTTTGTCTTCTCAGCGACTTCTTCTTTAGTGGCTTTCAGGTTGAGCGGCTTGAGTGATGCGCCCGGACGACCCCGCAACGGCTTGCGGTCGCCTAAAACCACCTTTTGCAGCTTCTTGGGCCAGCCACCCATCGGTTGGCCCAAGCCGCCCATCAGCATATCAATGACCGATTCAGGAAAAGGGGTGGTGCCAGGCTCCAGGTTCAACACATCGGCAGGCTTGATGCCCCGCGTAATCAGGAACATCGCCATATCGCCCACGACTTTACTGCTGGGCGTCACCTTGACAATATCGCCAAAGAGTTGGTTGACCTCGGCATAGGTGCGCGCAATTTCCGGCCAGCGATGCGACAGGCCCATGCTGGCCGCCTGCTCTTTCAGGTTGGTGTATTGACCGCCGGGCATTTCGTGCAGATACACTTCGGCAGTGCCACTGCGCGGCGCGGTGTCAAAGGGGGCATAATAGGCGAGGACTTGCTCCCAGTAGTCAGAGAATTGATCTAACGTCAGCAAGTCAAGCCCGGTGTCACGCGGGGTATGTTGGAGGGCCGCCACCACGGAGTTTAAGTTGGGCTGACTGGTTGAACCGGACATAGCAGCAAGGGCTAAATCGGCAATGTCTACCCCGGCGTCACTGGCCTCTAAAACACTGGCGGCATTGACGCCACTGGTATCATGGGTGTGGAAATGAACGGGAATGCCAATCTCTTCTTTAAGGGCTTTCACCAACTGGAAAGCGGCCTTGGGGCGACACAGCCCGGCCATGTCTTTAATGGCCAGAATGTGCGCGCCCATCTTCTCTAACTCTTTGGCTAAATCAATATAATATTGCAGCGAATACTTGGTGCGATTGGGGTCGAGAATATCGCCCGTATAGCAAATCGCGGCTTCGCAGATGGCGTGGGTATCCTGCACCGCATCCATCGCCACCTTGAGATTGGGCAGGTAGTTGAGCGAGTCGAAGATACGGAAGATGTCAATGCCCTCGGCAGCGGCGTGCTTGACGAAACCAGCCACCACGTTATCGGGGTAATTGGAATAACCGACCGCATTGGAGCCGCGAAACAGCATTTGAAAACAGATATTGGGTATCTGCTCGCGCAAGTCGCGCAAACGCTGCCACGGGTCCTCGCGCAAAAAGCGCATCGCCGTATCGAAAGTCGCGCCGCCCCACATTTCCAGGCTAAATAGCTCTGGCGTGCGCCGCGCAATCGCATCGGCAATGGCCAGCATGTCATAGCTGCGCACGCGGGTCGCTAAAAGTGATTGATGGGCATCCCGCAGCGTGGTGTCGGTTACGAGCAACCGCTCTTGCTCGCTTGTCCACTGGGCAAAGCGGCGCGGGCCAAGTTCCAGGAGCAACTGGCGAGTGCCAGGCGGCGGCGCTTGCTTATGGTCATAAGAGGGAGCCGCCACCGCAGGCAGCGCATTCTCCAGCTTATAGCCCTTGGCATGAGGATTCCCATTGACAATCACATCGCCCAGGAACGCCAATAATTTGGTGGCGCGGTCACGGCGGGGCGTGAATTCAAAAAGCGAAGGCGTGGTGTCAATCAGGGTTGTCGTTGCGTCACCAGAGCGAAAGGTCTCGTTGGCAATGACGTTTTCTAAGAAGGGAATGTTCGTCTTGACGCCGCGAATACGGAACTCGCGCAGGGCACGATCCATGCGATCCAGCGCCACCGGAAAGGTGCGACCTGACGCTGTCAGTTTCACCAGTAAGGAATCGTAAAACGGCGTAATAACGCTACCCGTTGCGCCCATCGCACCATCGAGGCGAATGCCAAAACCACCGGCTGAACGATAGGCGAGAATGCGGCCAATATCGGGCGTGAATTTGTTTTCCGGGTCTTCGGTGGTAATGCGACCCTGCACGGCATAGCCGTTGCGCGGGATGTTCTCCTGCTGGGGCATATCTATTTCTGGGCCGTGCAAGGGGTAGCCCTGCGCTACTAGAATTTGCGAACGCACCAGGTCTATGCCCGTAATCACTTCTGTGACGGTATGCTCCACCTGAATGCGCGGGTTCATCTCGATAAAGAACCATTCATTGCGGTCTAAGTCGAGCAGAAACTCCACTGTGCCAGCGTTATCGTAGCCAATCTCGCGGGCCAGGCGTGCCGCCGCCTCACAGAGTTCGATTCGCACCTTATCATCCAGCCCCACCGAAGGCGCAATTTCAATAACCTTCTGATGCCGTCGCTGCACCGAACAGTCGCGCTCGTGCAAGTGCAGGACATGACCGTGTTGATCGCCAATGACTTGCACTTCGATGTGCTTGGCGCGGGGAATATACTTTTCCAGAAACACCGCCGGGTTGCCGAACGCCCGCCCCGCTTCATTCTGCGCCTCATCTAACAAATCTTGCAGGTCTTCGGCTCGCTGCACGACGCGCATCCCACGACCGCCGCCACCCGCCGCCGCTTTGATAATCAGTGGAAAGCCAATACCCCGCGCCACTTTGAGCGCCTGCTTGCGGTCGGCAATGGGGTCTTCCGTGCCCGGCAATGTGGGCACCCCAACCTTATCGGCCAGGGCACGCGCCGCCACTTTATCACCCATCAGTTCCAGGAGTTCGGGGCGCGGGCCGATGAAAGTGATGCCCGCTTCCTGACAGGCGCGGGCAAATTCCGCATTTTCTGAGAGAAAGCCATAGCCAGGGTGGATCATGTCCACGTCTCTTTCCTGAGCTAAGGCCACAATGCCGGGAATATCGAGATAAGCACCAACCGGGCCTTTACCTTCGCCCACCAGGTAAGCCTCATCCGCTTTAAAGCGATGCACGCCAAAACGATCTTCCTGCGCGTAAATGGCAATGGTGCGCAACCGGAGTTCCTCGGCGGCGCGAAAGACACGAATAGCAATTTCACTGCGGTTGGCAACTAACAGCCTCTTATAAGTACGGGAAGCCAAAATACGAGTCCTTTATCCTGAATAACGACTAAGCTAGAGTTATGTTATGAAATCAAGACGAAGTGTAGCGAAATTACGGCCTTTCGACAGCAGAAAGCGGTAGCCCCTGTGCTATTACTTTCACTAAAAGATGCTATTCGGGGTTAGAGACATCATTGAGGAAATTTAATTGCAGCACCTGGCGCAGCGACTGCAATTCACGACGGTTACGGTAAGAAAGCCGCGCCAGCAGTTCTTCCCCTTTGGGCGTCAGGGTGACACGCACCTGCCGTCGGTCGTTCGGGTCGGTGCCGCGCGCCGCCAGTTCCGCCTTTTCGCAACGATCCACCAGCCGCACCGCCGCATGATGCGTCACCTGCAAAGCATGAGCTAATTCAGAAATGGAGGCCCACTCTTTACCGGGTTGCCCCTTAATCGCCAGCATCAATTGATGCTGTTGTGGGGTTAGCCCCACTTCACGCGCGCCTTCCTCACTAAAACGCAAAAATCGCCGCAAAGTATAGCGAAAAGCCGCCAACGCCTCATAGTCGGCCTTCTTGATAGGCATCTGGTTCGATGCTGGCTGGTGTGAGAATGCAGCTTTAGCTGCTTTTGTCATGGTTTTGGGCTTCATAGAAGAGGGCCGCTATTGACTTAGATGTCTTGCAATTAGGACGGTGGCATCATTTTCGCTCGATATAATTATGTCACATTGTGATATAATTCACAGAAATCTATAAATTCTTATACCTATTCAACTGACCGCTAAATTATGGCTAACCAAAACACTTCCGCGCCAAAACCTGCCAGCACCATCAATCACCACTTTTCGGCTGGAGCCACGACCGATGGCCTGCCAGTCGCGCCGTCCCTCGACGTGACGCTCCAAGAGGCGCGGGTGCCTCATCAGGCAACCCTGGTAGATCAGCGTGTGGTACTTATTAGCAGTTTAGCCATGCTGGTGGCTTTCGCCGCCGCCGTGATTGCTCGGCTGTTGACGGGGCTAATTGGCATAGTCACCAACTTCGCCTATTATGGCCGTTTTTCCACCGCATTTGTTTCGCCTGCCGATAATCACCTGGGGGCGATGGCGATTTTTGTGCCCGTTATTGGTGGCATCATCGTGGGCTTTATGGCTCGGTATGGTTCACAGGCGATTCGCGGGCATGGCATCCCCGAAGCGATGGAGCAAGTGCTGCTGAACGAAAGCCGCATCGCACCACGTTTGACTTTTCTCAAACCCCTATCAGCGGCTGTGGCTATTGGCACAGGTGGCCCTTTCGGTGCCGAAGGCCCGATTATCGCCACGGGTGGTGCCCTCGGTTCACTCTTAGGGCAACTGCTGCGCACCACTGCTGTAGAGCGTAAGACGCTTTTAGCCGCAGGCGCGGCAGCAGGTATGGCCGCTACCTTTGGCAGTCCGGTCTCTGCTGTGATTCTGGCAGTTGAGTTACTGCTTTTCGAGTTCCGACCCCGTTCCATTATTCCGGTGGCTCTCGCTGCTGTCACCGCGACTGGCGTGCGCTATAGCCTGGTTGGTTCTGCGCCGGTGTTTCCGATGCCAAATTTGGCGCAACCTAGCGGGGCGGCGCTGGCTTTTTATATTCTGTTAGGAGCAATTGTCGGCGTAGCTGCCGTGGGTGTGACGCGCTTGGTGTACATAGTAGAGGATGGTTTCGAGCATTTGCCCATTCACTGGATGTGGTGGCCCGCGTTGGGCGGTTTAGTGGTTGGCATTGTCGGGCGTTTCGCACCGCATACGCTTGGCGTCGGTTATGACAATATTGAGCATATTGTAGACGGCCAAATTGTCGGCAAAGCGGTGGTGTTCTTATGCCTGATGAAACTCATCTCCTGGTCTATCGCCCTGGGCAGCGGCACTTCCGGGGGCACACTGGCACCCTTGTTTACCATAGGTGGTGGCTTGGGGGCAGCTCTGGGTGGTAGTGCGGTGGCACTCTTCCCTGGCGCGGGCATTGATATTCGGATTGCGGCCTTGGTGGGCATGGCGGCTATTTTCGCCGGAGCTTCACGCGCTTTATTGGCCTCGGTGGTCTTTGCCTTTGAAACCACGTTGCAACCATTGGGATTACTGCCGCTCCTGGGTGGTTGTGCTGCCGCATATTTGGTGTCGTGTCTGCTGATGCAACACACCATTATGACCGAAAAGATTGCCCGGCGCGGCATCCGCGTTCCGGTGGAGTATGCTGCTGATTTTCTCGATCAGGTGCTGGTGCGTGATGTCGCATTACGGGATGTGGTATGCCTCTCCACGCGTCAAACCTTGGACGAAGTGTGCGCCTGGGTGCGAGAAGGCAGCACCGCCGCTCACCATCAAGGGTATCCGGTGGTGAATGCTCAGGAGCAGATTGTTGGTGTAGTCACTCGCCGCGACCTGCTGGAAACAACCCACTCTGGTGACGCGCACCTGGGAGATATTCTCAAGCGCCCGCCTGCCATTATTTATGAGGATAACTCTTTACGTCAGGTCGCTGACCACATGGTGCGTGAAGGTGTGGGGCGGCTGCCAGTCGTTAGCCGGGAGGCACCAGGCAAGGTTATCGGCATCATCACGCGTAGTGATCTACTGGCGGCTCATCAACGCCGTTTAGATGAAACCCACCACAGGAAGCGTAGTATTCGGGTGCGCCGTGCCAGGCGCAGGAGCAGCCGCAGCGAAAAAGCCAAGGTTGCGTAAGTTGCCTCCTCGTTTTGCAGGCGGGCCAAAACGCATCAAGAAAATCATAAGATTCAAGAAAGGGAAAGTGGGGACACCGATTTATGGCGTGGACTTTAGGCTATCGGCTTCATTCTTGCTCCCTCTTCTTGCCGTCCCACTCCCCAAAATTTAGCCGTAGCAGTTCATAGATTATCTGTCGAAAAGGTGGATGCAAAGCATGGGTATCGCCCCCGCTTTTATGTTTGCCACGGGTATCGAGAACAGCATACCAACGATACAGAATGGCAAAGTGCGCGTAGATGAAATGGAAAGCTGTGGCCACTATGAAAAGTGGCGCACCGACTTCGACTTGGTACAAGATTTAGGTATTTATTTCCTGCGCTATGGCCCGCCCCTGCACCGCACTTTCTTAGGTGAAGGTAAATATGACTGGTCTTTTGCCGATGAAACGTATGCCGACCTTTTAAAGCGCGACATCATGCCCATAACTGACCTGTGCCATTTTGGTGCGCCCGATTGGATTGGTAATTTCCAGAACCCCGATTTTCCAGCCTTGTTTGCCACTTATGCCAAGGCATTTGCCGAGCGTTTCCCCTGGGTGCAGCTTTATACACCCGTTAATGAGATGTATATCTGCGCCACCTTCTCGGCCCGTTATGGGTGGTGGAACGAGCAACTCACCAGTGACCAGGCGTTTGTGACCGCTCTCAAGCATATCGTTAAAGCGAATGTTTTAGCAATGCAGGCGATTCTGGAAGTGCGACCTGATGCCATCTTTATTCAAAGCGAGTCTTCTGAATACTTTCACGCCGCCAATCCCAAAGCAATTAAGCCCGCTGAGATTATGAACTCAGACCGCTTCCTCTCGCTCGACCTCAATTATGGACGACGGGTGGATTCGGAAATGTTTGTCTTTCTGATGGATAACGGCATGACCCGCGAGGAGTATAAGTTCTTTCTCAACGTGAACCTAAAACACAACTGCATCATGGGTAATGACTATTACATCACCAATGAGCACCGTGTGGCCGAAGACGGTAGCACCCAGCCATCGGGTGAAGTGTTCGGCTACGATGGTATCACCTGGCTCTATTATGACCGCTATCGCCTGCCCGTAATGCACACGGAGACCAATCTTAACCAGGGGCCAAACGGCGATGAGGCGGTCTACTGGTTATGGAAAGAATGGGCCAATGTCTTACGGGTGCGCAACGATGGCGTGCCGATGGTCGGCTTCACCTGGTATTCCCTCACCGACCAAACCGACTGGGACTCCGCTTTGCGGGAGAAGAATGGTCACGTCAACCCGGTGGGCCTCTATGACTTAGACCGCAAGATTCGACCTGTGGGTGAGGCTTACAAACAACTCATTGCGGACTGGCGCGAAGTCTTGCCGACACAAAGCATGTGCTTGCGCGTCCCCCTTGTACTGCCCAGCGAATATAACCAACAGTGGGCGGGCACTCAAGAGACCCAGGCCCAGGAAAAGCAAGCGGCCACTCCAACCGAATCCACTAACGCCGATACTGTCGGCAGATAAAGAACTTAACGAGGAACTCACCATGAGATTTACTGATAAAGTCGTGATTGTCACCGGCGCGGCCAGCGGCATTGGTCTGGCCACCGCGAAACGTTTTGGCTCCGAAGGTGCCCACGTCGTCATTGCCGACTTAAACCCCGCTAAAGCCGAGGCCGCCGCCCAAGAAGTCAAAGCTGCTGGTGCCCCCGACGCCTGGGGTAGTGCTTGCGATGTGTCCAAAGAAGATCAGGTTATCGCCACCGTAGCCGGAGCCATGCAAAAATTCGGGCGCTTGGATGTGGTGGTGAACAATGCGGGCTTAATGGTCTTTAAGCCGATTACCGACCAAACCGCCGACGATTGGAACCGCATCCTCAGTGTGGATTTATTGGGCGCCTTTTTCTTCACCAAGCAAGCGTTTTTGAACATGAAACCGGGCGGCGCAATTGTCAATATCTCCAGCATCCACGCCGAGGAAACTTCGCCCTTAGTCGCCTCTTACGCCGCCGCCAAAGCCGCACTGGTCTCACTCACCCGCTCCTCAGCCCTGGAAGGCAAACCCAAAGGGCTACGCATCAATGTTATCTTACCGGGAGCTATAGATACCCCCATGTTGTGGGACAACCCCAACATTAAATCGGGCGTGGAAAAAATTAACCCTGCCGATGTTGGCAAGCCCGAAGACATTGCTGCCGCCATTGCCTATCTCGCTTCGGACGATGCCGCTTTCGTTCAGGGAGCCGCTCTGCGCGTGGATGGCGGGCGTTTAGACCAACTGTAGAATCAGCTCTTATGCTGCCTTGTAAATATCAATAATCTGCCCTAACAGGCGCAGGGCATCCTCTTTGGGGCGTTGGAAGGAGTTGCGGCCAATGATGGAGCCGAAGCCGCCGCCCTCCTGGATAGCGCGCACCTCGTTGAGCAATCCTTGCTCGTCGGTAAAGGCACCACCAGAAAAGATGACGATCCGCCGTCCACCAAAGGTGCATTGCACGACATGGCGCACGCGGTCGGGCAAAGTGCTGATGGGAACTTTCTCTTTTTCGTATACCTTCTTAGCTTCTGGCTGCTCAATATGCTCGCCGGGTAATTTTACTTTAATAATGTGCGCGCCCAACTGGGCGGCAATCTGCGCGGCATAGCCACACACATCAATCGCTGTCTCGCCTTCTTTGCTCAAATCAGAGCCACGCGGATACGACCACACCACGACAGCTAAGCCATGCTGTTTGGCTTCTTCTGCCATGCCCTGAATTTCTTCATACATTTCGACGCGATGTTCCGAGCCAGGATAAATTGTAAAACCAATGGCGGCACAACCCAGACGCAAAGCATCCTCGACGCCCGCTGTCACGGCTGGTAGCGGGTCTACCTCGTTCATCAAGAGGTCGTGATTATTGGCTTTAAGGATGAGGGGAATTTCTCCTGCAAAGTCACGGGCACCCGCTTCAAGAAAACCCAAGGGGGCCGCGTAAGCATTGCATCCGGCGTCAATGGCCAGTTGGAAATGGTAGCGCGGATCATACGCAGGTGGATTGGGCGCAAAGGAACGCGCCGGGCCATGCTCAAAGCCCTGGTCTACGGGCAGGATCACAAACTTGCCCGTTCCGGCCAACCTACCATGATTCATAATTCGCGCCAGGTTGGTTAATGTGCCCGGATTATCACTGCCATACCAACTTAAAATCTCTTTAACACGCTCAGTCATATTTCAATACTCCTATTCAGCACCTAATCTCACGCAGAGGAGTTCGAGGATAGAGAATCGAGGGTCGCAACAGTTGCCCTACTATTCTCGATCTTCTATCCTCGCTCCTCGAACTCCTCTTCTACGCTCCCCCACTACTGGGCGGGGTCGCCTTACCACCAACCGGTTCCTCTTTATGTCCGCCGAACTGGAAGCGCATGGCGGAGAGGACTTTTTCGGCAAAGACGTGTTCTTTGCGCGAGCGGAAACGCACATTAACAGATGCCGCTAAGACATCAGCAGGCACGGCTTCTTCCAGGGCAGCCACCAGCGTCCAGCGGCCTTCACCGGAATCTTGCACATAACCGCTATAACCCGCCAACTTGGGATCTTGGGCCAGCGAGATAGCCGCTAAATCGAGCAGCCACGAACTGATGACACTACCGCGCCGCCACACTTCAGCAATATCGGCAATGGGCAAATCATAGCGCAAGCCTTCTTCCAGGTTGGGTGAATCGGCGTTGAACATAATGTCAAAGCCCTCGGCGTAAGCCTGCATGACGCCATATTCAATACCGTTATGAATCATTTTGACGAAGTGCCCGGCACCCACCGGGCCGCAATAGAGATAGCCTTCTTCTGCGGTGCTGCCCTGCTCGGCTTTGCCCTCACGACCGGGAGTTAAGGGAATGTCGCCACGTCCGGGAGCCAGGGTTTTGAAAATCGGGTCGAGATGTTGCACGATTTCAGGTTCGCCACCGACCATCAGGCAGTAGCCACGATTGAGTCCCCACACGCCGCCACTGGTGCCCGCGTCCACGTAGTGGATACCCTTCTTTTGGACTTCCTTGGCCCGCCGCACATCGTCTTTATAATAAGAGTTGCCGCCATCAATGATAATGTCACCGGACTCCATGTGTTGGGCCAGTTCATTGACCACTTGCTCCGTGGGGTCTCCTGCTGGCACCATGACCCAGACAGCACGGGGAGCGGTTAATTTCTGCACCATATCCTCTAATGAAGAAGTGCCCTGCGCGCCCTCTCCGGCTAAGTGCTGCACGCTCTCCGCGCCCCGGTCATAAACGACACAGTGGTGCCCGTTTTGCATCAGGCGGCGCGACATATTCGATCCCATACGGCCTAAGCCAACCATCCCAATTTGCATAGCCATTCTCCTCTTACTTCATCAATCTACATTAGCAGGTCAGGCGATTTTCAGGTTCATTGAGTGTCGAGTTTTCGTGGGCTGCGTTTTCCGCTGCACATGGCCTTCCGCATCATCTTTCCAGAGCCAGGCACCGCCCCTGAGACCGTCCAGGTTAGAGATAACCTGAATATCCGCATCCAATTCAAAATTAATCTTTTCGGCATTACCGCCGCCGATGTAAAGCTGGTCGAAGTTCGTCAAGACGCGCAACACATCAATGGCGTGACGCACGCGCCGGTTCCATTTCTGCTTACCAACTTTCTTCAAGGCGGCATTCCCCAAACGCTCATTATAGGTTTTATTCTTCGCCAGGGGATGCATGGAAAGCTCCAGGTGGGGGCCTAACCGCCCGTCCCGAAAAATCGCGGAGCCAAAGCCAGTACCCAGGGTGATAACCATCTCCATACCCTTACCTTCAATCGCGGCAAGGCCCTGCATATCGGCATCATTAACCAGGCGCACTGGCTTCTGGAGTTCTTCCGCAAGTTGATCCGCCAGCAGGATGCCACGCCATAATTCATTACCCAGCATAGGAGCGGTATACACCTTGCCATCACGCACGACACCAGGAAAGCCAACCGAGACACACTGATAAGTGGGCAAAGGTTTAACCAGTTCGACCAGGGCCTCGACAACCACCTCTGGCTTGCACGGCTGCGGCGTCTTGACGCGCACGCGCTCCGTCAGCAGTTTGCCTCCGGCATCTACTACAGCCGCTTTGAGACCTGTTCCGCCAATATCAATACAAAGAATGTGCATGGATGCGGTTCCTTCCTTAACTCATATTTTTAGCAATGGATATTTGGTAATGGGTATTTGGTGACTACTCATGCGCAAATCATGAGCCTCTTTCGTGGGTCTGTTTATGCTTTCAGCTTCAATGAATTTTGGTCAGTGATTGCGGACAGTTATGCCCGATGCCCCGGCTGCCCCACCCGCGAAATAGTTGTAGCGTGTTTCACCATTACGATCTGCAATCGTCTGTTCACCTGTTTTATCAATGAGTATTTGTCCAGCACGTTGCAACACAAAACGTTGAGTGCCAAGCGCAAAAGGCATTTCGACATGATTAACTCCGGCAGGCACATTGAAAGTTTGCGAAGTTGTTCCGCTATAAATGTTTAGTTGGGCAGGTTTGGTTAAAAAGCAGGTGACAAACACTTTATCCTGTAAATCTTTCGCGCCGCTTATTTCTTTCAGGCCGCGCTTAGTTTCAGCCGGACTAAACTGCTTGCCCGTTGCGGCTTTAGGTTCGGTGCGATAGAAGTAGAAGATTTTATCTTCGGTCATCTGCGGCTGCACACCAGTTTTAAACCAATCTATGTAATAGCGGCTGGCATCCAGATAAGCTACATGCGAATAGTTGATGCTGCCAAAATCAGCATTGCCATTGCCCCATAACTTGGTTTTCTCCGGTGGGCCAAAAGGCGCGACATAAGTCTTTTCAGCCCAATCATTCCAGGTGGTTATTTCAATCCAGGTGGCACCATCGTGGATGGCCCCTTCCCACTCTTGGGCCATGTTCTTAAAGCCTTGCGTCTCATTCAAGCGGCTAAAGCTGCGATAATAGGGCGAGACATCGGCCATAAAAATCTTGCCTGCGCCCAGCCACTTCTGCGCCAGCAGGTGGTTGCTGGTAGTTATCTCGTCGCCATTACCAACCGCGCCGAAATAATAGTAGCCATCTAACACCGGATAATCATGGAAGACTTGCTCCACATCAGTCGGTTGAGGATGCTCATGATAGGTCTTCGGATAAAAATAGGGCACCCAGACAATCTCTTTGCTGGGATGACTCTGAAACTCGCGCTGCACAAATTCCGACAAGCCCTTAGTGCCTTCACCGGCAAAGCTTGAGAGCACCGGTTTGCCATCATAGCGGAATTGGTTGGGGTGGTTGCGAAAGCTTTCCACCATATCCCGTGTTTCTTCCACACCGTTGTCGCAACAATAATCCGCTGAGATAAACAGCTTAAACCCGGTGCCCAACTGCCGGGCCGCTTCATACATCATGGTGGTGCGCTGCTTATAGCCTTGATCCCAGCCGCCATTATTGAGTGCAAAGCCATCAATGCCCCGGTTCTGCGCTTCCTGAATCTCATGCTCATAGTCTTCTAGATTCGCTCCGCCGCCAACGGTTGGGCAACATACCATATAGTGCGCAAACACCAGCTTAGTCGGTAGCGGACGCGGCGGGGGTGCAGGGACTTTCCCCTGGGCATACGAAAAATTGAATAGCCCAACAGATAACACCACTAAACAGACCCTCAACCACCCAAGGGGCAAGACCGAAATGTTAGTAGCATTGGCTATTGCTGGCATAAGGAAATGAAGTTCTCCTTGTCATGAGTTGCTTAACGTAATAAGCATAAATCATAACCAATTTTTGGAGCATCCCTGCTATGTATGTTATGTCTTATTTTCGCACCGCAGCCGAAGCCCTGCATTTAGCTATCAGTGACGATGGTTTGCAGTGGCAGGCTTTAAATCAGAATCAGCCTGTTTTAACGGGCACAGTCGGCACCAAAACTCTGCGTGACCCTTTTGTCTTTCAAGCGCAAGATGGGCAATTTCATCTTTTCGCAACCAATGGGTGGAAAGCGGATTCCATTGTCCATGCCACTTCACCCAATCTTATAAATTGGTCGGAGCAGGAGTTATTACCTGTCATGGCCGGGGTGCCTAATGTGCGTAATTGCTGGGCACCGGAATGCTTTTATGATTATGAAGCAAAGCTTTATCGCATCATCTGGTCGTCTTCGGTGACGGAACCAAATGGCAGCGCTGACTGGAATCACCGCATCTGGAGTTGCACCACAGCCGACTTTAAGAGCTATACGCCTGCGCAATTATTTCTCGACCCTGGCTATAGTGTCATTGATGCCACGGTTATTCGCTTCCAGGGGCAATATCTGCTGGCCTTCAAGGATGAACGTGGTGAGAACCGCATCGGTACCAACTGGAAAGCGATGCGCGTTTGTTTTGCACCACACGCGGAGGGGCCGTGGACGGAAATCTCCGAACTTATCACGCCTTCTCTCACTGAAGGCCCTACCATGTTTCAACGAGAGGATCATTTAGTCATGATCTTCGACCACTTTATCGAAGACTATTTTGGAGCCATGCAAAGTGATGATGGCATTAACTGGCAATCTATTACGAATCAAATGCAATTTCCACCGGGGCCACGTCACGCCAGCGTGTTGGAAGTAACCGATGAGGTCGGACAGAATCTGATGAAACAGCTTGCTTAAATCCCACCGCGTGCTTTTCCTTTAAGCTGTTCCGAAGGCGCAAAGCCACGCCGCATCACCGATTCTGTAATCGTGCGGGGCACCAGGAATTGCAGCAGGTAGTCGGGGCCGCCCACTTTGGAACCAACGCCGGACATGCGGGCACCACCAAAGGGTTGGCGGTCTACCAGGGCACCTGTAATCTTGCGGTTGATATAGAGGTTGCCGACATGGAACTCGCGCCGCACTCGCTCAATGTTCTCTGGCGAGCGTGAGTAAAAGCCACCCGTCAAGGCGTAGGGAGTATTATCGGCAAGTTGCAGGGCATCATCCAAATCTTTAGCATAGCGCAGGGCGAGGACAGGGCCGAAGATTTCTTCCTGCCAGAGTTTGCCATTAGGTGGGCAGTCCGTAAAAACGGCGGCTGGCACATAATAGCCTGTGCTTTTGAAGGCATCGGGCAAAGGGGACTGGGCTAACAGTGCGCCTTCCTGAGAACCAATGCGGATATATTCCAGCACACGCTCTTGAGCCGCTTTATCTACTAACGGGCCGAGTGTGGTGGCGGGGTCTTGTGCCGGGCCGCTTTGAATGCTCTTGATAGCCTCCCTTAAACGAGCACAGAAAGGCTCGTAGGCTGAACCAATAATAATCGCCCGCGAACAAGCCGAGCATTTTTGGCCGGAGTAGCCAGTCATGGAAGCTAATACCCCCAATACGGCTTCATCTAAGTCGGCATCTTCATCTACAATAATGGCATTCTTGCCGCCTAACTCGGCAATGACACGTTTAATTTCCCGCTGCCCCGGCTGCACTTCGGCGGCACTCCTGATAATAGAAAGGCCAACCGCACGCGAGCCGGTGAAGGCAATTAAGGCCACGCGAGGATCATTGACGAGGGTTGGCCCGATAGCTTCGCCTTCGCCCGGCAAGAAGTTCGCAACGCCACCAGGCACTCCGGCAGCCGCTAATGCTTCCATCAAAAAATAGCCAGTGCGCGATGATTGCTCCGAAGGTTTAATAATGACGGGATTACCTGCCACCAGCGCGGCGACCGTCATGCCAGTGAGAATCGCTAAGGGAAAGTTCCACGGCGCGATAATCACCGCTGGCCCTCGTGCCTCATAGAAATACTCGTTCCATTCGCCTGGCATATTGCGCTCACGCGGCACGCTCAACCGCTCCATTTCGGCAGCGTAATATTCGCAGAAGTCAATCGCTTCGGCAACATCGGCATCGGCATCACGCCAGGGCTTACCAACTTCATAAACCTGCCAGGCATTAATTTTAAAACGGTAACGGCGAAACTCCTCCGCGACGCGGCGTAGTAATTCGGCACGCTCAGTTACCGGGGTATCACGCCACCCCGGAAAAGCATGTTGGGCTGCGGTGATGGCGCGAGTTGCTTGCTCGTTAGTGGCCCAAAAGACTTGTGCCGCCATACGTGCCGTTTGAGAGGGGTCTGAACGTGGCCAGAGTGTCGGCGATTCTTCTCTTTGTCCATCAATAACAATCGGGACGCTCTCCCCTAACCGCGCCTGCACCGACGCTAATGCCTGCTGCATCGCCTCTTGATTTTGCTGCAAAGCAAAATCGGTCACTGGCTCATTGCGAAATGTGTTAACCAGGTGCGAGTTTTCCGTTCCCGCAGTGTCCTGCACTTCCTCTGCATAAGATGCTTCAGGCGGACCTAATAACTGCTGGTCTGACAGATCATCTTGCTCGACATGGCGAATAAACGATTCATTTGAAGTGTTTTCCAACAAACGCCGCACGAGGTAGGCCATGCCGGGCAGCAATTCACCGAAAGGCACATAGACGCGCACTCGCTCACCCTGCCCGGCTAAGGCGCGGCCAATCGGCTCACCCATACCAAATAGGACTTGATACTCGACAGCGCGGGGCGGCAGTTCCAGAGCTTTGGCCACCGCCTGGGCATGGGCCGCCGAACGGACGTTATGCGTGGCGATTGCGGGGCGCAAGGTTTTCCAGTTGGTCAGTAAGAATTCTGTCAGCCGTTCATAGTTAGCATCGGTTTTGGCTTTATGCGCAAACACAGGAACCGGATAGCCGCGCTCTGCCGCCATAATGGTTTCATAATCCCAATAGGCCCCTTTCACCAGCCGCACCCACACCGGGGTGCCGCGTTGTTTCGTCCAGTTCAGCAACCGCTCTGCATCCTGGAACGCATCGCGCAGGTAAGCCTGTACTACGATACCCACATCCGCCCAATCACGAAATTCGTCTTCACATAAAATCTCTTCAAAAATCCGGTGTGTGATGTCTCGGAAATCATACTGCTCCATGTCGAAGTTGACAAAGACACCACGTTCACGGGCGAGGGTGAGGATAGGCCATAATCGCGCTTTGACGGCAGTTGCGGTGCTTTGTGCTGCCATCGGGTCGAAGCGTGCGTACAGGGAACTGAGCTTGACCGAAACATTGACGCGCGGCACGGAGCCAAAAGGCGCGGCATCCGTTTGAGGATTCGCGGGCCATTTTTCTGCAATTTCAGACAGTTCCCGGATGAGGTCGAGATATTTCTGTTGATAGGCCAGTGCCTCAGTCTCACTGGTGACGGCTTCACCCAGTAAGTCCAGTGAGAAGGCGAGGTTCTCGCCGCGCAAACGCTCTACGGCACTCGTAGCTAATTCGGCATTTTTGCCAGCGATAAAGCGCCGTGCCATCAGTGCTGTGCCCAGTTGAGCACTATCGGCTAAGAGCCATTCGGTCGCAGTGTGATGCCCTAAAAAAGACAACAGGCGACGCGTGCCAGGAGGCAATTTGACGCTCGGTTGATCCAGAAACTCTAACAAGTGATGCGCAATAGCATGAGGCGTTTTGAGGGCAGGCAGCACATCCACAAAACGGAAGAGTTGCACCTTGAGGGCTTCATCTCCCGTAGCCAGGCGCATCAGGCGGCTATAGAGCCAACCAGCACCCATGCGCCGCTCCTGCTGCCGCAGTTGAGCCAGCAACTCCTGACCATACTGCTGCGTTAGCCTTTCGATAGTTGGGATGCCCTCGATTTCGGCCATGAGCTTCATCCTGTCCAAATAGACTTCGACTTATAAAAGCTCAAATTACAAGCCAACGCTACTTTCGAGGGGAGGCATTCAAACCAGCCCAACAACTTTGCCAGCAAATGGGAACCAACAGGGAGAGACTTAATAACACCTACGAACCCGGAGCGTCAGCGACGGGCTTGCGTAGGAGCTATTGGAGACCCGGATTTTAGCCCGTCGCTCATGCTCCGGGTTCGTGAGGCTCCCGGCACCCTTTGGCTACTCTTCGCCATCCGGTTACAGACTGCTTAAATTGATAATGCCTTGCTTACTTACCTTCGACAGGCACTGAGCGCAGTAATTCTTCAACCAAACGTTCACTGGAGAAGCCGTTCATGCGTGTTTCCGGGTAGGCAATCAGGCGATGAGCCATAACCGCAACCGCAATCGCTTTGACATCATCGGGGGTTACATAATCACGGCCTCGTGTAATCGCATGGGCTTGCGACGTGCGGGTTAAGACTAAAGCCCCACGGGGACTAAGACCTAACAGAAGTTGACGGTGCTGACGGGTTGCCTGGGCCAGGCGCAGGACATAGTCGTATATCTCATCATGCACTGCCACCTGATGCACCAGTTTTTGCATCTCCTGAATTTCTGTCACATCCGTCACGCTTTGCAGGGTTTCAATGGGGTGATGCAGCCGTTGCTGCTTCATCAATTCCCTTTCCGCCACCGGCGAAGGATAGCCAATAGATAACCGCATGGCAAAGCGGTCGAGTTGGGACTCCGGTAAGGGATAGACACCCTCATACTCCGTCGGGTTCTGCGTGGCAATCACAAAAAATGGCTCTGGCAAGTGGTGCGTTTGCAAATCGGCAGTGACTTGCCCTTCTTCCATACATTCCAGCAAAGCTGATTGGGTTTTAGGGGAAGCGCGATTGATTTCATCCGCCAGTACCACATGCGCGAAAATCGGCCCTTCTCGAAACTTAAACTGGTTATCGGTCTGGTCGAAGACAACGGTGCCGGTTACATCAGAGGGCAGTAAGTCGGGGGTGAACTGAATCCGCTTGTAAGAAACGCCCAGACTGCGCGCTAAGCTTTTGGCCAGGGTAGTCTTACCCACACCAGGAATATCTTCCAGCAGGATGTGCCCACCAGCCAGCAAACCAATTAAACAGCCCTCAATAACATCCCGCTTGCCAACAATAACTTGCTCAATGTTATCAATCAGACGTTTGATAATGTGGGCGAACTGGTCGGCCTGCATAGGGGCCGCAGCTTTGAGGGGAGTGACTGGTACTGTAGCATCCACTGGATGCGCCTGGGCAACCATTACACTATTCCTTCCGCTAACAGTTTATGCCACTCCTGTTCCACATGGCTTTCCAGCATCTCTAATGAACCATTATTTTCTATCATCACAAGGGGGATCGCACCAATCAACTTTGCTTTTTGATCCAGTGGCGGCTGATTTTCTAATCGCTCACGGGCGGCACTTTCAGACAGGCCACGGTCTTGCATCAACCGCTGCCGTTGCACTTCTGGTAAGCACGTTACGCACCACACGGCATCACACTGCATAGCCTGGCCACTCTCAATTAACTTAACTGCTTCCAGGACAATGGGTGAAGCTGGCACTACCTCACGCACGGCCTTAATTTTCTGATCACGCAGCGCAGCCACGGCAGGATGAACCAAAGCTTCGAGGCGAAGTAAGGCGGTTCTATCTTTAAATACGACTGCCGCCACCTTTATGCGGTCTACGGTGCCTTCGGAGGTCAGTACTGATTCTGGGAAGAGTGCCGCCACACGGGTGGCAAACTCAGGATCAGCATAAAGCTCATGTACCAGTTTATCAGCATCTAACACCGTCGCCCCTAAGCCCGCCAGCATCCTGGACACCGTGCTCTTGCCACACGCAATATTTCCAGTGAGTCCTAAAATCATTGGTAGGTAGTAGAAAGTAGGTGGTAGATAGGAAAGGGGAAGTAGATGGGAGGGACTGTGATTCTTGCTTATCCAATTGTATTCGGCGTCTGCTTCCCTACCCACCACCTACTTTCTACTACCTAACACCATCCCCTCACGCAATCACTTTGTTTAACGGATATTCAATAATGCCAGTCGCGCCCTCACGGAGCAGTTGCGGGATGAGGTCGCGCACCCGGCTTTCATCGGCCACGATTTCTAGGGCCACCCAATCTTCATCATTGCTCAAGGGTGAAATCGTGGGGTTCTGCATGGCAGGGAGGAGGGCCAAAATGGGTTGCAACTTGGCACGCGGCGCATTCATTTTAAGGCCAACCTTGGCTTCGGCCTGCAATGCTCCCAACAGCAAAGTCGCCACGTTTTGCATCTTGACGCGCTTCCACTCATCGCGCCAGGCATCATGATTGGCTACAAATCGTGTCGTGGAAGACATCAACTCATCAATAATTTTCAGACCGTGAGCGCGCAAGGTTGAGCCGGTTTCTGTGCCTTCCACAATGGCATCCACTAAATCGGGCACTTTAACTTCGGTGGCACCCCAGGAAAATTCGACTTCAGCAGTCACCCCATGCTTTTCCAGATAGCGTTTAGTGACGTTAACTAGTTCAGTGGCAATGCGCTTGCCTTGTAAGTCGGCAGCCGAGTGAATCGGTGAATCTTGCGGTACCGCCAAAACCCAGCGGTACGGGCGCGAAGTCGCTTTCGAGTAAATCAATTCAGCGACTTCTTGCACATCGGCATTATTTTCCAGGACATTATCATAGCCTGTGATGCCGCAATCAATAACGCCATCCTGGACATAACGCGGAATTTCCTGCGCCCTTAAAAGCACAATTTGGAGTTGATCGTCATCCACAGAAGGAAAATAGGAACGCTCGCTGACATTGACGATCCACCCGGCACGACGCATCATCCGAATCGTTGCCTCTTGCAAGCTACCCTTGGGTAGAGCGATACTTAATTTATGTGGTTCTGACGCGGCGGAGATAGCCGATTTTACGCTGTTGGACACAGAAACAGTAACCTCTCTCAATTTCTTAACTTTTCTGACTTAAACTGTCTGTACGGTAGTGGACACTTATCCATATACTTATAGATATAAGCGGGTGTTCCGGCGCGTAGTTTAACAGTCGGCGCGTTTCCTGTGCCAAACAGATTGACAAGGTTGCGCGGTAATATCATAATTAAGAAACACTTTAGCGCCCAGACACCCTAAACGATAGGGTTTTCACCTCATATGGCTCTTTTCGGTAATAAATCAAAAGACCCGAATGGTTCTGCTGCCCCCGCTTCTGCGCCGGATGACTCCGGTAAGAAAGGGCGCGGTTTAAGCTTCGGACGTAAAAAAGATACGGCACCGGCTCCCACGACTCCAACTGCCCCGGCGACGGGCAATGGAGCCACGGCGGGGGGCATTGAAGATTTCTCGGACTTTTCAGAGGCCGCCCTCGCCACTCCTGATGCCGAAACTACGGGCAAAAAGGGCAAAGCAAAAAAGGCCAAAGCGCCAGCCCCCAAGAAAAAGCTTAAAAGCGGCACGGTCGTCGGGCTGAACGTTGGTAACGACTCGATCAAGGCCGTCGAACTCAAAATTAAAGGCGATGCCATTAGCGTTACGGCTATGGGTATGGTGCCTACGCCTGCGGAAAGCATCTCCAACGGCGTCGTGATGAGCGTTAGTTCGCTGGGGCACGCCATCCGTGACCTTTTCAAAGAGAGTGGCTTTAGCTCACACAAAGTGGTTTCTTCGGTGGCGGGCACCGGGGCCTTAGTGGTGCGCGTTATCGAAGTGCCCCAAATGGACGATAAAGAGTTGGCTAACAACATGAAGGTTGATGCCGACCGCTACATCCCCTTCCCGCCCTCAGAAGTTATTATGGACTTCAAGGCGTTGCGGGAATTGCCCACCGACCCGGCCTCCGGCAATATGGAAGTGTTACTGGCCGCAGCGCAGCGCGAGATCATTGATTTGCACATTAATGTGCTGCAAGACGCCAAGTTAGACGCTGGAGCCATTGATGTCGAGCCTCTGGCTGCCGCGCGCACTGTGGCATATAGTAGCGGCACAGCCGGGAACAACGGCACCGTTGATTATAATGATGTGTCAGCCATCTTGAATATAGGCGCGACGGGGACTGAGATTTCTGTCCTGCGTGGCGATATTCTGGTCTTCACCCGCGCTATTCCTATTGGCGGCCACGTTTTCACGCAGCAAATTGTGGATAATCTCGGCCTGCCGTGGCATGATGCGGAACGCCTGAAGTGTGATATGGGCGATGCCTTGCCACCCCATCCCACTGTCACCGCTGATATGCCAGGCAATATGGGTTATGGGGCGTCCGGGGCTGGCGCTACCGCCCCCACCGATGATTGGAGCGCATTTAATTCATTCGATGAAGAACCAGCCCCAACCACCGCTGCCGCCCCTGGAGGCGCTACCCCAGACACCTCCATCTTAGACGAAGAGTGGCCTACGCCCGCCGCCACAGATGGCGGAGCCGCGACCACCGGAACGACCCCCAGCAGCGGCAATGCCACAGCCGACCCCTTTGACTTAGATTTCTTTAGCCAGGGGCCGCGCAACGAAGACCCCAAAGAACAGCATGGGCAGAAGGAAGAGGAAGAGGAAGGAAAGCCGGTACAGTCTTTCGACTTTTCCAACTTTAGCCTGGATGAGCCTGCGCCTGCCACCCCGGCGCACCCAGCCAATGCTGTCGCAGCCGAGCCAAGTTCTACCACGACACCCGCAGCGGAGCCAGCCAAGCCGCCATCCTTTAATTTTTCCTTCCCAGAGGATGTGCCCACCGCTTCCACTGCGACGGTGCCCCCGGCCAGCACGCCTGAACCAGCCGGGGCCGAAGCCACACCAGCACCAGCACCACAAGTTTCATCTTTTTCAGGCTTTTCCTTTGATACGCCAGAGCCGGAGCCAGCCACTTCAACCCCGGCCCCCACGGAAGCCGGGCCACCTCTGGCCACTTCGCCCACGGCAGAAGCTGCCGGGCATATGGCAGAAATCCACCCGGCCAGTCCGTCCGCTTATGACATAAGTGATATTGAGGCTACAGGCGCGCACTCAGCCACAGCCGGTGCCGCGCCAGACCCGCTGACTGTAGGCGCTACTCCGATCCCGGCAGCCGATGACTTTGATATTGACAACCTGTTTAACGCTGGCCCCTCTACATCTACAACGGCGGCTCCAACTATTGATATTAGTGCGCCCACACCGGTCGCAGCCGCCCCAACCGATGACTTTGGAGCAGATTTCGATGACTTTGGCCTTGGCTTAACCGCCACTAATACGGGCGTAGTAGGAACGGGCAGTGATGCAGAAGCAGTTCACGCCATTATCCGACCCCTGTTAGAAGAGTTGGCGGGCGAGGTGCGCCGTTCGTTAGAGTATTATGCCTCGCGGTATCCTGATACGGTGGTGCGGCATGTGACACTCATTGGCGGGGGAGCCAAGCTCAAGAACATTGATGCTTTTTTCACTCAGATGTTGGGCATTCCTTCCACAGTCGGCAACCCAATGGCGCGTTTAACCGTGGATGCGCCCAAACTGACGCCGGGTTACGCGGATCAGAACGGGCCTATTTTTGCTGTGGCAGTGGGCTTAGCCTTGCGCGATGTTGTATAAATTCCGTTAAAATGGTTTAGAGTTACACACATCCCTTATGGCCATCACAATTGACTTACTCCCAGGTTATGTTGGACTAAAGCGTTGGTTTAAACGCCTCCTGGCGGCTTGCATTGTCTTAGTGGCAGCCGTGGCGGGCGTTTTGTTCGCCATTTACTACCATAATCAGCAGATTCTTCAAAAGTACAAGAATGATGCCGATGCCATTGAGCCTTACGCAGCCAAGGCAGAGACTGCCCAAGCGGCAGCGGCGGCGGCCACCAGCCAAGCGGCTCCGATGCAGACAGCCATAAACTTCATGTCAGACGCCAGCAAAACCGGGCCAGAGCGAGCGGCTCTTTTAAATCTGGTACGCTCCTATATTTATTACCAATCTAGAAGCGGCGCCATTGTCAACTCAATGGACCTTTCCGATGGCCAGAATCTTAAATTATCCGTCACGTTGCGCACGCCTGACGATTACTCGCGTTTCTTAACGAATTTACGGCGGGGAGCTAAAGAAAACAACGGCCCACTCTTCGATGGCCTGCCCACTGCCAGTGGTGTGCCCGGCTTCCCACCACCGCGTGAATCGTATTCTAATGGAGCCAATGGTCAGAATGGAGCGCAGGGTGGGCCTGGAGCTAGGGGTCAAGGGGCCGCTATTCTACCGGGTGAGCCGTTGATCATGGTATTACCACTGGGCGTTAATGCTCAGGGTAAACTGCTCCACCCGGTGCCAGCTTTGAACAATCCGCTCACGGGTTCTTCTTTATGGGCGGCGGGCGGTACTGGTGGCGGTAGCGGTGGCAGTGGCGGCTATCCCGGCAGCGGACGTTAGGCTTAAGCTGCGGCTTACTTAAGGCATAATCTACAATCAGGTCATCATCCGTTGATGATCTAAAGAACTTAATTGCCACTTTGTAATTGAAATACATTTGAAGCGAAAGGGGTTAGTAACTCTTGCAGGAAAGCACGATCAAGCGCAATATTATCATTCTGCTGGTAGTCACCTTCCTCCTCCTTGTCATCATGGCAGTGGCTTGGGGCTTCGCCCTGAATCGTCCACTGTTAGAGAATATCGCCAAGGAGCACGAACGCTATGACACGCGCAGTGCAGTAGCAGCCAAATTACCTCAGGCGCTGATTGACCAGACCAAAGCGGAACAGCAGAAGGTCTATGTGGCGAATCAACTTGCCTTCTTCCAGCAGCGCTATCGCCATCTCGACTTCGATTATGGCAGTGCCACCGATCCCAAAGAAGTCCAGGACTCGAAAAAGCTTCAGACCTGGCAACGCTACATGAATGAGTACTTTTCCAGTTATGGCTTATCACTGAAGAACGAGTTACTCAATGCCGCCGATGCGTCGGGGGTTTCCATTAATACCGCTATCAAGATTAGCCCGCCGCCCAAGGTGCCCGAAGAGTTGCCACCCACGCCCCCTGGTTTTTTGACGCCGATAGATTCAGCCGGTAATAACCTGGCTGTCACCATTGTAGGGACTTATCCCAGCATTATTGACTTCTTCAATCGCATCAACACTTCGTCCATTTTGATGGCTATCAGCCCGGTAAAATTGGAAGGTGCTTCGCCAGGCATTAAAGTGACTTTCACGGTAACGCCCTTCCTGGTGCAGACTGGCTCAGCCGTAAAAGTCTCGCCATCAGGCGGTGCCGCTCCCGTCGCAGCAGCGCCTCCCCCGGTTGCTGGTTCTGGTGGGGCCGGAAAAGAGGCTCCTCCAGCCGACGAACCTGATGTTAGTGTAAATCGTCCGAAATTTGGAGCTTCAAAGGGCAGTGGCGACTAGAAATAGGTTGCCGCTTAAAGACGTAACGCCTCACGCTTGGAAAAGAAATTGCACCTGTGTATTAGCACCGCGCGGAGATAAGACAAAGACTATTATGGCATCTCTTGGAGCAGATCAACAAAAAAAGCTTTACATCCTGCTTGGCTTAGCCGGGCTGTTGGGCATTGGGCTAATTATCGCCTTTCACCCCTTTGGGCGCTCCACGACCAGCACCGATGCAGGCGACACTTCCACTCCAGCAGTTACCACCAAGGCTGGAGGCGCAACAGGCGGCGGTAAAGCAGCATCGCCTGCCGCAGCAGGAAGCGGCAGTGGCGGCACGATTCCCGTTTCCAGTGGGGGCGGCACCACGCCAACTACAGCCGGTGCCGGAGTCGTTCCACTGGCTAAACCGAACACTCAGCTCATTTCAACCGAACGCTTCCGCGATGATCCTTTCATCCCGGAAATTATTCCACCCACGCCTGCGCCACCACCGCTACCAACGCCAACGCCAATACCACCAGCAGTTCCAGTTCCAGTTCCTGGTGGGATAGAAGTGCCTCCCGCAGATATACGCGGAGCGGTTTCGTCCGGTGCGCTATCGCATAGCCCGATTCTGATCAACTTACCACCCGTACGAATTTCACGGATGAATACGCCACCCATTAATCCCGACACGGCGGTGCCGCAAACTCGCCCGGGAGCGACTACAGCGGTGTTGCCCCGTTCACCCAACAAGCGCGTTTCGGGCGTCGTTATTGGCAATACCGTGCGGGCCTTGATCGAGATTTCTGATGGCGATCAAGTTGTAACCCGCGTAGTGCAACCCGGTGACGAGGTTGAGGGCATTAAAATCCTGCGCATTGAGCGCGTCCGCGAGGGCGACCGCAACGTTACACGCATGATTGTGCGAGAAGAAAACGAAGAGCGTGTGGTTGAGCTAAAAGCCTCGCCTAATCCCATTGGTGGCGGTGAGGGAGGGTCAGGCTACCCTGGCGGTGGTAGCGGTGGCGGTTATCCCGGTGGTGGCAGCAGTTCTATCGGTGGCTATCCTGGCGGCGGCAGCAGCTCTATAGGGGGTCGCCGAGGTGGTATAGTACCCCGGCCTCCTGGCTTCGGTTCTGCCGATTAAAGCTTGTAATGGAGTGCCTGTTCTGATAAAATTGAACCACTGCGGTTGTTAAGCATCTTTATATACGGGTTCTCGTAGTTTTACGAGAATTAAAATAACAGGCATGGTAGCTGTGCTCATGAATTAATGACATGTCTACCGCATCAGCTAGCCCAAGTGGGATGAAGTCCACGACCCTGGAGGGACAAAATGCAAGAGAATAGATTTATTAGAAAGAAGTCTACAGTAGCTGCCTTTGCCACGTTTGGCACCCTGCTCGCTACCGTGCCGACAGTAGCCCTGGCTCAAGCGGCAGCACCTGCTCCAGCGGCGGTAGTAGCGGCCCCTGCCGTAGCGGCTCCGGCAACAACAGCTCCGGCGGGAGCGGCGACAACAGCTCCGAGCGCGACTCTGGCCATACCTGTTCCGGCTGTAGCGATAGACGCCGCTGCCACAGCCGCTACGACTCAAGCGGCTGGCGATGCGACAGCAACCACAACGACAGAAGTTACTGCCGCACCAACAGCCAGATTATATGTCGAGTTGCGCGATTCATCATTGGCCGATGCGCTGGAGATGGTCTTCAAAGCGGCTGGCATACCTGCCGCGCTGATTGACCAGTCCGCGCAAGCCGTGAATATTGAGAGCATGACTTTTACCAACGCCCCCTGGGATTCGGTAGCGCGTCAATTGGCCAATAATTATGGTTTCCGCCTCCGGCGTAACGAAGCAGGCACCTATATTGTTGAGCCGCGCCCCGAACTGATGCAGCAGAATGGATATGGTAGCTCAGGCGGTTATCCCGGCAGTGGTGGCAGCTATCCTGGCAGTGGTGGTTCCGGCGGCTATGGCGGTGGTAGCGGTGGCTACGGCAGTGGTGGCTACGGCAGTGGTGGCTACGGCGGTGGTAGCGGTGGTTATAGTGGACGCGGCTACGGTAGTGGTGGCTATCCCGGTGGTGGCAGCAGCTCTATAGGAGGCGGTGGCTATCCTGGCAGTGGTGGTTCCGGCGGCTACGGCGGACGCAGCTACGGTGGGGGCAGTGGCGGTTATCCCGGTGGTGGCAGCAGCTCTATAGGAGGCGGAGGCGGCTATCCTGGTGGCGGTAGTGGTGGCTACGGTGGACGACGACGCTTCCAGCAGCAGACTCAATCCGCGCCCGCTCCTGGTCAGGAAAGTCCCGACCAAGTTCCACCCAATCCCTTTGCGGCTGCGCCTCAATCACCAGCCGTGCGCAATTATGTCAACCGTCAAGAAGCACCGGGTTTAGCAGGCGCACCTGGCGCTGAGGGTGGCGATACCGAAGAGAAGACCTACCACGTTCTCAAGGTCAACCACATTTATGTGGGTGGCATTGCCAACCTATTTGAAGACTCTGGCCAAGTGCTCACCGAGGACTTCCTCAAAGACGATACCAGCAGCATGGGTGGCGGTATGGGCGGCGGTATGATGGGTGGCATGGGCGGTATGGGCGGCGGCATGATGGGTGGCATGGGCGGTATGGGCGGCGGCATGATGGGCGGTATGGGTATGATGGGTGGTATGGGCGGCTTTGGCGGCGGCGGCTTCGGTGGCGGTATGGGCGGCTTTGGCGGCGGCGGCTTTGGTGGCGGTCGCGGTGGCTTTGGCTTCTAACTAATTGACAGATAAAGATAAAGATAGAGCGGCAATTCTGCCGCTCTATCTTACCCTTAAGGGCAGAATTTCAGGTCTAATCGTTCTGCTTTCTCTTTACAAAAGAATCTGTGCAAATTATCATAGGCGTAGGCTCTTTTTTGTAACCCGCGACTAGGCTTGATATACATACTCTGACCCAGGCGGCTTTACTTGCACAGTGGCATAAGGCAGTGTATGCTCTGACTAAGCCCCTGGATAAATGCTCAGTAGAGACACCACAAATATTCCGTTATATTATTAAGGACAATTCACATTACAACCAACAGAGATTTCAGGAAGGCGCTGACAAGGAGAGCTATGCGTTTCAGTTCAGACTCAGGCCCGTCTATACATGTGGCTAAACGGCTGATGGCCAATGGGGCTATCAGCTTTGGTACGGTTTGCGTGGTACTTAGTAGTATGGCCCAAATGGCGCAATCTCAAGCGGCCGCCATTGTTCCAGCGGACACTACAACCCCTCCAACGAGTGTGCCCTCGGCTAATGGTGCTAAAACAACATTACCTTTAGCAAATCCGGGCGCAAACTCTGTGCCAGCATCGGCTGCGTCAGCACCGGCTGCACCTGCCCCCTTAGCGTCTCCTGCTTTTGGGCTGATGCCGCAAGCCTCACCCACTTTACCTCAGGGCCAGGCTACTCTGGATTTGAAATTTGAGGATACGGCAGTGGCCGACATCGTTAAATTGATTTCTGAGCAGGGTAACGTGCAGATTATCATCAATGGCGATGTGAATGAAAAGCTCCAATACATTAACCTTAGCAATATCACGCCGGAGCAGGCGATTGAAAAAGTCGCACAGGCGGCGAATCTCACTTGGCGCAAATTAGAAGATAAGACCTACATTATTGCCAAGAACCTGCCCGATGCTCCCAAGCCAACCGGAATTATTCCGATAGACCCCTTACCAGCACCAGCACCGGGTGACCCTGGCGTCAGGGCCTATGCCCAGCCCAATCTGGACAATCTGCCTAAATTATTGCAGAACGATAGAACTGCTACTGATGAGCCGGAAGATGCGGCACGCTCCTATCAATACATCAAGATACGTAATGTATCGCCCCGTATGATGGCTTGGTGGATTGATCCAAGTCATAATCCTAAGCCGGTGGAAATCCAGCAATCGGAAGACAATGTGCGCCGCTTCTTCGACCATAGTATAGCTCAACCTGCTGTCGGTGCGGGTGCAGCCAGTATGTATGGAAGCCAATCCCTGGTGCCGCCGTTCCAATCTCCTTATGCTTCCGCCGGAAGTTTGGGCTCCGGTGACAATGGCGGCTGGAGCACGGGCGGCGGCTATGATCAGTTTGTAGAGCCTTATACTCAGGACAATGCCCAGTTCGGCTTCGGTGGCAACGGCGGCGGTTTTGGTAATAACGGTGGTGGTTTTGGTAATAATGGTGGTGGCCGTCGTGGTGGCCGTAATGGTCGCAATGGGGGCAACAACCGTAATGGTGGCAATCAGCGTGGCAACCGCAATGGTGGCGGGGGCGGCGGTAATGGTGGCGGTGGTTTGTTCGACCTACCCGAAGGCATAGATTCTATCGTAGCCGTTGACCCGCAGAACGCCCTCCTCGTCTATGGCACAACCGCCGGGTTGCAGCAGTTACAGACAATCATTAACTACCTCGATTTGCCGTTGCGCCAGGTGGAAATCGAGGCGCAATTTGTGGATGTGGCCGTGACCGACACCAATCTTTTCGGTATTGATTTTAGCTCTGGCAACGGAGCATTGACTTTAAGCCAATCAGTCAACCCCGCGAACCCACCTTCTGGTACTCTCGTGGCTGGCTTTGTTCGCAACAATTTCCGTCTCACTTTAAATGCGTTACTTTCGACCAGCCGGGCCAAAGTGGTAACTGCGCCCAGGGTTACAGCCATTAATAACCTAACGGCACAGTTGGTTTCGTCAACGCTTACGCCAGTAGTCACCACTAACACAGTGTCTGGAATTGGTGGACAGGTTGGCACCGGCCAGAACATAACTTATGTGCCCGCGTCCACTGTATTGTTCGTCACTCCAACCATTAACAATGACGATACTATTACGGTGCGGATGCGGCCTCAGATTCAAAGTACTTCCAACCCATTGCCAGGCACTAACGCGCCCTTTATCTCAACCCAGTCTGTGGATACCACGGCTATCGTTCATGATGGCGACACTATCGCACTGGGTGGTTTACGCACCAAAAACATCACTGTTGGGGGCACCCGCGTTCCGGTTCTCTCCAGCATTCCGTTCCTCGGAAAATTGTTCAGAACCAACAATAATAATGATACCGAGCGCGAGCTAATTATCTTCCTGACGGCGAAGATTGTGCGCCGTGCGGATGATGATCTCCAGATTCCGAACACGTAGGATTCTAGAAGTAGAGTTTAAAAGCGGCAACACGGTTATCGTGCTGCCGCTTTTTTCACCTCAAAAGGCTGAGTCACCGCCGCGTCTCTGCTACACTTAGAACAGAACTCGGTAAGGATTCTATTAGCCGCAAGAGAACTGATCGAAGTGATGAACGTCACTTCTCATGATAAGCCGAATTCAGGATATAAGCCCCAACTTATATCGTGGCCCCTCTTAGCTCTTTTATTAACAGTGTGCAGCGGCACGCTGACAACAGGTTACCGAGTAGGAAGGAAGCTGTTATGTTGCGGATGACTGTTGAAGGGGTTGGGTTTGACCACCACCGACAAACGGTAGTCGTGCTCAAGGATTGGGAAGGGCGTAAGCTGCTACTCATCTGGATTGGGCCAAATGAAGCTCGCTCCATTGCCTTAGAGTTAGAAGGTGCTCAACCCTCACGCCCTCTTTCCCATGATTTAGTTTTAAGCTGTCTTCAAGCCGCTGGTGGCCGGGTGGCCCGCGTCGTTATCAACGACCTGCAAGAGGGCACCTTTTATGCGACCATAGACATTGATACACCACGCGGCATTATGCATATTGATTCCCGACCCTCCGATGCCATAGCGGTAGCGGTGCGCGCCAAGTGCCCGGTTTTTGTGGATGGTGGCGCACTGGATGCTCTGATCGAGATGAATGATATTATCTCGGAGTCTGGTGCTTCCGGTGACGAGATCGAGGAAGAGCCAGGCAGCAACCAAATCTTACCGTTAGAGGCTGGCGAAGGCAGTTTGCGCTCGCTGCCCCCGGCGGCTGATCCTCAGATGGAAGAAGAGATTGCTCGCTTTAAAAGGCTAATCGGGGAGTTGGATATGTCGGAATGAATCAATTCACTACAAAGACACGAAGGGCACAAAGAATTTTAAAATATCATAGGACGCAAAACTGCGTTACACTATGCTGCGCAACGCAAGCTTTCGCTATTAAATCAGGTTGCTACCTTTGCAGTTTGTCATTTCGAGCGCAGTGACCATCGGAACCGGAGTCGAGAAATCTTGCTGTTGCATATAATGCATACACTCTAAGGATTCCTCGACTGCGCTTTGCTCCGCTCGGAATGGCACTACTACTCATGAGTTGCAACGTAGATTAAACAATAGCGTTCAAATAGCGCAGAAATTGGCGTTGCCGTCAAATAGCGCAGAAATTGGCGTTGCCGTAGGCATAGCGTCCCATTAAAATCCTGTTTCCCGTTGCGCAGGGACAGGCCGATACGTTAAGATGCAAGCCATCCTAAAACCTGAAATCACTTTGCAAGGAGAATAGTCATGGCACAGAAAGAAGTAGGCATTGGCTTGATTGGTTATGCCTTTATGGGCAAAACCCATAGCAATGCCTACCGACAGGTGGCACGCTTTTTCAATCCCGAAGTTAAACCGATATTGCGTGCAATCTGCGGGCGTAACGAGCAGAATGTCAAGCGTGCGGCGGATCAATTTGGCTGGGAAAGCTACGAAACCGATTATCGCCGCCTCTTAGAGCGCAAAGACATTGACATCATTGATGTCTCCTCACCAGGTAACGAACACCTGCCGATGGCGATTGCCGCCGCGCAAGCTGGCAAAACCGTGTTCTGCGAAAAGCCGTTGGGCAACTCTTTCGACGAAGCAAAGCAAATGCTTGACGCGGTTGAAAAAGCTAAAGTCGTCAACATGGTCTGCTTCAATTATCGCCGTGTGCCAGCAGTGGCCCTTGCCAAGCGCATGATCGAGAATGGCGACCTCGGACGCATCTATCATTTCCGCGCCCGCTATCTCCAAGACTGGATTGCCGACCCCAATTTTCCTCTCGTGTGGCGGCTGCAAAAAGAGATTGCGGGTTCGGGCACCCTGGGCGATATTGGCGCACATATTCTCGATTTATCGGCGTATTTAGTGGGCAAGTTGACTGAGGTCTGCAGCATGACGGAAACGTTTGTGAAGCAGCGTCCCTTACAGGCCACCTCGACGGGCACAGAAGGCTTAAATGCGCAGGCATCCAGTGAAATGGGCGAAGTGACGGTAGATGATGCCGCAGCTTTCATCGGACGCTTTGAGAACGGCGCGATGGGTGTCTTCGAGGCCACGCGCTTTGCCCCCGGACGGCGCAACTTCAATACCTTTGAAATTAACGGCGAAAAGGGTTCAGTCGCCTTCAACTTTGAGCGGATGAATGAACTGGAATACTTCAACGCCCAAGACCCCACAGATCGCCAGGGCTTCCGCACCATCAATGTCAACGAAAATGATCAGCCGTATTCTGGCATCTACTGGCCAGCGGGACACATCATCGGCTATGAGCATTCGTTTATCAATACGGTTTACGACCTGCTACAAGGCCATGCTCAGGGCAAGAGCCCGCACCCTGATTTCCGTGACGGGGCTTACAACAACGGAGTCCTTGACACAGTCGTGAAAGCATCCGAGTCCAGGAAATGGGAAGCCGTCCCACAGGTGTAATCCAAGGACATCACCAGCACCATCTAAGAACCTATAATAAAATGAGCTAACCTGTGTCATAGGAGCCACCCGTCATGTTGAGCGCAGCGAAACATCTCGTGCCCCTTAGTCCGAGTGAGTGTCATGCACGAGATGTTTCGCTGCGCTCAACATGACGTAACTCTCATGCTCGTTCTCTTCTCATTTTGAAGGTGTCTTAACTAAGAAAGCACCTGGGCGAGAATGCCCAGGTGCTTTCTGTTTTTGCTAGCGATAATTTAATGATGCCCTGCTAATCTTGCATTGAATGCGCAAGTTTCTGACAATTTGCGTTGTTAATGCAGCGTTTAGTAAAAAATTGCACTTTTCAGGGGGTCATAATGGCTAAAGCTTTTACAATTTTGCACCGCATCCTACCAGAGAATAGTCAGTGCTACCGTCGCCTCATGGTGTTGGCTGCGATTGCTCTGCTGTCCGCGTTTTATGGCCGCTACTCCCTGCGCGCCGACAACAGCATTGCCACTCCACCACCGGAGATTAAAGCCATTATGGACAAAGCGGCTCGTGGCACTCCGCCGACGCAAGAGGAGCAGAGGAAACTTCAGGAGTGGCAGAATCGCGTCGTGCAACGGGTGCGCAATGGGGACACCGGACTGCAACCTGATTTGAGCGGCGCGCAAAAGGTTGGTATTACCGTGCCACCGGATATTCAGCAATTCTTGATAAAGCGGCTAACGGCCAGGCTCCCTCAGCGCAAGAGCAGCAGCAATTGCAACAGTGGCAACAACGAGCTAAAGCGCAGGCGCAGAAAGTGCGCGGCTCGAATAACTCCGGCAATCGCAACGGCAACAACTCTCGCAATGCTAATCAAGGGCCTGATAGGGACGGCATGATTCCCTGCGAGGCGACGGTGCATGTCATCTTTTCACGGCAGCGCACCTCGCAATCACCGGGCGGCAAAAGCGTCTCCGAACAAGAGCGGGGCAGTTATGATGTCAGCCAAGGGCTATTCATGAGAGTGGCTGCTGATGACGGCACGGGCGACTATAATCTTACCGTTGTCACCGGGTATCAAGCTCATCCGCAAGCGTCGTGTTTCACTTTTCTGCCTGATGCGAACAACATGGGACCGGGTCACAGTTCCGGTCATTTCCAGGTGCAACGTGTCACTCAGGAGATAGATCAATTGGGGCAGACCACACGGGAGTTAGAAGCGCATGTTAATAACGGCGCGGGTATGGTTAGCTTGCTTCAACTTTATACAACGGGACACGGCGACAATCTTTATCCCTTTGGCACCGCTGTGGTTATCGGCACCCTCGAAGGCAAGATCAAAGGCCACACTCACGGTGTAGATGAGTTGGGCCAGAAAGTCAACCGTGACTTGCCCGAAGAAGAAGCGCAGGGACATTATGATCTGGATAAACGCCCCAGCCCGTGGGCGATGGAGCAGCAGCAGCCGAATGCGCTTGGCCAACCGTCGCACGCTTCGGCGCTGCGCCTTTCTTACAAGGCGCTGCACGAGCTTTTAGCTGCGGGCAAGAGCGGCGTGGTGCGCGGCTCCGAAGATTTCCATTACAAAGATGGCGAGGATTATCAAGTCACCGGATCAAGTACCTTAACGCTCACGATTCGCCCACCTAAGTTCGAGGCGATTATCAAGCCAGTCAGCATGGACTTATATAACAAGTGGCTACCGGAAGGCCGGGAACTCAGCGGACAGCAAAAAGGCGCGCACAAAGCGCGCATCAGTTTCACCACGATTCTGCGCGACAAGAACACTAAGAAGGAAATCACCACTCTCAGATACAAAACGAAGTACAACCTGCGCGACGTTTCCAAAGAGCCGGGCTGGTGTGGCAACTACCCTCCTAAAGACAAGGGCGAAGCAGACGACTGGGACAAACCGGATTTGCAGTTCGACAAGCAAGGGCAGCCGGAGAATTCGGACGTGCAAAACGACGGGCAGCAATTAACGACCGAAATGGGGCGCGGCGGCAGTGCAGTCACGGTGACTTCATGGGATGCTGGCGCCTACGGCAAGCTGCAAGCCGAAGTCACCATAGACAACGGCCCCACGCTCGAAGCCAAATCTGATGACGAATTCAAAGGCGCGGATGCACTGGATATCCCGCGCGACGACAACCAGAACGACATCGCCGACTACTGGGAAAGAGCAATGGCATTTACTCCAACAACTATCCCGCCAACTGGGACGAGGAGAACAATCCTGATGGCGATCCTCTGGGAAGGCACGCTGGCGATAAGACACTCAAAGGCGACGGCTTAACGCTTTATGAAGAGTATCGCGGCATGGTCATCGAAGTACCCGGTAGCGGCGGCAATGCGCCTGAAGCGCAATGGCACCGGCTCGACCCGCAGGAAAAGGAACTCTTCGTGTATATTCCGGCGGGTCAGGCATCGCGCAATTTTTTCATCAAGGGCGCGATGCTGCATCAAAGCGTCTCCGGCATGAAGGTGTACATCATTCACGATGAGGACGGCATCAAAATGGAGTCCAGCGGCGGGCCGAATCCACACCCACATCTCGACTACAACTCCAACCCGGATGACCGCCAGCACTTTGCCCGGCCGCAGTACGCCATCATGATTAAAGACCTGAATGGCCCGGCTAACTTCAAAAATAACGATCCTGAGCAAGGTCGCTCCTACGGCAATAACGTCAATTGTGACGGCAGTGAAGAGCATAACCCTGCCGCGCCAGAGGACTTAGCCTACATCAGAGTGCAACGCGCCAATATCAATGCCTTCATAGATGATTGGATCGCGCTGATGAGGAATCCTAATCTTGGCCCCTGGACGCAGAAATGGTTAGAGGCACATAACTGGACAGCACAAAAGGTGATTGACCGCTTGGAGAATAAACCGGAAAACTATGCCTATCGAGGCAAGCTGATTCAGCAGTTCATCGTTTTTACCGTGTTGCATGAAATGCGGCATTCCGTTGGCGGCTATCATCATGAACCGGAAGATGATGGCGGTGATGACACTTGTCCCATGTTCTACCGGGCCAAGAAAGGCTCGAACTACAATCTGCCTTTTCTCACCGGATTATGGGACCCTTCGAGTAATGCTCTGCACCGCGTTCCTGGCAGCAAAGACCCTAACGATCCGTTTGACACCAGTTGGTCGCCCAACAACGAGAAGCAAGTACCGTGGCACTTCTGCGGCCACGATGAAGGTGACTCAATAACACACGGTTCCGGCGGTTGCCCTCGCTTGCATAAAAGGTAGAAAATGATAACTTCAAAATTTCGAGCGCAGCAACCCGAACTTGAGCAAACTTGAACCTATAGGAACGAAAACGAAGACAAATTTCAAGAGCAGCATCGGTGTTATGCTGAGAGTCCTTGCACTACCGATAAGGCGGCAACCAGACACCCTTGGAAATATTGCGCAGAATGTCTGGATAAACTTTACCTGCACGAGTAACTTTTCAGTTGTCCCGCATACAGTCAAGCTGTCAGAAAGTCATAGAGGAACAATCTTATGCACCCGTGCATCAACGAATTTTCTTTGGGCAACTATCTGTATCCTGAAATGACCCGCGATTTGTGGTAGTACTCAAGTCATGCAAATCTATCTTAACGGTGAACTGGTGCCCAAAGAAAAAGCTACGGTTTCCGTGTTTGACCACGGTTTCCTGTATGGCGATGGCGTCTTTGAGGGTATCCGCGTCTATAACCGCCGCATCTTCCGCCACGACGCACACTTGTTGCGGCTTTATCGTTCGGCCAAAGCCATCATGCTCGATATTCCGCTTTCCATGCAGGAGATGAAGCGTGCAGTGGAGCAAACGGTAGCAGCGAACAAACTGGAAAACGGTTACATTCGCCTCATTGTGTCACGCGGCCCAGGTGATTTAGGTCTTGACCCGCGCAAGTGCCCGAAACCGACGGTCATCATCATCGCTGATGCGATTAAACTCTATCCGCCTGAAGTTTATGAGCAGGGCATGGAAGTCATTACTGCGGCCACACGGCGTTCGCGGCCTGATGTGCTCAATCCGGCAATCAAGTCGCTGAACTATCTCAACAACATTCTGGCGAAAATCGAGTGCATCCGGGCGGGTGTGCCAGAGTGTGTTATGCTCAATGACCAGGGCTTAGTCGCTGAATGTTCGGGGGATAATATCTTTATCTATATCCGCGATTTTCGGGGTAAGGCCGAGTTGCGCACCCCGCCTGTTTCGGCAGGCAGCCTGGAAGGTATTACCCGCGACGCGGTGATGCAAATCGCCGACGAATTAAGTATTCCTTGCGTTGAGCGGGATATAGCACTTTTTGATATTTACGCTGCGGATGAAGCCTTTCTCACTGGCACAGCAGCGGAAGTTGTGCCCATGACCAAACTGGATAATCGGGAAATCGGCAACGGTAAACCCGGCGAACTGACCTGGCGCATTATTCAGCGTTACCGCGAACTGACACAAAGTGAAGGCGAAGCACTGTTTTAAATCTCTTTGAGGTGATGCCATGATGAACCGCAATAACGACTACGATATTCAGATCGCACCGCGCCCCGTCACAACGGAAGAGGCGGATGTTCGCTGCACCATGACTTCCAAAATCTGGCGTTATGCGACTGGAATGCTGGCCTTGTGTATTCCGCTCATGGCGGTTAGCAGCCATCCTTCTTCGGGAGGCCCAGCTATTCTTCTGCCCCTGGCGGTGATTGCAGGGGCCACCGGCAGTACAGCCCTCGTCTGGGTCTTTGGTAGTCGGTCTGTAACTTCACACTCCCTCCCCTCGCCAAATGAACAACAGCAGCTTAATCAACTCAAGCAAATGGATGAACGATTAAGCAATCTCGAAACGATTTCCAATTACGAGCGTCTGGCATTTCAGGAACAGATGCGGCGTCAACCAGAAACAACACGCGCCCCAGATTATGGCATTGACCCCCACCCCTACACCTCTGCTCCCCTACGCTCTGGAGTAAAGTAGACTTCTTGCTATGGCCAATGTTTTATGTGATGTGTGCGGTGAACAGGCCGCAACGGTCTTTGTCACCAAAATCGTTAATAATGAGACAACGCGCCAGCGTCTTTGTGAAAGCTGTGCGCGTCACCGCGCCACCACCGAAGGCTGGATGCAGCATCTTTTGCAAGATTCCGGTCATCTCGACACGGCACAAACCGATGACATCATGAGCTTTCTGGAACATACGGACGCGGCCTTAGAAGCGTTTATGGATCAGGATGGCTCGGCTGAAGCTGAGTTTGAGTTGCCATCATCCACCATTTTCAATTTCGGCGGGTTTCCAGCCGATGAAGACCTGGTGGATGAAATGGAAGAGGCCGAGATGGAAGAAGACCTCCGTGCAGACGATTTTGATGCGGTTAACGAAGCTCTGGAAGCAGACCAGCACCAACTCTTTCCCCATGACCATACCCTGCGCCCCATTCCCACCGTCCGTTGCTCCAAGTGCTCCACGACCTGGGATCGTTTGCGCCAGGATGGGCGCGTTGGCTGCTCCCATTGCTATATCGTCTTCGAGGAGCAGCTACGGGATGTGATGAACCGCGTGCAACGGGCGGCAGAACACACTGGCAAGCACCCGCGCACGGCAGAAAAACGTCGCCGTCGTCTGGAGCATCTGCGTGCCCGGCGCGATCATCGCCTGGAAATGCTCAATCGCCGCTTGCAAGAGGCCGTCGCGGCGGAGAAATATGAGGATGCGGCGAAGCTGCGCGATAAAATCAAAATTGTCGCCTCAACTATTGTGAGTGGGGAGTGACCGTGGCTACTAATTACCCTACCCCACCCCTTTTGTTATCGTGCTTTGAGCGCACCGCCAAATGGATGCGGCGCGGCGGGCGTGAAAACGATATTGTTATTTCTTCGCGGGTGCGCCTAGCGCGCAACCTGCGTCGCTACGAGTTTCCGCATCGCGCTTCCGCACCCGATTTATTAACCATACGCCATCGCACCTTTCAGGCTTTGCACGCCGCCGGAGAAAGCAGTGGCTTAACCGATTTACGCCTGTTGCCTTTCGAGGAATTCACCGGCTGGGAACGCCAAAGCCTGGTAGATCGCCATCTTAGCTCGCGGGAGCACATCACTGAAGAAATTGGGCGTGGCGTGGCTGCCGTGGCGGATGCTTCGCTTTCCGCCTTAGTGAACGAAGAAGACCATATCCGCTTGCAAAGCCTGCTACCCGGTCTACAACTCGATACGGCTTATAGCCTGGTAGATAAGTTAGACGACGCGGTGGAAAGCTTTTTTGACCAGCGCGGCGGTTATGCCTATTCCAATGTCTTTGGTTATTTAACGGCTTGTCCCACCAATGCTGGCACCGGGATGCGCGCTTCGGTCATGCTGCATCTGCCTGCCCTGGAAATCACTGGCAAGATTGATAAAGCCCGCAATTGGGCCGATGACAACAAGCTCACTCTACGCGGCACATTTGGCGAAGGCTCTAAAATCTGGGGGCATCTGCATCAGCTTTCCAATCAATTGACATTAGGCACCGATGAAGTCGAAATCCTCTTAGATGCCGAAAACGCCACCCGTGAACTCTGCACAATGGAACGCCAGGCCCGTCTCTCCTTGCAGGGCAAATGGGCCGATGAGACCCGTGACCGTGTTGGCCGCGCTTATGGCACGTTGCGCTATGCACGTCGCATCAGTTGCCGCGAGGCGACCGATTGCCTGTCTTATCTGCGCCTGGGGCACGAATTAAACTGGCTCAAGGGACTCACCCGCCAGCGATTTAATGAACTTATCGTGTGGATTCGTCCCGCCTACCTGCAAGTGCTGCATGGCCGCTCTATTAGCAGTGAGGAGCGCGATAAATTGCGCATGGAACTGCTGCGTCCCCACATCAATCGCGTGCGTTTAGACAGTTCTTTTAACGGTACCCCGGCCCGCACACCGTCTGCTGCGCCCAATCCTGAAACCGTTAAGCAGGAAGACATCGCATAGCAGTTTAGGAATGGGACGCAAAACTCCGTTACGCTAGGCTGCGCAGCGCAAGCTGACGCTATTTGGTTAAAGAATAGCGTTTAAATGGCACATGTAATTAGCGTAGCGAAGCTTGGCGTCCCATTGATGGAACATCGTTTGCTCACCTATCGCCTGCTGTAAGATGGTACCCACTATTTCCTCAAGGAGAAAATTATGGCAGACGTAAAGATAACAGCCTTAAAGAACGGGCCGCTTTTAGTGCAGGGACAGATCGAATTGTTAGGCCCAGATGGTAAATCCATCCCCACCGAAGCAGGCAAGACGGTTGCTTTGTGTCGTTGTGGTGCATCCACCGAAAAGCCTTTCTGTGATGGCACGCACTCTAAGATCGGTTTCCAGGCCGCCGCCGAAGCCGTGCCGGACAGCGAAGAATAAACCATTGCGGATTACGGATTGCAGATTGCGGATTATTGAGTGAGCCATTCGGATTAGCTTGGACTTGATGATTAGACAATCCGCAATCCGCAATCCACAATCTGCAATTCTATGCTTTTAGCCTTTAACATCGGCAATACCACTATCTCGGTTGGCGTCTTTAACGGCCCTGACCTAGCGGCGCAATGGCGGCTCTCGACCCATCATGAGCGCACGGCGGATGAGTTGGCAGCTTTCCTCAAAGTCGCTTTTGACGCGCATGGCTATCGCTTCAAAGATATTGATGGGGTGGCAATCTCCTCGGTGGTGCCGCCCCTCACCTTACAGGCCAGTTTGCTGTCGAATCAATACTTTCATATCACTCCCGTGGTAGTCGGGCCAAAATTGGATATTGGCTTGGTCAACGACTACGAGAATCCGCATGAAGTTGGTGCGGATCGGTTAGTCAATGGCCTGGCAGCCTGGAAGAAATTCAAAACGGCGGTCGTAGTGGTAGATTCCGGCACCGCCACGACCGTAGACGTAGTAACCAAGGATGGACACTTCCTGGGCGGCGCAATTGCCCCCGGCTTGCGCATCTCCACGGAAGCCCTTTTTATGGCCGCCGCACGTCTGCCGCGTGTCGAAGTCGCCATGCCCGAACAGGCTATCGGGCGTAACACAGTGGCCGCCATGCAGTCGGGCATCTTTTTTGGCTATGCAGGTCTGGTGAAAGAACTCATCACGCGCTGCACTCAGGAACTCAAGAGCCAGGGCAGCAACGATCCCGTCACGGTTGTCGCTACTGGAGGTTTAGCCGAAATGATAGCCCCCTTGGTATCAACCATCCAGCACGTCGAGCCACAATTAACCCTGGATGGACTGCGCTTAATCTGGGATCATGCTACCAGCGAACCCAGCACAACCATAGAGACTCAGTAAGCAAAGTGCCTCTGTTATACTATGTGGTCATGAATTCGACCCATAGTTTCCCAGGAGGCTCTCATGCAAAAAGCAACATTTCTGGTAGCAGCGACGGCTCTTGTCGTGGCCTTAGTCGCTCTTTTTCGCCCCACCTTTCCCGGTGCCTTCGCTGCCCCACCCGCCAACCCGCTGTTACGCGATGCATGGCATAGCGAACGCCAGTATCCGCCCCTAGTCTTTAACAGTAAGGCGTGGTTAGATTGCGCCATCTCATCCACCCAGAATGGTCGCCAGGTCATGACCACGACTTCCGGCCAGGGCTTCTCTTTCAGCACGGCCATGCTGCCCATTAAAGATGGTAAGGTGAAATTGAAGGCACCAGGAATGATGTATAAGTTCAACGCTTTCCCGACAACGGCGATTCCGGCTCGCTTCACGGGCTTAGGCGAAGGCACCATTACCGAAATGAAAGCCGAGGTTGAAGTGGATGTAAAACGCTTCCAGCAACCAGGCGGGCCGGGAACCAATATCCTCTTCCATGCTTCTGATATAAACCCGGATGCCGCTTATGTGGAATTTACGGGTGTCTGGGTGCGGCAGAACGACCATAAGCGGTTCCCGTTTCGCGTGCTTTTCGGCAGCGTCTCCGATGGTGGCGGTAATGTCAGACCAGGCGGGCCGGGGCCAGATACGAATATTATGTCGAAACGAGTGGAATTGGGCAGCCCCAGGCAACCCGCTACAGTCACCACCGCCCTCTATGAAGCCGAAGAGGACGTGCCAGTGCTGGGGAAACAGGGATAAGCCCTCACCCCCACCTCTTCAACACAAAGCACACAAAGCAAGCACAAAGAACACAAAATGAACCAAGAAACGATACCCTATTGCACTATTCTCTCCCCTTCTGTGCCCTTTGTGTAATCTTGGTGTTCTTTGTGTTGAATTGAGAGAAGTGGAGAAGAAGGCCGAGACTGAAACTTGATAAACTGTCTTTTGATCGTATGAATATCGCAAACTTTCATTTTGAACCGAATTTAACGCTCGCGCCGATGGCGGGCGTGACCTCAGCACCCTTTCGCCTGTTGTGCCGACGCTATGGCGCGGGTATGTCGTGGAGTGAACTGGTCTCCTCCAATGCCCTGGTGATGGGCGGCGAAAAGTCGCAGGAGAAGTCGCATCAGCTCGCCTGGTTTAGCGAAGAGGAGCGCCCGGTGGCGCTGCAAATCTTTGGCGCCGACCCGGCGATTATGCGCGAAGCGGCCTCCATGATGGCCGAAACCAAGCCGGACGCCATTGACATCAATATGGGCTGCTCCGTGCCTAAAATCGCCCGCTGTGGCGCGGGCTGTATCTTGTTGCGCACGCCCGACTTAGCCCAGGCGGTTATCGCCGCCACGGTTGAAGGAGCCGCACGGCATGGCGTGCCCGTGACCGTCAAAATGCGCGCCGGGTGGGATAGTCAGAACATCACGGCACCCGAAGTTGCTAAACGCGCTCAGGATGTCGGGGCTTCGGCGGTCTCGGTGCATCCGCGCACGGCCAAGCAAGCCTTTACAGGCCACTCGGATTGGTCGGTCATCCGCCGCGTCAAGGAGGCCGTAGATATTCCGGTTATCGGCTGTGGCGACATCAAAAATGGAGCCGACGCCCGTCAAATGCTGGATGAAACCGGCTGCGATGCCGTCATGGTCGGACGCGCCGCCCAGGGCAACCCGTTCCTGTTCGCCAGCATTGCCCAGTATCTCAAAGATGGTACCG